>CAJDVF010000004.1_pt1 | contig 148258 bp, 148 predicted proteins | sample 7391391 | NCBI WGS metagenome assembly CAJDVF01 (sample SAMEA7055697, study PRJEB34461) | soil metagenome | biome: terrestrial ecosystem; feature: Peninsula; material: soil | place: Antarctica | collected 2016 | reverse complement strand
GTCCGCCGAGGCGTCGGTAATCAGGGTGAAACTCGCTTCGTCCTCCCCGGGGCTCATCATGGTTGAGCCACCGCCGATATCGACTTGAACAGTTTCGACGGCGTCCACCTCGGCCATGACCGGTTCTAAGTCACTGGCTAGCTCGGAAGTCCGGGCCAGTGAGGAGCCCTGGGGTGCTTGATAGGTCACGACCTGCATATTCATCCCGGTGTCACCCAGAAGGTTAACTTTCAGGGCCGGCACCAGGGCAATGGAACCGACAAATATTGCTAGCGCAGCGACTGCTGTCGTCCAGCGAGTTCCACGGGAGCGAATCGCCCAGGCAATGATCGGCCGGTAGACCCGGGCCAACCAGTTCGTCGTGACGCGGATGTCGGTGTTATCCATGACCGCGGCTTGGTCACCGCGAATCCGCTGGTTGCGCATGAACCAGTAGGCCAGGACCGGAACAATAGTCAGAGCTACGAGCGTCGACCCGACCATGGCTAACACCACGGTCAAGGCAAACGGTCGGAACAGTTCACCGGCTAATCCTTCGACGAGCAGAATTGGCACGAAGACCAGGACGGTCACGACGGTAGACGAAATGACCGCTGAGGCTACCTCATTGGTCGCATGGGTAATCGTTTTGAACTTTGACTGACCTGGGGGAGCCTGTCGCAGATGTCGCATAATATTTTCGATCACGACAATCGAGTCGTCCACCATCACGACGCTCTTCCCTGCAAGTACCTCGCGCACCGCGTTGTACTTGATCTTCACCTTCGCGTCGCGGCGACCCTGGGTAGGCTGGATGAAGGTACGCCCAACGTAGTGGTTGCGGATGAGTGCCAGTTCGTAGGGCAGGCCTGACACTTCAGAATAACCGAGAGCGGCAGAGTTAGAGGAATCCGGAACGCTGAACACGAGGTCGGCGTCAGGCGCTGGTGCCTCCAGGGCCAGACGTCGGCCCAGGCTGCGACGGGCACGATCCACCGAGCCGCCAAAGATACGGCTGTCCGGCCGGGCGAAGTAGACGTACTCGAACACGCAGCGGCGAGATTCAATCCTCCCTCCGAAGCGGCTCGAATGCACCCCCTCGGCGTCAATGCGGAGGATCTCGCCAGGTTCGACGTCGCGCTCGTAGGTCGCGCCGACTATGTCGAGCGCACATGTTTCCGAGGCCACGACGGGTGCCCCGTCGGGCATACGTCCGAGCGCCAGCGGCCGCCATCCCCGTGGATCGCGCGCGGCGAGAATGACATCGTCGATCATGACCAGCACGCAGAAGGCGCCCTCCACACCCTGAAGAGCCTCGGCCATCTTGTCCTCGAGGCGATCGGCGCGCGAGCGGGCCAGGCGATGGACGAGTACCTCGGAATCCATCGTGGAGCTGAATATCGCGCCATCAGCTTCCAACTCGCGCCGGAGCTGGGTGGCGTTGGTGATGTTGCCGTTGTGCGCGAGCGAGATATGTCCGCCGCGATACCGGGCGAGTACCGGCTGGGCATTCTCGATAGTGGACGAGCCCGCCGTGCTGTAGCGGGTGTGACCAATTCCCACGTGGCCCACAAGCGGCGCCAGATCGGTCGCGTTGAAGCCTTCGGATACCAGCCCCAGGGTGCGGGCGGCGTGAGCCACCCCTTGCTCATCGACAGCAACTATGCCGGCCGATTCCTGTCCACGATGCTGCAGCGAGTAGAGGCCAAGATGAACTAGCGAAGCCGCGTCAGGCGCGCCACGGACGCCGAATATGCCGCACATTGGGTCCTTATGTATTCAGGTTCAGGCGCCGGTATCCACCGACAGCACTGCGGAAGGCTGCGCCGATCTGTTCATTGCCGACGGGATAGCCTCGTGGTACGCTGTTGCCAGATCGGCTAGCGGCGCGACAAACTGGCGGTTGCCAACGCTCACGCTTAACGGAGCGTCCGGACCCTCGACCGTGCCTATCACGCGCGCTGGCACGCCGTGGCGCGCAGCCACGGCGAGTACTGCGTCGGCGTCGGCGGAGGACAGTATGATTCGCCCCTGCGCCTCGCCAAAGAGGAGCGCACGCAACGGCAGGTCACGCCAGGCATTCAGGTCTATGGTGGCGCCAAAATTCCGGTCCTTATCGGCGATCGCGCACTCGGCCAGAGCGACGGCCAACCCGCCATCGCTGCAGTCGTGCGCTGATGTCACCAAGCCGCCGCCAATTGCCTCCAGTAGCGCGTCGATAAGGGCGCGCTCAGCATCCACGTCACAGGCTGGCGGTGCGCCGGCCACTGTGCCGTGGATCCACGCCAGATACTCGCTGCCGCCCAGTTCGTCGGTCGGTTCGCCGAGCAGGACAATGGCATCGCCAGCGTGCTGGAACCCGCTGGGGGTAACGTGCGAGACGTCGTCGATCAGGCCGACCATGCCCACCACCGGCGTGGGATAGACCGCTCCAGTAGGACTCTCGTTGTAGAACGAGACGTTCCCGCCCGTGACCGGAGTTTGGAGAACCGTGCAGGCCTCGCCCATTCCAGCGACGGCCTCGCGGAACTGGAAGAACACTGCCGGCCGCTTCGGATTACCGAAATTCAGGCAGTTGGTGATAGCCATTGGGCGAGCACCGCTGCAGGCGACATTACGCGCCGACTCAGCAACCGCGATGCGTCCGCCAACCCGCGGATCCAGATGCACGTAGCGGCCGTTGCCGTCGGTTGACATCGAGATCGCCTTACGCGTGCCCCGCAGGCGGAGCACTGCGGCGTCACCACCGGGGCCGATGACGGTGCTGGTTCCAACGGTCGTGTCGAACTGACGATATACCCACTCCTTGCTCGCGATCGTCGGCGAGGAGAGGAGTCGCGCCAGGGTCCACGCCGGATCGCTCTCCTCCGCGAGGGCAGGAATCGCGTGGACATCGCGCTTGCGTAGCTCGGCAATTGCCGGATCCTCGGCTGCCTCGGGATAGTAGACCGGGCAATCGGTTACCAGGCGTGATCCCGGGAACTCGGCCACCACTCGATCGCCTTCCATGACGCGATAGACTGGCTCGGCGATCACCTCGCCAATCACTTCAGCGGCCAGGTCCCACCGAGCCAGGATCTCGCGTACCTGCTCCTCGTGTCCCCGGATGGCCACCACGAGCATCCGCTCCTGGGACTCGCTGAGGAGAATTTCGTAGGGGGTCATTCCCTCCTCGCGCACAGGCACCCGCGAGGTATCGATGACGATTCCCACGTCGCCGCGTGCCGCCATCTCAGCGGACGAGGAGGTGAGGCCGGCTGCGCCCATATCCTGAATTGCGACGATGTGGCCGCTGCCGATCAGCTCAAGGCTGGCCTCCAGGAGGAGCTTCTCCGTGAAAGGATCGCCCACCTGCACCCGCGGCCGCTTGGCCTCGCTGGCCTCGGTCAGGTCTTCGGAAGCGAACGATGCTCCGTGAATCCCGTCGCGTCCGGTCCGAGCACCGACGGCCAGGATCGGGTTACCGATTCCCTGCGCCTCAGCCCGGATCAGTTCGTCCTCGCGCAAGAGGCCAACGCACATGGCATTGACTAGCGGGTTGCCTTCGTATGCCGGATCGAACACCACTTCACCACCAATCGTCGGCACGCCCATGCAGTTGCCATAGTCCCCGATGCCCCGTACTGCACCGGAGAAAAGGTATCGCACGCGAGGCGAGTCCAGCGCGCCGAAACGGAGCGAATTCAGGAGCGCGATGGGGCGCGCGCCCATGGTGAAGACGTCGCGCAGGATTCCGCCCACACCCGTCGCCGCTCCCTGGTAAGGCTCGACGGCAGTAGGGTGATTGTGCGACTCGATCTTGAATGCCACGGCCCAGCCATCACCAATGCTGATGACGCCGGCATTCTCACCTGGTCCTTGCAGAACCCAGGGCGCCTTGGTTGGGAGCGTCTTGAGAACCGGTCGTGAGTGCTTGTACGAGCAGTGCTCGTTCCACAGCGCACTGACGATCCCCAGTTCGGTAAACGTCGGCTCCCGCCCCAACAGGGCGAGAAGACGATCGTATTCGTCGGTGGTAAGACCGTGCTCGGCGACCAGAGCAGGCGTGATAGCCGGGTCGCCGGGGCGGGGCATGACTGACACTATCGCTCCACGCCGAAGAGGTCGTCCACGAAGCGTGCGATGCCCGAGCGGCGAGCGTCTCGCACCAGATCCAACTCACCAGCATCCAGCCAGACGCCGCCGCACTTCGTGCAGACATCCACCTTTACCTGGTGCATGGTGCGTTCGGCCAAATCGCTGCCACACTTGGGGCACTTCATGTAATAAGCAGCCTGTTCAGAGGCGGCGCGGGTAGCGTCCAACTCCAGGCGACGTTGCTTCATCAACTCCGCGTCGAGCCTCACGAAATACTCGTCCTCATTCCTACTTGGCTTCTCGTCGTTAGCCATGCCGATGATCTCCGTCGCGGTGGGCGGACTGTCAGTGAGTGGGTCGAGCGTCAGGCGTTGACGCGATCCAGTAAGCCCTCAAAGAGGGCCAGCCCGTCAGTAGACCCGAGCAGCCGGTCCACCGCGCGCTCAGGGTGTGGCATCATGCCGAGCACATTACCGCCGGCGTTAATAATGCCCGCGATGTTGCGTGCCGACCCATTCGGGTTGCCCTGTTCGGTCGGTTCGCCTGTCTCGTCCACATATCTGAAGATAACATGTCCCTCTCCCTCCAGGCGCTCCAGTACAGCCTCGTCGGCGGTGTAGCGACCCTCGCCATGGGCGATCGGAATGTCGAGGAGTTGGCCGGCACGATAGCGATGGCTGAAGAGAGAGCTGGCGTTCTCCACGCGCAGTCGAACACGCTTGGACACAAAGCGGAGCGAGTCGTTGCGCATGAGCGCGCCCGGAAGGAGCCCGGCTTCACAGGCGATCTGGAATCCGTTACAGATGCCGAGGACGATTCCGCCCCGCTCGGCGTGGGCAGCCACCTCGCGCATGATCGGGCTGAAACGCGCGATCGCACCTGCGCGCAGGTAGTCGCCGTAGCTGAAGCCGCCGGGAAGGATGACCACATCGGACCCTTCCAGATTGTGGGATTTATGCCATAGTCGCACTGCCTGCTCGCCCAGTGTCTCGGCGACGGCGTGGTAAGCATCGGCGTCGCAATTGGACCCCGGGAAAGTGACGATTCCGAACTTCATGCGGCTCACCCCGTAACGCCTTCCTCGAGCGGCCGGGCGTGCTCCAGCTCGAAGTCCTCAGTGACGGGATTGGCGAGTAACTGCTCGCACATGCGACGGACTTCAGCCTGCGCCGCGTCAGCGCTGTCAGCGCTCAGGGCGACCACGAGATAACGACCGACCTGCACCTCCTGGACGCTGGCGAAATTCAGCGAATGGAGCGCATCGGCGACGGCCTTGCCCTGCGGATCAAGCAGTCCGCGGCGGGGCACTATATGGACGGCGACAGTGAACTTGGTCATGACGACGAATCCTCGGGGGGAATATCTCTGGTATCAGGGCTGCGTTTGCGCTTCCGGCGCCGGCGGCGTGGTGCGCCGTCGGTGCCATCTTGTGGGATGTGGCGCTGTGATGGTTCAACTAGTGGGACCGTGCGGATCCCGCCCTCGTCGTCTTCCTCCTCCATCAATATGTCGTCCTCGGACTCCTGCTCCATGAGGCCGACGATGAAGTACTTGAGTACTCCGTAGGCCACGTAGCTAAGTAGGACAGGAAAGAAGAAGTGAGTGGGTAGGAAGATCAATCCAAGCACGGCGCCGAGGATGATCAGCGCGCCCAGTCGCCCACGATTCGAGCGGAAGTTCACCATTGGCACAGCGGGGTACGGCACATCGCTGATCATGAGCAGGCCGAGAAGCGCCATTACGAATCGTAGCATGACGTGCCACGGCAGCTCGCCGATCGCCGTTTCCGTGTACCACGGAGTCTGGCTGAACATGTAATAAGTAGCCAGCGTGAGGCCGGCCGCCGGGCTCGGAAGCCCGTGGAAGTACGTCTTCTTCGTACCCGCCTGCTCAACGTTGAACCTCGCCAGCCTGATCACGGCGCAAGCGACGAAGAGGAACACCCAGATCCAGTCCCAGCCGCCGCGATTGAGCACGGCGAAGTACATGATCATGCCGGGGGCCACTCCGAACGTGATCGCGTCCACGAGCGAATCGAGTTCCTCGCCAAACCGGCTGCCCGTGTGCGTCGCGCGCGCGATCCGGCCGTCCAGAGTGTCCCAGACCCCGCCCAGAACCACGTACCATCCGGCCTGGATAAGGTCGCCACGCGAGGCGGCAACTATGGCGTAGACGCCGAAGAACAGGTTGCCCAGCGTGAACGCGTTCGGGAGGACAACGATAGCTCGACGAACGTCCCGATTTCTTCGCGCCGCGCTCACGGCGACAGGGGGAGTTCGGCGATCACGGTCTGGCCGGCCACGACGGCCTCGCCCAGGCTCACCTTCATCGCGGTGCCAGGAGGTAGGAAGATGTCCATCCGCGAGCCGAACTGCATGAGTCCCATCCTCGACCCCTGTTCGACCGATTCGCCCTGACGACTGTAGGTCACCAGTCGCCTGGCGATAAGTCCGGCAATCTGCCGGACAAGGATACGCCGACTTCCCGTTTTGATTCCGACTGACATCTGCTCGTTCTCCATACTCGCCCGGGGATTTCTCGCGTCGAAGAACCGTCCGGGTGAATACTGTACTAACTCCACGACCCCACCTACCGGATACCGATTGACATGGACGTTGAAGATGTTGAGGAAGATTGATACACGGAGAGCCGGACCATGTATGTACAACGGTTCGTCCACCTCCGTGATCATGACCACCTTTCCATCGGCACCGGAGATCACGAGGTTCTCGCCGCGCGGTCCCGCTCGTTCCGGGTCGCGGAAGAAGTAGGCGACCCAGAGCGCTACAACCGTCAGCACGAACGCGAGCAGCCAGAGAGGCCAAGATCGCGCCTTGAGCGCAGCCCCGTAGGCAGCCGCGGCGAGCAGAGCCGCGACACTGATCAGCAAAGTCCCTTCTCGCGCAAAGTTCATATCGGATGCGGCTTGAGGAGCTCGGCGCCAGTTACACGGAGGTAGGCATCGAGATAACGAGCACTTGTTGCGGCAACCACGTCGTCAGGAAGGGCGGGCGCGGGCGCGTTCCCATCCCAGCGACCGGCAGCCCGCTCAATATCTAGCCAGTCGCGCAGTGGTTGCTTATCAAAGCTCGGCTGTGAGCCACCAGCCGCGTAGCCGTCGACCGGCCAGAAACGCGAACTGTCCGGTGTGAGCACTTCATCAACCAGCAGAAGTTCGCCATTGCTGCGGCCGAACTCGAACTTCGTATCAGCAATGATAATTCCGCGCTGTTCGGCGATCCTGCGTCCGCGCTCATAAACCAGGCGCGCAAACCGCTCCAACTGAGCCGCTTCCTCGGCGCCCACGGTCTCGATCATCCGGGCGACGGTGATGTTCTCGTCATGCCCGGTCACAGCCTTGGTGGCCGGGCTGAAGATGGGCGGGTCGAGTCGGTCACTCTCCCTCAGGCCGGGTGGCAGAGGATCCCCAGCGAGAGTGCCGTGCGAGCTGTACTCCTTCCAGGCCGATCCCGCAATATAGCCCCGCACCACGCACTCGATCGGTACGACCTCCGCCCGGCGGCAGAGCATCGCCCGGCCTTCTAACGTGGCGAGGTGCCCGCTCAGAACCGGAACGGCGGAGATGATTGCTTCGGCATCAGCCGAGATCATGTGGTGCGGAACCTCGTCTTCCAGCTTGCGCAGCCACCATGCTGTCATCTGGGTGAGCACGGCTCCCTTGTACGGGATCGGCTCGGCACAGACGACATCGAAGGCGCTGACGCGGTCGGTGGCCACGAGCAGAAGCCTCTCCCGATCAACTTCATAGACGTCGCGGACCTTCCCTCGATTGAGGATTGGAAGGGGAAGATCGCTGACAACCAGCGGATTCATACGCGCAGCGCTTCGTGCGCCGGATGCGCGGAGATCCCGGCAAGCAACGGCTCTACAACCTCGGCCAGGAAGTCATCCACCTGCTCCGCCGAACGACCTACAAAGCGCGACGGATCAGCGACCTCCTGAAGGTCGTCCATCCCCACGCCGAAGGCTGGATCCGCCGCCAGTCGAATGAGCATGTCATTCTTGGCGCCCTCGTGCTTCATCGCCCGAGCCGCTTCGATACTGTGCCGCCGGATGACCTCGTGCGCCTCCTGACGATCACCGCCAGCCGTCACGGCACGGACGATGAGCTCCTCGGTCGCCATGAATGGCAGCTCCTCATTAAGGCGCTGTTGGATACGTGCCGGATGTACTTCGAGCCCGCTCGCCACGTTAGCGCAGAGGACAAGGATGGCATCGGTAGCCAGAAACGACTCCGGGATCGCGAGCCGACGGTTAGCGCTGTCATCCAGCGTCCGCTCAAAGTATTGGACACTGTGCGTGAGGTTTGCGTTCGGCTCCAGCGTGAGAACAAAACGGGCTAGCGCGGCAACCCTCTCGGAGCGCATCGGGTTGCGCTTGTAAGCCATTGCCGACGACCCTATCTGCTCCGCCTCGAATGGCTCCTCCATCTCGCCGAATGCCTGAAGCAGCCGAATGTCGCCGCTGAACTTGGAGGCACTGCTGGCCACCCCGGCCACGACGCCGAGGATCTGCGCGTCCAGCTTGCGGGTGTAGGTCTGCCCCGTAACTGGCAGCGACGCGGCGAAACCCATCGCCGCGGTTACCAGGGCGTCCAACCTTCGCACCTTGCCGTGGTCGCCGTTCAACAGTTGGAGGAAGCTGGCCTGTGTACCGGTCGTACCCTTGACGCCGCGGAAGGGAAGTGTGTCGATGCGATGGGTTAGGTCCTCGTAATCGATTACGAAGTCCTGCATCCACAAGGTGGCCCTCTTGCCGACCGTGGTGAGCTGTGCCGGCTGGATGTGAGTGTAGCCGAGCGTCGGCTCGGCACGCCACTCACGGGCAAACACCGCCAGCGCCTGGATAACACTGCCCACCTTGGCGCGAAGCAGCTCCAGCCCACGCCTCATAAGGATGAGGTCCGCGTTGTCCGTCACGTAGGCGCTGGTCGCGCCAAGGTGCAGGTATGGGCGAGCAGCTGGAGCGACGTCACCGAATGCGTGGACGTGGGCCATCACGTCATGACGGAATCGCCTCTCGTACGCAGCCACCGCCGTGAAGTCGATGTCGTCCAGGTGCTCACGCATCTGCGTGATCGCCGCGGCCGGGATGTCGACGCCTGATTCGCGTTCCGCCTCAGCAAGGGCGAGCCAGAGCCGGCGCCAGAGACCATAGCGATGGCGCGACGACCAGAGCTCGAGCATGGCCTGCGAGGCATAACGCTCAGCGAGCGGAGACGAATATCGGTCGTTGACAGGCATCGGATACGGAGGGCGGAACGTTTGGGGCGGGGGAGACTCGTCCAATCGTTCAATAAAGCCGCGGTTGCAGGAGAATTCCATTCCCGGGCGCACCGGTGTCTCTAACCCGCGTGACAGCCCCTCCCTACCGGTCAGCTGTTGGTGAGCCTGCCCTTTGGCAGCCGACTGAGGGTTCCCAGCCAACGATCCAATCCGCGATCGGTGAGTGGATGGATAAGAAGGGAGCGCAGGACGTCATGAGTGATGGCCACCCCGTCGGCGCCGGCACGGATTATCTGGGCAAACTCAGAGGCGTCGGTCGCTTCGGCGGCGAGGACGTCGCATTCCATCCCGGCGATGTCCAGCACGGCTCGCAGTTCCTCTATCACACTGAGAGCGTGACGGCCATCAGCTCCCATTTGAGCAATGAGGCAGGTGACAATCGATGCTCCGACCTTCGCCGCGAGTAATGCCTGGGCCGGACTGAATACGAGGCTTGCGGCCACCCTTACGCCGTCAGCACTCAGTCGTGCTATGGTCCCGATCCCGTCGTCAACAAGCGGGACTTCGACGATCACCTGATCGCTCAGCCGCGCCAGTTCGCGCCCGTCCCGGTACATCTCGTCGGAGCCCATCGACTCCACGGAGACAATCACCGGTCCTCCAACTGCCCGGCAGAGTTCCTGGATCAGGCCGCGAGGGTCGGTACCGTGTAGACCCTGAGGCGCGGTAAGAACGCCGTCGATTAGCCCATTGCTGGCCGCCCAGGCCACCTGGTCCAAATCTGCCGTGGCAAGGAAGATCTTCATGTACCGGTGAGATAAAAGTGAGCCGGATAGCTAACGCGCTCCAGGAAGAGCGCGTTCGGTGGCGCAGGGGGGGAAACACCGCTGTTGTCGTGGGCAACCAGTAAGGCTGCCATACTTTCGATGTCGCGACGGCCGCTGGCGACATCGAGCATGGTCCCGACGAGGAAGCGGATCATATGGTGGAGAAATCTGTTCGCCTCGACGTGAAATACCAGACGGCCCTCATCTTCCGTCGCCCAGTGCGCCTCGCTAACTGTGCAGCGATGATCGTCCGTCTCGGGAGCAGTACCGCGTACGGCGAAGGCGCGGAAACAGTGCTCCCCCTCGAGCATGGCCGCTGACGCCTCCAGAAGAGTCCGATCGACCGGTCGACGAAATGGCCACTCGTAGCGGCGGCGAAACGGGGAAGCGACAGCTGCGTCCAGACCCACGTGATAACTGTAGCGACGGGCGACGGCGCTGAAGCGGGGGTGGAAGTCGGCGCTCATCTCGTACGACTCGGCCACCCAGATATCGTCGGGCAGAATGGCGTTCAGTGCCCTCCGGAGGGTCTGAGGCGTCCATCGTTGGGCGACCATCACGCCCACTGCAAGACCGCGAGAATGCACACCGGCGTCGGTACGGCCGGCCCCCAGGGCAGGGACCGGTACATTGTTAAGCCTCCGCAACGCCGACTCCATCTCGCCCTGAACGGTGCGCTGCGATGGTTGCCGTTGCCAACCGGCAAAGTCGGAGCCGTCGTAGTGCAGGACCAGCTGTATGTTGCGCGACGACATGGCGGGCAACTTACCGGAGCAGTGATTGCTGTCAAGGAGTTCGTGAGTGCTTTCGCCGTGTGGCGGAAGGAATTGACATAGCATTACCTACGCCTCAACATTCGCCTTCCTCCGGCCAGCCCGGCCTGCTACGCGCCACGGCCCAAATGAGCACCAAAACGCTCGCCAACCTATCCCATGCGTTGAACGTCGCGCCATCGCTCGACGGTGCACTCGTTGCGCTCAACGAGGCGCTGCTGGAAGTCGATCGCTCGGCTACCGTGACGCTGTTCCGCTATGATGGCCGTCGAGGATTGCTTCGCGACCGGCTCACTCCGCGTGGGAACGCGATAGTTCGTCAGCTCGTGGAGGCGCGACTTGACCATCTCCCGCCGGCTGTCTGCGCTGCAGTGGGCGCGGCTGGCGACTTCGTGGACCTCGCTGATCACTCTCTGGATTCCCTCCGCCTACTCGGTTGGACAATCCCCGACCCGGAAGCTCTGCTCTCCCTGCGCGGTCTTCGGGTGGATGGCCAACTGAACGCCGTGGTGGCACTGTGTGAATCCCGGAAGTTTTTCGGCACTCGCACGATGGAGCGTTTCAGTCCTGCCGTGGCCCTGTTCGAACTCGCCTTCAGCCGCTTTGCCGATCGGGAGGCACGCGAGGAAGCAGTGCGGACCCTGGAGGATGTCACCCAGCGGGTGCACGGAGAGTACGTACGCCGACTGGGCGAGTTGGAGCGAGCACTGCTGGAGGCGCGGGATCAGGCCGACCGGCCGCCCGAAGTCCGATCTGCTGCCGAACTCGCCGCCGAGCGGGCCACTGCCGCGGCAGCCGAGGAGGTACGTCGGGTAACGCGGCGGGCGCAGCAGTTCGAGGAGCAGCTCAGCGCGGCCGTCGGACAGCTGGAGCAGGCGCACGTGGAGCTGCACCGGCGCAGTGAGGCACTCCGTCAGCGTACCCGTACGCTCTATCTGCTGGACAAGGTCCTCACCCTCGACGCCGAAAGCCTGGACCCGCGCCAGTTGGTGGACGGCCTTCTGGCGCTGGTAGGTGACGACATGCAGGCGCAGCGGTGCTCTCTCGTACTCCGCGCGCCGGAACCCGGATCTCTATACCTTGCGGCAGCGCGGGGAATCGCTCCCCATGTTATCCATGGAGCCCGGATAATGCTCGGAGAGGGAGTGGCAGGTCGGGTGGCCCAGTCGCGGCAGCCGCTGCTCGTGCAGGATGTGGACGACGCCCAGACTCATCCACTCCTTCGGGATCAGTATTTTACCACCGGCAGCTTCATCAGCTTCCCACTGGAGTATCACGGAGAGTTGGTAGGAGTGCTCAATCTCACCAATCGCGCCCAGCGCGGAACGTTCGGAGAGGCAGATGTGGAGCGGGTGCGTCTGCTGGCGTTGATCATATCGCTGGTGGCCTGCCACGCTCGACTACCCGAACGGTTACTGGATTCGCTGCATGCAGCTTGAGCGTCAGGATGTCGAAGGAGCACTTCGTGGCAGCTGATTCACTGAGAGAGGCTATTCGAACGCTGGCGGGAGGCGGCTCGCTCAGCCAGGAGCAGACAGCCGCAGCATTCGGCGAGGTAATGAACGGCGGCGCGAGCCCGGCCCAGATCGCCGCACTTCTAATCGGCCTGCGCGTGAAGGGCGAGACGGCCGAGGAGGTCGCCGGAGCGGCGATGGCGATGCGCTCGGCGATGATCGCTCTGCCCGCACGTGATCCCGACGGACTCGTAGATACCTGCGGTACAGGGGGCGGCGCGCTCTCCACCTTCAACATTAGTACGGCGGCGGCCCTCGTAGCGGCCGGAGCAGGCGCGCGAGTGGCCAAGCACGGCAACCGCTCCTTTACCTCCAAGTGCGGCAGCGCTGACGTGCTGGAGGCGCTCGGGGTGGATATCGAGGCGTCGGTGGCCGTCGCCTCCGACGTTTTAGAAGAGGCTGGGATAGTCTTCATGTACGCGCCGCTCATGCACCCGGCGATGAGGCACGTAGGCCCCGTGAGGCGCGAGCTTTCGGTCCCCACGGTCATGAACATCGTCGGACCGCTGGCCAATCCAGCCTCCGCCGGCCGGCAGGTGATTGGCGTTTCTGACTCCGACCGGGTGGAACTGATGGCAGGGGCGCTCTCCGCTCTGGGGTCGGTGCACGCTCTGGTGGTGCACGGTCAGCCCGGGCTGGATGAGATCTCCCCATTGGGCCGGACTCTCGTTCTGGAGGTGAGAGAGGGCGCCATCCGCGAGTGGACCATAGATCCAGAAAGGCTCGGTGTTCCAGTAGCCACACCGGCCGAATTGGCTGGAGGCTCCCCGGCCGAGAACGCCGCGCTGGTAGGCGAGGTGCTGGCCGGGCGAGGGCCGATCGGCGCCCGTTCCGCGGTGGCACTTAATGCAGCTGCAGCCCTCTATGCCGCTGGCGTCGTGAACGACTTCGCTGCAGGCGTCAGGATGGCAAATGAGGCACTGCACGACGGCGCGGGCGCAGAGGCTTTGGACCGGATGCGCACGGCATACTCTGCCGCCGCAGCTCGACACGCCTAGCCAACTGCGCGGTGGGACGAGCAAGGTCGCTGACGGACAGCTGTCAGCGACCCAAACTGCCCATCCCTACCAGCACAGATTAGTAGCGGCGGAGCACTCCAACCACGATCCCCTGAATCGTGATGTCGTTCTCGTGGAGATAGATCGGAGCCATTGTCTCGTTCGCTGGCTGGAGACGAATGCGGCCGTCCCGCTCACGGTAGAATTTCTTCACCGTGGCTGCGCTACCATGCGTCAGCGCGATTACCATCTCGCCATTGTCAGCGCTCTGACGCTCGTGGACGACTACGAAGTCGCCGTCCGAGATGTGCTCGTCGACCATCGAATTACCGCGAACTCGGAGGGCAAAGTGATTGCCCGACCGGCGGACGAAGCTGTCCGGAACGGTGATGCTCTCGCCCGTCGCCAGCTCTTCTATGGGCATGCCCGCCGCCACGGTACCCAGCAACGGAAGATCCACCGCCTGCCGTGAATTCCGGCTAGGCAGGATCTCAATTGCCCGGCTCTCGTTGTAGCTCCGTCGGATGTAACCCTTGCGTTCGAGGTTGCTGAGGTGCTCGTGAACGGTAGCAAGGGAGCTGTAGTCGAACTTATGCGCGATCTCCTCGAAGCTGGGCGCGTAGCCGCGGTCAGCCACATAATCGGAAAGGAAGTCGAGAATCTCGCGCTGGCGCTTTGTCAGCGGCATGGCACGCCCCGGTGGAAGAGAATAACTTCAGCTCTGGACGGTTGACGTTCCCGAACACCGGCCGAAGTCCACGTTAGCCGAAGAATGACCGAAGTGCAAGCACCCACAAGATGGAAACCACCCGAAGGAGTTCTCGGCGCCCTCGTCGCCGACGCCAGGGAGCGAGCCGCCGAGCTCGAATCCCGGGCGTCCTTATTGCGCCATGACGCGGTCACCGCTCCCTCGCGACCGGCGTTCGCTGCCGCGCTTGCCGCTGGCGAGCACGTGGCCGTCATTGCCGAGCTGAAGCGTCGCTCGCCATCCAAGGGGGACATCAACGCTTCACTCCCTCTGGAGGAGCGTGCGCGCGCTTACGTAGCGGCCGGGGCTGCGGCGCTCTCGGTGCTTACCCAGCCGTCGCACTTCGGTGGCCACGCGGCCGACCTCGCTGCCGTAGCCGCTGTCGTTGACCGGCCTCTGCTGCGGAAGGACTTCATAGTTTCTCCACTACAGATCATTGAAGCACGGGCGCTGGGCGCGTCGGCGGTACTGCTCATTGCCCGAGGCCTCTCGCCCGAACTCCTTCGTTCGCTGGCGGCTGTCGCCGGAGACGAGGGGCTGGAGACGCTGGTTGAGGTGCGCGACGAGACGGAATTGGAAAGGGCGCTGGAGGCCCATGCTGATGTTATCGGAGTCAACAATCGGAATCTGGAGACGCTGGCCATCGACTCAGTGGTGAGCGAGCGAATCATTCCGCTCGTCCCGGCGGGGGTGCCTGCCATTTACGAGAGTGGGATCTCCGACAGGAGTGGCGTCGAGCACGCCGCAAGCTGTGGCGCCGACGCCGTGCTGGTCGGCTCCAGCCTCTCCTCGTCCGCCGACGGCACCGCGGCCGTGCGTGCCCTCGCCGGCGTCAGTCGCCTTGGTCGTGGCGGGCGTTAAGTTCTGCGGGCTCACGCAGGCCTGCGACGCCGACCTGGCAGTTGAACTAGGCGCTGAGTATGTGGGCGTGATCTTCGCCGGCGGGCCACGCCTGCTCAGCAAAGAGAAGGCGCGTGAGGTGCTCGCCGGCGTTCCGCCGATGGCTAAGCGGGTGGGCGTGTTCGGCGCTCAGGACGTCGACCAGATTGAGGCGTTGGTAGAGTCAGTCGGACTGGACGTCGTTCAACTCCACGCGCCACGGGACAGAGCGGAGATCGATGAACTGCGCGGCCGGCTGGAAGTCGAGTTGTGGAGTGTCGTTCGAGTGTCCGACGGTAATCTCGGGGCCGACTATGAAGATCTCGACGCGTGCTCCGACGCACTGGTGATCGATTCCCTGGTCCACGGCGCGCTGGGCGGCACCGGGGTCGCTACCGACTGGCCTGCTCTAGCAAACGCGTTCGAAGCCCGAGGTCGGCCCCGCCGGCTCGTTCTGGCCGGCGGGTTGCGCCCGGAGAACGTCGCGCGTGCGTTGAGTATTCTCCAACCCGACATCGTTGACGTTTCGTCAGGCATCGAAACCAGCCCTGGCATTAAAGATCCGGCGCTTATGCGCGCCTTTGCCCGCTCAGTCCTTTCCACAGAAATCCATACATGACGTCCCTCGACCTTCCGATCTCCCCGGCGAGCGACCGTTTCGGCGCTTTTGGCGGTCGCTACGTACCTGAAACTCTCATCCCCGCACTCGACGAACTCACGGACGCCTACCGCGAGGCGATGGCAGATGCCGCCTTCCGCGAACATCTCGATACCGAGTTGCGAGACTACGTCGGCCGTCCGTCACCGTTGAGCACGGCGCCCCGGTTCTCAGAATTGGTGGGAGCCCCGGTCTTTCTGAAGCGCGAAGACCTCAACCACACGGGCGCGCACAAGATCAACAACACCGTGGCGCAGGCGATGTTGGCCATGCGCATGGGTAAGCGCCGCATCATCGCCGAGACCGGAGCCGGCCAGCATGGCGTGGCCACGGCAACGGTGTGTGCCCGCTACGGCCTGGAGTGCGTGGTTTATATGGGCGAGGAAGACATGCGACGGCAGGAGTTGAATGTCTTCCGGATGCGCCTGCTGGGCGCGACTGTGCGGCCAGTGGGCAGCGGCACCCGGACGCTTAAGGATGCTACTACGGAGGCCATCCGCGATTGGGTGGCCACCGTTTCAGACACTCACTACATCATCGGATCGGTGGTTGGGCCGGCTCCCTATCCCCGCATGGTGCGCGACTTCCAGTCGGTGATCGGTCGCGAGGCGCGCCAGCAGATGCTTGACTCAGTCGGCCGTCTGCCGCGGACCGTCGTTGCATGCGTGGGCGGTGGTAGCAACGCTATGGGGATCTTCCATCCGTTCGTGGACGACGGGGAGGTCCAGTTGGTTGGAGTGGAGGCCGCCGGCGAGGGACTTGAAACAGGACGCCACAGCGCCTCGCTCAGCCGCGGCCGGCCCGGCGTGCTTCACGGAGCCATGAGCTACCTGCTCCAGGACGACGCTGGACAGATTCATCCAGCACACTCCATCTCAGCCGGGCTGGACTACCCCGGGGTCGGTCCCGAGCACTCCCACCTTCGGGATACCGGCCGTGCCGAGTATGTCGCCGTCGACGACCGGGCGGCGCTAGAGGGAGTTCTCATGCTCAGCCGCCTGGAAGGCATCATCCCGGCACTGGAAACTGCTCACGCCGTAGCCTGGATTGCCGAGCAGCGAGGACGGTGGGCGGCCGACGAGCCGGTGCTGCTCTGTGTAAGCGGTCGCGGCGACAAGGACGTCGCTCAGCTTAGCGCTATGGGGCTGGCAGACGAATGAGCTCGCCCCGCGTGTCGGGTGCTTATAGCTGGCTCGCCGCCGATGATCGCGGTGCGCCGGCAAGTGTCGAGGACATGCTCAGGCTCCTCGGAAAGGCATCTCGCGCGCACCAGCTCTACCTCGCCAACAACCCCACCTATCAGCGCTCTCTGGAACTGCTCAGGAGGTCCATGGAGGCAGTCTGGCAGCTGCTGCCGGAGGTCGTTTTGACCGTGACCGAGCGGGCGCTGCTGCTCGACGATCGGCCGGTGTTTCAGGAAGCTGAGCGAGCCTCCGACACTCTTCCCTGGCTGCTATACAAGGACGGCGTTCGCGAGCTAAGGCTACTGCCCGGTTTCGAGGAGGCTGAGGTGGAGTCCTTTCTGGCCGTGCTCGGTCAGTTGAGGCGTGCCGCGGCGAGCGAGGACGACGCGATTACCTTGCTCTGGGAACGGGACTTCTCATTTCTGCGCTATCGCTATGTCGAACAGGCGGAGGATGACCAGGTCGGCTCGTTCCCCACGGCGCAGTCGCCGGGAAGGCTGAGCGGAGCGGTAAACGGGGAATCGGACAGTTCCACCCAGCCACCGCCCAATGTGGTGAGCCTGCGCAATTTTGACGGCTCGTTGCACTTCCTCGCTGAGCGAGAGTTGGAATATCTGCGTGAGCAGTTAGCGGCGGAGTACGCGCACGATCTCCGTGCCGACGTGGTAAACCAATTACTCGACGTGCTGGAGCTCGTACCAGCGCGCCAGGCTCGAGATGAGGTCTGCGGGGCTCTCGAGGAACTGCTCATCCAGTCTCTCAGCGCTGGCGACTATCGGGCGGCGGCCCACCTGCTACGCGAAACGGCCCTGACTTCATCTCGCCTGTCGGCTCTCGACCCGGTTCACACGGAGCGGCTTCTTGGACTCGCTACCCAACTCAGCACGCCGGAGGCGCTTGGTCAACTGTTGGAGAGTCTCGAGTCCGGGTCCGCGGTAGCTGTCGAGACCGACCTCCAGGAACTGCTCGGCCAGCTCGGGCCGCAGGCGCTGGAGACGATCTTCCGCTGGATCGGCCGTGTGCAGAGTGCGCGCCTGCGCTCAGCCCTTCGCGCAGCTGGCGACCGACTGGCCCGGGAGAACTCTGCTGAACTCGTACGGCTCCTCGGCAGTGACGAGCTGTCGGTTGTGAGCGAGGCTGTGCAGCGAAGCGCCGACCTCAAGGCGCAGAGCGCTGTTCCTGCTCTCATCGCGCTGCAGCGGCGCGATGACCGGGCGCTGCGAGTGCTCGCCGCTCAGGCCCTCGCCGAGATCGCGACGCCCGCCGCGCTGCAGACGCTTGCCGAACTGGTAGATGCGGACGATCGCGATCTCAGGTTGGCTGCGCTGAGGGCGGTAGGCTCGCGCGGTTTTCGCGGCGCCCTGCCGCGGCTGGAAGCTCTGGTGCGTGGCAAGCGCCTGCGCGAGCGCGACCTGACCGAACAGATGGCTGCCTTCGACGCTTACGGCGCTCTGTGCGGTGATGATGGTGTGACGCTACTCGACAACCTGCTCAATGGGCGATCGCTCATTGGACGCCGAGCTGACTCCACTGTGCGCGCCTGCGCTGCGGTCGCCCTCGGGCGCATAAACAGCGGACGCTCACAGGCAGTGCTGCGCAGAGCGACGGGTGAGAAGGAGGCGGTCGTTCGCACGGCCATCCAGCGCGCCATGCGCGGAATTCGTTGAACCGTGGCTGATAGACTCACCACTTCGGTGCCTGGCGTGCCCGGTCACCCTTTCGGAAGTACTGAAAGGTCGCCGGCTGGATTGCGCGAGGGTGCGCCAGGCGCCGACAGTTTTGTCCGTCGAACCGGGAAGACACTCATCGTCGCCCTTCACGGCGCGATGAGGGCGATCAGGCTTTATCCGGTGGAGAATGCGGCCGTCCAACGAGCTCTGACCGAACTGGTGAGCGCCGCCGACGCCCTCATCGCCCGCGATCACGAGGTCACGCTTCGTACCTCCGGTCAGGTCCTGTTCGTGAACGACGTTCGACTGCGCCTGGAACTGGACAGCTACGCCGCCTTCACCCAGGTGCTGACGTTGCTCCACGACAGTGGTGTCGGCCGTCTCACGGCGAATGCCGACCCCCGCATCCGGGAGTGGCTGGCCCTCCTGCTGCAGCTGCGACGCGCCGCTGAGACGGCGAATGAGGGACGGTACGGTGAACTGGTAGAGCAGCTTCAGCTTGCCGGTCTGCGCTGCTTTGAACTGGGGCCGGTAGTGGAGGAAGCGTCAGATACGGGCCACGTAGTGGAGGGGAAGGCGGCTTCCAAGCATGTGTACGCTCGCTCTGTCGCTGTTGCTCGCGAGGTGCTGCAATCGTTGCGTGTCGGCCGTCCGCCCAGCCTTCGCCGCCTCAAACGCGCAGTGCAAGGAATCGTCGATCAGATCCTGAGCGATGAGACCCCGCTGATGGGGCTCACCACCCTGCGCGATTTCGACGACTACACGTTCACCCACAGCGTCAATGTAGCGATCTTCGCGGTAGCCATCGGCAAGCGACTCGGATTGTCCAAGATGCAGCTCTACGACTTGGGATTGGCAGCCGTGCTGCACGATCTGGGAAAGACACGGCTACCACTAGAATTGATCTCCAGGCGAGGTGGTCTGGGCGCGGACGACTGGGCTCTCATACAGGCCCATCCGTGGCTGGGAGTGTTGGCGATGTTTGAGCTTCAGCGCGGCACCGGCGACCTACCATTGCGAGCCATGAGAGTGGCCTTCGAGCATCACCTCAAGGTGGACGGTTCCGGGTATCCTCGGGTGGTTCGAGTTCGCCAGCAGGGCCTATTCAGTCGTGTTGTGGCAGTCGCTGATGGCTTCGACGCGGCAACTTCGCAGCGAAGCTACCAGGACACGCCGAACACGCCCTCGGAGGTGCTCAGGGAGATGAGCGAGAATCCTTCGCGCGGTGTCGACCCCGTTGTCGTGAAGGCGCTCGTCAACACTCTGGGTATCTACCCGGTGGGCTCTCTAGTCGTGCTCGATTCCCTCGAGTTGGCGATCGTTCATGCAGCGCCGACAGGTCCCGAGATACTCTCCCGGCCGACGGTCCGCGTGGTCTCCGATACGTTGGGGAACCCGCTCTTCCCCGGTTATCTTCTGGATCTGGCTGCACGAGACAGCGCGGGCAATTTCGCTCGCGCGATCATCAACTCGGCAGACCCCGTTCGCTATGGTATCCGCATCAGTGACTACTTCGTCTGACATTTCCGGTCAATTGCCTGTCGCCATCCCGTCATCCGAAACGACGGGGAGACTGGCCGAACGCTTTGCTGCACTGCGTCGGGAGGGGCGCGCTGCTCTCGTCTGCTATGTGACGGCAGGTCATCCTGACGCTGAGCGATCGCTAGCCCTGATTAAGGGCATCGCCGAAGCGGGCGCCGACGTGATTGAGGTAGGCGTCCCCTTCTCCGATCCGATGGCTGACGGTCCAGTTATTCAGGCGAGTTCGCAGGCAGCTCTGGAAGGGGGGATGACGCTTGGCGGCACGCTCGAGCTCGTCCGTCGAGCCAATCTGAAGGTGCCGGTGGTGCTATTCAGTTACCTCAACCCAGTTCTCTCCGCCGGTTCGGAAATGCTGGATAGGGCATCAGAGGCGGGTGTGGACGGCATTCTGGTGACCGACCTCCCGGTGGGCGCTGACAGCGAAGTGGAACGCTGGCTCGCTGATGGGCCCCTCGACTTCGTCCACCTCGTCGCTCCGACAACACCTGATTCGCGGATGCGCGAGATCGCCCTCCACGGTCGTGGATTCGTTTACCTGATCAGCCGGCTGGGCGTCACCGGCGCTCGTGCCGACGTCCCTGAAGGGCTCGGCGACATAGTCACCCGGCTGCGTGCGGCCACCGACCTTCCTGTGTGCGTTGGTTTCGGAATCGCGACTCCAGAGCAGGCTGCTGCCGTGGCGTGTCTGGCTGACGGAGTGGTTGTCGGCAGTGCAATCGTGCGTGCTGCCGGTGAGAGCGTGGAGAAGGCAGTCGCGCTGGTTAGTTCGCTTAGAAAAGCTATGGATTCAGTCGTCAGGCCGTCCATTGGCTCAACCGAAAGGCCGTCCTGAGCAACCCTCCAGCGACCGCTAGAGGCGGAATTGACACCTCACCGGACCGCCCCTACGTTCCCGCCGTGCCGACTACGCAGCTTGCCGTCTCCCTCAGGGGAATGCGCTTTCACACCCTCATCGGAGTGCTCCCACACGAGCGCGAGCTACCACAGCCGCTCGAGGTGGATGTCACGGTTTGGATATCGGGTACGACGCCGCTGGACTATCGCGTATTATACGATCTGACCGCCGCGGTCGCCGGCAGAGGGGCTGGCTATCTGGAAGAACTGGCCGACGAACTGGCCAGTGACATCATCGCGCTTGGCCGCGTCTCCAGGGTGGCGATAACGGTCCGCAAGCCTCATGTCGCGTTACCGGGTCCTCTGGAGTGCGCCGAGGTCCGACTGGAGCGTGATGCAGTGGTTCTGGATTCTCAGTCATGACCGGGCAGAGGGACGCGTCGCCGTCTTCCGACGGAGTCGTCGCGTACATAGCTCTCGGCGCCAATCTCGGCGATCGTGCGGACGCTCTGGCCGGCGCGCGGTCTGGCATAGGAGCACTTCCTGGGACTCGCATACTCGCCTGTTCGTCGGTGGAAGAGACGGCGCCGATCGGGCCGGCTGGCCAGCCTTTATACCTGAATCAGATGCTCGCAGTCACCACGTCGCTGGCGCCTCATTCTCTACTCGACGCGTTGCTTGAAATCGAGCGACGGGCGGGGCGCGTGCGCCATTCGCAGCGTTGGACCGCGCGCACTCTGGACTGCGATATCGTGCGCTATGGTGACGTGGAAATAGCCGACGAGCGGCTCACCATTCCGCATCCTGAACTTCCCAACCGCGACTTCTGGCAGCGCGAACTCGCCGAGATCGAAGGCTCCACGGTCCTCATGGTCCAGGCTCCGGGCGACTGCAACCGGGTTTCACGCGAGCAGTCGACATGACCTGGCGCGGCGTTGTCGCCGCCCTTGATGCAGGGGAGGCCTTCAATTCACGCGTGAGCCTCTACCTTCACCCTCTTGCCGGCCGGCCTGTACTCTGGCATGTCGTTTCCGCGTTACTCGGCACCAGCCCTCCGCCCAGCGAAGTGCTGGTGCTGCACCATGCCGAGTTATCCGGTCAGCCGCCAGATCTGCCTGCCGAGGTTCGCTTTCAAGCCGTTCAGCGAGGCGATGAACTGCGCGCGATGCGCGCCGCCATCACCGCTCCCGGCCCGACCGTGCTTGTGGATGGATCAGCGGCGCTCCTGACTTCAGAGAGCATTGGCGCTTTACTGATCGCGGCGCAGACTGAATTGGCGGCACTCTCCGCGCCGGAACCGCACTCACTGGCCGTCGCGGTCGCCGGAGAGGGGCCTGCTCTCGCCTCAGCCGAAGAGCCACTTCGACCCATAGCAGCCAGGCGATTGGCGCCGTCAAATCCCGACGAATTGCTCCGTGTTTTTGACCGCCACGCACTGGCGACGGCGGGCGTGATAGTGAGGGACCGCCTTGTCCGCTGGCACGAGGCCCGTGGCGTGAGCTTCCTTCTACCTTCCACCACTCTGTTAGAGGTAGACGTGCGCATCGGCGCCGACACGGTCATCTATCCCAACGTGGCCCTTGAGGGTGCGACTGTGATCGGGAGCGAGTGCGTCATCGGCCCTTACTCGCGGGTGGTGGAGTCGACCATCGGACGGGGCAGCGAACTCACGGGTTGGAACTATGTGTTGCGTACGCAGGTGCGGAACCAGGCCGTGCTGGAGGCTTACGCTCGCCGGGGGACCGAATGAGTTCCACCGGCTGGACGGACGGCAACGGAGCAGCTCCCGCGACCGTGACCGCGCCGTGGCTGCCGGCATGGGCAGTAGTGACGGCTTCAAGACTGGCCCACATGGAGCGTGTGGCGACGCTGCTGGAAGGGTGGGCCGAAATCATCGGGCTGGACGGTTCGGAACGCGAAGAATGGCGTGACGCTGGTCGCCTTCACGACGCCCTGAGGGATGCACCGGCTAGCCTACTCCGCGAGGCCGCAGAGGACGATCGATCGCCTGTCGAACTGCTTCACGGTCCGGCGACGGCTAACCTTCTGGCCGGTGACGGTGAACGTCGCCGACCGCTGCTCGAGGCCATTCGCTGGCACACGATAGGTGCGCCGGATTGGGACAGGGTAGGGAAGGCGCTGTTCATGGCCGACTATCTCGAACCGGGCCGTGGCTTCGATAGAGAACAGCGCGCATTTCTAGCCAGGCAACTCCCTCAAGACTTCGAAGGGGTCTTTCGGCAGGTGTTACGTCTAAGGCTGGAGTGGTCGATCCGTGACGGGAAACCATTGCTGGCGCCGACCGTGGAACTCTGGAACAGATGCGCCTGACCGATCGGTGGCGGCTCTGGGTGGTGGTTTTTGGCGCCGTTGCCACTGTGGGTGGTGCCTACCTGCTAACGCGCTCCCCGGAGGGCGCGTCAGCGGCTGTTCTTCCGGACAGTGCTGAGGTTCCAGGGTCGGCCGACGACAGTTCGCGCGCCCCGGACAGCGTCCGGGTGCGTGTCGAAGTGCTGAACGCTAGCCGGGTGCGAGGCCTGGCCAGGCGCGCGACAATGGAGTTGAGGGATCGAGGGTTCGACGTTGTGGCTATCGGCAACTCCAGCGAGTTGCGCGATAGCACGTTGGTGCTCTACCGTGGCGGCGACGAGGAGTGGGCGCGCCGGGTGGCTAGAGCTATCGGCGGCGCCACCGTAGAGCTGCTTCCGGACAGCTCACGTTACGTCGAGGTCAGCGTGCTCCTGGGTGCTACCTGGCGCCCGCCGCCGGGTCCGTTCCGTCCGTAACTGACCGCACGCCGCGGCGATATCCATCCCGCGGCTCTTACGCACTGCGACTTCCACCGAACGGGCGCGCAGCTCACGAGCGAAGCCGGCTATGCGTGGTCCGCTCGTGGGGGTGAAGTTCCCGGCGCCGCCCGGGTGAAGGGGAATAAGGTTAACGAAGGCGCGACACTCCCTGGCCAGGTCGGCCAGCTGTCTCGCGTGTTCGGGACCGTCGTTCACGTCCCCCAGCATCACGTACTCGAACGTCACCCGTCGATCGAACGACTTGGCGGCCTCTATTACGTCGGCCAGAGGATATTTGGTGTTTACCGGCATCAACTCGCGGCGCAACTCGTCCGACGGCGCATGCACGGAGATGGCGAGCCGGAACTGCTCAGGGCGCTCAGCGAGAGCGATAATGCCTGGCAGTATACCGACGGTGGAGACTGTGATGTGCCGAGCCCCGATGCCGAGAGCGAGCGGGTCGTTCAGGATCGTCAGGGTCGGGCCCACGGCGCGCCAGTTCATTAGCGGCTCACCCATTCCCATGAAGACGATGTTGGTCGCCCTGAGTGGCGGATCGAGTAGTGCCAGCTCTCGCACCTGACCAGCTATTTCAGATGGAGAGAGGTTGCGCGAGAAGCCCATCAGCCCGGTGGCGCAGAAGGAGCACTGAAGGGCGCAGCCAGCTTGAGACGAGATACAGAATGTGAGGCGGTTCCCGTCGGGAATTGCCACCGTCTCTATTGTCTGTCCATCGTGGAGCCGGAAAAGGAACTTCTGAGTCCCGTCGCTGGAAAGCTGGTGGGCAGCCAGTTCGAGTCGCGGAAGCACGAAGTGGGCGTCCAACTGCTCCCGGAAACTGACCGGTAGCTCGGTCATCTCGGAGAAACTGGCTACCGGAGTATGCCACAGCCGGCGGACGATCTGGCCGGCCCGGTAGGATGGCTCACCAAACTGGGCCGCGAAGCTCCGCAGACGCTCCTCGGCATCTGCTGGCACCAGGTCGAGGAGATTCTCGCGGCCTTCATCGGCAGCCGTTCCCAGGCTACGTTGCGGCCGCTGGCCGGCGGCCGCTGCCATCGAGGGAGAGTCTCCTCCCGGTCGAATCTGATCCATAGCTGCAGAAAGATATAGTGCGATTGCCATTCGTGTGGCGACTTCCGGCGTTACTAGCGGTTGGTTAGCTTCATCCGATCATGTCCGCCAAGCCCTGTCGTGTTGCTCACTGACCTCCTGTCGCCATCGCGGGTGAGAGTTCCGCTGGTCGCGACCACGAAGGAGGGCGTCATGCGCGAGCTACTAGATGCCGCGCTCCCTGACTGCGATGCCGACACCCGGGATGCGGTGATGGCAGCGTTGCGGGCGCGCGAGAGCGTGCTAAGCACCGGTATTGGTGGCGGCGTAGCCATCCCGCACGCCAAGACCCCGCTGGTCGGGGAGCTCCTCATGGCCGCCGGCGTGGCTGCAGGACCGGTGGACTACGATTCGCTGGATGGCGAGCCGGCCGACCTCTTCTTCCTGCTCCTGGGTCCCGAGACTGCCGCCAGCGCGCATGTGCGCGCACTCGGACGAATTTCGCGACTGCTGCGCCGCGAGCCACTTCGGGAGGCCCTCCGGCAGGCGAACGATCAGGAGGCGTTCCTGCGGGTTGTGGCCGAGTCGGAGGCCGGGTGAGTGTTCCACGCTGGCTTCCTGTCGTTTCCTGGGCTGCAGTGGTCTTCACCCTCACATCCGTTCCTAATCCACGCGTTCCGAACATTCCTGGCGGCGACAAGTTTGCGCACGCCGTCATGTACGGAGTGTTGGCTGTGTTGGCCCATCACGCCTGGCCACCCCACAAACGTCCGGTAGGTGCGCGACTGCTGGTGCTGGTGGCGATCCTGGCGCTGGCGGCGGTGGATGAGTGGCACCAATTCTTCATACCAGGGCGCTCGGCCGACGTCGCCGACTGGATAGCCGACGGTATCGGAGCATCGATCGGCCTCGCAGTCTCATTCCTCGTCATGGCGCTAAGGCGCCGGGAGTCTCACTAGTTGACGCAGTCCGAACATTTCGTCACCGCCCTGCGCACCGACCTCGCCGGCACCCTGCGCCTTTCCGATGTTGGACGCAAGGTGCGGCTCGGCGGCTGGGTTCACCGCTCACGCGATCTGGGAGGCCTTCTCTTCCTCGACCTGCGCGATCGCGGCGGCCTGGTCCAAATCTCGTTCGATCCACGCCATGTTGACGCAGAGACGCTGGCAGCTGCGGCTGCGGTCGGAGTCGAGAGCGTGGTGGCGATCGAGGGCGAGGTGGTGGCGCGACCGGCCGACGTCGTGAATCGGGATATGGCTAGCGGCGAGATCGAGATCCGCGGGCTGACCATCTCGGTACTGGGCCCGGCTGCTACGCCGCCACTCCCGGTGGCTCGCGGACGGGGAGAGAAGCTGCCCGCGGAGGATCTCCGCCTGAGGCATCGCTACCTGGATCTCCGTCGCCCGGAGCTGCAGGCGAACCTGATCCTTCGGCACAAGCTTCTCCAGGCTACGCGCAGCTTTCTCGCCGGCCTGGAGTTCCTCGAGGTCGAGACGCCAATCCTCACCAAGCCAACACCCGAGGGAGCCCGTGACTATCTGGTTCCCAGTCGGGTACATGCGGGTGAGTTCTATGCGCTGCCGCAGTCGCCACAGCTGTACAAGCAGCTGCTGATGATCTCCGGCTTCGATCGCTACTTCCAGATTGCGCGCTGCTTCCGCGACGAGGACCTCCGTGCCGATCGGCAGCCGGAGTTCTCTCAGATCGACATCGAGGCTTCGTTCGTTGGGCCGGAGGACATACTCTCCCTCACCGAATCCCTGCTGGGTAGGCTATGGGGCGTGTCCGGCGTCGAGATCCCGCAGAAGTTCCTGCGGATGACCTATGCTGATGCGATGGAGAGCTACGGTTCTGACCGACCGGACCTTCGATACGAACTGCCCATCAGCGACGTCAGTCAGTCGTTCGCTGAGTCGGATTTCGCTATTACTCGATCGGCGCTGGATGCGGGCGGTCGCGTGCGCGGATTGCGGCTTCCCGGCGGCGCGGCTCTGTCGCGCAAGCAGGTGGATGAGCTAGAGATCCTGGCCAAGGGGGCTGGAGTTGGCGGCCTGCTTCGGGTCAAGCGGGTTGACGGCAAGCTGGAAGGTCCCATAGCTCGCTTTCTCGACCAGGAGGGCGGTGCGCGGCTGGGACTGGCCGATGGCGAGCTCGGGCTTTACGTCGCTGCTCCGGATCACCTTGCTAATCCTGCCCTGGACCGTGTCCGCCAGGCAGCGGCGCAGCTGCTGGGCCTGGTAGACCACAGCAGGCTCGCCTTTCTCTGGGTCACCGATTTCCCCATGTTTGAGCGTGATCCGAGCACTGGCGCGCTCTCTGCCGTGCACCATCCGTTCACGGCGCCGCGCCCGGAGGATGCGGAAAAGCTGGACAGCGAGCCGGCAGCAGTTCGGGCGTTGGCCTACGATGTGGTTCTGAACGGGACCGAACTTGGAGGGGGCAGCATCAGAATCCATGAACCTCAGATGCAGCAGCGCGTATTCCGCCTGCTGGGTATCGACGAAGCCACGGCCCGTAGCCGGTTCGGCTTTCTACTGGAGGCGCTGCGTGCTGGTGCGCCGCCCCACGGAGGCATCGCCCTCGGCTTTGACCGGATCACGATGCTGCTGGCGGGCGCGAGTTCGTTGCGCGATGTGATCGCCTTCCCCAAAACGACTGCTGCGCGAGCTCTCTTCGAAGGTGCGCCGTCGTCTGTGCCGGACGCTGATCTGAGTGACCTGCACCTGGCTCTGCGAGATGTGGCACATGACTGACGACGACACCAGCTCACAGTTAAACGTGGAAGGCGCCGATCTGCTCACGCTGGCCGGCGTGAATGACGCCAACCTCGTCGAGCTGGCGCGGCAGACGGGTGTGCGCGTTTCACTGCGCGGTGACGCGCTGACGTTGACGGGAAGCGCCGAAAGCATCGCGCGAGCGCAGTTCGTTGCGCAGCGCATGATCGACACAGCTCGCCAGCGCCTGCCGCTGGATCCCGACGACGTCCTTCGCCTCTCCCTCGAGCCCACACCACGTAATGGAACGGACGCGAGTACGGACAGCGCGCCGCGTATCGCCCTGCCCGGCGTGCGGAAGCTCATCCAGCCCAAGACCAGTGGCCAGGCCGACTATCTGCAGGGCATCCTGGATCACGATATAGTCGTCGGGATAGGCCCGGCCGGAACGGGGAAGACCTACCTGGCCGTGGCCGCCGCCGTCGACGCTCTGACCCGGAAACGGGTCAAGCGGATCATCCTCGCCCGACCGGCAGTGGAGGCGGGCGAGAGTCTCGGCTTCCTCCCTGGTGACATGCAGGCAAAGGTGGATCCCTACTTGCGGCCGCTCTACGACGCCCTCGAAGACATGATGCCCGACGACCGTGTCCAGAAGGCGCTAGAGACACGAACAATTGAGATTGCACCACTGGCCTATATGCGCGGTCGAACACTGGCTGACGCTTTCGTCATCCTGGACGAGGCCCAGAACGCCACCGGCGCTCAGATGAAGATGTTTCTCACCCGGCTCGGCGTGAATTCCAAGGTTGTCATCACTGGTGACAAGACCCAGATCGACCTACCCCGCCGCGAGGATAGCGGCCTGATCCAGGTGGAACGCATCCTTCCGGGCATTGATGGCATAGCTTTCCATTACCTGAGCGACGCCGACGTCGTGCGGCATCGACTGGTGCGCGAGATCATCCGCGCTTACGCTGACGACGCAGGAGGCTGATGTCCGGTTCCGCGCGGTGGTCGTTGCCACATTTGCTGGCGACGTTGGACGATCAGCGACCGCTCATCGTCCACGGTTCCAGGGTTGTAGTCGCAATCGCGCTCGCGGTAGTGACCTATCTCCTCTTTCCGGCCTCCCCGGCAGTGAACTTCCCAGTGTTGGAGGTGGGGGCGGTAGCGCCGGAGAACGTGATCGCGCCATTCGAGTTCCGCGTCCCCAGGGTCGATCCGTTGTCCCCACCTTTATTTACGTGCCGGCTGCTCTGGATAGTGCCCGCGCGGATCTGAAGCTCTTTTCCGAGCGAGTACGGGCCGTAAGCGGTTCGGCTCCGAGCACTGGCGATCGTGCGGCTGCAGTACAGCAGAGCGCGGCCGGGCAGGGAATAAGGCTGACTGCAGCCGAGGCTGCCTACCTGGCGAATTCTAGCCAGCGTCGCGCCGTTGTAGACGCGATCAATACGGTGTTGGATCGCTGGTTGACCCAGGGCGTGGCACCCGCCGGCGCCTTGGACAGTGTGAGAGGAAACCTCCTTCTCCGCCGCGACGGGAGCGAGCGCACGGTGTCCGCGGATAGTGTGCTCAACTTTGCCGGGCTGCTTTCGCGTGCTCGGTTGGTGCACCCGGCGTCAGCCGATGATCCGGTCGCCGACGGGCTCTTCCTCAAGCTCCTGGGAAGCTTCTTCCATCCGACGGTTGTACCAGATCGGGCTGGCACGGAGCGGATGCGCCAGGAACTCCGTCGCGCCGTTAGCCCTGACAAGTACATAGTCCGTCAGGGAGAGAAGATCGTTGGTGCTCATGAGGTCATAGGCCGCGAAGACTACGAGAAGATGCGGGCGCTGCGCGATCAGCTGCGAGCAACTCCGGACGGCCAGTGGCAGCCCGGTCGGGTTGGTGGGGCCGTTCTCCTGAACCTCCTCCTGATCAGCATTCTAGGCATCACACTCCGGCTCTTCCGTCCAGTGCTGTATGCATCAATGCGGGTGGTGCTTGTCATAGCCGGCGTGGTGCTGATCGTCCTCTTCGCCGCGGCCGCTGTCGGCAACGATCCGGTGGCGGTGAGAGCTGAGTTGATCCCGATCGCCTTCGCTGCAGTACTTTTTAGCGTTCTGTTCGACTCCCGCTTCAGTCTGATAGGAGCGATGACAGTGGCGCTTCTCATCGGCGCCCAGAACGTATTCCGTGGTACCAACGCGCTCTACTTCGCCGTCCTGGGAGGTGTCGCCGCAGCGTTCAGCGTGCGCATCATCAGGCGCCGGAATCAGTCCTACTATTCGATCCTGACGATAGCGGCCGCCTATCTGCTGGCTGCAGTAGCTCTCGGCCTAACGCTGGATCGCGACGTCAGCGAGATCGCCCTATCCGCGGCTTGGGGCGCGCTGAATGCCGTCGTTTCCGTGTCCCTGGCGATGATACTTCTGCCGCCGGCAGAAGACCTCACGGGCATCGACACCTATCTCAAGCTGCTCGAGTGGTCGGACCTCAACCGACCTCTCATGCAGCGACTGAGTCTGGAGGCGCCAGGGACGTACGCCCATACCGTCGCAATGGCCAATCTGGTCGAAGCGGCCGCGAATGCGATTGGCGCTAACGGTCTTCTGGCCCGAGTTGGCACTTACTATCACGACATCGGCAAACTGCGGAAGCCGCAGTACTTTGTCGAGAATCAGTCGAAGGGTCGGAATCCTCACGACAAGTTGAAGCCACAGCAGAGCGCGTCGATCATCCGTCACCACATCCGCGATGGTCTCGAGCTGGCTGAAGAGCATGGGGTACCGAAGGCCGTGAGAGCTTTCATCACGGAGCACCACGGCAGCGGACAGATCAGCTACTTCATGGAGCGGGCTCGGGAGCGGGATGGCGTCGCCCCGAACCCGCTGGAATACACGTATCCCGGTCCGGTTCCACAGAGCGCCGAGACGGCCATCTGCATGCTCGCTGACGGGGTCGAGGCGTCCATGCGCGTGCTTAGCGACCCGACACCGCAGAAGATCCGCGAACTGATCGATCACATCGTTCGTCAGCGGATGGAGCAGGGTCAACTTCGGGACGCACCGCTCACGCTGCGTCAGATCGAGTTGATCAAGCAGGAGTTCGCCCGCGTACTTACCGGCATGTATCACAGCCGGATCGACTACCCCGCCGCTAGTGGTGGCGTGACGTCGGAGTTCGCGTCGGCATGACACCTCTCCCGGCTGAGACCCGCTCTCCATCCGCCAGGCGACGACCGGAACGTCTCTCGGTAGACGTGTCCACGGACGGTGTCCGCATCGCTCTTTCGCGTGAGCGGGTAGGCGCGATCGCGCGCACCGTTCTGCGCGCCGAGCGGGTTCGGGATGCGTTGTTGTCCATCACTTTCGTTGACGAACGGTCAATTGCCAGCCTGAACTGGAAGCATCTGAGGCATCGGGGGCCTACCGACGTGATATCGTTCGGGCTGACCCGAGACGCAGCCGAAGCTCCGGTGGTTGGCGACATCTACATCGCGCCGGCGGTTGTCCGCGAGCATGCCCGCCAGAACGGCGTACCCGGTCGCGCAGAGCTAACGCGAGTCGTGGTACACGGAGTGCTGCATGTGCTCGGGTACGAACACCCTGAGGAAGACGAGCGCGTGAACTCTCCGATGTGGCGTCGCCAGGAAGTGCTGGTGCGTCGCCTTCTCGCATCCCCGAATCCGTGATCCTTCTGGCAGTACTGGCGATCGCCGCTTTCGCTGTGATCGCTGCCCTGGCCGCCGTCGCCGACGGCGCGCTGATGGCCCTTCAGCGACAGTCTTATCGTCCTGCTGACTCGCTCGGGTTCGCGGCCGAACGTGACCGCTCTCGTCGCACTCTCGCCTTTACCCGTCTACTCTCTCACCTGGCTGTCGGCGTTCTGGTGGGCCTTCTCGTTCGCGACGGTGGGGTGGGCGCGATGGAAGTCGTGGTGGTATTCGCGGGTGCGCTTGTCCTGGTTCTGCTCACCGAGACAGCCGCGAGAGCGTGGGGCGACTCTCATGCCGAGGCAGTGGACTCTCGCCTGGGTCCCCTCGTCAGGTTGCTGGAAGTGGTGCTTACCCCTGTCACCATGCTTGCCCTGGCACTCGATCGTGGAACGGCGAGCGCCCTCCCCATTCCACCAGTTGACGACGACGACCGGGAGGCTGCCGCTGCGCAGTTCCGTCAGGTGGTTGCTTCCGAGGCGGACGTCACGCGAGATGAGGCTGCACTGCTTCACGGCGTCTTCTCGCTCGGAGATACCGAGGTCCATCAGGTGATGGTGCCAAGGGTGGACATCGTCGGCATTGAAGCGGAGATGGCCTGGTCACAGCTGGTTGATCGTGTTCGCAGTTCGGAACACTCGCGCTTCCCGGTCTACGAGGAAGAGCTGGATGAGATAGTAGGTGTGCTGTACGCAAAGGATCTTTTATCGGCAATCCTCGCTGACGAAGAGCCGGAAGCAGGTTGGGCTTCGCTCATTCGCCAGGCGTCGTTCGTGCCTCGTACCAAGACGATAGGGGACCAGTTGCGCGACTTTCGCGCGGAGCGGCAGCACATTGCTTTCGTCGCTGACGAGTTTGGTGGTATCGCAGGATTGGTGACTATCGAGGATGTCCTGGAGGAGATAGTTGGTGAGATCCGCGACGAGTACGATGAGGAAGAGCCGGAGATCGTCTCCGAGGAAGGGCGTAATTACTGGTTTGCTGGCCGCGTGACGCTGGAGGAGCTCAGCGAAGAACTGGGCCAGGATTTCGAGCGAGATGGGATTACCACTGTGGGCGGACTGGTTTACAACCAGCTCGGCCGCGTACCGCGACCTGGTGAGTCCTTCACGGTTGGCGGTTTTCGGGTTGTTGTCGAGCGAGTGGTGCGCCGCAAGATCGAGCGTGTCTACTTCGAGCGGCTGCCAGCGGAAGCGATGGAGGAGAAAACGTGACGACGACGACGTTACTCGTTTTTTCCGTGATCGTGATTGGGTGGCTTACCGCAGCCTCCACTGCGGTTCGTTCAGTAAGCAGGATCTGGCTGCGGCACTGGGCTGAACAGGGCGCTCGCGGCAGCGTTGCCATTGAGCGGTATCTGGAGAGGCCGCAACGATTGGTACTGTCAGCCGGCACCGCCGTCGCCCTCGCTTCGGTGATGACGGGCCTCACACTCGGGATGGCCACCAGTGGCAGTTTCTGGCGCGACTCCGGCCGTCTGGTTCTGGCGGCTGTGGTCTTGCTGGTCTTCGGACAGTTGGTGCCGCGCGCCGTCGGCCGGCGCTGGGCGGTATCTCTCCTGCCATACCTGATGCCAGCGCTACAGTTGGTCGACTTCGTTCTCGGTCCTCTCTCCCTGGCAGTACGGCGCGTCGCACTACGCAGCCAGGGGGCGAGCGCCGAGGCGTTGCAGGAGCCGCGCGATGCCCTAGAGGATCTCCTACGGGAAGGGGAATTGGAGGGAGTCAGCGCTGGCGATGAAGCGGCGATTATCAGCGGCGTGGTCCAGTTCGGCGACAAGATGGCGAAGGATGTCATGACACCGCGCGACGAAGTCTTCGCCGTCGACGGCTCGCTCTCTCGCGACCAGCTGTCCCAGGAAGTAGCCCAGTCGGGCTACAGCCGTGTGCCTGTCTTTGACGGTTCCCTGGATAATCCCGTCGGTATGGTCCACGTATTTGATCTCATCAAGGCATTCGCCGACGACCGTCCGCTCGCCTGGCGACGGCTGGCCTTCGCCGGCCCGGACACGCATTGCAACGAGTTGTTAGCTAAGATGCTTCGCGGACAGCTTCATCTGGCGCTGGTGCGCGACGCCGACGGTCGCACGCTAGGCCTCGTCACGCTTGAGGACCTGCTGGAAGAACTGGTGGGCGACATTCGCGACGAGCATGACGATCCTCACCCCTCCGCCGGTCCGCCGGCGGCGCCAACGGGATGAGGTCTGGCCGAGCGCCAGAGATCACCGAACGCGTCGCCGCGCGTTCCACATCCGGTAATGCATGACAACTGCGTCTCCTCGCTCTCCCATGCTCGACCGCCTGCTGGCTGATTTCGACGATCGCAAGCCGGCGGCTCTCGCCCGCGCCGTCTCCATCGTGGAGAATCATCGCGAGGGTTTTGAAGCGTTGCTCGGAACCCTCCAGCCAAGGCTGGGCCGGGCGCGGCGGATAGGCATGACCGGTCCACCGGGCGCCGGTAAGAGCACCCTCACGACCGCCCTTACGGAAGCCTTTCGGGCTCAGGGATTGACCGTTGGCATCATCGCGGTGGATCCAACCTCGCCATACACCGGCGGCGCCCTGCTCGGCGATAGAATCAGAATGGAGCGGGTCGCACTGGACGAGGGCGTCTACATCCGTTCCCTCGCCACCCGTGGGTCGCTGGGTGGGCTTTCCAGGGCTACCCGAGAGACGGCCGACGTCCTGGATGCGTATGGCTTTGATCGCATCCTGATCGAGACTGTGGGCGTCGGTCAGAGCGAGCTCGACGTTGCCCGTACCGCCGACACCACTCTCGTAGTCCTCGTGCCGGAATCTGGAGATGCAATCCAGACGCTCAAGGCGGGGCTGATGGAGATCGCCGACATCTTCGCCGTGAACAAAGCTGATCGGCCCGGCGCCGACCGCATGCTCAACGACATTGAAGTAATGCTCGGTATGCGCTCGGGTCTGACACGCGGCGAGTTACCGGCCCACCATGGCGTGGATCTGAAGAGCGCGGAGCTCAAGCGAAAGCTGAACCCATCCCGCGTAGCTCGCGAGGCTGCCGCCGATGAGAGTGCTGATAGCTGGACGCCCCCGGTACTGCGGACAGTTGCAATCCAGGGCGAGGGAATCCCCAAGTTGTGCGAGGCGCTGGACCGTCATCACCGTTATCTTGAGCGTAGCGGAGTGTTGCACGAACGCCGACTGCAGCGGATGCGCGAGCGGGTAATGGAGACGACAGAGCACCGTTTTAGCAGCCGTCTCTGGCAGGACCCGGAGACAAAGAGCTGGCTGGATGCGCAGCTGCCGGCACTGGAACGGGGCGATCTCACGCCGTTCGGAGTGGCCGACGCCCTCCTCGCCCGGAGCAGCGACCTTATCACCCGGATCGACCGATGACGATGTCCACTGACCTCACCACCGACAGCTCGACCGATAACTCAACGGAGCTCTCCCAGCAGGCGGAACTTGAGCGACTTCGGGCTGAAGTAGCCATGTGGCGCGAACGCTACGATCGCGGAAGTAAGCGAGAGATGGACTTCGCCAACTCTGCGTTCGAGCCGGCGCCACTCTACACGGCGCTGGACACTCTCGGCACATCGGCGGCCAGCGAGGTTCCAGGCCAGCACCCGTTTACTCGTGGAGTGCACCCAACCGGCTATCGCGGACGACTCTGGACGATGCGCCAGTTTGCCGGCTTCGGTAGCGCCCGCGATACGAACCAGCGATTCAAGTTCCTTCTCTCGCAGGGCCAGACGGGGCTATCAGTGGCGTTCGACTTCCCGACGCTGATGGGTTACGACTCTGACCATCCGCGGTCGGAAGGCGAGGTGGGAAAGACGGGAGTCGCGATCTCCAGTCTGGCTGACATGGAGTTGCTCTTCGACGGCATCCCGCTCGATGAGGTGTCGACGTCAATGACGATCAACGGACCGGCGGTAATCCTCTACGCGTTTTACGTCGCCGCCGCCGAGAAGCAGGGAGTACCAGCGGAGAAGCTGCGCGGTACGGTGCAGAACGACATCCTGAAGGAGTACATGGCGCAGCATGCTTGGTGCTTCCCGATCGAGCCGGCACTCCGCCTGATAGTGGACTCCTTTGAGTGGTCAGCCGCTCATGCGCCGCAGTGGAACACCATCTCCATCTCGGGCTACCACATTCGGGAAGCTGGGTCCACTGCGGCCCAGGAGTTGGCCTTCACTCTCGCTGATGGCTTTACGTACGTGGAGCGCGGAGTAGAGCGCGGTATGGCAGTGGACGATTTCGCGCCGCGACTCTCCTTCTTCTGGGATATCCACAACGACTTCTTCGAGGAGATCGCCAAGCTCCGCGCCGCCCGTCGTATCTGGGCGCGTCACATGCGCGATCGTTACGGCGCGCGCGATCCCCGCTCGTGGATGATGCGCTTCCACTCGCAGACGGCTGGCGTGACCCTAACCGCCCAGCAGCCTGTAAACAATGTGGTGCGCGTTGCCTATCAGGCGATGGCAGCGGTGCTTGGCGGGACCCAGAGTCTCCACACCAACTCGATGGACGAGACACTGGCGCTACCCACCGAGCACGCCGTGCAGGTAGCCCTTCGAACGCAGCAGGTACTGGCTTACGAGAGCGGCGTGCCAAATGTCGTGGATCCGTTGGGCGGATCGTACTACGTGGAAGCGCTGACGGATGAACTGGAGCGTCAAGCAGAAGAGATTTTCGCCCAGATCGAGGAGTTTGGCGGCGTCGTGGCCGGGCTGGAGCAGGGTTGGTTCCAGCGGGAGATTGCGCGCTCGGCGTCGCGCCAGCAGTGGGAGATAGAACAGCACCGCAAGGTCATCGTAGGTGTGAACGAATTCGTAACCGAGGGCGAAGAACTCACGATACCGGTTCTCAAGGTCGGCGCCGAGGCCGAGCGCGACCAGCGTAAGCGTATGGCGGAGCTCCGTTCCACCCGTGACAGCGCGCTATGCACCAGCCGGCTGGAAGCTCTGCGGGCAGCCTGTCGCGGCAGCGAAAATACGATGCCATTCATCCTGGACTGCGCCCGCGCGTACTGCACGCTGTTCGAGATTCGTGCGGCCATGGAGGACGTCTTCGGCGCGTATCGCGAACCGGTGTTTTTCTGAACGCGTCAGTCAGTAAAAAGATGAGGAAGCGCGCTAGCACCAAGGCGCCGGCGCCTTCGCTCACCAACTGGTGGGCGAACTACTTCGACGCCCAGTATCTGCTGGAGTACGAGCCGCTGTTCAACCTCGAGCGCGACCGCAGCGAGGTTGCCCGGATGACCGAGATCCTCGGACTGCCGGTGGGGTCGAGGGTGCTGGACTGCCCGTGTGGCCAGGGGCGGCATGCGCACCTCCTCGCCGAGAATGGCTTCAACGTTGACGGCCTGGATTACTCGGCGGACCTGTTGGACATCGCCAAGGAGCGCGGCACAAGCCGCGCTCTTCGATATACGCGGGGCGACATGCGCCGGTTGCCGGCACGCTGGACTGGTCGTTTCGACGCGGTGCTGAACCTGTTTACGTCGTTCGGCTTCTTTGCCTCTGCCGCCGACGACCAGAAGGTAATAAATGAGTTCGCTCGAGTGCTCAAGCCCGGTGGGATGCTCATATGGAATGGCGGTAGCCGAGATGGAGTGATGGCGCGATTTCTAGCTCGCGACTGGTGGAAGACCGACGATGGCACGATGATCGCCCACGAACGTGAGTTCGATCCGCTCTCCGGTTTCCTCAGCATCCGCTCCACCTGGCACGGTCCGGATGGTGCCGGCGAACGGTCACACCGCATACGGCTCTATACGGCGAGCCGGCTTGCAGAGCTGTGCGCCTCGGCCGGGCTCATCGTGCTGGAAGCCTTTGATGGTTGGGAGGATAGACCGCTTCATCGTCGTTCCACGCAGATGACGCTGGTCGCTCGTAAGGATGAGTTGCCGGCATCGGGTGATGCCGGATAGCTTCACAGGCTGACAGCAATTGCGTTCGCCCATCAGATCGCAGCCTCACCCAACCGGCCCCACGCTCGTGGCCGCATGCCAATCAGAGAATCGTCATGACCCGTCCCATCCGCGTGCTAGTAGCCAAGCCAGGCCTAGACGGCCACGATCGCGGCGCCAAAGTGGTCGCCGCAGCGTTGCGCGATGCTGGCATGGAGGTCATTTACACCGGCCTTCACCAGACACCGGAGATGATCGCCACGGCGGCGGTTCAGGAGGACGTCGACGTAGTCGGCCTCTCCATCCTATCCGGAGCGCACATGACGCTCTTTCCACGCGTCCTCGAACTACTGCGCGAGCAGGGTCGTGATGACATCCTCCTCACCGGCGGCGGCATTATCCCCCAGGAGGATATGACGGAGCTCGAGAGGCTCGGAACTGGAAAGCTGTTCGGACCAGGGACCTCCACCGTGCAACTGATCGAGTTCATCCGGCAGTGGTTCGCTGCCCGGCATGAGCAGCAGGCGTGACTGGCAGACTGAGGGAGCTGGCGGCGAAGTCGAGAGAACTGGAGTCGCGGCTACGAGAGGGCGGCGGTGCTGCCCGGATCGCAAAGCAACATGCCCAGGGCAAGCTCAGCGTCCGCGAACGCGTCGCTGGCCTCTGTGATAGCGACTCGACATTCCTCGAGATAGGGTTGCTCGTCGCCCACGATCGCTATGACGGCCAGGCACCGTCAGCGGGAGTGGTGACGGGGATCGGGATGGTGCACGGTCGCGAGGTAGTGATAGTGGCAAACGATGCCACCGTTAAGGCGGGATCGTGGTGGCCCGAGACCATTACCAAGATTCTCCGTGCCCAGGAGATCGCCATGCGCTGTCGCATCCCCATCATCTACCTGGTGGATTCGGCTGGCGTCAATCTCCCCTACCAGGGCGGCGTTTTCCCGGGGCAGTACGGCGCGGCGCGCATCTTCTACTACAACTCCATCATGCGCCGCTACCTGCGCATCCCGCAGTTGGCGGCTGTGATGGGGCAGTGCATCGCCGGCGGAGCATACCTGCCGGCACTCTCCGACACCATCGTCATGGTCGAGGGTAGCTCCTTTATGGGTCTCGGCGGCCCCAACCTGGTGAAGGGCGCGACCGGGGAGGTCGTGGACGGTGAAACGTTGGGCGGTGCGACGACCCACACGAGAGTTAGCGGTGTCGCCCACTACATGGTGGCTGACGACGAGGCATGCCTGGCCCGACTTCGCGAGTTGGTGGAGACACTCCCGCGGGTAATGCGCGAGACTCGTCTCGCCGGCCTTTCGACCACCGCCCTGGCGCCGGCCGACGTCGATCTCTATGCGCTACTACCGTCGGACCATCGTATGTCTTATGACATGCGTGCGGTTCTCAGCAGCGTTGTTGACGGTGGCGAACTGCGGGAGTTCCAGGGAGAACTGGCGCGCGAGATGATCTGTGCCGATGCCCGGCTGGACGGGCTGCCGATCGGCGTTATCGCCAATCAGCGTGGTCTCATCAAGGGCCGACCGGGTGAGAAGCCGCGATTTGGCGGGATCATCTACGCCGAGAGCGCCGAGAAGGTCGCCTATTTCATAGACCGTTGCGACCGGCAGGGCATCCCGATTCTCTTCGTCCAGGACGTCTCCGGCTTCATGGTTGGCGCCGAGGCGGAACACGAGGGAATTATTCGCGCCGGTGCTCGATTCGTCGAGGCGATGGCGACGGCGCGGGTGCCCAAGTTGGTTCTCACGGTGAACCATGCCTCCGGGGCTGGCTACTATGCCATGGCTGGCCAGGGCTTTGACCCCGACTTCATCTTCTCCTGGCCCACGGGTAGGATGGGTGTGATGGAGGGCGAATCAGCCGTGAACGCTGTCCACGGTCCCGCCCTGGATGCGGCGCGCCGCGGCGATACGCACGCCACCGCCGAGGTGATGGAAGCAGTGAAAACGATGCGCGCCGATTACGAGGAGCAACTGGATGCTCGGTATGCCGGTGCACGCGGTTTCATTGATGCCATCGTCTATCCGGAGAACACGCGCGAGGTGCTTGCAATGGCCCTCCGTGCGTCGCTACAGAATCCTGGCCCGCACATAGGGCCGTTTCAACTTCCCGCAGGACTGAGCGAGGTGCTGTGAGCACGACGTCAGAGCGCGAAACGCGAACGGGCAGGGCGACGGTACGAGTCGCCAGCGGCCAGGGCTTCTGGGGCGATTCCCTGGATGCTCCACGTCGGCAGGTGGAGGGCGGAGAGGTGGATTACCTCATGCTCGACTACCTGGCTGAGGTCACCATGTCCATCCTCCAGAAGCAGCGAGAGCGCGACCCGAAAATGGGTTACGCGCGCGACTTCATCGGTGCCATTGAGAGCATCTTGCCGGCGGTGACAGGGCGCGGCGTGCGGGTAATCGCAAACGCCGGCGGGGTGAATCCGCCGGCGTGCGCCGATGCGCTCCTCCAGATGGCGGCGTCCCATGACGCCCGGCTACGGGTCGGCGTTGTCACCGGCGATGACCTGCTGCCGAGGCTGGATGAGCTGATCGCGCAGGGACATTCGCTTACTCACATGGAGACGGGGGAGTCGCTTGACACCGTGCGCGACCGCGTCCTCTCGGCCAACGCTTACATCGGCTCGACGCCGATCGTCGAGGCGCTCGAGAAAGGGGCGCAGGTCGTAATCACCGGCCGTTCCACCGACACGGCGCTCACGATGGCTCCGCTTCGACATGAGTTCCGTTGGGCCGCCGACGATTGGAACAGTCTGGCCGCGGGAATCGTGGCCGGCCACATCCTGGAGTGCGGGGCACAGTGCAGTGGCGGAAATTGCCTCTACGACTGGCGAAATATCCCCGACCTGGCCAACGTCGGCTACCCGATCGTGGAAGCCAGCGCCGATGGCAGCTTCATCGTCTACAAACACCCCGGTACTGGCGGTCGCATCTCCGTGCCGACCGTCACCGAGCAGCTCGTGTACGAGATGGGTGATCCGACGTCATACATCACCCCAGACGTGGTAGCCGACTTCACGAGCATACAACTCGAGCCGGCCGGCCCCGATCGGGTGCGGGTGCACGGCATTCGGGGCACCCCGGCGACGGACAAGCTGAAGGTATCGATCGCCTACCGCGCTGGCTACAAGGCTGTCGGCACTCTCGTTTATGCCTGGCCGGAAGCACTGGACAAGGCCGAGGCTGCCGCTCGTGTGCTCCGCGAGCGGTTGGACCGGCTTGGACTGTCGTTCGACAGTGTACTAGTGGAGTATGTGGGAGCGTCGTCCACCCACGGCGCTCTCTCGGGTATTGCCGACGCTCCCTGGCGTGCCGACCTGCCTGAGGTGCAGCTTCGTTTCGGCGTTCGCGGTCCCGACCGGGCCGCCGTCGAGCGGTTCACGCGCGAACTGGCGCCGCTCGTACTCAATGGTCCGCCCAGCGTTACGGGCTTTGCCGGTGGACGACCCAAGGTCGAGGAGATCGTTGCCTACTGGCCGGCACTCGTCGACAAGAGCGTGGTGCAGACGAAAGTGGAGGTGATCTCGTGAAGGTGCAGCTACTCGACCTGGCTCATGCCCGGTCCGGCGACAAGGGCGACATGGCCAATGTCGGCGTCATCGCGCTGCGGCCAGAGTGGTACCCACTCCTCGCCCGCGAGCTTACCAGCGACCGCGTCGCTGCCCACTTTGCAGAAGTGATCAGTGGCGGGGTTGATCGTTTCGAACTTCCCAACCTGCATGCCCTCAATTTCCTGCTTCACGGCGCGTTGGATGGCGGCGGAACACTCTCGCTGAAGACCGACGCCCAGGGTAAGGTCTTCTCCACGGCTCTCCTTCGTCTCAAGCTGGATGTTCCAGACGATGAGGCACGCCGGCTCGATCTCCCAGGCTCGGCCTGAGCGGTGCAATCCGCATGACTCCACTCACCCGCATCAAGCTGGCGACCGCCGCTGCGGGCGTCGTTGTCTGGGCCGTTGGCGTACGGATAGGAGAGGAGCGCCTGAAGTGGGCCGGCATTGCCATCCTGGCCGTCGCCTTTTTGCTCCGCCTGTTGAATAATAGACACGGTGCTGGGTTCGATGACGGCTCCGGCTCTGATGATGGGGAGTCCTGATCACCTGCTTTCTTCGACGACCACGCTTTGCATACGACTCTCCACTCAGACCTTGCGCCCGTCGGCATTCTTAGCCGATGGGCGCAAGTCGTAATTGGGCCGGAGGCAACGAGAACATCGGCTGCTGCGCATCAGAGAAGCGATCAGTCTGGACGTCTTTAAGCTCCTGACGCCGGACGCGCTAAAGCGTTAGATTGCAATGCTTATGTCCTCTATCCTTGTTCCTGAACTTCTCGCCCCCGCCGGTAGCTTGGACGCCGTCCGGGCGGCTATTGCCAACGGCGCCGATGCGGTCTACCTCGGTGCCGAGCGGTTCAATGCTCGCGACGACGGAGCCCAGCTTACACTGGATGAGGTCGGACAGGCCTGCGCCCTCGCTCACGAGCGCGGACGGCGGATATACCTGACGCTCAATGTTCTCATCAAGCCGGCCGAGCTCGCCGACGCCATCCGCTTCCTGGGGCAGGCTATAGATCGCGGCATCGACGCGGTGATCGTTCAGGACGTGGGTCTGGTACACCTCATCCGACGCGTCTACCCGGAGTTGGAGATCCACGGCTCGACCCAGATGACCGTGCATGACGCCAGCGGTGCTCGGGTCATGCAGGATCTGGGTGTGGGGAGAGTTGTTCTGGCGCGCGAGAATACGCTGGAGGACATAAAGGCAATTCATGAGGCCGTACCTGGCATCGGATTGGAGACCTTCGTTCACGGCGCGCTCTGCATCAGCTATTCCGGCCAGTGCTACATGTCCGGGATGATCTCCGAGAGGAGCGCTAACCGCGGCTCCTGCGCACAATCGTGCCGCAAGGACTACGTGCTTCGGGACAGCGCCTCGGGCGAGGAGCTGGATCGCGGTTATCTCATCTCTGCCAAGGATCTCGGAGCCTATGACCACCTGCCGGAGATTGCCGCGGCGGGCGTCGGCTGCCTGAAGGTGGAAGGAAGGAAGAAGAAGCCCGAATACGTCGCTACGGTCACTCGTGGATACCGCACCTTCCTCGACCGACTCGCCGACGGCACGTGGACGCCGCCCGACGACGACGAGGTGCAGCCTCTCGTCCAGATCTTCAGCCGCGGCTTCACCGGCGGTATGTACGGCGGACGCGTCGGCCGGGACTACATCACGCGCACCCAGCCGGACAACTACGGAGCGCTTCTTGGCCGGGTCGTCGGCCACGAAGGTAGTTCGCTGATACTCGAGTTGAATCGGCCGGTCGTCGAGGGTGACGGCCTCGGCTTCGAGCCACCCGCTGGAGAGTCAGGGACGTCCACCGGCTTCACTATCACGTGCGTGCGGACGTTGGATGAGCGCGATGGAATCGTTCGTCAGGCAATCACGGCGCGGTCGCCGGTACCGTTGGGCTGGAACGTCGTACGAACCTCGGACATCGACCTGCTTGCGCGGGCCAGGGAAAGCTACGCATCACTTCCCGCGTCGGCCCGTCAGCGGAAGACGCGCCTGGACGTCCGACTGTTTGGCAGCGCCGGTACGCCGCTCAAACTCGTGGCGTCGGCCGATGGAGAGGATGTCACTGTCCGAACTGAACTGCCGCTCGTGCCGGCCCAGAAGCGCGCCCTGGCGCGGGAGCAGCTTCGCGAACAGCTAGGACGGCTGGGCGAGACTCCATTTGCTCTTGCTGCGCTTGACGACGCGGCGCTCGCTCCGGGTCTTTTCATCCCTGTTAGCGAGCTCAATCACCTGCGGCAGCACGCGGTTGACGAGTTGCTGTTGCGTCGCGATTGGGCTGAGCAAGCACGGTTGGGCCAGCGCGAGCAGCAGATAGAAGCCGCGATATCAGAGGTCGACACCAGCGGATGGGCGGCGACGAACCCGGTTGCAGGCCTGCTCCAGCCATCGGAGCGTTCTTTAGAGGCAGAGAAGTCGCACGAAACTCATCACCAGCCCGCGGCGATTCTGGCCGCCAGCGTCTACACCATCGACGACGCGCGATTGGCTGCCGACGGCGGGGCGACGGAGATCATCCTTGATCCGTTCCTCCGTCACCCGCTACCACCAGTTACGAGGGTGGTAGCCCTTCGCGACGAACTCGCGTCTCGCGGCATAGCTTTCCGACTGCGGATGCCGACCATCGTCCGTCCGGCCGAACTTCGCCCGCTGGCCAAGTGGCTGGCCCTCGATCTTCCTATGCTCACCGGACATCTCGGTCTACTTGCCGAATGGGCCGCCGAGGGACGCGACGTGGTGGCCGATTATGCGGTGAACTGCTTCAATGCGCACTCGGCGGCCGAATATTTCCGTTTGGGGGCGAAGAGGGTCGTGCTCTCGGTGGAGTTGACGACGCAGGAGATGGCCGAGGTGAGCGAGCCGTGGGGTGGACGCGGCTTCGACGTCCTGCTCTATGGCCGTCCCGAGGGCATGACGATCGAGCACTGCGTGCTCTCGGCAGCCTACGACAGGGTCGCCACCACCTGTCGCGATCTCTGTGTGCAGCGTCACCCGAAAGTCGAGTTGACCGATCCAGCGGGCTACACTTTCGCCGTCGCCACCGACTCCGCGTGCCGTAACAGGCTCCTTCATTCCAGGCCGGTGGATGGTTCGTCGTATCTGCCGCGTCTGTGGCGTGCCGGCTTGCGCAATTATCAGCTGATCTTCAACGTGCCCGGAGACGACGTGACGGGTATTACGGCGGCCGTACGCCGGCAGCTCGACGCCCTGGAAGATGGCGCGCGCCCTGATTCGAGCTCCGTGCGCGAATTGCTGGGCGCCGAGTTTACTCGGGGCCACTTCGCTCGTGCGGTCTGAAGTGCCGGCCTGCGTCAGGATGGTGACAGGCGGGGCCAATGTCGGAGCAGAGTAGGGCATGACAGATCCGACTCTGGACGATGCGCGCCAGGTCCTGCGCCGATCATTCGGCTACGATGCGTTTCGCGCCGGGCAGGAACTCGCCGTCTCCGCCGTTCTCGAGCGGCGCGACACCCTGGTGATCCTTCCCACAGGCGGCGGTAAGTCGGTCTGCTACCAGGTGCCGGCATTGCTCCTGCCGGGGCTCACCGTGGTCATCAGCCCACTTATATCGCTGATGAAGGACCAGGTTGACGCGCTTAATGCCCGCGGCCTGCCGGCAGCCTTCATCAACAGTACCTTGAGCGCCGGTCAGGCTTCGGACCGGATGGCGGCCGCGCAGCGAGGTGAGCTGAAGCTGCTCTACGTCGCTCCTGAACGTTTCGACCAGGGGAGCACCGCCGAACGACTAAGGAAGATCGGCGTTTCGTTGCTCGCCGTGGACGAGGCCCACTGCGTGAGCGAATGGGGGCACGATTTCCGACCCAGCTACCTTCGCATTCACGACGTGCGGCAGCAGCTTGGCAATCCGCCGGCAGTTGCCCTGACGGCGACGGCCACTCCGGAAGTACGCCAGGATATTGCGCGTCAGCTTCATCTGGTGAACCCGGTGACCGTCATAACGGGTTTCGACCGGCAGAACCTGCACTACCACGTAATTCCCACGCGCAACGAAGAGGAAAAGCGGACAGCGATGGTCCGCGCCCTGTCCGAGCACGCTGGTGTGGCTGTCGTTTACGCCTCGACGCGGCGAGCGGTGGAGCAGATAGTGGGAGTGCTGGAGCGCGCTCACCTGCCAGTTGTCGGCTATCACGCAGGTCTTGACGACGCGCACCGGCACGAGGTTCAGGAGGCGTTCATGCGAGAGCAGGTGCGCATCATAGTCGCCACCAACGCCTTCGGCATGGGTATCGACAAGGCCAACGTGCGGCTGGTGATCCACTACTCGATGCCGGGAACGCTGGAGGCCTATTACCAGGAAGCAGGACGCGCCGGTAGGGACGGCGCAAGGTCGGACTGCATCCTCCTTCACTCCTTTCCAGACCGCTTTACCCACGAGTTCTTCATCAAGAGCGCGTATCCGGATCGCTCCCTTGTCGAGCAGGTGTACGCCAGGCTCCAGCGCGAGGCAGATCGGACGGGATTGGTGTCTTCTAGCGCTCGCGATCTGCTGCCCGTGCTTCCAGGCAAGGTGAGCGACCGCGAGGTAGAGTCAGCGTTCCGAGTGCTCGCTAGAGCAGGCGCGCTGGCTGCTGAGTCGGAGGCCGCAACCCTCGTTTTTATCCGTCTGCTGGCGACCCCGGAGCGGATTCGGCGCGAACTCCGTCCTGACCAGGGGATGGAGCTTGAGCTGTTGCGGGCTCTCTGGCGCGGGGTAGGCAAGGCACTCTCCCGCGGCGCTTTGGTGGACGTGGATGGACTGCCTCCCGGTTTTGGCGGCGCTCAGGGAGTCTTTCCTCTGCTCGATTCGTTGCAGGCGCGCCAATTCATCACCTGGGAGAGAACCGGCGGCGGCAATCGGTTAACACGTCCGGCAAGCGACCTCGAAAACTTCCGTGTCGACTGGGAAGGGTTGGACCGACGGCGAAGGGCCGAGCTCTCGAAGCTCGAAGCCGTTCAGCGTTACGCCTACACCAATAGTTGCCGGCGGGCGTTCGTACTCCGATATTTTGGGGACGCTGCCGCCGGCGTTCGTTGCACTGGCTGCGACAACTGTCTGGGAATTCATCATAAGGTAGAGAGCACCGGCGCCCCCGAGCGGCGGCGCAAGGACGACCGGCGGCGTGGATCACGCACGGCGAGGCCGGACACAGTTTCTGCAGTAGCCTCCGATCCCGTCGTTGGGCCGGAAGAGGCGCCGTTGTTCTCCGCACTGAGAACCCTGCGATCCGAGTTGGCGCGGGCCCAACAGGTTCCAGCTTATGTCGTGTTCCCCGATCGAACCCTCGCCGAGATGGCGCTCCGCCGACCGCAGACGCTGTCGGGGCTGGGCGACATAAGCGGAGTTGGTCCCACAAAACTAGATAGATACGGCGAGCGTTTTCTCGACGTCATTCGCGCCGCCCTGGATACCGAGGCTGCCTGACTCCGGTTCCGTTGCCTTCTCCTGCTTCTTCTGCCTCAAAATATGGACGATTCCTTCTACTTCTCAGAGCAGCACTACGCGGTGCGCGACATGGTTCGTGCGTTCGCCCGGGATGCCGTCGCCCCGGTTGCTCGCGAGCTCGACGACTCCGCCACCTTCCCGTGGGAGAACGTGGCCCGGATGGCCGAACTGGGACTGTTAGGAATTCCGTGGGGAGAGGAGTTTGGGGGCTCCGGGCTGGATCTCACCAGCTACATCCTTGCCATCCATGAGATGGCCAAGGTGGATGCCTCTCACGCGATCACGATCTCGGCGCATACCACTCTGGGCACATCGCCCATCGTCAACTTCGGCACGACGGCGCAGAAGGAAAGGTATGTCCCGCTGCTCGCGACGGGCTCGGTGCTCGGCGGGTTCGGGCTGACCGAGCCTGGTGCCGGCAGCGACGCCGGTGGCACCCAGACGACAGCGGTCCGTAAGAACGGTCACTACCTCCTCAACGGCTCCAAGATCTTCATCACTCATGGTGGAGTAGGCGAGATCTTCGTGGTAACCGCCGTCACCGATCCATCCCGGGGCACCAAGGGAATCAGTTCGTTCATCCTGACCAAGGAGACGACCGACCTCGAGGCGGCGCGACGGGTTGGTATGGGTCACGATGCGACCCTCCCGGCAATGCCCGGGTTCAGGTCCGGCAAGAAGGAGGACAAGCTCGGCTGGCGCGCGTCTGACACCCGGGAACTTATCTTCGAGGACGTGGAGGTTCCAGCTGAGAACCTGCTCGGCGAGGAGGGGATGGGTTTCGTCAACTTCATGCGAACCCTGGACTCCGGACGTATCGGCATCGCTGCTCTCTCCCTCGGACTTGCCGAAGGCGCATTCGAGGCAGCACTGGTCTATGCCGGTCAGCGGAGGCAGTTTGGCCAGGCGATAGTCAACTTCCAGGGCATACAGTTTCAGCTTTCTGACATGGCCACGGAGATCGAGGCAGGAAAGCATCTCGTCTATCACGCCACCTGGTTGGCGCAGAAGGGTCGACCGTTCGGCAAGGAGGCCGCGATTGCCAAGCTCTTCTGCTCTGAGCTGGCCATGCGCGCCACAATCAAGTCCATCCAGGTTCTGGGCGGCTACGGTTACACCAAGGATTATCCCGTTGAGCGCATGATGAGGGACGCGAAGATCTGCGAGATTGGTGAAGGGACGTCTGAAATTCAGCGACTCGTCATCGCGCGTCATCTCATCAAGGAGCTTGCCGGGTGACTTGGGGACGGATAGTTCGCCGCCTCCGGTTGCCGCTGGGCTTTCTGCTTGGAGGGCTGTATCTCGCGTTTGCCCATCCCACTCCTGGCTCCTTGTTTCTGGGGGCTTTGGTGTCGCTGGCTGGACTGCTGATACGCGGTTGGGCGTCCGGGCACATCGTAAAGAACGATCGCCTGGCCACGACCGGGCCCTACGCACACACACGAAACCCACTCTACCTGGGCAGCTTCCTGATCGCTGCCGGGTTCGCCATTGCTGCTCACTGGTCGTTGCTGCTTCTCGTCGTCGCTTTCTTCGCACTCGTCTACGGCCCCACGATCCAACAGGAGCGAGACTTCGTCCGCTCCAAGTTCCCGGACGACTACGCCGTATATGAGCAGAACGTGCCCGTATTCATCCCGCGTCCGCTGCCGTGGCGTAACGACTCCGGGGAGGCGTCCGCTCCCTTCAGCTCCGCGCTCTACTTCCGTCATAGCGAGTGGCAGGCGGCGCTTGTCTACATCCTCGCTCTAATCTGGCTGTTCTTCCGTATGCGGCCCTCGCCGTGAGCGAGATTCTCGCTCACGGAGTTCGCGGCCCGACGGAGGTCGCTCCTGGTGCTGTCGGTCGGGTTTACCCGATTGGCGCAGACGCGACCGGCCTACGAGCAACCCACCCGGCGCCCGAGCAGATGGACGGCCTGGCGCATCGCGTGCCGCCTCTGGGCGGCCTACAATGAAACGAGAGATTCTGATCAACGCGGCCCCCCGCGAGACCCGCGTCGCCATCCTCGAGGATGGAGAACTGGTCGAACTGCTGGTGGACCGTCCGGAAGCTCGGCGGATGGTGGGCGACGTCTACCTCGGGAAGGTCGAGGCCGTTCTGCCTGGCATTCAGGCCGCTTTCGTCGACATCGGAACGGAGAAGAGTGCCTTCCTGCACGCTAGCGACCTGGTCATGCCGGACGCGGATGCAACTGACGATGACGATGACGACGACGACGATGAGGAGGAATCGGACGAGCCCGAAGCGCCGGCACAGCGCGGCCGTTCAAAGGGTCCGCCCATTCAGGATGTACTCAAGCGGGGCCAGGAGCTTCTGGTTCAGATATCCAAGGAGCCGATCTCGACGAAAGGGCCGCGCGTTACAGCCCAGATCTCCCTGGCCGGTCGCTTCATAGTATTCATGCCCCATGGATCGAAGGTGGGCGTCAGTCGTAAGATCGGCGAGCGTGCAGAGCGACTCAGGCTCCGGCAGTTGGTACGCGAGGTAAAGGGAGACAGCTCCGGTGGTGTCATCGTGCGCACGGTTGGCGAGGATGTCACTCAGGAGACCTTTGCGCGTGAATTGGCGACGCTTCGCAATCAGTGGAAGCGGATCACGCGCAAAGCCCAGTTCATGCGCGCTCCAGCGATGATCCATCGTGAGACGTCGCTGACGCGGGGTATTATTCGAGACGTTTTCAGCACGAAGGTAGACGCGCTTACGGTGGACTCAAAGGCGGTCCACCAGGAGATTGTCGAGTACCTCAAAGGCATCGCCCCGGAGCTGCTTGATCGGGTAAAGCTGTACGAGGAAGCGGTACCGCTGTTCGACACGGCCCACGTTGAGGCCGAGATACGTGACCTTTTCAAGCGACGTTGCGACCTTCCGTCGGGCGGTTACCTGATCATTGAGCCCACTGAGGCGCTGGTCTCGATCGACGTCAATTCGGGGCGCTACACGGGGAAGAAGGATCCCGAGAAGACAGTGCTGCGGACAAACATGGAAGCGGCGCGCGAGGTGGCGCGGCAGCTCCGATTGCGCGATGTAGGCGGGATCATCGTCTGTGACTTCATCGACATGGAGATGAAGGGGAACCGAGAGAGGGTGCTGCAGGAGCTACGCACCTATCTTTCCCGCGACCGCGCGCGGACGAAGGCATTTGCAGTAAGCGATCTTGGCCTGATCGAGATGACCCGCCAGCGGGTGCGGCAGAGCCATCTGCAGAGTATGACCATGCCCTGTCCCACCTGCCGCGGCACCGGACGTGTTTTCACTCCTGAGACGATCATTCGACGCGTCGAGCGGTCTATCCGTCGGATGGGCGTGGAGGGGAAGCGCGACGCGCTGGTCGTGCGGCTGCACCCGGAAGTGGCCTATTACGTACTGGAGCAGGAGCCGGAGTTCATTCGCAAGGTCGGGAAGTCTCTCCCTTTCAGCTTCGAGTTGCGCGACGACCCTCTGCTCATGCCGGACGATTTCCGGCTGGTCGTAAAGGGCGCTGGTCGGGACGTCACGCAGCAATACGCGGTGGCCTAGTTAACTGTGACGCAGCGTGTAGCCGATACCATCTATTGCCGTTGACAGTGAAGTAGCGCGGCGGTAACTTAACAGGCTTACGTCCATATTCGACTCTGGTTCCTTCCATGACTTACGCTATCATCCGCACCGGCGGTAAGCAGTTCCGCGTTCAGCCGGGTCAGACGCTGCGCATGCCGACGTTGCTCGGCGAGGCCGGCGGGCAGGTCACCTTTAACGAGGTGCTGCTCGGCTCCGACGGTTCAAACGTCCGCACCGGTGTGCCCATGCTTGACGGTGCGAAGGTAACCGGCGAGATCGTGCGGCATGGCCTGGGCGAGAAGATCGTCGTTTTCAAGTTCAAGCGACGGAAGAACTACGCCAAGAAGCAGGGCCATCGCCAGGGCTTCACCGAAGTCAGGATCAACGACATCAACCTCGGCTGAGGCGGAGGCTTCAATGGCTCATAAAAAAGGCGGCGGCTCCACCAGGAACGGTCGCGATTCCAACGCGCAATATCGTGGTATCAAGAAGTACGGCGGAGAAGTCGTCCGCGCGGGAAACATTATCGTTCGTCAGTGCGGCACCAAGTGGCATCCCGGACGTAACGTCGGCCTGGGCACTGACTATACGATCTACGCTCTCATCGATGGCGTGGTAAAGTTCGAGCACAAGGATAAGCGCCGCCTCAAGGTCAGCGTATATCCGCCCACCGTCAACGCACCGGCTGTCGCGGCTGATACGGCCGCGTAACGGCTACGAGCGAAATGATATGTAGAGCGCGCCAGCCCCTCGGGGCCGGCGCGCTTTTCGCATTGCTGAACGTTGTCCTCTCTCTCAGAGTTGACCGTCTGCCCTGCGCAGGGTTGCCGTCGCGAAACAAGCGATGGACGGCGCCGTAGGACGGTTGATGAACCCTCCCGATTGGAGATGCTGATAATGGCGCTATGGGACAAGTTGAAAACCGAGCTCGACCGTGCGGGGAAAGCGGCACAGACGGCCATAGGCGACGGCAAGGTGCGGATCGACCTGATGCGTGTACGCCAGTTGGCTGACAAGACAGCGGAGGCGCTCGGCTACGCTGTATTCAATGCCCGCCAGAAGGGCGAGGAGATGGACACGGATAGCTACTCGCGCCTGAGTGAGACGTTAGCCGCTCACATGGCAGAAGTGGATCGGCTGGAGGCTCAGCTTGCGCGCGAGGAGGCTAATGAGGGCGGGGAGAGTGCCGCTGGCGGCAGCGAGGCACCGGCTCGTGATGCTCGACACGGCGTTCCTCATGGCGGCGCCGCGACGGCACAGGAGCCGACCGATACACTTCCGGTAGAGCCCACCGTGTCCCCGCCTGAAATAATCACAAGCGTGGATCCGGCGATGGGCGATAATCCCGATCGCGTAACTCCTGACGCTCCCTGAATAGCCCTGGCGTCGGCATGCCAGTGAGGGTGGAGAGGAGAGATAGCACCCGCCAAGACGCTGCTCGTGAGTCTCACTGAAATCGGGCACTGTTTCGCCGGGCTCAAACAGCTAGCGCGTTTATTGGCTCTGGGTGCTCCTGGCAGCCTCGTCACTCTTCCGAGGGGCGAGGCTGCAACGGTGTAATTCGTCACCTTGCGATCGACGGCAAGGATAATCAGCCGATCGTTGACACCCTTTCATGTGGTGGCCAAGTTTGGCCGTTACGAACGACCGTGCGCGACGGCGTCAGGAGCTGTTCGTCCGATATTTCCACAACCGGCTAAACCCAGGAAGGCCATCTCTTGATCCGCCAACGCACCTCCCGAGCGCTTTTGTGCGCAGTCGCACTCATAGTCGGCGCACACGCAGTCGGAGCGCAGGCAGCCCCCGCTCAGACTACGTCGACGGCAAAGCGACCCATGACCATTGACGACATAATGGCCATGAAGAATGTCGCCGCGCCGGAGATTTCACCCGCCGGCGACTACGTCGTCTTCACCGTGAGCGCTTGGGAGCACTCGAACGCGAAGGGCGACACGGCTAGGGGCGACCGGCACGACATGCGGTCGCATGTGTGGCTCGTTCCCACAAACGGCTCGCGACCGCCGCGGCAGCTGACGTTCAGCGAGCGCGGCGAGTCGTCTCCGACCTGGTCACCGGACGGTTCCATGATTGCGTTCATCTCCGCGCGTGGCGTCGCCGCGGCCGGCGCAGACGCTCCACGGCCGCAGCTCTACGTGCTCCCAGTCGAGGGAGGCGAAGCCGAGAAGCTTACCAACGCGAAGGAAGGTGTAGAGGCGGGATATGCTTGGTCCCCCGACAGTAAAGCCATCGCGTTCCTGAGCAAAGACTCGCTCACGCATGAAGAAGAGGCGAAGATAGCGCGCCGGGATGATCCGCAAACCTTCGAGGGCGACATGCGGTTGTCGCACATCTGGTTGGTTGACGTTTCGACGAAGCAGGCGCGCGAACTGGTGCACAGCACCGAATTCACGGTGCGTGGCGCGCCTGCTTGGTCGCCCGATGGCACGCGGCTCTCGTACAACACCGTTCCAACGACACTCATCCGCGACGAGCGGCGAGCGGCCTTTATCCTTACCGTCGCCACCGGCGCGACCGCTCCGATCGATGTAGCAGGCACCATGATCGAGGGAACCCCGCAGTGGTCGCCAGACGGATCCACGCTCGCGTTCACCACCCTAGCGCAAACGCATAGCTCACACGCCGACGGAATGATGGAGCGCGAGCAGCGCTCGTCGCACCTCACGTTGTACGATGTGGCGAGCGGCAAGTCGCGCGACGTGTACGACCCCAAGCAGTTCGACGACTCGCCGGGCGCACCGAACTGGTCGGCCGACGGCAAGCAAATCTTCTTCAGCGCAGGCGACCGCGCGTGGACGAGCGTCTTCAGCTTCAACGTGGCGTCGTCCACGTACCGCAAGCTCATGACCCACCAGCTCGTCGGCGGCCTGTCGTACAGCAAGGATGGCTCGAAGGTCGCAATGACGATGCAGTCGCCATTGGAGCCATCGGATGTCTACGTCGCAGACGGGAGACTGAATGCGCCGCGCCGACTCAGCCGGATGAACCCCCAACTCGCTGACATCGCCCTCGGCGAGACCGAGGTCATTACGTGGAAGAGCAACGATGGCCAGGAAGTGGAGGGGGTGCTGCTGAAGCCCGTCGGGTACCAGCAGGGGAAGCGCTACCCGATGCTGGTCGAGGTGCACGGCGGTCCTACCGCCGCTTACAACGCGGGGTTCAAGGCGAGTTCCGGTTCACCGGGCCAGTACTGGGCCGGGAAGGGATGGGCTGTGCTGTATCCGAATCCGCGTGGCAGCACGGGCTATGGAGAGAAGTTCATGCGCGGCAACATCCTTGACTGGGGCGGCGGAGATTATCGCGATATCATGACCGGCGCGGACGCAGTGGTAGCGAGCGGCATCGCGGATCCGGAGAAGCTCGCGGTGTCGGGATGGAGCTACGGTGGATACATGACGTCGTGGGTCGTGTCGCAGACCAACCGTTTCAAGGCCGCTCGCATGGGAGCTGGACTCTCCAACCTTGAGAGCATGTACGGCACGACCGACATCCCTGGCTACATTGGTGCATTCTTCGACGGCCCGCCGAACAAGGCAACACTTGACTTGTACCGCGCTAGATCAGCAATGACCTTTATCGATGATGTGAAGACCCCGACGCTGATCATGCACGGTGGGAACGACGGGCGCGTGCCGATCGGACAGCCTATGGAGTTCTATCGCGGACTCAAGGATCGCGGGACTCCAACTGAGCTTTTGTTCTACCCGCGCGAAGGCCATGGCTTCACGGAGTACTATCACCAGATCGATAAGATGACGCGGGAGTTCCAGTGGATCTCGAAGTACACGATCGGGAATACGACGGTGTTTCAGCCGTAGAAGGCGGATTGGTTGAGGGACGGAAGAGGCTGTCGCCGCGCACGAGCGCGAGGTCATTGAGCAGGCTCGGGAGGTAAAGAAGCGCGCGTTGAGGCCAATTCACCAGAGTACCGGTAGTTCCAGCTTGAAGAGTGGTCTGGACTCACAAATAACACGGGCCGCCTCCGAATAGGATGCGGCCCGTGCTTTACGATTGGTGGTGTCTCGAAACTTCCCTTCTGTCGGGTCAGCGAGGGGGTGGATAATAGCTGGGCGGAAGCGTGCGGTAGCGTTGCTCCAGCTTCTCCTGCCGCGTTTCTTCGGCTAGCTCACGCCCCCTCACGAACACGTGCTCGGCCGAGGTCGTGAACTCGAATGGGTCGCCGCTCCAGACGACTACGTTCGCCACGCCTCCTATGCGGAGCGTTCCATATCCGTCGGCCAAGCCGAACGCTTCAGCCGGAGCCACGGTGATTGCTCGCAGCGCGTCATCCCACGACATGCCGTAAGCGACCGCGTTCCCGGCGGCGTAGCGCAGGTTACGGACGTTGAAGACGTCAGGGTCCGCGCCACCGTCACCGGTTATCAGGACCGTTACTCCCGCTTGCCGGAGTAGAGCGGCGTTATCCTGACGGCTGCCGAGGGTCGCGAAACTGGACGGGATATTGGTCATCGCACCGGTGAGAACAGGCACCTTGGCCGCGGCCAACTCACCGGCCACCTCCCATGCCTCGGCGCCTCCAGAGACCATGAGCTTCACACCGTATTCGCGTGCGAGGCGCATGGCGGCCTGGATGTCGCTCGCCCGGTTGACGCTCACCAGAAGGGGAAGCTTTCCGTCCAATACCGGCTGGAGAGCTTCGAGGTCAGAACGGCTTGCGGCCAGAATGCGCGTGGAGCCAGCGTCGTAGGCGCGACGATTCTGGCCGTACACGCGAGCATCCTCGAGTAGCTCCCGCATACGAAGGAGCAGCTCTCCGCGTGCACCAGCGCCGACGCTTCCGGCATCCTCCAGCTGCGCAACCATTGCCAGCGGCGCGCGAACAGTCATGTCCGTCGCCGACGTGGCCTTCACGAGATCGATGAAGGCAGCCTGGCCCGATACCATGCCACCTGCGGGAACAATGACTACGCTAGTCACGCCGTCCGCGCGCGCTGGAGCTACTGAAACAGAGCGGGGATTCAGTCCGTCCACGGCGCGGAAAGCCGCGGCGACGCCATCCTGTCCGCGAGCTGCATAATCGCGGGTATCGGGCACCGCGCCGATGTCAACCAGGCCGAGATGTGTACTCGAGTTTATCAATCCGGGTGTCACCCACTTGCCCGTCGCATCCACTCGTTGGGCATTGGCGGGCACGGTGACGTTGGCCCCGACAGCGACGATCCGTCCATCACGGATGAGTACCGTACCGTTCTCGATCGCCGGTCCGCTCACCGGGTAAACCTTGCCGCCGGTTATGGCTATCGTCTGCGCTCCGGACGTCGCAGGAATAGCGACGAGAGCCATCCCGAGCATGATCACGCACGACGAGATCGTGCCGGCTGACGGGCGCGAGGAGGTCTGGTTAGTCATCAGCGTGCCCCCCCGGCTGGAACGAAACCGAGCTCGAAGTCGGTTCGCCATTGCACCTTGGGATTGTTCCGGTCGTACATGAGGGCTCCATCGATCCAGACGCGCTCGGCGCGAGAATAGACGCTGAGCGGATTGGACGACCAGAGCACCAGATCGGCGTTCTTGCCGGGCTCCAGCGATCCAATGCGATCGTCCAGGCCGAGCGCCCAGGCGGCATTCAGGGTGATCCACCTGATCGCGTCCTCGTCGGTAAGCGGGATGCCCATCCGTCGACCCTCGGCAAGCGCCTTCGCAGCCTCCTGACTGAGTCGCTGCGAGCCTGATGGGTCGTCGCTATGGATGATGGTGCGGACTCCAGCCTGCTGCAGCATGGCCGCGTTACCAACCACGCCATCCATTGCTTCCATCTTGAAGCCGCCCCAGTCAGCCCATACAGAAGCGGAAATGCTGTCCCGGGCCAGAAGGTCGGCCACCTTGTAGGCTTCCACCGCGTGATGGAACGAGCGGATGCTGTAGCCGAATTCGTGCGCGATGTCGATCATTTGCGCCATCTCATCGGCGCGGTAGCAGTGATTGTGGATGAGAATATGGCCGCGCAGAACCTCGGCCAACGTCTCCAACCCGAGATCGCGTGCCGGCGGCTCGCCCACTGGGGAACTGGTCCAGCCATCCCACTTGCGGCGGTACTGTTCGGCCGCGATCCAGGCAGTCCGATAGCCAGCGACGTTACCCATGCGGGTGGCGGGACCGCGGTTTTCATAGACACGCTTGGGGTTCTCACCGCAGGCCATCTTCAGGCCGTACTTCGCGTCGGGAAACTTCATTCCCTGTACAGTGGCGGACGGGACCACTTTGAGGACCACACCGCGACCGCCGATCAGGTTTGCCGACCCAGGTAGGATCTGCAGAGTGGTCACTCCACCGGCAAGGTCCCGCGGAAACTGCGGGTCTTGCGGCCAAACGGAGTGTTCGGCCCAGACGTTGGCCGTGACTGGATTGGTAGCCTCATTCCCGTCGCTCAGGGCTTCGACGCCGGGAGCAGCGTAAACGCCAATGTGAGAATGTGTATCAATAATGCCGGGCGTGACGTACTTGCCCTGGCCGTCAACCTCGTCGGCGCCGGCCGGGGTGTTCACCGTCTGTCCCACCTCCACCACCTTACCGTCGCGGATGTAAATCGCTCCGTTCCGGATGAGAGGACCGGCGGCGGTGTAGATGTTCACGTTGCGGAGCACCATCGGTCGCGAAGCGCGCGGCCTGTACGTGCTGGGGAAGGGATTATCGTCGGGCTTCGAAATGGCGCCAGGGCCCGACTTACCCGCACCGTCGCTTGCCGCGGCATTGGCGACGCGAGGAGATGGCGTGCCGGGGGTGTGCGGTGGCGCACAGGCCGCGACGAACAGGGCGAAGATCACTACTCGCATCGCTTGACTCATCCTCCAATAGGGCTGTAGCGGGAACCGGGCGAACCGCGAGACTGTCTTCTCCCTCACTTCGGAACGTCGGTGGGGACGCGACGAAGGTAGGGCCGAATTGTGACGATGGCCAGGGTGGTGGCGATCGAATCTGGCCTTGAGCAACACCTCAATCGCTGCCGTACAGAGATGCGCGAAGCCGGCCCGGCCGGTCGGTGCAGATCGCGTCCACATCAATGCTGGCGAGCGCAGCGGCGGTCTCAACGTCGTTCACTGTCCACGCCACCACCTCGCCTCCGGCGGCGTGGATCTCGCTCACCAGTTCCTCATCTATCATGGACCACTCCTGCCAGAGTGCGGTTGCTCCTGCTGCCCGGAGCAGAGACACCGGATCCACCGTCCGCGCCACCATGAGCAAGCCATAAGGTATCTCCGGTGCAAGTTCACTGGCTCGACGGATGGCGCGATGGTCGAAAGCGTGGATTGCGCATGCGGAGTGCCCGGAACGAATGACGGCCACCACTTCTCGCTCGACTCTCTGTCCTTTAATCTCCACCCATACACGCGCCTTCTGCCCAACCAGTTCGAGCACTTCGGCCAGCGCTGGCAACTCGACCTCGCAGATAGAGCGCAGCGACGACATCGAGTGTTCGGCGATGCGCAACTTGCGGACGTCGGTACCGGGCACTCGTATGGCGTCGTCGTGGTGCACGACTACCTGGCCGTCAGCGCTCAGATGGACGTCGAGCTCGATTCCGTCGGCGCCCTCCTCGAGCGCCAGGGCGAAGCTGGCAAGGGTATTTTCCGGGCGCCGTTCAGGCACGCCGCGGTGAGCGATTACGGCCGGTTGGCTGGCGCGGAGACGGGGGCTTGTGGGAGTCATGGGAGACTGGCCGGTATGGAGGGATGGCGCGATCTTAACGTAAAGCGACCCCACACGTCTACCTTCAGGACATGGACGACGGCAATTGATCGTATCGGCCCTGGCCAGGGAGGAGCCTGGCGATGATGAACTGATTGCACTGTGGCAGGCGGGAGACGAGCGAGCGGCGGCAGCGATCGTCGAGCGTCACGCTCCAGCCTTATCGCGGTTCGCTGCCAGCCGTGGCGAGTGGGAGCACGTCGAAGAACTGGTCCAGGACACGTTTGTCCGAGCGTTCGAGTCGCTGTCCACATTCCGAAGTGAAGCTTCTCTCCGCACATGGCTGTTCACAATCTTACGACGGCTCGCGCTCGACCGTCGGCGTAGTGAACGCGCTCGGCAGGATCTGGCCGATGCCCTTCCCGAACGTTCCGCCGGCGGTTTCGACGCTCTCGACGATCTGGTCGCTGATGAGACCCAGTCGCGCGTCGACTCCGCAGTGCGGCAGATGACGCCCATGCAACGAGACGTATTCACCCTGCGGGTTTCGGAAGGCCTGTCCTACAAGGAGATAGCGAACGTGCTTGGATCTACCGAGGGCGCCGCGCGGGTGCATTACCACAACGCGTTACGCGCCGTGAAGGAGGCGCTGGATGATGAATGATTGCGCCGTAGTCTGGGTTCGCGAATGCCTGCCCGACTTTCTTCATGGGACGCTGAACCAGCGTGAGCGCCTTCTCGTGCAGGCGCACATTACGCTCTGCGATCACTGCAGCGCTGAGCTATCCCTGTTAGAGAGTTGCCGGGCCACGATGCTCGTCGCGCCTGCGATCGATGTCGCTCGGGTGCTGGCGGCGCTACCGAAGCCGCCGGTCCAAGATCGCAGTTCAGGGCACGTTGACGGTGCCCAAACGGCTACCAAGGCGATTCCCATCCGTTCGTCCGTGAACAACGCCTGGGGTGTTGCCGGACGCGCCGCCGGATGGCGAATAGCCGCGGCGGCACTGCTCATGGTAGGCACGGTCGGAGTGCTGTTCACGCGCGGCGGCCACTGGCCGGCGGCGGAACCGGTGGTGGCGCCCGGCAGCTACGTGGCGTCGAGCAACAAGAGTCTTGATGATCCGGGTGCACGCGGCGGAGACTCCCTGCTGGCAGGTCAGACGGGCACCGGACCGGCTGTTGGCCGGCCGACATTTTCCCTGACCGGCGGCCTGTCGGATCTCAGCGATGATGCGCTCAACGCTCTGCTTCTCGAGGTGGATGGAGTTGAGGCGTTGCCGCTCATTGACCCACCAATGATGGGTGCGTTCAGCGTAACGGAACAGTCGGGTGCGGAATGAATCACTACACCACTGTCGGGACATCCAGACGCCCTGCGTCGCCGCGGCATTGGCTGTTCGCAGCCGTGCTGCTGGCCTTCGCCGGCGGGTTAGCGCCAATGGATCTCACGGCTCAGCAGCGCGACCGCCATCCGACGCCCGCCGAGCGTGGCATGATGGAGAGCCAGCTTCGAGAGCGCCTGGCTGCGCGCGTAAAGCACGAACTACAGCTAACCGACGCCCAGTCGGCCAAGCTAATGGTCACCAACGCTCGTATCGATCAGCAGCGCAGGCCACTCCTTCAGCGGGAACGGACGCTGCGAGCGCAGCTCCGGGCTGAGTTGGAGCGAGGCGCTGCAGCGCAGGATCGGACTGTCGGCCCGCTACTCGAAGGTCTGCTTGCCGTGCACCGGAAGCGGCTGGAGCTGGTGGAAACCGAACAGAGAGAGCTGGGGCAATTCATGACGCCCGTTCAGCGAGCCCGCTATTTCTCCTTGCAGGAGAACTGGCGCCGACAGGTGGAGCATCAGGCTGAACAGGATCGTGGTCGCACTCCGAGCCGACGTCCCGGCAGCAGGACCGGACCCGACTCGGGCGGGCGCGGTGCGCGCCGTCCACAACGGTGAGACGGTCGCCTCCGACGGGCTCCTGATTACTCCTTCGCGTCGACCGGGGGATCACCGCTGGCCACCACCAGCGAGGCCGGATGAGGTCAATGAAGCGGCCACGGCTTGCTGGCAGTCGCCTTACGGGCTAGTAATTCCGTTCCAGTAAAAATGCCCGGGTGGCGGAACGGTAGACGCGGCGGACTCAAAATCCGCTGACCGCAAGGTCTTGTGGGTTCGATTCCCACTCCGGGTACTCAGGTAGTCGACAACGGCAGCTGAAGCAGACAACGTGGCGGTGCGCCGGACGGCGCTCCGCCGCGTTTGTCTTGGCAGTTGAGCCTCATCAAGCGCGGCCCGATGGTTATTGGAGCATGGACAGCTTGCCCGGCTCCGGCGGGTCGCGGTAGCTTCCGCGCACATCGCGGTCGCGTTCAGCGGCTGCCGGTTCCGGTGCCCCGTCCGTCTCATGCCTCTATCGATCTCCGTCATTCCGTTCGATCTCGGCGCCATTCAGGCGCCCCTGCTGGCCATAATCCTCCGTGAGGGAGGTTCGCTTCCCAGCAACCTCGCTCCGCTGGACAGTGCCATTGGCGGCGCAATTTCACTCGCCCTGGCTGAGGGTGATTTCAGGGGTGCCAGGGACGAGACGCTTCAACTGAGCGGACCTGGCGATGGACCGCGGCGGATCCTTCTTGTCGGCCTCGGTACTCCCGGTGAAGAAGGGCCCGCACTGAAACGTGCGGCGTCGTTGGCCGCCCGACAGGCGGCCAAGCTGGGGGTGGGTCGTATGGCGGTAGTCACCCCTGACGCTGGCGACGAGCGGATGGAGGATGTCTCCGCTGGAATCCATGCCGGTGCATGGCGGTACGACGACCTGCGCACGCCGCCGGCGGAGGCGGAGCGGCGCTCACCTCTGACCGCTGTTGAAATCATCGGCCGGGACGTCACCATCGCCACAGCGGCGGTAAAAAGGGGTGACGCGGTCGGGCAGGGACAGTCCCTGGCTCGCCGGCTCCAGATGATGCCTGGGAATCTCTGCACGCCCGAGTTCCTGGTGAATACGGCTCGGGACATCGCCGAGCGTCACGGGATGAAAGTGACCGTCCTCGGTCGGGCAGAGATGGAAGCCGAGGGTATGGGCGCTTTTCTGGCTGTCGCCCAGGGCACGCCGGAGGAACCGCAACTCGTCGCCCTGGAATACGGCGGCGGTAGTGGCAAGCCGGTGGTGTTGGTCGGGAAGGGGCTTTGCTTCGATTCCGGTGGCATATCCATCAAGCCAGCAGCGAACATGGAGGACATGAAGTTCGACATGTCCGGCGCTGCTGGCGTGCTGGGCGCGATGGAGGGGATTGCCCTTATGAAGCTGCCGGTGAACGTCGTCGGCATCATCGGCGCCACGACCAATATGCCATCCGGCACTGCCGTCAAGCCGGGTGACGTCGTGCGCAGTTCGCTCGGCACCACCATCGAAGTGATCAACACCGACGCCGAGGGGCGCCTGGTGTTGGCCGATCTTCTCACCTTCGCTCGCCGCTACGAGCCGGCAGCAGTGATCGACGCTGCCACCCTCACTGGTGCCTGCGTGGTCGCCCTCGGACATACCGCCACCGGCGTTTTCGGAAGCGACGAGCCGTTGGTGAACGAGGTGCTGGCGGCGGGCCGGCGGGCGGGTGAACCGGGCTGGCCACTGCCGCTCTGGGACGATTACAAGGAACTCATCAAGTCCGATGTCGCCGATATCAGGAACACTGGTGGCCGGGCGGCCGGTTCCATCACTGCCGCTCTCTTCCTCAAGGTATTTGCCAGCGAGTACCCGTGGGTGCATCTGGATATCGCCGGTACGGCGTATTCGGACACTGATATGGTAGCGATTCCTAAAGGTCCAACAGGCGTGCCTGTGGCCACGTTCATCGAGTTCGTGCGCGGTCGCGCCGGATGATCCTTGCTGGTGCGATCCGCATCCGGCGGCTCGCGCTCATCGGCCCCATTCTCGTCGTCGCCGTCCTCGCCGGCGCAATGCGGCCGGTCGCGGTTCAGGCGCAGGTCATTCCGCCTCCAGATACCATTCCGGTGCGGGATAGCTTGCGCCGTCTGGACAGCCTCAGGGTGACGCAGGACACGGTGGCGATTACCATCCCGTCGCAAGCCGATGCGCTCGTACCGGATTCGGCAGCGAGAGTTGCAAAACTATTACGGGATAGCATTGCGGCCGTAGCAGATTCTATCAAGCCGTCGCTTGCCACCGCGCCGGCACCCACCCAGCACGAGGTGGGTGACGGCTTCGTCTGGGATAGGGACGCCCTGTTCGCCAGCGGCGCGCACACCCTGCTCGACCTGCTGGAACAGGTGCCCGGCGTGAGTGGACTACGGGTGGGCTGGTTGCTACCACCTGAAACGGCGACGTACAACGGCGCCTTCGGTAGGATCCGGGTCTTCATGGACGGTATCGAGTTGGGAACCAACGAGCCGCGAACGGGCGGCCTGTTTGATCTCTCTTCGATCGACCTGTGGCCGCTGGAGCGGGTTCAGGTGGAACGTGGTGCCGGAGAACTCCGCGTTCACCTGCGCAGCTGGCGCGTGCGGCGCACCATCCCCGACACCCGCACTGATGTCGCAACGGGACAGTACCGGACAAATATCTTCCGCGGCTTCTTCGGACGACGTCTCGGACATGGCGAGTCAATCCAGTTCGGATTCCAGCAATTCAGCACCGGAGACCCGCGGAACGGTGGCGATGGCGACCAACTGTCGCTGATGGGGAGGTTGGGCTGGACCACTGGCAGTTGGAGCTTCGACGCCTACGGCACCCGTCGCCGACGCACGGTGACCAGACTCTCTCGTCGCGAGCAACTGACCCCGCTTTCCGGGATGGACGGCGTTCAACAACTCGGCTACCTGAGAGCTGGATATCGACAGCCCGACGCGCCAGGCGCATGGTTCCAGGCCATCGCGTCGAGCGACGCCTTCGTGGAGAAGACGGATTTCAGGGCCGCCACCCCCACCATTCCCGGTGACTCGGCCGACACCACTCGGTCGCGCACCCAGTATGTAGTGAGCGGCGGCTGGAATCAGGGCCCACTTCGCGTCACCGCCACTGGTCGCTACTCGTCGCTGGATGGCGAGAACTACTTCACCCCCATGATCCGCGGTGAGTTCGACACCCGCTGGGCCAGCATCGCCGCCCGTGCCGAGAGGCGAACGGAGGATTCGACCACGCGGGCCGAGGTAGTGGTCGAAACGCGTCCGTTACCCTGGTTGAGTGCGATCGGCTCCGTTGGCCAGACAAGGAGCGATGGCGATGATGCCCGGGGTGACGTGATGGCGGTACGAGGTGAACTCGGTGTCAAAGTCGGCCCTGCCTGGCTCATCGGAGGAGCCCTTCGTGGCGGCGATGTCTCCACCGGGGCTCCGGTAGTGCTGGACCGCACTTTTCAGCCGACATTCACCTCCGACGCGCTAGCGGTATACGGCGGCTTCCGGGGTCCGGTGTGGCGCGATGTCAGCGCTGACGTGTTGGTCACGAGTTGGACCGGTGGGAGCGTCGGGGTCTACCGGCCCCAGCAGCAAGCGCAGGGGACCGTGAGCCTGGACACCCGCTGGCTTGGCCGATTTCCGAGGGGCCAGTTTGGGATCCGCGCGTCAGCCGGGGTGGCCTACCGTTCCGACGTGCTGTTCCCCACCGGCGCGGAGACTGCCTTGCGGACCCTTGGCAGCACAGTGGTTAACGCGCGGCTGGAGATAACAATACAGCAGGTGGCAGCGTTCATAGAGTCGCGGAATACGTTGGCCACGGAGTATGAGTTGGTGCCCGGCTACGTGATGCCTCGGAACATTCTGCTGTACGGAGTACGATGGCAGTTCTGGAACTGAGCCGAATTGACAACCCTATTGTGCTGTCGTAACTTACGTGGCTAATCATGATCCATAGTATGACCGGTTTCGGGGCCGCTGAAGGGCCATGGGGAAGGGGGCGCCTACTCGTTGAGGTGCGCTCGGTGAACCATCGATTCTTCAACCCGAACCTTAAGCTTTCCAGCCGTTTGCAGCGTTGGGAAGCGGAGGTTAGAGAGGCGCTGAGAGCTCGCGTTGCGCGGGGCCATGTAACCCTCACTGCTCGCATCGACGAGCCATCTTCGGGCGGGATGTCGATAGATGAGGACAAAGTGGCGGCCTATGCGGAACAGCTTCAACAGCTCACGGTTCGCCTCGGGCTCACCGGCGGCGTGGACATAGCCAGCATCCTCCGTCTACCGGAAGTGTTGCGTCCAGCTGACGAGCTGAGCGATAAGCTGGACGGCACGATCGAGGAGTTCATGAGTGTGGTCGAGGACGCCACGACCGGCCTGCTCGAGATGCGCGCCGCCGAGGGTGAGCGGTTGGCTGGTGAGCTACGTGAACGGCTGGAGGTGCTCGAGGCGGCGCAGCACCGGATCGCTGATAGAGCTCCTCAGCGTCTCGTGGAGCATCGTGACAGGCTGCGGACGGCAGTAAACGAGTTGCTGGATGGCGTAGTGATCGACGAGCAGAGGTTAGCCCAAGAAATCGCCCTGCTGGCCGAACGGCTCGATGTCCAGGAGGAACTGGCTCGTTTCAGCGGTCATCTCGTGGCCTTCCGGCAGGCCCTCGACACGGCGCCCGAAGAGGCCGTCGGAAAGCGACTCGGCTTCATACTGCAGGAGATGCTCCGCGAGACGAATACCACCGGCAGTAAGGCGAATGATCCAGTATTACTACGCGACGTGCTCATCATGAAGGAGGAACTCGAGCGGCTGCGGGAGCAGGTGGAGAACGTCGAGTAGTGCCATTTCCCATTATTCTCTCGGCTCCGTCTGGCGGCGGAAAGACGACTATCGCTCACGCACTGCTCAGGCAGCGTAATGACATGGGCTACTCGGTCTCGTGCACCACGCGCCCGGCCCGGCCCAACGAAGTAGACGGCAAGGACTATTTCTTCCTCACGACGGTTGAGTTTGTCCACCGGCGGGAGGCTGGTGACTTCGCCGAGTGGGCTCACGTCCACGACCGGATGTATGGTACATTACGGGGAGAGGTGGATAGACTGCTGGCTGGCGGGCGGCACGTGTTGATGGACATCGACGTTCAGGGAGCAGCGCAGTTCGCCGCGGCGTTCCCTGATTCGGTACTCATCTTCCTCGTACCACCGTCCGCTGAGGTGCTTCGTCAGAGGTTGCTTGGACGAAGCACGGAAGACAGCGAGACTCTCCGCCGCCGATTGCAGACATCGCGCGACGAACTCCGTGCGGTGAGTGCTTACGAGTACGTGGTTGTGAACGACAGGTTGGACGAGGCGGTGCGGAACGTTTCGGCAATTATCGATGCCGAGACGCTGCGACGCGTTCGACAGCCGGATATGCCAGCACGAGTCGAGTCCCTTGTGATCGAGCTCGACCGCATTCTCGCCGAGGCGTGACCTCGGCGGCTTACAGTTCTTCCAGAGAGCCTACATGCAGGTCTTCACCCCGAACGAGCTCGCCAAGCACGCATCGAATAAGTACCTGTCGGTGCTCGTTGCGGCGCAGTATGCCAGGGCGATGAACGAGTTTCCGCGCCTGGGTGGTTCCGGACGCGAGAAGAAGCTGACCACGCGGGCATTGGAAGAGCTTGCCTCGGGCAACATTTCCTTCCGCATAGTGCCGCGCCGGCGCCCCGAATAGGCGGCGAACGACTGGGTCTCTTGGCTCGCCCAGCCGTTTGGGGCGAGACCACCGACGCCCGTGGTCCTCAGCGGCGCTCGCCGACAGTATGGCGGCCGATCCGCTCGTTCCGACACCTTCCGGCTCCCTGATCGTGCGCCCCTTCCACGGCCGCCGCATCCTTCTCGGGGTGACCGGCGGGATTGCCTGTTACAAGTCACTCACCATCGCCCGGCTGCTAACTCAGGCCGGCGCGGAGGTTGACGTGGTGATGACCGCCTCAGCGCAGGAGTTCGTCGGGCGCATCACCTTCGAGGCCCTCACCGGCCGCGCCACATACAGTGCGCTCTTCGACGCCGGCCACGCACTCGACCATGTGCGCCTGGCTCGCGCGGCCGATGTGATTGCTGTAGCTCCGGCAACAGCTGACTTCCTCGCCCGCGCAGCGCAGGGCAGGGCCGACGACCTCCTGTCCGCCTGTCTGCTTGCCGCCGACGCCCCTGTGCTCATCGTGCCGGCGATGAACGACCGGATGTGGGCTCACGAGCAGACCAGGCGGAACGCTGTCCATCTGCGCGAGCTGGGCTACACCGTGATGGACCCAGCGGAAGGACCACTGGCCGTCGGGGAAGGCAGTGGACCCGGCCGGATGCCAGAGCCGGAGAGCGTTGTGGCGCACATTGGTCGCCTGCTCGAGGCTCAGGGCCCGCTCAGCGGCCGTCGCGTGATGGTCACCGCTGGCCCCACGCGCGAGGCGCTGGATCCGGTTCGCTACATCTCCAACCACAGCAGCGGGTTGATGGGTGTATCCATCGCAGCCGCTGCCTGGCGCCGCGGCGCGGACGTGCTGCTCGTGCACGGACCGCTCTCGGTCCCACTACCTGAAGGCATCCAATCGATCGCCGTGGAGACCACCCAGGAGATGCGGGACGTGGTAGCGGAGGCGTTAGGCACGTCAGACGCACTCATCATGGCCGCAGCGCCGGCGGACTTCGCACCGCGAGACCCGCAGGCGACAAAGATCAAGAAGGGCGATTCACCGGCAGCTATCGAGCTCTCGCCGACTCCTGACATCCTGCTCACGACACGGCCAAACCGACGACCCGGGGGCGTAATTGTAGGCTTCGCCCTGGAGACGGGCGATCCGCGGGCAAGCGCGAGAGAGAAGATGATACGCAAGGGTCTCGACATGATCGTTGCCAACGACGCCACCGAGCATGGAGCCGGCTTTGGCGTACCCACCAACCGCGTCACCTTCATTCACGCCGACGGTGGCGAAGAAGCTCTGCCGTTGCTCCCGAAGGAAGAGGTAGCGGATGAGCTGTTGGATCGGGTAGAGATGATGCTGGAGAGGTCGCGTGGACGCTAGGGAGCGGCTGCGCCTGTACCTCGAACAGAGGCGCGAACTAGGCGAGCAGGAGCTCGTGCTCGACAGGCTGGAGGTGGACGACGTCCTGCGGATGGTGGGCGCAATGGGCGCCGGCGCAAACCGCGAACTGGCTACCAAGACATCGCGGACCGACGCCGGCAGCGCAAGCGGTGTTGCACGCGAAACGTCGCCAGAGTATCGCCGTGCACCGTCTTCACGGGACGAGGCTCGACCAGTTCCAGCGTCGCCCGGTCAGCCGGCGCCGACAGACGGCCCCGAGTCGACAGCACCCACGGAATCGATGGGCGACTGGCGCGAGACGCTACGCGCAGCGGGCGGCGGGCCGCCGGGGCAGTTTACGCCCCCAACAACGGAAAGCACGGAGGAGGCAGACGAGGCGGACGAGATGACAGGGCTTGCCAAGGCAGACGAAGCTTCCGCCCCGACGACGAGCGAGACCGGACCGGCCGCGAAACCGCCCCGCGTCGCTCGGAAGGCTGAAAGAGGTGAGTCCGCTGAGGCGACGGTAGCAACAGCGGCAGTTGGATTGACCGTACTGCCGCCCTGGGTGGCCGAACTTGGAGTTCCGGCCGGCCTATCGGTGGGTACGTCAGCGGCGCTGGACCATACTTTCACCCGGCTATCGTCGCTCGACGAACTGGCCCGGTCAGCGGAGAAGTGCACACGTTGCGAGCTATACAGGACGGCGACTCACGCGGTGCCTGGAGATGGCAATCCCGATGCCGACCTCGTCTGCGTTGGCGAAGCGCCGGGAGCTAATGAGGATGCCACCGGCCACGCTTTCGTCGGCACCGCCGGCCAGCTCCTGACTAAGATCCTCGCGGCGATTAACTTGAGCCGCGAAGACGTATTCATCTGCAACGTCCTCAAGCACCGCCCGCCGGCCAATCGCAATCCGACGCCAAACGAGGTGGAGGCTTGCAGTCCCTACCTTCTCCGCCAACTGGAGTTGGTCAAGCCGAAGGCGATTCTGACCCTGGGTGCCTTCGCCGCCCAGACGCTCCTGGAGACGAAGACGCCGATCGGCAAGCTTCGCGGGCAGGTGCACCTCTTCCACGGCATACCGCTCGTGGTCACGTATCATCCAGCCGCGTTGCTGCGTAACTCAGCCTGGAAGCGCCCCACCTGGGAAGATGTCCAGTTTGCCCGCCGACTTCTCGATAGCGCCGCCCGTTCCGGCGCGTGACCCGTACCGCGACCGTCAGCCACCCTATGCGGCGGAGGCGGAGCAGGCGGTAATCGCAGCGATGCTGCTCGATCCGGACGCGATCATGCGGGCGGCAGAGCATGTCGACGACACCATGTTCTACAGAGAGGGTCATCGGCGGATCTTTCGCTCAATGATCGCTCTCACTGAGCGCGGCGACGTAGTCGATCCGCTTACCCTCGCCGACGAGCTGGACCGGCGCGGAGAGCTGGAAGCGAGTGGCGGTCGCGAGTACATCGGCTGGTTGATGGACGCGGTGCCCACCGCTGCTAATGTCGAGTACCATGCTAAGATCGTCCGCGAGAAAGCCACCATGCGGCGGCTCATCGAGGTGTCCACCGGCATCGTTTCGGAGGCATTCGACGGTAGTTCCACCGCCATCCAGTTGCTGGATGAGGCGGAGAGCCGGATCTTCCAGATTGGCCAGTCGCAGGGCGGCCGTGGTTTCACACGCGTGAAGGAGTTGCTCTGGCCGGCGATGGAGCGGATCGAAGCGCTGCAGCGGGGCGGCCAGTCGATCACCGGCGTGCCAAGCGGCTTCCATGACCTGGACGAGATGACGTCGGGCTTCCAGCCGGCCGATCTCGTCATCATCGCCGCCCGACCGTCCATGGGCAAGACGGCCTTCGTGCTGAACATCGCGCAGAACGCCGCCATCACGCACAACGTTCCGGTTGCGTTCTTCTCGCTCGAGATGAGTAAGGAGTCTCTTGTGCAGAGAATGCTGACGAGCGAAGCGCGAATCGACGCTCAGGATCTGAGGCGTGCCCGCCTACGTGATGACGACTTTCCACGCCTGGCTCGTGCCGCCGGGATCCTCAGCTCGGCCCCGGTCTACATCGATGACCAGCCTGGCATCACCCTGCTCGAGATGCGATCCAAGGCACGTAGACTCAAGTCAGAGAGCGGGGTGGGGATGATCGTCGTGGACTACTTGCAGCTCATTGCCGGCCCGGCAAATTCTGAGAACCGTCAGCAGGAGATAAGTCAGATCTCTCGCGGGCTGAAGGCACTGGCAAAGGAACTAAGTGTGCCAGTGCTGGCGTTGTCGCAGCTATCTCGCGCCCCCGAGCAGCGCGCTGGCGACCAGAAGCGCCCGCAGATGTCGGACCTGCGCGAGTCGGGGGCGATCGAGCAGGACGCTGACCTCATCATGGCCATCTACCGCCCCGAAGTCTACGCGGAGAAGGAGGAGGGGCGGCTGATGAACCCGGAGCTGGAAGGCGTGGCGGAGATCATCATCCTGAAGCAGCGGAACGGACCGATAGGCACCGTCGGACTCCACTTCCACAAGCAGTACACTCGATTCGAGAACCGGTCCAGCCGGCAGCAAGGCTGATGGCGCGCGCGCGCACTGTTTATCGTTGCTCGGAGTGCGCCGCGGAATCTCCGAAGTGGGCAGGCCGCTGCGACGCTTGCGGCGAGTGGAACTCTCTCGTGGAGGAGGTGGTGGCGGCACGGCCAACCGGCCGGGCGGCGGCACGCCGCGCGGCTGGTGACGCGACTCTCCACGCTCCCGGTGACGTCGGAATAACTGCGCGCCTGTCGGACATCCGTGGCACCGAACGCGAACGTTGGCGCAGCGGCCTGAAGGAACTTGATTTCGTGCTCGGCGGTGGCGTCGTACCGGGCTCCATGATACTGGTCGGCGGCGAGCCAGGTATTGGTAAGTCGACCCTCCTGCTGCAGGCTGCCGCGCGGCTGCAGGAGAGCGGCCAGGCAACGCTTTACGTGTCGGGAGAAGAGTCACCGCTGCAGGTGAAGCTGCGTGCTGATCGGCTGGCGGAGAACGCCGGCGGTGTCACCTTGCTGGCCGAGACGCAGTTGGAAACCATCCTGGCCACCGCTGCTGCGCAACGGCCAACGGTGTTGATCGTGGATTCCATCCAGACTGTCTTCACCGCGGACCTGGACGGTGCTCCGGGCAACGTCGGTCAGGTGCGTGAGTGCGCGGCTCGACTGATGCGCTTCGCCAAGGAAAGCGGTACAGCGACTTTTGTCGTCGGCCACGTCACGAAGGGCGGCGGGATCGCCGGCCCCAAGATGCTGGAGCACATCGTCGACACCGTTCTCTACTTCGAAGGGGAGAACACGCTGGACCACCGTGTATTGAGGGCGACGAAAAACCGCTTCGGCAGCGTCGACGAGATCGGTGTCTTCCGAATGATGGCGTCCGGATTGATACCGGTGGATAACCCGTCTGAATTATTTCTAGGGGATCGAAGCTTGAGCGCCTCCGGTAGCGCCGTGACGGCGCTCATGGAGGGATCGCGACCGCTACTGGTGGAAATCCAGGCGTTGTCCGCCAAGGCTGGATTCGGCACGCCGCAGAGGGTGGCAACCGGCTACGATGGTCGGCGGCTGGCGCTTCTTCTGGCAGTACTGGAGAAGCGGGCAGGACTCTCATTCGCGCAACTGGATGCGTTCGTCAACGTCGTGGGTGGTTTGAGAATGCAGGAGCCCACTGGAGATCTGGCGGTCGCTGCAGCGCTCGCCTCCAGCGTCTACGATCGTGCACTTGAGCCCGAAGCGCTCTTCATGGGAGAGGTGGGTCTGGGGGGCGAGATTCGCCCCGTCTCACAGATGGAGCGCCGCCTGTCGGAGGCAGCCAACCTCGGGATGCGGCAGGCCTACGTCGCCGAACGCGCGGTCCCCCGGCGGTCGCCGAAGGAGATCCGGGTAATCGGCGTCCGCACCATCGACGAACTGTTCCGAAAGCTCTTCGCCTGAGGCGGGTCAACCTCCACTTGCAGCGGCAGCGCCCGGTTTAGCTTACTCCCGAGCAGATCGACGCCGGAGCCTCGCCCATTCTCCGCCACCGACCAACCAGTCAGCCCCAGAAACCGATGTCCGAGCAACCAGTCGCGACCCCTGCTCCAAGCGATTTCAAGCCTGACGTGGGAGTGATTCTGGTAGCCGCTGGCGAGGGTAGGCGTGCTGGCGGAACGGAGCTCAAACAGTTCCGCTGGGTGGCCGGAAAACCGATGTTGCTTCATGGACTGCAGCTCTTCCAGTCCCGCCCTGATGTGGCGATGGTGGTGTGCGTTTTACCGCGGTCGCACGCCGGCGATCCACCGCCGTGGATCTTCCAGAGCGACCTGGAGCGGCTGGGTGTGACGGTGGGAGGGCGTACACGTGGCGAGTCGGTGATCGCTGGCTTGCAAGAACTCCCCGACGAAGTGAAGGTGGTGCTCATTCACGATGCCGCGCGTCCGCTAGTTACAATGGACGTGGTTGACCGCGTTGTTCATGCGGCGCGCGGTGGCACTGGAGCGGTGGCCGCCCTTCCAGTGGTGGACACTCTGAAAGAGGTGGACGAGGATGGCCGGGTGATCAGGACTGTGGACAGAGCGCGCCTCTGGCGTGCTCAGACACCGCAGGGATTCCCCCGCGAGATGATCGACCAGGCCTATGTCACGGCACACCGCGACAGACTAGAGGCGACCGATGACGCCGCTCTCTGCGAACGGCTCGGCTACCCTGTGGTGGTGGTGCGCGGTAGCGAGAGGGCCATGAAGGTGACGGAAGAGGCAGACTTCGACCGTGCTGAGGCACTTGCGGCGCTGAACGCCTGATGCCGGCCTCCATACGCCCGTTGCCGTTCTGGTCCAGCGATGAGATCGAGGCCGCACTCTCGCGCGTCATTGCCCATCTACAGGACGGCCGGGTACTCGCCTATCCCACGGAAACGGTCTACGGTTTCGGCGGGGCGGCAGATGAACGATCTGTGGAGCGCATCGTCGCGCTCAAGAAGCGGCCGGCGGGCAAGCCGTTCCTGCTCCTGATCTCGGAGAGTGACATGCTGGACCGACTGGATTTGCACCTGACACCCTCTGCCGCCCGCCTGGCGGCGAGGCACTGGCCGGGGCCGCTTACGCTGGTGTTACCAGGAGGAGAGCGTCGTGTGCCTGACAGACTTCGGGGACCGGAAGGAGGTGTGGCGGTGCGATGGACGCCTCACGTCGGTCTCAATCGCCTCATCCGTGCCTTTGGTCAGCCCATCACCTCCACCAGCGCCAATCGACCCCGCCAACCGCCGGCCGCTTCCGCCGGCGAGGTGATGGGTGATTGGACTTCCGAGATCGCGTCCGGCGACGTAATGGTCCTTGACGGGGGAACGCTCGCCCCATCACAGGCCAGTACTGTGGTGGACTGCACCGGCCCCCGGCTACGCGTCATTCGACCCGGTGCCGTTCCGGCCTCCGTCCTTCGGCAGGCCGTCCCGGATCTGGTGGGTGACGTGTAGTCTCCCTCAGCTTGGTCGAGCACGTTCGGTGGCCGCATCAACGGCGCGGGACGGTGCAAGGTCAGCTGATAACTTCAGTGCGGTTCAATCCACGCCTTCCTAGCGCAATGCGTCTTCTTTTCGTCTGTACAGGAAATACCTGCCGGAGCCCGATGGCCGAAGCCATAGCCACACGACTCGCCGAGGAGCGGGGCCTCAATGGCTTGGTAGTTGGGAGCGCCGGAGTCGGAGCAACCGCGGGTGCGCCAGCGTCCGATGGCTCTCTTCTGGTGGCGTTGGAGCACGGCCTGGACCTGTCCGTACACCGAGCCCGTATCGCCACCTCGGAGCTCGTAGCCGATTCCGACCTCGTGCTCACGATGAGCTCGAGCCATGCCCAGCGAATCAGGGAATTGGGTGGGCAGGGACGAACACAGGTGCTTCCCGACTTTGCCACAGCGGGCGCGGAGCCAGGGAACGTGAGCGACCCTTTTGGTTCCGACCTCGAGGTGTACCGACGTACGTTTGCTGAGCTGGAGCGATACGTGGGTCAGGCGCTGACGCGACTGGCTGGCGAAAACCTCTCTGACTGAGTCCGAACATGCCCGCACCGTCACGACTGGTCGTGTTGGGCGCCCCAGTGGCGCACTCTCTCTCGCCACGTATGCAGCGGGCGGCGCTCAAGGCGGCGGGCATCGACGTGCCCTACGACGCTGTACATGTGGACCCGGCAGAGTTGGCTGGTGTGATGCGCGCTCTCGTCAGCGAGGGCGCTGGCGGCAACGTGACGGTTCCGCACAAGGAGGCCGCAGCGGCGATCTGCGACGAACTCACACCGGTGGCGCGGCGGGTAGGTGCCGTGAACACATTCTGGTGCGAGGACGGAAAGCTGATCGGCGATAACACCGATGTTGGCGGCTTCGACGCCCTGGCGCGCATGACGCTGGGCCTCCTGCCGTACGACGCCAGGATCGCCGTGATGGGCGCGGGAGGAGCGGCTGCCGCGGTATTGATAGCCGCGTCCACCTGGCCTGGTGCATCGGTTCGCATTCACTCCCGACGCTCGGCACGGGCACAGGCATTGACCGGGCGACTCGGCATCGGTGTCGCGGTCCATTCACTGGCTGAAGCCGTTGCCGGCGCCGACATAATCGTCAATGCGACTCCGCTCGGACTTACTGACGGAGACCCCTTCCCGGTGCCTCTGCGGCTCATTGAGCGCGAGTCGGTACTGCTCGACCTTGTATACCGTGCTGGAGGTACTGACTGGGTATGCGCTGCCCAAGCAGACGGCAGGCGAGCAGCTGACGGCTTGGGGATGCTTGTCGAGCAGGGAGCTCTGGCCTTCGTTCGCTGGTTTGGCATTGAGCCTGACCGCGAGGTTATGTGGCGCGCCCTGTCCTGATCGAGCCTACGACAGACAGGAAGATATCGCCCGGAGCCCTCACTGAAGGTCGTCGCGTCGCCGGTCGACTGGCCTCCGACCTGCTTCAGTTCCTCCTTCCTCGCGTGTGCAGCGCCTGCCAGCGAGTAATGGACGAGGGCGAGCAGGGCATAGTCTGCGGACGCTGTTGGGCGCGGCTTGCTCCACTACCAGCACCGCGCTGCGATCGATGCGGTCACCCAACGGGAATCCGGCGGTGTCGCTGGTGCGACCTTCTACCGCCGTTCGTCCGCTGCGTGCGGAGCGTTTGCTGGACTCATGATGGCACCGCTCGTGCAATACTTTACGCGCTGAAATACGATGGCTGGAGCGCGGTCGCGCCAGGCATCGGTGAGCGGATGGCAAGACTGGCCTGGCCGGAGGACGTCTTGGAGGAGTGCACCGCGCTAGTGCCGGTGCCTCTGGCCCGGGTGAGGGAGCGCGAAAGGGGTTACAATCAGAGTAGCTTGCTGGCTTTCTCCATGACCCCGCGTTTTGGGGTGCCGGTGTGGACAGATGTGTTGAAGCGTGAACGAACTACACAAAGTCAGACCCGGTTGACACCGACAGACCGTTCGCGCAACGTTTCGGGCGCGTTCGAGGTGCCTGCTGGAGTTTCCAGCAGGCTCTGCGGCGCGCACATCATGCTGGTGGATGACGTCGTTACGACGGCCTCCACGCTCAACGCCTGTGCTACGGTGCTCTTCGGTGCCGGAGCAAGGATCATCAGCTACGTCACGTTCGGCCGCGCGCCTTCAGCCGCGGACCGCACTTAACCCAACGAGGATATAGCAGCATGGCCATACGGGTCGGTATTAACGGGTTCGGGCGCATCGGTCGCCAGGTTCTGCGCGCTGCCAAGGAGCAGGGGATTGCTGATCTGGATTTCGTCGCGGTCAATGACCTGACCGACACGAAGACTCTAGCCCATCTCTTCAAGTACGACTCCGTACACGGCATCTATGGTGGGGACGTGTCGGCTGGTGATGGCTCCATTACGATCGACGGCGACGAGATGCGCATCCTCTCCGAGCGCGATCCGGCGAAGCTGCCGTGGAAGGAGCTGGGCGTGGACATAGTCCTCGAGGCGACCGGCCATTTCACCAAGGCTGACGACGCCCGCAAGCACATCGAAGCGGGCGCCCGCAAGGTGATTATCTCGGCGCCGGCCAAGGGTGAGGACATCACCATTGTCATGGGCATCAACAGCGACAAGTACGACAACGCCAGCCACCACATCATCTCCAACGCATCCTGCACCACCAACTGCCTGGTGCCGATGGTGAAGGTGATCCGCGATGCGTTTGGCTTCAAGCACGCCGCGATGCTCACCATTCATGCGTACACGAACGACCAGTCGATTCTCGACCTCCCACACAAGGACCTGCGTCGCGCCCGCGCTGCTGCGGTTTCCATGATCCCGACAACGACCGGCGCTGCCAAGGCGACGTCGCTCGTAATTCCAGAGGTCAAGGGATTGATTGACGGCATGGCTATCCGCGTCCCGACGCCTGACGGCTCGCTCACTGACCTCACGGTCGAGGTGGAGCGTGCGACGACGGTCGAGGAGGTCAACGCTGCGTTCCGCACCGCTGCCGAGGGTCCGCTCAAGGGTATTCTTGGTTACAGCGAAGAGCCGCTCGTGTCGGTGGACTACATTGGAAACCCGGCTTCTTGCACCCTGGACGCGCTCTCCACCAACGTGATCGACGGCACGATGGTCAAGATCGCTGGCTGGTACGACAACGAGTGGGGTTACTCCAGCCGCTGCGTGGATCTGCTACGCATGGTCGGCGCCCGTCTCGACAACTGAGCCGGTCGCGCGATGATTCGGCGAACGATTCGGGACCTCCACGACGACGAGGTGCGCGGTAAGCGCGCCCTCGTCCGGGTGGACTTCAACGTGCCGCTCGACGACGACCTCGAGGTCACTGACGACACGCGTATTCGCGCCGCTCTGCCCACCCTTGAGTATCTGTTGGAGCGCGGGGCGTGCCTGGTACTCCTGTCGCATCTGGGGCGTCCAAAGGGAAAACCTGAACTCCGCTACTCTCTGCAGCCGGTCTCTCGCCGGCTGGCCGAGCTTCTCCCCGGCCGGAACGTGCAGTTCGTCGAGAGCACCGACTCGGACGAAGCACTCCAGGCGACGCACCGCATGAAGGCGGGCGACGTTCTACTGCTGGAGAACACCCGATTCCTGGGTGGCGAGGAGACGAACGACGAGCGACTCTCCCGCTCGCTGGCTGAGTTGGGAGACCTGTTCGTGAACGATGCATTCGGCGCCGCCCACCGAGCGCACGCTTCCACGGCTGGCGTTGCCGGGTGCCTGCACCCAGCAGTTGCCGGTCTGCTCATGGAGCGCGAACTCCAGTACCTCGCTGGAGCGCTGGATGCGCCGACCAGGCCGTTCATCGCCGTGCTTGGCGGCTCCAAGATCTCCGGCAAGATCGACGTGATGGAGGCACTGCTCCCGAAGGTCGATCAACTACTGGTCGGGGGAGCGATGGCCTGCACATTCTTCCGGGCCATTGGACTGGAGACCGGTCGGTCGCTGGTGGAAGAGGATCGGGTGAGTATGGCCGCCGGCCTGATGGAGAAGGCTGGCGGCAAGATAATTCTTCCGGTCGATGCCATGGTGGCGCCGTCCATGGACGCGGCCGACGTCGCTCAGGCTCACGTGGTAGCCCGCGAGGCAATCCCGGCCGATCAGGCGATGTTCGATATTGGACCAGCCAGCATGGCTCAGTACGCCGCCCTGGTAGCCGACGCTCGGACCGTTCTATGGAACGGCCCCATGGGTGTGTTCGAGCAACCGCCGTACGACGCGGGGACGTTGGGAGTCGCCCGTGCCATGGCTGAAGCGACTCGCCGCGGCGCCGTCACCATTGTGGGCGGCGGTGATTCTGCAGCCGCCATAACCCAGGCAGGTCTGGCAGACCAGGTCAGCCATGTCTCTACCGGTGGTGGCGCCAGCCTGGAATTCCTGGAAGGAAAGCCACTTCCTGGTGTGGAGGCGCTCGATATGGCGGAGGCAGTATGAAGAGTCCGATCTTTGCAGCCAACTGGAAGATGCACCATAGCCAGTCCGACGCTACGGCGTACATGGCTACATTCCTGGCCGACTCACCCCCGCGCTCGGACCGGACCGTCATGATTTTTCCGCCCGCCCTCTCGATGGCGGCGGTCGTGGCCTCACTCCACGACCGATCGGACGTTCTGGTGGGCGTGCAGAACATCTACTGGGAAAACAAGGGGGCGTTCACCGGGGAGGTGTCGGCTGACATGGCCCGCGATGCCGGTGCGCGAGTGGCGTTGGTTGGTCACTCCGAACGCCGTCATGTGTTCGGTGAGACCGACGAACAGACGGCGCTCAAGTGCGCCGCCGCGGCCCGTGCCGGACTCACCCCCATGCTCTGTGTGGGCGAACAGCTTTCCGAGCGAGAGGCAGGGGAGACGGCTTCGGTGGTGCTACGGCAGCTCCACGTCGGGCTGTCCAGGCTGGAGCCCGGTCAGTTTGCTTCCCTCGCGGTAGCCTACGAACCGGTATGGGCGATAGGCACCGGAAAGACCGCCACGCCGGATGACGCCGCCACCGTTCACGAGGTTCTACGGCGGGCTCTGCGCGAATTGGCCGGGGACAACGGCGCCAAGGTGCCTATCCTCTACGGTGGAAGCGTGAACAGCAGCAACGTGAGCCAACTTCTGGCTGTCGGCGACGTGGACGGCGTACTCGTCGGCGGCGCCTGCCTCGACGCTGCGGGATGGGCGGCGATAGTAGGGAGCTGAGCTACCGGACAGTCGTCGGATCTGGTGACGCGGGGGCCATTAAGGTAGCCCGCCCCGCTTGACGCGGAGGCGTAAGTCCGCGCATATTTGACGTTTAGCCCCTGAATGTCAGTCCATCACTCCGTACCCGCGTCACGATGTACACCTTCCTGCTGATCCTGCTGATTCTGATCAGCCTAGTTCTTATTGGCGCCATCCTGATGCAGAGCGGCAAGGGCGGCGGCCTGGCTGCCAGCTTTGGCGGTGCGAGCTCGTCGTCGAATGCCTTCCTCGGCACACGACAGGCCGGTAACATCCTGACGAAGCTGAGCTGGTGGGGAGGCGGCATCTTCCTGGGCCTCGCCTTCATACTTCAGCTGCTGTCGCTGCGGAGTCGCGTGCCCAGCTCCGTGCTGGACCAGACGGTGGCTCCTCAGGCAGCACCGACGGTGCCGGCCGGTCCGGCCCCGGCGAGCCCGCTGCAGCCTCAGGGTACAAGTGTGCCAGCGACGCCAGTACCACCACAGTGAGCGAATCCGTTCTTCGAAACGGTAGCGTGGAAGGGTTCCTCCTCCTCGAGGACGGGACCCTTTTTCACGGCCGGCTATCGGCAGAGTGCCCACCTACGGTGGCCGAAGTCGTGTTCACGACGAACATGACGGGCTATCAGGAGGTCTTCACGGACCCATCATTCCGTGGCCAGATAGTGGTCATGACGGCGCCGCAGGTGGGGAACTACGGCGTTAACGATGAAGACACGGAGTCATCGCGTCCTCAGGTAGCAGGGGTGGTGACGCGTGAGCTTTCGCGCACGTACTCCAGCTGGCGGGCCACCGGCGGTCTTCCCGAGTGGCTGGCAGCGGCGGCCGTGCCCGTTCTCGATGGCGTAGATACCCGGCGGTTGACGCGGCATCTTCGTTCTGGTGGCGTGCTGAGCGGTGTCATCGCCGTGGGCAGTACACCCACTGCGGAAGCGATCGCTGCGCTCGACGCCTGTCCGCCAATGGAAGGGCTTGACCTGGCGTCGGTAATCTCGACCACCGAGCGCTACCAGTGGGGCGATCCACAAGCCGGTCTGCACGTTGTTGCCTACGATTTCGGCATCAAGCGTAACAGCCTCCGCCTTCTCGAATCAGCAGGTTGCCGAGTGACGGTGGTGCCGGCCCAAACGCCGGCCTCGGAAATTCTGGCGCTGAATCCAGATGGGGTATTCCTATCGAACGGGCCCGGTGATCCGGCGGCCGTCGGCTACGCGCCGACAGCCATAAAGGCCATCGCCGAACAGGGTGTCCCTATGTTCGGTATCTGCCTTGGTCACCAGTTGCTGGCGTTGGCTTACGGCGGACGCACCGTGAAGATGCCATTTGGCCATCGTGGTGGCAATCAACCGGTGCGAGAGCTCTCCACGGGCAAGGTTCTCATCACGTCGCAGAACCACGGATTCGCCGTAGCTGGAGCGGACGGGGCGATTGACGGAGCAAGTGACCTCGAGGTCACTCACATTAACCTCAACGATGGTACCGTGGAGGGGCTCCGGCATCGTAGTCTGCCGCTCTTCGGCGTACAGTATCATCCGGAGGCCGCACCGGGTCCGCACGACGCCCGTGGACACTTCCAGGAGTTCCTTGAGGCGGTCCGCGCTCGGGCCGCCTCAAGTGAGCCAAGCGCTTGACACACAACGGTTAAGCTCATAAGTTCGAGGCTCTTCACCTCGTCTGTCCAAGCGTTCCCACGGGGCATTTTTCATGACCAAAGCTGATCTGGTCGAGCGAGTGACTCTAGAGATCTCTCGCACTGCCGGTCCTACTATTTCCAAGAAGGACTGCGCGCGGGTCGTGGACGCTTTTCTCGACGCGATCAAGGATGCGCTGCAGCAGCAGCAGAACATCGAAGTGCGTGGCTTCGGCACCTTCAAGATCCGGCAGCGCAAGACGCGCATGGCGCGCAATCCGCGAACCGGTGAGCCGGTGGAAGTCTCGGCGCGTCCCGTTCCAGTTTTCAAGCCATCCAAGGAACTCAGGCAGATGGTCGCCGAACTGGAGGATTTAGAGAATGGGCTGGAGACTGAGGTCGCCGGGTCCGAAGGTTTTCTGAACGCCTGAGATCGCACCTGAGACATGATGGCGCCGAACGCGCCGCCGCCCAACCGGGCGGCGGCGCGTTCGGCTTCAGCTGTCGGGAAATACGGGATCAACTGGTTGAGCGATCACATGAGATCGGCACGACTGGCCTGTCGCTGCTGTGGGGTGGGACTACAGCCACACGGCGCCGGAGCGTAGGTTTGGAAGCATGCCTCGCTTCCCGCATTTTCAGTCAACTACTGCCCTGTTGATCGCGTTGCTGTCGCCCGGAGCCAGCGATGGGAAGGTGACTGGACGTTGACTGTCTCCGTACTTCTCTTCGCCTCGCTGGCAGAGTCTGCCGGCCGGGAGACCTTGCTGGTTGAGTTGAAAGCGCCAACTACCGCCGGCGAGTTGCGGGAACGTGTACTTGCTGAGTCTGGCCCAGGGGCCATTCGGCAGTCGGTAAGGGTAGCGGTCAATGAGCACTTCGTGGATGATGACTTCGTCCTTAGCGATGGAGACGAGGTCGCTCTCATACCACCTGTAGCGGGGGGCTGACGATGACCCACCTTGTCCGACGACCTATCTCTCCCGAGGCGCTCCTGGCCGCTGTCGCCGGCTCCGCTCATGGAGCCCTGACGCTCTTCCTGGGCACAGTCAGGGATGTCAACGACGGTCGGCAGGTGTCGGGGATCGACTATTCGGCTTACGAGCCGATGGCCGAACGGGAACTCCGTGAAATCGTCGAGGGCGTGGGACATCGCCACCCCGGGGTCCGCGTTGTAGTGGAGCACCGACTCGGCAGTCTGTCGGTCGGCGACACGAGCGTTGGTATTGCCGCTGCCCACGCCCATCGCGCTCCAGCGCTGGACGCTGTGCGTGAGATCATAGAGTCGATCAAGGTGAGCGTGCCGATCTGGAAGCGAGAGCATTACGAGGACGGAAGCCGGGAGTGGGTCGCCGCGGCACCGGTTTCTCCATGACGGACGGACTGCACGACCAGTTCGGGCGCCGGATCGAGTATCTCCGGATCTCCGTCACCGACCGCTGCAACTTCCGCTGCGTCTATTGCATGCCGCTGGAAGGGCTCCCGTGGCTGCCGAAGTCGGACATCCTGAGTTATGAGGAGATCGGCGAGGTTGTCCGTCAGTTGGCGCCGATGGGATTGCGAAGGCTGCGTCTCACCGGCGGCGAGCCGACAATTCGTCCCCAGTTGGAGAAGCTGGTCGCACAGTTGCGAGCGATCGAAGCGGTAGAAGATATCGCGCTCTCCACCAACGGCGTCCGGCTGCCGGAGCTAGCCGTACCGCTTCGAGCGGCTGGGCTGGATCGAGTGAACATGAGCGCGGACAGTCTGCGCCCGGACCGTATCGCAGCGATCGCACGACGCTCGACCAGCCTCGACCCCGTGGTATCAGCTAGTGCGGCAGAGCGTGCTGGCCTGGAGCCCGTGAAGATCAATGTCGTCGTCGTGCGTGGCACCAACGACGACGAGGTCGAGGACTTCGCTCGCCTGACGCTCGAGCATCCCTGGCACGTACGTTTCATCGAGTTGATGCCGGTCGGCGAGATGGGGGCCGGGGGAATGGACAAAGTGGTGCCGGGCGATGAAATACTGCGCCGAGTCGCCACAGTTGGAGTTCTGGAGCCGAGCGCTGGGCCACGGCTGGGAAACGGGCCGGCAGTCTATTATCAGCTTCGCGGCGCTGTTGGCACGGTCGGAGTGATCACACCGATGAGTCACACATATTGCGACAGCTGCAATCGCGTCCGGCTCACTGCTGACGGCCGACTGCGGACGTGTCTGTTCGGCGATCATGAGGTGGACCTTCGCACTCCGCTCCGTTCCGGCGAGCCTCTCGCCCCATTCGTGCACAGAGCGTTGGCCGAGAAACCCAAGGCGCACGAACTGCTGCAGTTGCGCGTCGGAGGGCTGTCTGCGTTGTCTCAGGTGGGAGGTTAGGTGGCTGCGCGCGATGCGCCGGAAGTTCAGCCACTCCCCCACGTCGTTGCCGGGGCCGTGAGGCTCCGATAAGTTCCGCTGAAGTACCACTCACATCTCACTTCACGAGCCTCATGGTCAATAAGATTACCGTGGTCGGTGCGGGAAACGTCGGCGCCACTACTGCCCAGCGCATCGCGGAGAAAGAGTTGGCTCGCCGCGTCATCATGGTCGATGTCGCCGAGGGAATCCCGCAGGGGAAGGCACTCGATCAGTGGCAGTCCGCGCCGATAGAGGGTTTCGACTCGCGGGTCATCGGCACGAACGGCTACGACGAGACGGCTGGATCGGACGTCGTTGTTATCACCGCCGGTATCGCCCGCAAGCCGGGGATGTCGCGAGACGACCTGCTGAACACGAACGCTGGCATCGTCAAGCAGGTCTCCGAGCAGATCAAGGCGACCTCTCCGGACGCGATCGTGATCGTTGTTTCCAATCCGCTCGACGTGATGTGCTGGGTGGCCAAGGAAGTCACTGGCTTTCCGCGCGAACGTGTGATCGGCATGGCCGGCGTACTGGACTCAGCTCGCTACCGGGCGTTCCTGGCCGAGGCGCTCGACGTTTCGGTGCGCGACATCCAGGCAATGGTGTTGGGTGGCCACGGCGACACGATGGTGCCACTCATCAGCTACACGTCGGTAAGCGGTATTCCAGTGACTCAGCTGTTGGAGGCCGACAAGCTGGAGGCGATCGTCGCCCGCACACGCGCTGGTGGCGCCGAAATCGTTAAGCACCTGAAGACGGGGTCAGCGTACTACGCGCCATCAGCCGGAGCGGTGCAGATGGTGGAGGCGATCGTCAACGACCAGAAGCGGATCCTCCCTTGCGCGGCGTGGCTCGAAGGTGAGTATGGGATGAACGGCCACTTCCTCGGCGTACCCTGCAAGCTGGGTCGAGGCGGCATTGAAGCCGTGCTGGAGGTGGAGTTGACGGACGACGAGCGCAGTGCGCTTGAGCGCAGTGCAGCGGCGGTGCGCGAGCCGATGGAGGCGATCAAGCTCTGATCCCTACCCGCGCCGGCGCTCTCCGGCGTGCGTTCGCCTTCGGCCTCTGTCATACTTATAGGAACCCGCCATGAACTGGTTTCGCTCATTCTGGGACTCGACGATCGGTAAGAAGATCGTCATGGCTGTAACGGGGCTTATCGGCATCGGATTCGTGATCGGCCACATGGTTGGAAATCTCCAGGCCTTTGAGGGCGCGGAGAAGATCAACTCGTACGGTCGCTTCCTGCACCATACCATAGGGACCGAACTGTGGGTCATTCGCGCTGTCCTGATTGCAGCGGTGATACTGCACGTCGTTGCCGCCGTCCAGTTGGTGCGCCTCAGCAATGCCGCCCGTCCCCGAAACTACGCGCGTGGTCGGGTACCTCAGGTCTCGACGCTCGCGTCGAGGACGATGCGCTGGGGCGGCCTGCTCCTGCTCGTCTTCATCGTTGTACACGTGCTGCACTTCACCACGCGTTCGTTCCCCGGCTATGACAGGCTGGACGCAACTGGCAGCGTGGATATCTACCACAACCTGATGACTGCCTTCAGCAATCCCTGGTGGGTTCTCTTCTACCTGGTGTCGATGGCCGCGCTTGCGCTGCACCTGTATCACGGCGCCTGGAGTTCCATGCGCACGCTCGGCGCGAGCAGGCCAAGCGCACATCCGCTCAAGCGGGTGCTACCGCTGCTCATCGCAATCGTGGTCGCAGGCGGGTTCGTGGTGATCCCGCTCGCCGTGCTGTCCGGTGTCCTGCGTTGACGCCGCCGCTCCGTCACAGAGGCTCTGAATAAATGGAACTGCGCTCCCAGGTACCAGAGGGTCCGCTGGACAAGATGTGGAACCAGCATCTGTTCGACATGAAGCTGGTGAATCCGGCGAACAAGCGGAAATACAACGTGATCGTGGTGGGCTCGGGATTGGCCGGCGCTTCGGCAGCTGCCTCCATGTCCGAACTCGGCTACAACGTGAAGTGTTTCTGCTATCAGGACTCGCCGCGTCGTGCCCACTCCATCGCTGCACAGGGCGGCATCAACGCGGCCAAGAACTACCAGAACGACGGTGACAGCATCTTCCGCCTGTTCTATGACACGGTGAAGGGCGGGGACTTCCGATCGCGTGAGGCGAACGTCTACCGACTGGCGGAGATCAGCGTCAACATCATCGACCAGTGCGTGGCGCAGGGCGTGCCCTTCGCGCGGGAATACGGTGGATTGCTGTCTAACCGCTCGTTCGGTGGCGCCCAGGTATCGCGAACCTTTTACGCCCGCGGGCAGACCGGACAGCAACTCCTCCTCGGTGCCTATCAGGCGCTGGAGAAGGAGATTGCCGTGGGCTCGGTAAAGATGTACTCGCGAACCGAGATGCTGGATCTGGTCGTGGTGGACGGCCGGGCACGGGGCATCGTGGTGAGGGACCTGCAGACAGGAGCCATATCATCGCATGTCGCCGACGCCGTGGTCCTGGCGACGGGCGGGTATGGTAACGTCTTCTATCTGTCCACTAACGCTCGCGGCTGCAATACGACGGCGATCTGGCGGGCACACAAGCGCGGTGCGGCGTTCGCGAATCCGTGTTTCACGCAGATCCATCCGACGTGCATCCCGGTGAGCGGGGACTACCAGTCCAAGCTTACCCTGATGTCGGAATCCCTTCGCAACGACGGCCGGGTCTGGGTGCCCAAGAAGGCTGGAGACAACCGCCCGCCAAATCAGATCCCTAAGGAAGATCGGGATTACTACCTGGAGCGTAAGTATCCGAGCTTCGGGAACCTGTCGCCACGCGATATCTCGTCCCGCGCCGCCAAGCAGGTGTGTGACGAGGGCCGTGGCGTGGGCCCCGGTGGGCGGGGTGTCTACCTGGACTTCCACGACGCGATCCAGCGGCTGGGCGAGGACAAGATCCGCGAGCGTTACGGGAACCTGTTCGAGATGTACGAGCGGATCACTGACGAGAATCCGTATAAGGTCCCGATGCGCATCTATCCAGCCTCACACTACACCATGGGCGGGCTCTGGGTGGACTACAATTTGATGAGCACTATCCCAGGGTGCTTCGTGCTGGGCGAGGCAAACTTTTCCGATCACGGCGCCAACAGGTTGGGTGCGAGCGCGCTGATGCAGGGGCTGGCCGATGGCTACTTCATCATTCCCAGCACCATCAGCAATTACCTTGCGTCCAACAAGCTAGACGCCGTTGCCGAGGACACGGACGAAGTGCGTACAGTCGTGAAAGATGTCGAGGAGCGCACTCGCCGACTGCTATCCATCAATGGCAAGCGCACGCCGGCGTCGCTGCATCGCGAGTTGGGCCACATCATGTGGGAGCACTGCGGTATGGCCCGCACGGCGGAGGGTCTCCAGACGGCACTGGCGGAGATTCCCAAGCTACGCGAGGAGTTCTGGCAGAACCTTCGCGTGACGGGTAGCGGTGAGCAGCTCAACCAGACGCTGGAGCACGCCGGTCGCCTGGCCGACTTTCTTGAGTTGGGCGAGCTGATGTGTCGCGACGCGCTCCATCGCGATGAGTCCTGCGGCGGTCACTTCCGGGAAGAGTACCAGACTCCGGACGGCGAGGCGCTGCGCAATGACGATGAATTCGCTTATGTAGCGGCATGGGAGTTTGCCGGCGACAACGTTCCGCCGGTTCTGCACAAGGAGCCGCTCACTTTCGAGTCAGTCCAGCTTTCGCAGCGGAGCTACAAGTGATGAACCTGACCCTTCACGTCTGGCGGCAGGCAGGACCTACTGCCGAAGGCAAACTTGTGAAGTACGACGCTCGTGACGTCGAGCCTGAGATGTCCTTCCTGGAGATGCTCGACGTCGTCAATGAGCGAATACTGGACGCGGGCGATGAGCCGATCGTCTTCGACCACGATTGCCGGGAGGGTATCTGCGGCGCCTGCGGCGTGATGATCAACGGTGTCGCCCACGGCCCGGAGCTTGGTACCGCGACCTGCCAGCTCCACATGCGCAGCTTCAGCGACGGGGACGTGGTCTACATAGAACCGTGGCGCTCGCGCGGCTTCCCGATTGTTCGGGACCTGATGGTCGACCGGAGCGCGTTCGACCGTATAATCGCTTCCGGTGGTTATGTCTCGGTGCGCACCGGTGGCACGCCCGACGGCAACGAGATTCCGGTACCCAAGATAAATGCCGACCTGTCGATGGATGCTGCGGCGTGCATCGGCTGCGGGGCCTGCGTAGCGGCCTGTCCCAACGGCTCAGCGTCGCTCTTCACGGCGGCCAAGATCTCCCACCTCGGACTGCTACCACAGGGTCAGACTGAACGTGACGGCCGCGCCCTGAGCATGGTGGCACAGATGGATGAGGAAGAGTTCGGTCACTGCACCTTCTTCGGCGAGTGCCAGGAGGCCTGTCCGAAGGAAATCAGCATCGACACCATCGTACGGATGAATCGTGACTTCCTCAGGGCGTCTCTGACGGCTCACCCGCACCACGGAAGCGACGCCGGCTGACGGCCGGCAGGTGGTCGGATCGGTTGCAAGCCCGATCCGGCCACATTAGCGAGATAGCGTCGATCAAGACGAGGATTGGCCCCCGGATGCTGCACGCGCCTGGTCTCGAAATTCAACATCGGAGGTGGAGATGTCGTCCGATTCCGAATACAGACTCGGCGATCTGCACCCGGACGGACGTCTTGGCGGTGCCGACGCGGTGCAGAAGACCACTTACGTTGTGGGAGAGGGTACCGACCCCGACACGATCACGCCTCCAGGCGTGGTAGCGCGCGTAGACTCGGGGCGGGGAATTAATCTCACGCTCTGGGTGGTAATCGCCATCGCGGTTGTGATCGCACTCGTCTACGGTATCTCTTTCGTGTTGTGAATGCGTCAACCCGCAGGTTACCGCGAGCCAACAGGACGGTTGACCAGCTGGCCTGAAAGACTGGCATCCAGACTGGAGTGCTACAGCCGAGCCCGACAGCAGCGAGTATCCAACTGGCTTCCGTCTGACGGACCCGTACGCGCGCTCAGAGCTTGGGTAGCGTGACTCCCAACTGCTTCTGGTACTTGCCCTTCCGATCAGCGTAGGACACCTCCGGTTCTTCCTCTCCGCGGAAGAAGAGCACCTGTGCTATCCCTTCATTGGCGTAGATCTTGGCCGGTAGCGGGGTGGTATTGGAGATTTCTAACGTCACGTGACCCTCCCACTCGGGCTCGAATGGAGTGACGTTTGTGATGATCCCGCAACGGGCGTAGGTAGACTTGCCGACGGTTATGGTGAGTACATCCCGGGGGATGCGGAAGTACTCTACCGATCGGGCCAGCGCAAAGGAGTTAGGTGGCACGATGCAGACGTCGCCCTCGTACGACACGAGGGAGTTGGCATCGAATGCCTTGGGGTCGATCACCGAGTTAAGCACATTGGTGAAGATGCGGAACTCGGTGGCGACGCGCATGTCGTAGCCGTAAGAGCTCACGCCATAGGAGATCACGCCTTCGCGGACCTGGCGGCCCTCGAACGGCTCGATCATGCCGTGCTCCAGCGCCATCTTGGTGATCCAGCGGTCATTCTGGATGGACATTCGGGGCGGGTCGGGATGGATTGCTCTGGCCAGCGCGGACAGGCGAGCGCCGGCGGATATTATTCTCACGGCGAAGGGCACCGGTTCGGCGCGGAATGTATCCGTCGCACGGCCCACTCGCCACCGGCGGTAAACGCGAAAGGCAGACGCGGGCGATCACGACGACTGAGAACCGGCGGTCCGGTTGGTCCAGAAGGTGGCACCTGCGGCGAAGTCCGGCCGCCTGAGCGGCGAGCTCTGGGGACTTGATTGCGGGGGCTTTATCGGTAGCATCGGAATCGACATCGCACACTGGCCGCCCTGCGCCGTTGACCCCTCTCTGGGCTTGGCGTAGCTTACGGAAATTCGGCTAGTGAAATATTTCACGAAGTCAGGACAGTGATGGCCCGCACCTATCTACCAGTCCTTCTGCTCGCAGCCTTCGTCGTGTTCAATGCGGCGGCGCTCATCATCCTCTCGACGCTACTCGTACGGCTTCGGCCGACACCCGAGAAGTCTGCGCCATACGAGTCGGGCATTCCCGTCATAGGTCTCTCCCGACAGCGTTTCTCAGTGAAGTTTTATATGGTCGCGATGCTCTTCATCATATTCGACATCGAGACCATCTTCATGATCCCCTGGGGGGTCTATTACAGGCAGCTGTCCTGTTCCGCCCCCCTCCTCGCCACCGGCGGTTGCCCGACGGGCCAGATCAGCTTCTTCGGCCTTGGTGAGATGCTAGTCTTCATGCTCATCCTCCTCGTCGGCTACGCCTACGTTTGGAAGAAGGGAGCGTTGCAATGGGATTGATCACAAATCCGGAGCGCACGCAGCCGACTGGCGGCGGACGCACCCCCGGGGTCGATGTGACCGGCCAGGACGCCTGGGTGGCCACCCGTCTCGATTTCCTCGTCAACTGGGGCCGCGCCAACTCCCTCTGGCCGATGCCTTTTGGTACCGCGTGCTGTGCCATCGAGTTCATGGCCACGGCTGCTGCCCGGTTTGACCTCGCTCGCTTCGGAATGGAGCGGATGAGCTACTCGCCGAGGCAGGCGGACGTGCTCATCTGTGCGGGTCGGGTACCGTTCAAACTTGCACCGATCATCCGCCGGATCTGGCAGCAGATGCCTCAGCCCAAATGGGCAATCTCGATGGGCGCGTGTGCCTCCACAGGCGGGATGTTCGATAACTACGCGGTCGTCCAGGGCATCGATACCATCATCCCGGTTGACGTCTACGTTCCCGGCTGCCCGCCGCGACCGGAAGCACTCATCTACGGAATCATGATGCTTCAGGACAAGGTCCAGCGCGAAGCGATGGCCAACCCGTCCATTCGCAAGGAGATGGAGCCGGATCCGACGAGCAAGCTCTACATTCCGCCGCCGCTTATCGATGAGCTCTCCGAGCCGTTCGGCAACAGCGTTCACCAGACCCGCTCCGGACTGTGAATAACTTCTCTGCGGCTCCCGTTGGCAGTCTCGCGCCGCGCGACATTCTGCCGGCGACCCCCAGGGGGCTTCCTCGCCAGGGGGGCGCGCACAATCCGAGCGCGGACGCGCTCCGCGAGCAGTTCGGCGAAGTGGTGCGTCGGGTTGACGTCGGCTGGGGTGAGACGACCGTACTTATCGACGCTGCGCGCGTGCTGGATGTGGTTCGCTGGCTGCACGACGACGACGGCCAGCGCTACGACTATCTGGTAGACATCACCGCCGTGGAGTATCGCGACATGGAGCGGCCGATCGAGATGGTGTGGCATCTTCGATCTCTGCCATATCGACGCTTTCTGCGTCTCAAGGCGGAGATGCAGAAGGACCAGCCGCTCGTCGTCTCCAGCATCTGGCCCGTCTACAAGGCCGCCGACTGGCTGGAGCGGGAGTGTTGGGACATGTTCGGCATTCGCTTCCAGGGACATCCCGATCTGCGACGGATCCTTCTCTGGGAGGATTACCGCGAGGGATTCCCGCTGCGGAAGGACTTTCCACTAAGGGGACGCTTCAGTCGCGCCGAACAGCTCAGTCAGGCACTCGCCGCAAATCCCGAAGCACGTTACTCGATGGAGGAACTCTCCATTGTCGATGCATTCCAGGACCTGCCTGCCGATGTCCGTGAGCGGCTCGCCGGCGGCGAGCAGCCGGGGGAATAATGGCGACCAAGAAGCGCACCGTCGAGGTCGAGCTCTCCACTAGCGGAATCGACCAGCAAGGTCGGCCCACCCGCGTGCCACTGGTCGTGGATGAGCAGGGACGTCCGGTCCCGATGGAGCCGACCCTCACGCTGGAGCCGGAGATGAGCGATGAGCATATGCTCATCAACATCGGACCCCAGCATCCCGCCACCCACGGCGTACTACGTCTCGTTCTGGAGCTGGATGGAGAGACCGTGGTGCGTTGCGTGCCGCACATCGGTTACCTGCACTGCGGCTTCGAGAAGATCGGCGAATACCGGCAGTACAATCAGATAATCCCGTGGACGGACCGCGAGGATTACCTCAACTCCATTGGCAACAACGTCGCTTTCGCGCTCGGCGCCGAGCAGCTCTTTGGGATCGAAATCACCGAACGCTGCAAGGTGCTGCGGGTGATCGCGATGGAACTCTCACGCATTATCTCGCACCTGGTCTGGGCGGGAACGACGTCAATTGACATCGGCGCCTTCACGCCCTTCCTCTGGATGTTCCAGGAGCGGGAGAACGTCTACAACCTGCTCGAGGGCTGGGTCGGAGCGAGACTGACGACGACGGCGACGCGAGTTGGTGGCATGGCCGCCGACATTCCCGCCGGCTGGACTGACGGACTCAGTAACTTCATCCGCACCTTCCCGCGGACGCTCGATGAGGTGGACCGCATCCTGACCCGCAACGCGATCTGGGTCGGTCGTACCGTTGGACTGGGCGTGATGACCGCTGAGGAAGCAACCAACTATGGTCTGTCGGGCGCCATGATCAGGGCCTCCGGCGTCGACTACGACGTCCGGAAGGACTTCCCGTATCTCGACTACGAGACCTACGACTTCGACGTGCCGGTTGGCACGGCCGGAGACGTCTACGATCGTTACCTGGTGCGGCTGGAGGAGATGCGTCAGTCGGTTCGCATCCTGGAGCAAGCTCTCGCCCGCCTTCCTGATGGCCCCGTGAATATCGATGACCCGCGGGTTATTCTGCCGCCGAAGTCGAAAACCATGAGCGGCATCGAGTCCATGATCCACCACTTCAAGCTGGTCATGGAAGGGCCGCGGCCACCGATCGGTGAATGTTATGTGGCTGTCGAGAGCCCGAAGGGAGAGAAGGGCTATTACATGGTTTCGGATGGAACGTCCAAGCCGGTGCGGTGGCGCATCCGGCCGCCGTCATTCGTGAACCTCTCGGCGATACCCCGGATGGTGGAGGGTCACCTCCTCGCCGACGTCATCGCCATCAACGCGAGCATCGATATCGTTATGGGAGAGATCGACAGGTGACCGGCCCCAGTGGATCCGACGCTCCAACGCCCTTGGACCTCACCCCGAGCAGTCCGGAGGCTCACGACGCACCGTACGAACCGGTGTTTGTGGCGGGAAGCGAACGGCGGGCGGAACTCGATGTACTCCTGGGTCGCTACCCGACGAAGATGGCCGCTATCCTTCCTGCACTCTGGATCGTGCAGCACGAGCGGGGCTGGGTAAGTGATTCGGGCATGGCCGAGGTGGCTGACGTGCTGGAGTTGACGCCGGCCTATGTGAAGGGCGTCGTCACGTTCTACACCATGTACCACCAGCATCCGGTCGGTCGCCACTTCATCCAGGTTTGTACCACCACGCCCTGCAATGTTTGCGGCGCCGAGGACGTTGTTCGCGCGCTTCTCGAGCAGACCGGCTGCGCCGAGCTTGGTGCGACATCTCCGGACGGACGGTTCACCGTTGTCGAGGCGGAGTGCCTCGGCGCGTGTGGATTCGCCACGCCACTCATGATCAACGAGCGATTCGTCGAGAGCGTGACACCGGAGACGGTGGCAGCGGTTCTCGCGGAGTGTGACTGATGGGCTTTCCACATCCTTCTCATGGGCGCGAGACGCCCGTGCTCTCCCGGTATTTCGGCGACGCCGGCGCGCGTACGCTTGATGGTTGGCGCAAGCGCGGCGGCTACGAGGCGTTGCGGACGGCTCTCGCGACCGATCCGGTAGAGATCCAGAACATGGTTAAGGAGTCTGGACTCCGCGGCCGCGGCGGCGCTGGCTTCCCGACCGGCATCAAGTGGTCGTTCATGAAGGACGACGGCAAGCAGCACTATCTCTGCTGCAACGCTGACGAGTCGGAGCCGGGGACGTTCAAGGATCGCGAGATCATGCGTTGGACGCCACATGCGCTGATCGAGGGCGTGGCGATTGGCGCTCACGCGATATTCGCCGACACGGCCTACATCTATGTGCGCGGCGAATTCACGGAACCGCTTCGCTGGCTCACCCGAGCGGTCGAGGATGCCTACGCTGCTGGCATCCTCGGCGCCAACGCGATGGGAAGCGGCCGCCGGCTGGATGTGCACATCCATCGAGGGGCGGGCGCCTACATCTGCGGTGAAGAGACGGCAATGATGAACTCGCTGGAGGGGCGACGCGGGAATCCGCGGATCAAACCACCCTTTCCAGCAGTTGCCGGCCTCTTCGCCAAGCCGACGACGATCAATAACGTGGAGACGCTCGCCGTCGTTCCGCACATCATCAACAACGGTCCGGCGTGGTACAAGGCGATGTCTCTCTCCAGTGAGAAGAGCACCGGTACCAAGTTGTTCTCGGTCTGCGGCAACATCCGCCGGCCCGGGAACTACGAAATGACGATGGGCTTTCCGTTTGGCGAGTTCCTGCATGAACTCTGCGGTGGACCGCCCGAAGGACGGGAGTTCAAAGCCATCATTCCGGGCGGTTCCTCAGTGCCGATTCTCACGCCGGAAGAAGCCGATGGCGCCATGATGGATTACGAGGGCTTCATTGCCGCCGGCTCCATGCTCGGCTCCGGAGGCGTCATCTGCATTGATAACTCGCAGAACATCGTTCGTCAGATTGCCCGACTCACTCGTTTCTATGCTCACGAGAGTTGTGCGCAGTGCACCCAGTGCCGCGAGGGCACGGGCTGGACGGCGCGCATTCTGGAGCGCATGGTCCGCGGCGAGGGACGCGCCGAAGACATTGATGTACTGCTCCGGCTAGCCAACAACATGACGGGAACGACGATCTGCGTCCTCTCCGACTCGTGCGCCACACCGGTCGTATCGGGAATCAAGAAGTTCCCGGCTGACTTCGAGGCGCTCATCCCCAGCACGCGATCGCAAGTTGCGGTCGCGATGGCGGTCTGATGACTGAGACACCCACGGTCACGATCACGGTCGAAGGGCGGCCGGTGAGCGTGCCCGCCGGCTCCTCGATACTGGAGGCTGCCAAGCGGGCGGGCGTGCTCATCCCGCACTACTGCTATCACCCCACGCTTCCCATAGCCGGTAATTGCCGGATGTGTCTGGTGGAGGTGGAGAAGATGCCCAAGCTGGCTCCCGCATGTGCGACGGCGGTGGCCGACGGGCAGATCATCCATGTCCATACCGAACGGGCGCGCGAAGCCCGTAAGGGAGTGCTGGAGTTCCTGCTCATCAATCATCCGCTGGATTGCCCGATCTGCGACGCTTCGGGGGAGTGTGAGCTCCAGGATTACACGTTTATGGAAGGGCCGAAGGAGACCAGCCTGCTCCATGATCCGAAGCGATTCAACCCGCTCGAAGATTTCGGTGGCGACGTTCTATACGTCACCAACCGGTGCATCCTCTGCACCCGCTGCGTGCGTTTCATGGACTCCGTCGCCCATGACACAGTCCTCAACGTCAGCGAACGCGGAGACCGGGCGGTCATCGGCAAGTTCGAGGGGAAGGACCTCACGCACGCGTGGGCGGCGAACGTGATCGATCTCTGTCCCGTCGGCGCCCTCGTCTCGAAGGACTTCCTGAACAAGGCACGTACCTGGGATCTGGATCGCACTGCCTCCATCTGCCCTAACTGCAGTCAGGGATGCAACACGATGCTCGAGACGCGTGACAACATGGTCGTCCGCATGCGGCCACGCGTCAACGACGACGTTAACCAGCACTTCCTGTGCGACGAGGGCCGGCTCAACTACCGCTGGATGAATCGCCAGGACCGTGTTGAGGCGCCTCTGGTACGCCGTTCCAACGGCGCGCTGCAGGCCTCCGACTGGGACATTGCACTGCCGGCTACTGCAGCTCTGCTGACGAATCGGAGAGCTACGGTCGTGGCCTCTCCGATGCTTTCGAATGAGGCTCTCTTCCTTCTCCGCCGCCTCGTAGACGCTGGAGGCGGCAGGGGAGTATTCCGGGTTCAGACTGGTCCCGAAGCGCCCCTACCGGGCGTTCCGGACCTCGCGCTCCGGGCCGATCGAGCGGCGAATGTGACCGGCGCTGAATTGCTCGGCTTCACACGCAGCGATAGTCCTCTGGACGCTCTCAACGACGGGGATGTGCTGGTCATCGCCGACGATGAACTGATTGGCGTCGAGCCGGAAGCACTTGCCCGCGCCGGTGCCGTGATAGTTATCGGGACCACGCTACCCGACGCCCTTCGCGCAGTCGTGTCCGTGGTCTTGCCGATAACAAACTTCGCCGAGGAGGAGGGAACGTTCACGAATCTCCGCGGCCGTGTACAGCGATTCCAGCAGGCCAAGGCTGGCCCTGGATTGGCACGCCCTAGTTGGTGGGTGATGGGTGATCTGCTGGCTGCGATGGGCGACGGCGACGGATATTTCGTGGCCGCTGACGTGTTTGCCGCGCTGGCTGCTTCTCACCCGGAGTTTGCCGAACTCAGCTACGCCTCTATCGGGTTGCGCGGCGGGTTCGTTGCTGGCGCTGCATCAGTCGCCGCGGCATCTTCCGGAGCGGAGAGTTGATGTCGCCTCTGACTGTTCAGGCGCTGCTTCAGGTAGCCAACTCGCAGCACGAGCTCTCAACAGGGCACGCTGTAATCGCGTCAATCATCAAGCTCCTGGTCATCTTCTCGGTCTGGATGGTCACGGTTGCGATGCTCACGCTCGCCGAGCGGCGAGTGGCCGGCTGGATTCAGGACCGCCAGGGTCCAAACCGGGTCGGGCCGCAGGGGTTGCTGCAGCCGGCTGCCGACGGGCTCAAGAATCTGATGAAGGAGGAGACGCAGCCGGCAAATGCCTATCTGCCGATCTTCCTGATCGCTCCAGCGATCAGCTTCGTCCCGGCGCTTATCGCTTGGGCGGTGATTCCTTTCGCGGCACCCTGGCCCTCGCCGTGGGGGCTGGTGGACATGGTTCTCGCCGACTTGCCGATCGGCTATCTCTACATTCTGGCCGTCTCCTCGCTTGGCGCGTACGGACTCATCCTCGCCGGCTGGTCGTCGGACAACAAGTACGCATTGCTGGGTGGTCTCCGCGCGAGTGCCCAGTTGATCTCCTACGAGGTTGCGCTGGGCATGTCCGTCATACCGGTGCTGCTTCTCACCGGGAACGTGACGCTCTCCAGCTTCGTTCAGAGCCAGTCGATTGGCGGATTTAACTGGAACATTCTGAACCTCACGATGGGGTTCTTTATCTTCGTCGTGGCGGCGTTCGCCGAGACGAACCGGCTGCCGTTCGACATGCCGGAGGCCGAATCGGAGTTGATAGCCGGGTACCATACCGAGTACTCGTCGATGAAGTTTTCGATGTTCATGATCAGTGAGTTCGCCGCCATGCTGACTGTCAGCTGTCTGATGGTGACGCTCTTCTTTGGCGGCTGGGACATCCCGTTCACGACTTGGGACAACGTGGCGCCCTGGTCAACGGCGAAGACCCTGGCAACCCTTGCTGCGTTCATGCTCAAGACTGGCTTCTTCCTGTTCACCTTCATCTGGGTGCGCTGGACGCTACCGCGTTTCCGTTACGATCAACTGATGGCGCTGGGGTGGAGGGTCATGATCCCTCTGGCGCTGGCGTACATAGTCATTATTGCAGTGGCAGTGCTGGTGCTGGACTGGGTGGGCCTGAGCGCCGGTCCGGGTCAGGCAATGGCTCTGTTCGGACTCAATCTGGTGCTCCTCGTGGGCATGTTCTTCATCTTCGATCGCGGTCGTCTCATCAGTCCGGCGACGGCCCGCGTGGGGCCGACCGAGCTGGCCCGTCTGCGCGGGGTCGCGCTACGGCCGACGACGACAGCGGAGGCAGGAGACTGATGGCAATCGGCGTGAAGGTGCTCGATCGACCGATCGAGCAGGTGAGCTACGTGCGTGCGGCACTGTCCGGACTCGGACAGACCTTCCGGCACCTCGTAGACCCGCATAAGGTCACCATGCAGTATCCCGAGGAGCGCTGGGATCTCTCGCCACGCTGGCGGGGGACTCACCGGATGCTCACCACCGAGACAGGTAAGGCAAAGTGCGTCGCCTGCGGCCTCTGTCCCACCGTCTGTCCGGCCAATTGCATCAAGCTGGTGCCGGGCGAGGATGAGGAAGGGAACCGCTATCCTCTTGTCTTCGAGATCGATGAGTTCCGATGCATCTTCTGTGGCTACTGCCAGGAAGTTTGCCCGGAGGAGGCGATCCATGTCGGGCGTCACTACGAGAATTCGGAGTATGACCGCTCGGGCTTCGTCTACGATCTCCAGAGGCTGATGGAGCAGACCCACCCAGTCTGCGAGATGTGGGACCCGGCCGACCCGAGAGGCGAATGACGTTCTTCTATCAGTTCACGTTCTACCTTTTCGGGCTCGTTGCCGTGGCCTCCGCGTTGCTCTTTGTGACGCGGAAGAACCCGGTCGCGGCGGCCCTCTGGCTGGTGAACGTGATGATCTGCCTTGCCGCGCTCTACGTGATGCTGGGCGCGGAGTTTGTCGGGGTGGTACAGGTGATCATCTATGCCGGCGCGATCATGGTGGTCTTCCTGTTCGTCGTCATGCTTCTCAACCTCGGACACGCCGGGGCGATCGCCGATCTGCGCTCGTTCCGCTGGCGTCTCGCAGCCGGCGTGATCGGACTGATCATGCTCGCCCAGTTGCTGGCTATCGTGAAGCCGGGCGAATCGCTGCTGGCGGGAATCACACCCGTGAGGCCCGTGATCGCCGCAGCCTCGGCGCCAGGCGCGAACGTGGTAGCTCCACTGGCGGAAGTGCTCTTCCGGGACAATCTGCTGGCCTTCGAGGCCGCTAGCATGCTGTTGCTGGCAGCGATTATCGGAGCGGTCGTTCTGGCCAAGAAGGGAGAGGGCGTATGATCGTCGAATCACTCTTCTTCTCAGCCATGCTCTTCGTAGTGGGCATGATGGGTGTCCTCACTCGTCGCAACGCGCTCATTGTCTTCATGAGCGTCGAGCTGATGCTGAACGCGGTCAACCTGAGCCTCGTGGCCTTTTCCACGCTGCATGGCCTGTCGGGTCAGGTGTTCGCTATCCTCGTGATGACCGTTGCCGCCGCTGAAGCGGCGGTCGGTCTGGCCATCGTGATCGCAGTCTTCCGTCATTTCCAGACCGCGGACCTCGTGAACGTCAACCTTCTGAAGGGCTAATGCTCCTCCAAGAAGCGGCGACTGCCGGCGCGCACCCCCTAGTTGGGACGGCTGCCGAATGGCTCTGGCTGGTGATCCTGCTACCCCTACTCGGGGCGGTGGTGAACGGCTTCCTGTCAACCGTCACCGGCTGGCGGCCGGGTCCATTTGACCCCGACTTCCACCGTACTGGAGAGTTCCCGGCGGCGCCGGCGTCCACGCTCGTGGAGCGTGCGTCGCGCCTCGTGGGCGGCAGTGAATTGGCTGCTGGCGCCACGCGCGCTGTTCTGGTCACTGGAGCCCACTCGGTAGCCGTCGGGACCGATGGTCAGTACGTCACAGACGTTTACGAAGACTCCCTGATCGCCGCCTACGACGACGAACTGGAGGCGACTCCGCGACACCGCTTCCTACCTCTCGTCAGCCTGGTGGGGGTGGGGACGATGGCGGCAGCGTTCGTCATCGCTGTTCTCGCTTTCCTGGCGATGGTCCGTGTCTCGCCGGAGACGCCGCTTATCCAGAACTACTGGACCTGGATGACGGCTGGCGACTTGGACGTGGCTGTGTCACTGCACATCGATCAACTGTCGATCGTGATGACGCTCGTTATCACTGGAGTCGGCACGTTGATCCACCTTTTCAGCACTGGCTACATGGGGGACGACCGTTCGTACGCGCGTTTCTTCGCGTACATGAACCTGTTCGTCTTCTTCATGCTCGTCCTCGTGCTCGGCTCCAGCTACCTGATCATGTTCATCGGCTGGGAGGGAGTGGGTGTCTGCTCCTACCTACTGATCGGGTTCTGGTTCACCGAAGAGGCGAACGCGAACGCCGGCAAGAAAGCGTTTATTGTCAATCGCATTGGTGACGTGGGTTTCCTCGTCGCCATGTACATGATGTTCTGGAACTTCCACACGCTGGAGTTCACTGGCGTGAATGCCGCCGCAGCCGCCCTTCCCATCGGCACCGCAGTTGCGACGACGATCGCGCTCTTCCTCTTCATGGCCTGCACCGGCAAGAGCGCCCAGTTGCCCCTGTTCGTCTGGTTGCCTGACGCCATGGCTGGCCCGACGCCCGTTTCGGCGCTTATCCACGCGGCGACCATGGTTACCGCTGGCGTGTACCTCATAGTCCGGAGCGGAGCGGTGTTCGCCGCTGCTCCCACGGCATCGCTGGTCGTGGCGATGGTTGGTACACTCACGGCACTCTTCGCCGCGCTCATCGGGCTTAAGCAGTGGGACATCAAGAAGGTCCTGGCGTACTCGACCATTTCCCAGCTCGGCTTTATGTTCATGGCCGTTGGGGTAGGGGCCTACACGGCAGGAGTCTTCCACCTCGTCACGCACGCGTTCTTCAAGGCACTCCTGTTCCTCGGTGCCGGCTCGGTGATCTTCGCCATGCACCGTGCCTACCATGTGACGGGGAACCACGACGACGCTCAGGACATGCGGAATATGGGCGGCTTCCGCCGCTTCATGCCGGTGACCTGGGCCATGATGTGGATTGCTACGCTGGCCATCTCCGGAATCCCGCCGTTCGCCGGATTCTTTTCGAAGGACGAGATTCTGGGTTCCGTCTTCGCGCATGCTCGAGGATCCACACTGGCTGAGGCTAGCCTGTTCGGCGTGGGTGGCTCCTCCTGGCTCTACCTGTTTTATGCTCTCGGCGTACTCACAGCGCTCATCACCGCCGTCTACATGACGCGGATGATGGTCTACACCTTCCACGGGGCCACCCGTACGGGCGAGGTGGAGAGTCGTCACCTGCGCGAAGCGCCGTGGACGATGACGGTGCCTCTGGTCGTCCTGGGTCTTCTCAGCATCGGCGGCGGCTGGCTCAACGTGCCTGAGTTGTTAGGCATGCTCGGGCCGGTCGGGAGGTTGGAGCACTGGCTCGACCCGGTGGTCGCTACGGCGACGGCAAGGCTCGGAGGAGGGCCGGCACTGGAGCACGCGGTGGAGTTGGGATTAATCGGCGTCGCCATAGCCGTCGCAGTCGCCGGGATCTTGGGCGCGGTAGTGCTGCTCAGGCCAGACAGGTTGGTTCCCAAGGCGGAGTCTCCGCGCGAGGTCGGTATTCAGGCCCTGTTGGCCGACAAGTTCCGGGTGGACGAACTATACGATCGGGTGATCGTGCAGCCCCTGCTGACCGCATCGCGGCGGGTGCTCTATCGCGGACTCGACATTGGCATAATCGACCGAATTATGGTGGTCGGTTTCGGCTGGTCTCTGCCGCGCTTTCTCGCGTACCTCGGCTCGCGCCTGCAGTCCGGGCTGGTGAGCGACTACGCGTGGGTCATGGTCGTGGGCGTGGTTCTCGTCCTCGGCGTCTTCACTCTCCGCTAGGGCGATGCGCGAATTCCTATTCTCCGTCGGCTACGATCGCTGGATCCTGCCGACCCTGCTCTTCCTGCCTGCCATAGGCGCGCTACTCACGTGGTTCCACGGAATCTACGAGTATCGGGCCGGACACGTGGGTCGTAGCTACGAGGGCTTCGCCCGCTGGCTGCCCTTCTCGATCTTCCTGGTGGAGTTCGTGCTCTCGCTGGGACTCTGGTGGGCGTACGACCCCTCCGGTGCGGCCTTCCAGTTGACGAGTACGTGGAACTGGATTCCCGACTGGGGCGTGCACATGTCGCTGGGCATAGACGGGATATCGCTGTTCCTCGTCATGCTGGTGACATTCCTCCTTCCAATCGCCGTGCTCAGCGGCTGGACCAGCATCGATCGCGCAGTGCACAGCTATCATGCCCTTTTCCTCGTGCTCACCACGGGAATGCTGGGTGTGTTCATGGCTCGCGACCTGATCATGTTCTACTTCTTCTGGGAGCTGGTGCTGGTCCCGATGTACCTGATCATCGGTGTGTGGGGAGGTCCACGAAGACTTTACGCGGCAACCAAGTTCTTTCTCTACACGTTCCTCGGCTCGCTATTCATGCTGGTGGCGATCCTTTACATAGGCTTCAAGGTGGGCGACGCCATGTTCGCCGCCGGCCTCACCGTCACCGACCGACCGAACTTCCTGTTCGAGAATGCGTTGGAATATTTCCGGCCAACTCCGACCGAGGCGACCTGGCTCTTCCTTGGCTTCTTCGCAGCGTTCGCCGTCAAGGTGCCGCTGATCCCGTTTCATACGTGGCTGCCGGACGCCCACGTCGAGGCGCCCACTGAGGGCTCGGTTGACCTCGCGGCGATCCTGCTCAAGATGGGTACCTACGGCTTCATCAGGATCACGCTGCCGTTCTTTCCCGATGTGGTGCTCCATTCCTGGCTGGGCAAGGTTGTGATAGTACTGGGGGTGGTCGGTATCATCTACACCGCCCTCATCGCTCTCGTGCAGGAAGATTGGAAGAAGCTCGTGGCCTATTCCTCCGTCAGCCACATGGGCTTCGCCATTCTCGGGATCTTTACCGTGACCACGGTAGGACTGCAGGGCGCGATGATGGTGCAGCTCGCTCACGGCCTCTCATCCGCAGCGCTCTTCCTGATGATCGGCATGCTGTACGAACGTCGGCACACTCGTATGCTCGCCGACTTCGGTGGCTTAGCACGTGTGATGCCGCTGTTCGCCGGCTTCCTGATGATCGCCACCCTGAGCAGTATCGGCGTTCCGGGCACCTTCGGCTTCGTCGGCGAGTTCCTCACGCTGATCGGCGCCTTCGGGCCGGTCCCGATGCTCACCATTTTCGCCACCATCGGCGTTATCCTCTCGGCGGGCTACATGCTCTGGTCGATTCAGCGCATCATCTTCAATCCGCTCGATAAGCCCGAGAACAAGCGTCTGCCTGACGTGAACTGGCGAGAAGCAGGGATGCTCATCCCGATCTGTGTGATGATCCTCTGGATCGGCATCTATCCGGCGCCACTTCTGCGCCGCATGGAGCCTTCGCTGAGCAGGCTGGTGGAGCAGGTGCATGGCGTGCCGACATCGGCGGCCATGAGCCCCACGCCGGGGGCACGCTAACATGCAGCTAGACCTGAGTGTGCCGGCCGAGCTCATGATCGCGCTTCTTCCGGAGATCGTTCTCACAACCGGCATCCTGTGCCTCGTACTGTGGTCCGCCTGGCGACCTGCCAGCGCCGCTCATCAGCGCAACGTCGGAATGCTCTCGTTGGCTGTCAGCGTGATCACGCTCGGCGTGGTTGTCTGGTGCGCTATCCGTGGCAACAGCGCTGGGCCGGGACCGCTCGCCGTCGATGGCTTCCGTTGGGCGGCTGATGTCATCCTGCTCATCGGTGCCATCTGTACCATCGCGATGAGTCTGGACTACCAGGAGCGCGAGGGCATCACGGCACCTGAATCACATGTTCTGGTGCTTATCTCGCTGGTCGGCATGATGCTCATTGCCGGCGCCCGCGATCTCGTAATCGCCTTCCTCGGCATCGAGATCATGTCGGTGGCGGTATACGTACTCACGGGGCTCAATCGCCGCAGCGCTCGCTCCGCCGAGGGCTCGCTCAAGTACTTCCTACTCGGCGCCTTCTCGACTGCCTTTCTGCTCTACGGCATAACCCTGGTTTACGGCGCCACCGGCTCCACCAACTTCGCCGAGATCGCCGCCCAGACCGGACGTTCGGCTGTGCTGGCGAGTCCGTTGTTCCGGCTGGGGATGGGGCTGCTGGTTGTCGGCTTCGGCTTCAAGGTCGCGGCGGTACCGTTCCACATGTGGGCGCCGGACGCCTACGAGGGTGCCCCGACACCGATTACGGGGTTCATGGCGGCGTCGGTCAAGGCGGCTGCGTACGCCGGTTTCCTGCGCCTGTTCATCGAAGCCTTTCCGGCTGCGTTCACCGAATGGCACCTCGCGCTCTGGTGGATGGCGGCGATAACCATGGTCGCCGGGAACGTGATCGCTCTCGCTCAGCGCAACATCAAGCGCATGCTCGCCTACTCGAGTATCGCGCACGCGGGCTATATCCTGATCGCCGTTACCATCGGCGCGAAGACCGGCGTGGATGTCGGAGTGACGGGTTCGAGCGCCTTCATCGTCTACCTGTTCGCCTACACGCTCTCCACCATGGGCGCGTTCGCTGTCGTGACGGTGTTGGCAGGTCCTGGGGAGCCGTATCTCGACATGCGCGACTACAGCGGACTGTGGACAGTACGACCGGGGATAACCCTGGCCATGAGCGTCTTCATGTTCGCCCTGCTTGGTTTCCCTGTCTTTGGCGGGATCGGGTTCTTCGCCAAGTGGTACATGATCCAGGCTGCCCTGCGTGGAGGCACTGAGCCGCAGGTGTTGCTAGCCTTCACACTCGTCTTCACGAGCGTTCTGTCGGCGGGCTACTATCTGTACGTGGTGACGCTCATGTTCGTAGCGCCGCGGAAGGAAGAAGTCCCGGTACCAGCTCACCCGCGTCGCTTCACCGGCGGCGTGATCGTTTCCATGGCTATCCTTATCCTCATCTTCGGATTCGCACCCACGCAGGTGTTGCGCACCGCGAGTCGGAGCATGCTACAGCCGACAGTGGTGGTGCCGGTGGCGGAACCGATGGTCGAGCCAGTGGCCGCGGCATCACCAGTCGCGATGCCGCGCCGCTGACCGCTGGGCGCGGCCACCGGCGGCGCCCTCCCCAAGTGACAGTATTTCACGGATAGGCATGGCGACCAGCGCTGGCAATGTGAGCAGGGAGATCTTCCGCGAGTACGATATACGCGGAGTCGTGGGTAAGGACCTCACCGTCGAGGCGGCCAGGGGTATCGGGCGTGCCTATGCCGCCTATATGACTCGTAACGGCCAGCACGGCACCGTGGCGGTCGGGCGTGACAACCGTCCCAGCGGCAGCGCGCTCCGTGATGCCCTGGTTGCCGGTCTCACCGCCGGCGGACTGGACGTCGTGGACGTGGGCATCGTACCTACACCACTCGTTTACTGGAGTTTGCATCACCTGGACGTGATTGGCGGAGTCCAGATCACCGGTTCGCACAACCCGCCGGAGTACAACGGTTTCAAGCTTTGCGTTGGAACTCAGTCGTTGCACGGCACCGAGATCCAGGAGCTCTACGAGCTGTTGGACGCGCCGCCCGCCGCACGACCGGGAGCAGTGCGGCACGAGGCGATCATCGACCGGTACGTGGACGACGTCGTTGCCCGCACGACGCCGCTCGACCGCAAGCTGAGCGTAGTGGTGGACTGCGGGAACGGCGCCGGTGCGCTGGTGGCCGAGAAGTTGTTTAGCCGCCTGGGCGTAGATGCCACCTATCTCTTCTGCGAGAGCGACGGAACGTTCCCCAATCACCATCCCGACCCGTCGGTGGTGGAGAATATGGAGGATCTGATCCGCACCGTCCGCGACGTGAAGGCCGACGTGGGCATCGCCTTCGATGGTGATGCGGACCGCATTGGCGTCGTGGACAACTCCGGGAAGATTATATGGGGCGATCACATCCTCATCCTGTACGCGCGCGATGTGTTGGAGCGGACAGGGACAGGTCAGTCGATCATTTTCGACGTTAAATGTTCGCAGGCTTTGCCGTGGGCGATCGAGAAGGCTGGGGGCGTGCCCGTGATGTGGAAGACGGGTCACTCCCTGATCAAGGAGAAGATGCTCGAGACCGGCGCTCCGGTGGCCGGAGAGATGTCCGGCCACATGTTCTTTAAGGAAGACTTCTACGGTCATGACGACGCGCTGTACGGTGCCGCGAGGCTGCTCCGCATTATCGCCAGCGGTCCGGCAAGCATATCCGAGCGACTCGCCGACGTCCCCGTATTCGTCTCCACGCCGGAGATCCGAGTTGACGTGCCGGAAGAACGCAAATTCGGGATCGTGGACGCCGCGGTGGCTCACTTTAGAGCGATCCATGACGTGGTGGACGTGGATGGAGTGCGCGTGCTCTTCGGCGATGGATGGGGTCTGATCCGCGCTTCCAACACCCAGCCGGTACTTGTCATGCGCTTCGAGGCAAACAGCACCGAGCGCATGGACGCGATTAGGGACGAGATGGAGGGATGGCTACGGGCAGAGGGTGTGGACGTCTGATCGCGGACGCCGACCGTGAGACCTGACCGGCGGCATCTCCTCATAGCTGGGGCGATCCTTGCCCTGCTGCTCGTAACAGCGCGATTGGCGGCGATTACTTACGCCGATTATGCCTGGTTCTCCGTGCAGGGGGCTCGCACGATCTGGTGGGCCAAGCTGTGGAACAGCGTCCTCCTCCTTGGTTCCACCTGGTTGGCTGGCGCCATCTTCGTGTTTCTGAACCTCGTTGCGGTGCTCCGCTCGGTGCGGCACCTGATCGTGGCTCGTCAGGTCGCCAACATAGAGATCGAGTCAGCAGTGCCCGAGCGACTCATCCTTGGCGCCGCAGGGTTGGCTTCGCTCGTTCTCGGCGCCTTGCTCACGCTGGTGCAGGATGGCTGGACCACGCTTGCGCTGGCACGATATCTCCCGCCCTTCGGCATGCGCGAACCGTCGCTGGGCACCGATGTAGCGTTCTGGGTCAGCCGTCTTCCGCTGGAGAGAGCCTGGTACACCTGGGCGCAGACGTCTCTGGTCGCCGTTGCAACGCTGGTTGTGGTACTCTACGCCGTCACTCGGAGCCTCCGCTGGACGCCAGCGGGTCTTCACACAACCAGTCACGTTCGGCGTCATCTGTCCACGCTCGGAGCACTCCTCCTGCTCCTTCTGGCCTGGAACTATCGACTGGAGCGGCTGCTGCTGCCGGTGAATCTGGGTCCACAGGGATTCTTTGGAATCGTGGAGCAGAGGATGCTGACGGTGCTTCTGGTCCTAGCCATCTTCACCGCTGCCTGTGCACTGATCGTCCTCTGGGCAGGCTACGTTGGCCATACCCGGGTCGCCTTCGCCAGCGTTACCGCGATCATCGTGGTAGCCCTTCTCCTTCAACAGGGCGGTCCGTCGCTCGTCCGATGGGCGTCCGGGGCCGATCTCGAGGCGCCGCAGCGGATCTGGCCGTTTCTGGCTACCCAGGCATCCTTCACGCGGGTCGCCTATGGCGTACCGCGTACCGTGGCGAGCGAGCCGTCTGTACAGGTGACGGAGCTTGACCACCTGGACCGGGCGGTCGGAATTTGGGACCCCGCGGCTGTGATCGCGGCGGTAGAACGCAGCGGCCGTCGCCGTGAGGTCATGGGCGGTGTGGGCTGGCTGGTAGACTCCCTGGGACTGGAGGCCGTGGCCGCCGCGCGGGAAGCAGTACGCGATTCGCTCCGCTCCACTGAAAGTTGGACATTCGCTCGGATCAGGGCCACGCCTCCGCCCGACGAGGTAGTCCCGGTTCCTCGTGCGGTTGCCGTGCGGACGGCTCTCGTATACCCGGGGGCGCGCGGCAACCTTCTGGTTTCCGACTCCGGATCCTCGGTCAGGGCACCTCTGCTGGGGCGGGGTGTGCGTCGCTTTGCTTATGCCCTCGCCGAGCAGGATCTGCGACTCTTCTTTGAGCCCGCGCTGGACACCCGACTGCGTCTGCTAACTCGTCGCGACGTTCGTGAGCGCGTCCTGGCACTCGCTCCTGTCTTTGATGCGGCGGCGAACGTCGTGCCCCTTCACGCCAACGATTCGCTCTACTGGGCGCTGCCGTTATTCGTCAGCGTGCGCTCCTTTCCTCTCAGTCAGGCCTGGTCCAACGACAGCCGGACGACGAAGTATTTGCAGCACGCCGCCACAGCCGTCGTCAATGCTCACACTGGTCAGGTGCGGCTGGTACGTGCCGCACGCATGGAACCGGTGGCGACAGCTTGGGCCAGACGGTTCCCAGAACTCTTCGTCGATGCTGACTCCCTGGCCCCGGAGTTGGTCGACGCACTGCCCGTGCCGGAGGACGCGCTCCTCGCTCAAGCTTTCGCCTTCGGCGCCACCGGTGGTGACACCGAACGCCGGTTGCCGTTGCTCCTGCCGGGCAGGTCGAGCAGCGATTCGCTGGACGACGGCGTCGCCGCCTTGCCCTATCTGCCTACTGGTGCGAAAGCGACCGCCCGAGCCATCCCACTTCTCGACCCTACCAGCGAGCGGCTACGCGAGATTGTCGTGTTCAGTGGAGGCGCACGTGCGCGGATAAGTGTGATCCGGGTGGATTCGACGTCGGCCACCTGGCCTGAGCAACTCGAGCAACTTCGCCAACGACTGAACCGTGACGGAGCCCTGACGACAGACGCTCCCACAGTCCAGGCGAGAGCGAGGCTGCTTCCGTCTCCGGCTGGGGCGATTCTCGTCCAGCCGAGCTACGCCTGGCGCCCTGACGGGGTGCCAGCGCTGGTTAGAGTGGCCGTGATGCATCGCGACTCGATCCGTGCCGCGGCATCGATCAGTGCACTTGGCCAGTTGGAAGGAGTATCTCCAGGGAGTGTTCCTCGAGATGCCGCCGCAGCAGCGCTTTACGAGCGGATGCGGGAGGCGCTGCGCCGCGCCGATTGGGGGGCGTTCGGTCAGGCCTTCGAAGCCCTGGGCAGGGCCCTTGGCGTAGGCGCGAGCGACGGGGCGGGTCGATGATTAGGGGAACCGTGGCGGCCCCGGGCGTTCTTGCTGCGCTTGCCCGCCTCTCTGGAAACGGGTACCTTGCCGAGCTTACCAGAGGATGATGTTAGCCCCGATTCGCACTGCCGTTGTGGCGCTGGGTGGTAACGCGCTCGCTCCGTCCGGAGACAATTCCTCCATTGCCGCCCAGTTCGCTCACACGCGTGCGAGCCTGGGTCCCGTAGTGGACCTCGCCAGGGACGGCTGGGGCCTTGTCGTTGTCCACGGTAACGGACCTCAGGTGGGCGACGAGCTGCTCCGTAACGATACCGCGCGAGGGCTGGCCTCGCCCTTGCCGCTGGGAGTGTTGGTTGCGGCGACCGCTGGCTGGATCGGCTACATGATACAGCAGTCGCTTGAGAACGCTCTGGCACGTGCCTCTGTCAGGCGTCCGGTGGCTACCATCATCACTCAGGTGGAGGTGGACGAGAATGATCCGTCCCGGTTCAGACCGACGAAGTTCATCGGACACGAGCTGACGGCTGAACAGGCGACTGCGATGGATGCCGCTGGCGAGGTCGTGCGTGCGGATGGCCACGGTCGCCTGAGGAGAGTCGTGGCCAGTCCCAAACCCACCGCAATTCACGACATCTCGGTGGTGCGACAGCTGGTGGCCGCCGGCGCGATCGTCATCTGTGCCGGTGGAGGGGGAGTGCCTATCTACTGCGATGCGGTGACCGGTTGGGAAGGAGTGGATGCCGTAATTGACAAGGACCTTGCCGCCGCGGTACTGGCGAGCGAGTTGGGTGCCGAGTTGCTGCTCATTCTCACCGACGTGGACGCGGTCTATACCGATTGGGGTAAGTCGACTGCCCGACCGCTCTCGCGACTGGACGTCGCGATGGCGCGGGAACTCGATACGCAGGGAACTTTTGGCGAAGGCAGTATGGCACCGAAGGTGCGCGCCGCCATCGACTTCGTACGGCGCACTGGCGGCCGTGCGATCATTGCCGAGCTTGGTCGCGGACGCGAAGCTGTGCGCGGCGAAGCTGGGACGACCATAACAGCGGAGAGTGCGTGAACATTCACGAATATCAGGCGAAGGAGATCTTCCGGGCCCACGGCGTTCCGATCCCGCCCGGCGAGATCGCCCGCACGCCGGAACAGGCCGAAGAGATCGCCGCGCGATACGGCAAGCCAGTGATGGTCAAGGCGCAGGTACATGCCGGCGGTCGCGGCAAAGCCGGCGGAGTAAAGTTCTGCAAGACCCCGGCGGATGCAAAGGAAAAGGCCGCGGCTATCCTCGGCATGCAGATCAAAGGCTTGACAGTCGAGCAGGTGCTGGTCACCGAAGCAGCCGACATCGCCAGCGAAGCCTACGTGGGCATCATCGTGGATCGTGCGACCAAGAAGCCTGTCTTCATGGTGAGCGCGGCCGGCGGGATCGACATCGAGGAGGTCGCCTCGACCACTCCTGAGAAGATCCTCTACGTCCCGGTCGACGTCCGCTACGGGCTGCGCACCTATCAGGCGATGCAGATGGGCTTCTTCCTCCATGAGGACGTTAAGCTTGCCCGCGCCGCGGCCAAGATAATGGGGCAGCTCTACGAGGCCTTCATGGCCAGCGGAGCGTCGCTCGCCGAGATCAATCCGCTGGTGCTCACGCCCGAGGGTGAACTGATCGCTGTGGATGGCAAGATGGTCATCGACGATAACGAACTCGATCGTCGCCCAGAGGTGGAGGCGCTCCGCGATGATTCGTCGGAGGAGCCCAGTGAGGTGGAGGCCCGACTCGCCAACCTCACCTTCATCAAGCTGGAAGGAAACGTCGGCTGCGTGGTCAACGGCGCCGGACTGGCCATGGCGACGATGGACCTCGTCAAGTACTACGGTGGCGAGCCCGCCAACTTCCTCGACATCGGCGGCTCATCAAACCCAGAGAAGGTGGTCAACGCCCTCCGGATCATCACTTCGGACCCGAGCGTGAAGGCTATCCTGTTCAACATTTTCGGCGGCATCACGCGCACCGACGACGTTGCCAACGGCATCGTCACGGCCACGAAGCAGAATCCGCTGAAGGTGCCGATTGTCATCCGCCTCACCGGCACCAACGAGGAGATCGCGGTGAAGATTCTCGAGGACAACGGATTCGCGGCCATGACCGACATGGACGCCGCCGTGCAGAAGGCAGTGCAACTCGCCACCACGGGAGGCGCCAAGTGAGCGTCTTCATCGACAAAGGAACGAAGCTCGTAATCCAGGGCATCACCGGTCGCGACGGTTCATTCCACGCCCGGCAGATGATGGAGTACGGCACCCACGTCGTCGCCGGCGTCACGCCAGGCAAGGGTGGCCAGCGGTTCGACGACACGGTGCCGATCTTCAACACCGTGGCCGAAGCGGTCCGTGAAACCGGCGCCAACACGAGCGTCATTTACGTCCCGCCGCCATTTGCCGCCGATGCCATGCTGGAGGCAGCGGATGCCGGCGTAAAGCTCGTCGTCTGCATCACCGAGGGCGTGCCAGTCCTCGACATGACGGTGGTCTACCCCTTCGTGAAGGAGAAGGGAGCGCGCCTCATCGGTCCTAACTGCCCCGGGCTGATCACCCCCGGCCAGTCCAAGGTCGGCATCATTCCTGGTCGTATCTGCACGCCCGGCAACGTCGGCGTCGTCAGTCGCTCGGGAACCCTTACCTACGAGATCGTCTATCAGCTCACCCGGGCGGGCCTGGGCCAGAGTACCTGCGTAGGCATTGGCGGTGACCCGATCAACGGTACCAGCTTCATCGACGTGCTGCGTGCTTTCGAGGCCGATCCGGACACGAAGGCGGTAGCGCTAATGGGCGAGATCGGTGGTACTGACGAGCAGGAGGCTGCGCAGTTCATCAAGGATCACATGACCAAGCCGGTAGTCGGCTTCATAGCCGGTCAGACGGCCCCTCCGGGTCGCCGGATGGGACACGCCGGTGCCATCATCTCGGGCTCCTCGGGCACTGCCGCCGAGAAGATTCAGTCATTCAAGGACGCCGGAATGGGCGTCGCGCAGCGGCCGATCGATTTCGTGACGCTTCTGCAAGAGCGCATGTGAGACTGACCGACTGCCTGGCGGCCGACCGAACGGTCGTGCCGCTCCAGGCGGCGACGGTTGCCGCGGCGGCGGAGGTGCTCCTCGAGCGTCTCACCGCCGTTGGCGCTGTCGGCGATCCGGCCAAACTCCGCGACCGTGTCGCCGAGGACAGGCCGGAGGATATTGTCGCGCTGGGGGACCGCGCCTTCCTCCTGCATTACCGCACCGATGCCGCCGCCGACCTAGTAGTGGCCCTCGGCACTTCGAAACAGCCCATTTGCCGCGGTGCAGAAGTCGGAGAAGGGCAGTGTGCGCCCGTCATCCTGCTCATAGTCGCCCCGCCCCGGCTGGCTGCCCGCTACCTGCAGGTCGTGGGTGCGTTCGCCCGCCTGCTCTCGCGAACTGAGATTGTGGAGAACATCCTCGCCCAGCCCGATGCCGCCTCGCTGATCGCGCTGCCCGAATTTGCCGATGCCGTGCTTCCGGAGCAGCTTCTGGTGCGCGACGTCATGAACGCCCGGCCGGTGTCGGTTCTCGCCGATGCCCCGTTACGGGATGCGGCGATGACACTCGTCAGGCGAGGACTAACCGCTCTCCCCGTACTTGATGCCGAAGGTCACCTGATCGGACTCCTCAGCGACCGGGAACTGATGCGCCACCTACTCACGCTCCAGCTGCAGGGGGGCGGAGCCGGAAGGGCTACCGGCGAGCACGCTGTGCCACCCCGGTTCGTGCGCGACGTGATGAACCGCCAGGTGCTCTGTGTCTCCCCCGAGCAGCCGTTGGCCGACGTCGCCTCGTTGATGGTCAATAAGGACGTTGACCGAGTACCAGTGGTAGGAGAGGGGCGGCTGGTAGGCTTCCTCACCCGGGGAGACATCGTACGTAAACTGCTCGGAACCTAGAGTGCGGAACAGTTCGAGTGAACCGTTACCGAACTGTAGGAACTTCCCAACCAGCATCACTTTCCAGCCTCCACATGACCGGTAATCGCACCCTCACTATCATCAAGCCCGACGCCTTTGAGTCTGGTAAGGCCGGCCTCATCGTCGCCCTGCTGGAGCAGGAAGGATTTCGGATACTCGCCGCCCGAGTCCTCCAACTTTCCCAACGGCAGGCAGAGGATTTCTACGCCGTCCACCGTGAGCGTCCATTCTTCGGCTCCCTGGTCCAGTTCATGACTTCCGGGCGCTGCATGCCGCTGATTTTGGAGCGGGACGACGCGGTTGCCACGCTCCGGCAGGTCATCGGCGCGACCGATCCGGCCGAGGCTGCTGAGGGGACGGTGCGTCGTCTCCACGCGGAGTCGAAGGAACGGAACGCAATTCACGCCTCTGATTCTGATGAGAATGCCGAGCGGGAAGCCCGGTTCTTCTTCTCCGAGGCCGACGTCCGCTGAGTGCCTGACGGTGACTCTTGCAGCCAGATTGACTTGATCCGTCCCTATAGACTGGGTAGATTGATCGGCTATGCTGTCCTTTGACCTTGGTACTCTCGACGCGCACGCCGTTCAGGTGGACGCGGTACTGTCGACTGGCGATCCTGTGTGGGAGTCCGAAGATCCGCGTTCAGTGGACGGAGTGACTGTACACGGACGTCTGTCGAGCGCGGGCACTGGTCGCTTCTATTTTAGCGGTCATTTCGAGGGCCAGGTCAGCACGGAATGTCGCCGCTGTCTGGCACCTTCCTCGGCGCACGTTGCCGAGGATATTTCTCTGGTCTATGCCGAGGCGGATGACGCCGAGGTTGATGACGATCCAGATGTGTACCATCTGGACCCGAAGGCTCGTGAACTAGATCTGCGACCAGCGTTGCGCGAGCAGTGGTTGCTGGCGGTTCCGGCGTTTGTGGAATGCCGCCCCGATTGTGCGGGGCTCTGTCCGACATGTGGCGCCGATCTCAACGCGGGGCCGTGCGCGTGTCAACCGGTTGCCGATCCGCGCTGGGATGCGCTGCGGTCGCCGCGCGGCTAGCGCTCCTGAGCCGACTCACCCTTTCTCGTTCGATACTCTCATGGCCGTACCCAAGCGCCGCACATCCAAGCGGAAGAAGCGCGCCCGTAACACGCACACGAAGGCTCCCGCGATCAACATTCAGAAGTGCCCGCAGTGCCAAAGCATGAAGCGTCCGCATCACGTCTGTGGCGAGTGCGGGTACTACGCGGGTGAGCAGCGAGTAGCCGCGCAGGAAGCGTAGCTTTGGCGCGGATCGCGTTGGACGCGATGGGGGGAGATTTCGCCCCCCACGCCCCGGTCGCCGGCGCGCTGCACGCACTGAAAGAACTGGGCTCCGAGCACTCGATCCAGCTCGTGGGCCGTACTGAGGTCGTCCGCGCCCAGCTCGAAGAGCTGCTCGCCGGCGACCTCGCGCACCTCCGCGCCGAATCCGATCGACTGGAATTGGTGGAAGCGCCGGACGTCATTGCGATGACCGACAAGCCTTCGGCCGGCCTCCGCGGCAAGCCCAAGAGCTCCATGATAGTCGGGATCCGGCTCCACGCCGACGGACATTCCGACGGCTTCGTATCCGCCGGCAATACCGGCGCGCAGATGGCCGCATCCACGCTGCTGCTGCGCCTTCACGCCGGGCTTACCAGGCCGGCTATTGCGACCCTGTTCCCAACCGCTCGGGAACCGGTCGTTGTTCTCGATTCCGGCGCCAACGTGGACTGCTCCCCCCAGGAGCTGGTTCAGTTCGCGCGTCTGGGCTCCGTCTACGCGGAGTATATGTTGGGACGCCAGCAGCCCGTGGTCTGCCTCCTGAGCATTGGCGAGGAGGCGGAGAAGGGCAATCTGGCGGTGAAGGAAGCCAATCAACTGCTGCGCAGTGGCGCCGCCGGAATCAATTTCCATGGCAACGTCGAGGGGCGTGATCTCCCACTCGGGGAGAGCGACCGTGGCATTTTCGACGTCGTCGTCTGCGACGGCTTCGTCGGGAACGTACTGCTCAAGTTCTACGAGGGGATCGCGCCGATGATTGTCGGGATGGTGGGCGAGAATACGGGGCTGGATCGGGCGCAACTGGATAACGCCATTAAGCAACTCGATTACTCCGAGTACGGGGGCGCGCCACTCCTCGGCGTGCGCGGCGTGAGCATCATCTCGCACGGCAGCTCCTCGGCGCGGGCGATTAAGAACGCCGTCCACGTGGCCGTTCGAGCTGTCGAGTCGCACCTCAGCGATCATGTTGGGCATCGGCTGGCCACCGCCGTACCGACTACGGTCCCGAATATCTCCCCTGCCACCGGTGCGCAGGCCGCCGGAGGTGCCGCATGAGCGACCGTCCCATCGCCTACTTCGCCGGCATCGGCAGTGGCATACCGGCGGAGGTGATGACCAATCACGACTTCGCCGCTGTTGGCATAGAGACGTCGCACGAGTGGATAGTGGAGCGCACGGGAATTGTCGAGCGGCGAATAGCCCGCGGCCCGGGCGAGAGCACGGCCGGCATGGCCGCCACCGCCTCCCGTAGTGCCATGGAGCGGGCAGGCGTCACGGCCGAGGAGCTCGACATCATAGTTCTGAGCACCGCCAGTCCGGACAGGCTCCTGCCGTCCACGGCGGTCGACCTCCAGGCCGAGCTCGGCGCCTCTCGTGCCGCCGCATTTGATCTCTCCGCCGCTTGCTCAGGCTGGCTGTACGGCTTGACGGTGGCTGAAGGGATGATCATGTCTGGCGTCGCCGAGACTGCGCTTGTAGTCGGTTCGGAAAAGATGAGCTCGATCATCGACTGGTCGGACCGAGCGACCTGCGTCCTTTTCGGAGACGGAGCAGGCGCGGCGATCCTCAAGCGGTCCGTCGATGGTCGCGGCATTCTCTCCACCTATCTGCGTAGCGACGGCACCCTGGCCGAGTTGCTCTATCGTCCCGCCGGTGGAGCCCGTCGGCCATTCGATACGGAAGTGCTGGCCGAGCGTGGTCAGTACGTGCACATGGCCGGTCGCGAGGTCTTCAAACACGCCGTCCGCTCGATGGCCGACGCCGTTGACCGGGCCCTCGATGGCGCCGGGCTCAAGGCCAGCGACATCGACCTGATGATCCCACACCAGGCCAACCTGCGGATCATTGATGCGACGGCAAAGCATGCTAACATGCCGATGGATCGCGTCTACGTGAACGTGGACCGTTACGGCAACACCTCCAGCGCTTCGATCCCGATTGCCCTCGACGAGGCCATGGCCGCGGGCAGGGTAGGGAACGGCAGCACCGTGCTCATGGTAGCCTTCGGCGCCGGATTTACATGGGCTTCAATGGTCGCAAGGCTCTGATCAGCAGCGCATCTATCATGGATCTAGTACTGCTGTTCCCCGGCCAGGGGTCGCAGAAGCCGGGAATGGGTGCGGATCTGTCAGCCGCCTATCCTGTTGCCCGCGCGGTCTTCGACCGGGTGGACGAAGCGCTCGGAACGCCGCTCAGCGAGCTCTGCTTCAACGGACCCGCTGAAGAACTGACACTCACCCACAACGCTCAGCCCGCCCTCTTCGCGCACGGCGCTGCGTGCTGGGCGGTTATAGCTGAACAGGTGGGAAGCAGAGTCAGGGCAGCCGCTGGCCACTCGCTGGGAGAGTTTACCGCCTACCATGCCGCCGGAGCTCTGGATCTGGCCGCTGGCGCACGTCTGGTTCGTCGGCGTGGCGAGCTCATGTTCGAGGCTGGCCAGGCTCGACCGGGTACCATGGCCGCGCTGCTCGGAGATCTCACGAAGCCCATTGAGGACCTCTGCGCCACGGCCAGCGCTGAGGCCGGCATTGTCGTGCCGGCCAACTACAATGCGCCCGGCCAGGTGGTTGTTTCCGGAGAAGTGCCGGGCGTGGAACGGCTGATGGAATTGGCGCGCCAGCAGGGTGCTCGGCGGGCAGTGAAGCTAAGCGTGAGTGGCGCCTTTCATTCTCCGCTCATGGAGAGCGCGGCCGAGGGACTGTCCAGCGCCCTCAATGAGGCTGGCATCGTGGATCCCTCCTTTCCCGTGGTCTCCAACGTGACCGCGCTTCCGGTAACCTCGGCCGATGAGGCACGGGCGTTGCTCTCGCGACAGCTGACCGCGCCAGTGCGCTGGACCGAGGTGATCCAAGAGTTGGCGGGCCGCCATCCGGACGCTCTGTTCGTTGAACTCGGACCCGGAAACGTTCTCGCCGGGTTGCTCAAGCGTATCGCGCCGTCGGTCGCCACCGCTCCTGGCGGCACGGCCTCTGACGTTGCCAACCTCCTCCAAATGATCGGCTGATGCAGATTGATCTATCCTCTCGCGTTGCCGTTGTCACAGGAAGCACGCGCGGCATCGGCCGGGCTATTGCCGCCTCGCTCGCCTCCGCTGGCGCTACGGTAGCCGTAGTGGGACGTGATCTGGAGCGTGCGCGCGCCAGCGCTGCCGAGATTGAAGGCGCACACGGTTTCGCCTGTGACATCGGAGACGTCGCTCAGGCGGCGAAACTCATCTCCGACGTCGAGGAGTCGCTGGGTCGTGTTGACATTCTCGTTAACAACGCCGGCCTCACGCGCGATAACCTGCTCATTCGCATTAAGGACGACGACTGGAACGCCGTGATCGACGCCAATCTGCGCGGCGCCTTCGTCACCACCCGCGCCGCAGCGCGCGGGATGATGAAGCGTCGCTGGGGACGGATCATCAATATTGCCAGTGTTGTCGGAATCACCGGCAACCCAGGCCAGTCAAACTATGCGGCGAGCAAGGCTGGCCTCATCGGCTTCACCAAGTCGGTAGCGAAGGAGCTCGGCTCGCGCAACGTGCTGGCAAACGTCGTTGCTCCCGGTCTGATTGACACGGACATGACATCCGCCATGCCCGAAGCAGCACGCGCTGCCATGAGCCAGCAGATTCCGCTGGCTCGCATCGGCAACCCGGACGACGTGGCCGGGGCTGTACTCTTCCTTGCGTCGGACCTTGCGTCGTACATCACCGGCCAGGTGCTGGTGGTGGACGGCGGCATGGTCATGTGACCGGTGGCTCAGGGCGTACTCCCTGGCACCGATGGCATTATCTTATCGCGGTTCTCCATCCCACCACATCAGTCGAGGAACCACATGGCCGATAACACGGCGAAGGTCAAGGACATCATTGAGAAGGAGCTTGGTGTCGAGCGTGACAAGCTTACCGACGAGGCAAGCTTCATCGAGGATCTGGGTGCGGACAGCCTGGATATCGTCGAACTCGTAATGGAATTCGAGAAGGAGTTCAACATCGACATTCCTGATGAGGAGGCCGAGAAGCTCCGCACAGTCGGAGACGCGATCGGATACCTCAACGAGAAGGTCGGGGGCTGATGAAGCAGCGGGTCGTCGTCACCGGACTCGGTGCCATCTCGCCGGTCGGCAACGACGTGGCGACGACCTGGCGTGCCCTTCTGGAAGGTCAGTCGGGCGCGGGCCCAATCACCAAGTTCGACGCCGAGCTCTTCTCGGCGCGCTTCGCCTGCGAAGTAAAGGGGTTCGACCCGCTGTTGTACATGGATCGGAAGGTCGCCAAGCGGGCCGATCTCTACACGCAGTACGCGGTTCATGGACCGGAAGGTCGCCAAGCGGGCCGACCTCTACACTCAGTACGCCGTCGCGGCGGCCGTTCAGGCGATGGCTGACGCGGGGTTAGGAGAGGGTGCCGGCTACGATCCGAATGAGACGGGCGTCATTATCGGAAGCGGCATCGGCGGGCTCAGCACCTTTGAGGATCAGCACAGCACCTACCTAGCACAGGGCCCGCGCCGCATCTCGCCATTCTTCGTGCCGATGTATATCGCCGACATAGCGGCTGGTGTCGTCTCCATGCAGTTCAATGCACGGGGACCCAACTTCGCCACCGTGTCGGCCTGCTCTACCAGCGCGCACGCCATCGGTGAGGCATTCAGGACAATTCAGTACGGCGACGCCGAGGTCATGATCGCCGGTGGATCGGAAGCAGCTGTAACGCCCATGGCGATCGGTGGATTCGCCAGTATGACGGCGCTTTCCACGCGTAATGATTCGCCCGAGACGGCCTCGCGGCCGTTTGACGCCACACGTGACGGGTTTGTGCTCGGAGAGGGTGCCGGAGTCGTCATCCTGGAGAGCCTCGACCACGCGCGGGCGCGCGGGGCGCACATTTACGCTGAGCTCGTGGGCTATGGCGCCACCGGTGACGCTCACCACCTAACCGGGCAGCTTCCCGATCACGAGGGCCTTCAGCGGGCGATGCGCCGAGCACTGCGCGACGGCGGACTGGCACCGGCCGACGTGGACTACATCAATGCGCACGGTACCTCTACGCCGCTCAACGACTCCAACGAGACGCGCGCCATTCGCTCCGTGTTCGGTGACTCCGCCAACGCGGTAAGCGTGAGTTCCACGAAGAGCGCGACGGGTCACATGCTGGGTGCCGCGGGTGGAATAGAGTTCATAACCTGCGTACTGGCCATTCGTGACGGGATGGTGCCACCAACCATCAACTACAGCACTCCAGACCCGGAATGCGATCTGGACGTGACTCCGAATAACGCGCGCGAGCGCGATGTCAGGGCTGCTATCACGAACAGTTCCGGTTTCGGCGGTCACAACGCCACCCTGGCCCTGCAGCGGCCGGAAGCCGATTGAGCAACGAGTCTTCACTTAGCCGATGCGGAAGCGGGCCGGAGGGCGGCGCATGAGCGCTCCTTCCGGCCCGTTGCCTCTCGCCTCGCGGACAGGCATCGGCTACGACTCTCATCGCTTCGGAGCTGGCGGACCGCTCATCCTTGGCGGCGTCTCTATTCCTGCGGACGAACGACTAGTAGGCCACTCCGATGGCGACGCTATCGCCCATGCCCTCACCGACGCAATCCTCGGCGCAGCAGCGGCCGGTGACATCGGCGAGATGTTTGCAGATACCGATCCGGCCAACCGCGGTCGCGACTCTATCGAGATGCTCCGTGCCGCAGTTGACCGCGTGGCCGCGCGCGGCTGGAGAGTGGCCCAGGCCGACATCACCGTGATCGCTGAGCGGCCACGAATCCTCCCCTATCGGGATGCGATGATTGATCGGTTATCAGCCGCCGTCGGTGTGGTAGGCGGTGCAATGAGCCTTAAGGGCAAGACAAACGAGGGCATGGGTTGGATCGGACGCGGCGAAGGCATCGCCTGTATCGCCGTCGCCACTCTCGTAGCGCGCCCACCGGCAGACGAACCCGACGGACTCTCCAGCCGCCTGGAGTGAGCGGTGCTCCAGAGCATTCTCCTTTGGCTCTCCGCACTTCCTCCGCTGCTCCTTTACCTGGCGCTGTTCGTCGCAGCGTGGCTCGAGAACGTGTTTCCCCCGTTGCCGGCAGATACCATTGTCGCGTTCGGCGCCTTCCTTGCCGCCCACGGAGATGCATCGCTAGCTGGTGCCTTTCTGGCTACCTGGCTCGGTAATGTTGGCGGCGCCTTCAGCATGCTCATGCTCGGGCGACGATACGGCACCAGTAGGCTCGATCGCCTCTTTCCGGGGTTGGCCGATCAGAAGGGCGGACCCAGCGACCGCATCAGGTTGCTCTACGTCCGCTACGGCGTGCCGGCACTCTTTCTCAGCCGGTTCCTGCCCGGTGCGCGTGCGCTCGTTCCGCCGCTCGCCGGGGCCATGCATGTGCCGGTTGTGTCGGCCGGATTTGCTATCGCCCTCGCGTCAGCGATCTGGTACGGAGCGATCGCTTGGCTCGCCTATAGGGTTGGCGAGCGGTGGAGTGATCTATCGGCCAGAATAATCGCCATGGGACGATGGAGCGCGGTAGCCGCTGCGGTGGTTCTGGCAATCGGAATCGGCATCTGGTTCACGCGCCGTCGCCGCCAGCGCCAGAGGGCGTGAGCGTGTCGACTGGCGTCAATGACACGGTCTCCAGGGCGTACCTGCTGGAGCCCTTTGGGGATTTCCTGAGTATCGAACAGGGTGCGTCACCGCGCACCCTCGAAGCGTACGGAAGGGATGTGGCGCGCATGGCGCAGTTCCTCCATGACCATGCCGCGCCACGTCCCGGCGACGTGACACCCGTCCTCTTGCGCGATTTTATTTACCATCTGAAGGATCTGGGTCTCGCTCCGGCGTCTATCAGGCGAACCGTTTCGGCCGTCCGTACGTATTTCCGATTCCTTCTAGCTGAGGGTGCGCTAGTACGCGATCCGAGCGAGAGGTTGGAGAGTCCCAGTCGGTGGCGCACCCTTCCCGACGTGCTCACCGCTGACGAGGTGTCGGTACTGCTGGCCGCACCCTCCCTGGATGAACCGCTCGCCTTCCGCGACCGGGCGATGCTGGAACTCGCCTATGGAGCCGGACTCAGAGTGTCGGAATGGATCTCGATCGGGGTTCGCGACGTGATGATGGAGGATGGGCTGCTGCGGGTGTTCGGTAAGGGCTCCAAGGAGCGACTGGTACCCATAGGCCGCCCTGCTATCGGCGCGGTGGCGATCTATCTGCGAGAGTTGCGGCCACGGCTGGAGCAAGGCGCGGGGCAGGGCGTACTCTTCCTCAACTCACGAGGTCGTCCGCTCAGCCGGATGGGAGCGTGGAAGATTCTGCGCAAGTACGTAGAGATGGCCGGAATCTCGAAGACGGTCTCGCCGCACACTCTGCGTCACAGCTTCGCCACCCATCTCCTGGAGGGCGGCGCCGATCTCCGTGCTGTTCAGGAGATGCTGGGTCACGCCGACATTTCCACTACCCAGATCTACACACATGTTGACAGGGAGTACCTGCGCACGGTCCACCGACAGTATCATCCGAGAAGCTGATACTATCCCCCGAAATTTTACGCGGCCACGGGCATGATCCTCGTCATCGACAACTACGACTCATTCACCTACAACCTGGTCCAGTACCTCGGTGAGCTTGGCGCGGATCCTCTAGTCAGGCGGAATGACCAGGTGAGCGTTGAAGAGATCGGTGTCCTGGATCCGGCGGCGATAGTGTTCTCTCCCGGCCCGTGCACTCCCGCTCAGGCTGGAGTGACCATTCCCGTCATCAAACGGTGGGCCGGGAGCTACCCGATGCTCGGTGTCTGCCTTGGGCATCAGGCGATTGGCGAGGCGTTCGGCGGCCGGGTGGTGCGGGCGCCTCAGGTTATGCACGGGAAGACTTCCGCGATCGTCCACGACCGACGCGACATCTTTGCCGGAATACCGTCGCCGCTGAACGTGATGCGTTATCACTCGCTGATGGTCGAGTCGTCCTCCCTCCCTGAAGAGCTTGAAGTGTTAGCGACTGCACAGGATGCACCCGACGAGATCCACGCGTTGCGGCATCGCACGCATCCCATCTGGGGGGTCCAGTTCCACCCGGAATCGATCCTCACGGAGCACGGCCGCCAGATTCTGGAGAACTTCCTCCACTGCGCCGCCGCGCAGCCCGTATGAGGCTTCGGTCGAAGTGGGTGCTAAAGGTTCTGGTTGCCATGGCGCTTCTCGTGGCACATCCGGCGCATAAGGCGGACGCTCAGTCGCGGCTGAACATTGTCGAGCCAGCTCCCGGCCGCGCGGGATCGCTCCTCGCCGAGATCCTGGCCCGACCATATGCGGCTCGCTTGCCGGATGTGCGACAGGTGGAAATCCCGACCGACAGCACTTTCGATAGTACGCTCGTCGTTCTTGGCTCCGACCTGATGTTTTCCGGTACAGTCCACGGCGATCTGGTGGTCGTCGGCGGTGATCTTCACCTGCGTCCTGGGGCATCGGTGAGCGGTCGCGCGGTGGCCTTTGGCGGTGGAGTGTATCCGGCCCGAGTCGGAGATTCGCTTCCAGAGATGATCGCATTCCGCGACTTGACATTCGATTTGCGGCTCGGAAGTGGTGATGTGATTGGCCTGGTGTACCGACCGATCGCCCGAGATTACCGGCGTGATGTGTTCTCACTTCCCGGCCTGTACGGCCTGAAGGTTCCGGCTTACGACCGTGTGAACGGACTCAGCGTGACTGCTGGCGCGCGGCTTCGACTTCTTGACGAACGGCTTGCTCTCGATCCATCAGTCACCTATCGCAGTGATCTCGGGGAGGTGGACCCGGGGCTCGGCGCAGCGCTCAAGGTAGGCGGCAATAATGTCAGCTTGCGCGCCGAACGCGGCACCTTCTCCAACGACCTCTGGTCGCGCCCAGACATGGTCAACAGCTTCACTAGCCTGTTTTTTGGCCGCGATTCACGGAACTACTGGCGTGCCTGGCGTCTGGAAGGCTCACTGGGTCGAGAACACATGCTTAGCAACGGAACTCTGGCTGCCTCGGCAGGAGCCCGCTGGGAGGATGCGCGGTCAGTCGGTCCCGACGTCGGTACAAACAGCGGACCCTGGTCGGTGTTCCGCTCCAACGACGAGGTCAAGGGCATGCTGCGACCCAATCCGCCCGTGATGAATGGTTCTATCCTGTCGGCGCTCGCTGAGGGAACGTGGACCGTGTTCAAGGACGGCATGCGTGGTCGGAGCACGCTCCGCCTGGAGGCGCCCCTCTCGGCAACTGACGATTCGCGCTGGCTCCAGGGGACGTTGAATGCGGAGTTGATGATGCCCACCTTCGGCAACCAGATCCTGTCGTTCACCGCTCACGGCGTGGCAACAGCGGGCGACACTCCACCGCCTCAGCGCTGGGCCTACATGGGCGGGAGTTCCACGATTGCAACTATGAATCCGCTGGAGCAGGGAGGCGACGTTCTTCTCTATCTGGACGCGTCGTACGTGGTGCCGTTGCCCAAGCCGCAGCTGCCGTTCGCGGGCGTCCCGGTATTCGCGCTCCGCTATGCGGTTGGCGGAGCGGGGATCGGCTCGCTCCCATCGCTCACCCAGAACGTGGGCGGTGGTATCGGTTTCAGCATGGTGCGGCTGGATCTGCTCGTTGATCCGTCGTCAGGCCGAACCTCTTTCGGCCTGTCGGTATCGCCGTTCCAGTGACCGCTATCGCGAGCTGAACGGAGCCCATGATCACGACCGCCAGATAACACTGAGTGGCCGCCTTACCGTTTGCGTAATTGCCGAAGTACGAGTAGCTTAGCTGGCGTGAATATTGCGTCCGCCCCCGCCTCTGGCAACGGATGAAACTCCTCGTATGAGCGTCCTTGCCATCATACCCGCCAGGCTCGCGGCCACCCGGCTACCACGTAAGCCGTTGCGCCTGCTAGGGGGCGTTCCGCTCGTTGTGAGAGTCTGGGAGCGAGTGCGAGACCTCGGCGTCGCTGACCGGATCGTTGTGGCTACCGATGCGGCCCAGATTGCCGACGCAGCCAGAGCCGCTGGAGCCGAGGTCGCGCTAACGCGAGACGATCATCCCTCGGGCACCGATCGTGTGGCCGAGGTTGCTGCCCGCGATGCTTTCAGTGGAGCTACCGTCGTTCTGAACGTCCAGGGCGACGAGCCGTTCGTTAGTGAGGCCGCGCTCCGTGGTGCTCTGGCAATGGTGCGGGAACGGGGCTTCGAGCTCGGGACGTCCGCCGTTCCCGCCGCGCCGGGGAGCCGCCAGCGACCGGAGATAGTGAAAGTGGTCACTGCGGACGACGGGCGGGCGCTGTATTTTTCCAGGGCGGGCATCCCATTCGTCCGCGACGATAGCGGTGTCGATCCCGATGTGACCCTCATGCTCCAACATGTCGGGGTGTACGCTTACACGCCGACCGCCCTTGCTCGTTGGGTGGCGCTTCCGGAGCATCGCCTGGAACGCATCGAGCGGCTTGAGCAACTGCGCCCACTGGCGGCCGGCATGGCGATGGGCGTTGCTGTTGTGCACGAGGTGCCCATTCGCGGCATCGACACCGAAGAAGACCTCATCGCTGCCAACGCCCACTGGGCCGACTTTCTGGTAGGACGGACCTGATGCAGACCAAACAGGGCGCGCTGCCCACCAAGTACATCTTCGTCACCGGTGGTGTCGTCTCCTCGCTCGGCAAGGGGATCGCCGCCGCATCACTCGGCCGACTGCTAGTTGAGCACGGCCTGCGCGTGACAATGATGAAGTTCGATCCTTACCTGAATGTGGATCCGGGGACGATGTCTCCTTTCCAGCACGGGGAAGTCTTCGTCACTGACGATGGCGCCGAGACCGACATGGACCTCGGCCACTACGAGCGGTTCATCGATCGAGAACTCTCTCAGGCGAACAACGTCACGACCGGACGGATATACCTGAACGTCATCAACAAGGAGCGACGCGGCGAGTATCTCGGTTCCACTGTGCAGGTGATCCCGCATATCACCGATGAGATCAAGGCCGCCATCAAGCGGATCGCACCCGATAACAACGTCGTCATCGTCGAGATCGGTGGTACGGTGGGTGACATCGAGTCGCTGCCCTTCCTGGAAGCTATCCGGCAGTTCCGTCATGAGGTGGGGAAGGAGAACGCTCTTTTCATCCACCTAACGCTCGTGCCGTATATCGCCGCCGCCGGCGAGGTCAAGACCAAGCCGACTCAGCACTCGGTTCGCGAGTTGATGGAGATCGGCATCCAGCCCGACGTCCTGATCTGCCGCACCGAACGCCCGCTGGAGGAAGAGGTTAAGCGCAAGATCGCCCTCTTCTGCAATGTCGATTTTGGCAGCGTCATCGAGAGCCGGGACGTGCCAACTATCTACCAGATCCCGCTCAGCTTCCACAATCAGGGGCTGGACCGTAGGGTGTTGGCGCGGCTCCAACTGCCGGAGAAGACCATCGACCTATCGTCGTGGCACGATCTGGTGCAGCGCATCATCGAGCCGCGCTCTCTGGTGCGTATCGCCGTCGTCGGCAAGTACACTGACTATGTGGACAGCTACAAGAGCGTTCACGAGGCGCTGATCCACGGCGGCGTGGCCAACGACGTAGGAGTCGACATCGCCTGGCTTAGCAGCGACCATTTCACCGATGCCGCCGCCGCCGCTTCGCTCCTCGAAGGCTTCGATGGACTGCTGGTGCCCGGCGGATTCGGCGTTCGCGGCGTGGACGGGATGCTCGAAGCCATCCGCTTTGCTCGCGAGACCGAATTGCCTTTCTTCGGAATCTGCCTGGGAATGCAGTCGGCAATCGTCGAGTTCTCGCGTAACGTCGCTGGGCTCAGCGATAGTGACTCCAGCGAGTTCAAGCCGGAATGCGGGAATCCAGTGATCTCGCTCATGGAATCGCAGCAGAACGTCACTGATATGGGCGGCACAATGCGTCTTGGCTCCTACCTGTGCCGTCTTCAGCCGGGTACGCTGGCGGGAGAAGCGTATGGCGTGTCCGAGGTCAGCGAACGCCACCGGCATCGTTACGAGGTGTCCAATCGTTACCGCGACATGTTCGTTGAGCATGGGCTCCGGTTGAGCGGACTTTCCCCGGACGGCTCGCTGGTCGAAATTGTCGAGCTCACTGGCCACCCGTGGTTTCTCGGCTGCCAGTTCCATCCGGAGCTCAAGTCGCGGCCCAACCGCCCGCACCCTCTGTTCGCGGCGTTCGTCGGCGCCGCCAAGGACCGCCATGCAGCCGGCGAGTCGGTGGCGTCGGACGGGGTGATTGATTCCGGCGCTCTCGCCGGCGCCGGCCGCTAATATGGCCAACCCGTTGCTGCCTCGCGATCGCTTCTTCCTCATCGCCGGACCGTGCGTCGTTGAGAACGACGAGCTGCACCTTCGCGTAGCGGAGCGTCTGGCGCGACTGGCCGAGCAGGTGCCCGGCGGGGTGCTGTTCAAGGCAAGCTTTGACAAGGCCAACCGCTCCAATCCGGGTGCCGCTCGCGGACCCGGATTGGACGAAGGCCTGGCCTTCCTCGAACGTGTGCGTGCGGCGTCAGGTCTCCCCGTGCTGACCGACGTCCACCTGCCCGAGCAATGCGCGCCGGCCGCCGAGGTGGTTGATGTTCTGCAGATTCCCGCATTCCTCTGCCGGCAGACTGACCTGTTGGAGGCCGCTGGCGCAACCGGGAGGCCAGTGAATGTGAAGAAGGGACAGTGGATGCACCCGGAGGGTATGACTGGGGCGGTTTCCAAGGTGCGTGGGATGGGTACCGGGGGCGAGGTAGCGGTCACCGAACGGGGCACCTTCTTCGGCTATGGCGACCTGGTGGTGGACATGCGCAGCTTCCGTCGTCTCCGCGAGGCGTGCGACGCTCCAGTGATCTTTGACGGCACTCACAGCGTTCAGCGTCCGGGGCAGGGAGTTGACGGCGCCAGTGGCGGCGCGCGCGAGTTTATCCCCGCTCTCACACTTGCTGCCGTGGCGGCCGGTGCGGACGGGCTATTCCTCGAGACCCATCCCACGCCAGACACGGCCCCCAGCGATGGGCCGAACATGCTGCCGTTGGACGAGTTGGACGACCTGGTGCTGCGTGCGGTCGACCTCTGGACTCGGTTGCGCGCGTGATGGACGTCGAACAGGCGCGCCGCATCCGCATGGTGGGACTGGACGTGGACGGAGTGCTCACCGATGGCGGAGTGTATCTGGGCTCGGTGGACGGCAAGCCGCTGGAGTTCAAGCGATACGACATCCAGGACGGACTGGGCGTGCGCTTCCTACTGGGTGCGGGGCTCAAAGTCGTGATCATCACGGGGCGTATATCGGACAGCGTCCGGATGCGCGGTGAGGAACTCGGCGTGGATGCGGTTGTGCAGGGCACCGGGCCGCGCAAACTGCCGGCGCTGCGCGAGTTGGCCGATCGGTTCGGCCTGACTATGGACGAGATAGCATTTCTCGGCGACGACTTTCCAGACCTGAGCGTCCTCCGAGTGGTGGGCCTGCCGGTAGCCGTTGGTAACGCTTCAGCCGAGGTGAGGGCCGTCGCCAAGGTGACGCTCCAGCGACGTGGCGGCCATGGAGCCGTGAGGGAGTTCGCCGAACTGTTGCTAGGTGCACGGGGAGAATGGGATTCGGTGGTACAGAGTTACGTCTCCGGCCTGACGGCGGCTGGAGCGACGACATGACGGGACAGACGGACGTTGCGACGACTGCCGCGTCAGCGGCGATCGAACGCGGTCGCCGGGTCATCCGGATGGAGCGCGAGGCGCTCGCCGAGGCCGAGGCCAGACTGGGCGACGATTTCGCTCGTGCGGTCGCTCTCATCGCCGCATCGACGGGACGGGTGATCGTTGCCGGCGTTGGCAAATCCGGGCTGGTCGGCCGGAAGATCGCCGCGACACTCACGTCGACAGGCACACCAGCCACCTTCCTCCATCCGGTGGAGGGCGTACATGGCGATCTCGGTCTCGTCGGCCCGCAGGATGTCGCCCTCCTTCTGTCGAAGAGCGGCGGGACGGAGGAAGTGTTGGCCCTTCTGGAACATCTTCAACGCCTGGGCGTCCGGACCGTTGCCATCACCGGCAACCCTGACTCGGCGCTAGCTCGCCATTCCGAAGTCGCACTGGATGGTTGGGTGCGCGAGGAGGCCTGCCCACACGACCTTGCTCCCACCACAAGCACCACCGTGGCTCTCGCTCTGGGAGATGCACTGGCCGTCGCGCTCCTTGAGGAGAAGGGCTTCCGTCGCGAGGACTTTGCTCGACTGCATCCGGGGGGCGCTCTGGGGCGCCGGTTGCTGACGCGGGTGAGCGATGTGATGCTGAACGAGGACCTGCCTATCCTGCCGATCACGGCGACCATGCGGCAGGCGGTCGTGCAACTGGCCGAGCGACGGGGGATCGCCATCGTCTGCGACGATTCCCGTCGGGTGATGGGAGTGATCACCGGCGGCGATTTCGCTCGCTTGCTGGAGCGCGAGGACAATTGCCTTCCGGTTCCCGTCGCCGATGTGATGAATCGGACACCCAAACTGGCGATGGCCGCCGAACTGGGTAGCGCGGTGGTGTACCGGATGCAGGAACACGGCATCATGGCAATGCCTGTAACTGATGACGAAGGCCGGTTGGTGGGAGTAATCCATCTTCACGACCTGATGCGGGCGGGCGTCGTCTGATGGCGTGGCTGATCGTCGTCGCCTCCCGTTGCCGCACCCATGCACTCCCATTAGCGCTGCTGCTGGCCGTGGCTGGGGCTACCGCCGCCTGCAACGAAATCAAGCCGCCGCCGGTTGCCGTAGCTGACGCGACGCTGGCCGACTCGGCGGATCAGGTGATGTTTCGCGTGCGATTCGGGCTGATTCGCGATGGCATTCGCCGGGGTGAACTGTTCGCTGATACCGCCTTTGTGTTCGATCAGAACGCCCGCATGGAACTGCGCGGTGTGCGAGCGAACTTCTACACCGAGGGAGGCGTCCTGCAGGGCACGCTGGTGTCGCGCGAGGGCACCTATGACAGCCGCCAGGGGCTTCTGGAGGCCCGCGGCGAGGCCGATGTAACCACCGCTGATGGACGGCAACTCAAGTCGCCGGAATTACGCTACGACATCAACCAGGATCAGGTGCTCAGCGACTCCTCATTCGTCCTTACCGAACCTGGTCGCAACGTGAGGGGAGTCGGTTTTAGCTCTGATCCTTCGCTTCGTAGCGTGATCATCCGCAAGACCACTGGCGGTACCGGCGGCGCCGTCTCGATCCCTGGGCAATGACAGCATCCAGACGCCGCCAGGTCACTGCTTTCGTGCTCTCGCTGGCGGGCGCGCTGATCGCCTCCACAGGCGGGGCTCAGGCGGCATCCCGCCGGCCCTGCGAACTGGAGTTTCTTCCACTCCGCGATTCCACCACATCCGTGCTGGAACGACAGGTAACGGGAAAGTACAACGCCTTCCAGAGCGGTGGGGTGCGTTACTCCTGCAAGGGACAGGACGTGACGATGGACGCCGACAGCGCCGCTTACTATGGAGATCTCGCGATCCTCTACCTGGTTGGCCAGGTGCATTACCGTGACGCCGATGCGACGCTGGACGCCGAACGCCTCACCTACTACCAGAACGAGGAGTGGGTGATCGCCGAAGGCAACGTTCTGGCGCAAATGAAGAACGGGTCGACCATGCGAGGTCCCTCGGCGGAGTACTTCCGGGTGCTTCCCGGAGTACGTCCGGTTGAACGACTGGTTGCCACGGGCCGTCCCCAATTCCGTATCCAGCAGCCCGACTCCGCGGGTGTGACGCGTCCGGCGACCGGCGTCATTGCTGACCGTGTCACTGCCGAAGGTGAAAGCCTCGTATACGCTGGGGGAGCGGTTGAGATAACGCGAACCGACCTGACTGCAAATGCTGATTCAGCGATGCTCGATGAGGGCCGCGAGTACGCCCAGCTGCTACGGAATGCCCGCGTACTCGGACGCGGTGAGAGAGGGTTCACGCTTACTGGACGGACGATTGACCTGTATTCGAAAGACAAGCAGTTGGAGCGCGTCGTCTCGCTCGGTGGGGCCCAGGTTCTGAGCGAGGACGTCACGGTGACCAGCGACACTCTGGACATGCGCATCTCGGATGGGCAGTTGACGAGAGCATTCGCCTGGGGACCGGACCGCGCGCGCGCCGCCGCACCCGGCCGGGACATGACAGCGGACTCGCTTGACGTCCAGTTGGTAGACTCGAAGCTGCGCGAACTGTACGCGGTAGGCACGGCCCGACTGGAGTCCGTGGCTGACACGGCGAGCATCCGTAGTAAGGAGCGCGACTGGTTGGTGGGAGACACTGTTATCGCCAGCTTCGATACCGTGGCCACCGGCGACACGGTGACCAGCCCGCCCCTTCGCGAGGTTCGAGCGCTCGGCGCCGCCCGCTCGTTTCAGCAGATTCCCCCGGATAGTGGGATCACGGAGAAGCCGTCGATTCACTATGTGGCCGGAAAGACGATCACCATAGACTTCGACGGCGGTCAGGTGCGGCAGGTGATGGTGACCCCTCCGGATAGCGGTCAGGCCGTCGGCCTCTACCTCGACGCGACAGGTCAGACGGCGCCACCTGACGAGCGGAATAAGGCACAGCGGCAGGTACCGCCTCCCACTGTACCGCCTCCCACTGTACCGCCTTCGCCCCTCAAGGTATCACCGGTGGAAGCCGTCACACACCGCCCACCAACTCTCCCAGGACACGTCCATGAGTGACGAATTTCCGCCCGCAAGCGCGGAGGGACCTGTGATGTCACTTCCGCAGGCGATTCTCGACCTGCTGGGGCACCAGGGGGCCGGCGACAGTTCGGTCGCGCTGGCTTTCTCGGCTTTTCTGGACGTGGCCGATGACGAGGGATCGGCAACTCTCGACGCCGTAGCCGAGTCTTACCGAATCCGGTACCTCGCCAGCCTGAGAGCGGCCGGTAAGGACGCGGAAGGGGAGGCCGGTCGTCTGGGAATGGATTCCGTGCGCACCTATCTCACCGGCGTCATACTGCCCAAGCTGGTCGACGCTGATATGGTGCAGCCGACAGGCGATCTCACCGATCCCGAGGCGCGAATCCGGATCCAACCACGGCTCTGGTCGGAACTCGCCGAGCGGCGTTCATCGCTCGCCGAGATGCTTCGTGAAACCGGCGAGCATGCGGTCGTCGAACCAGCGGCGGTTCCCGGAGCGGAGTTGCGGTGGCATCCGGCTTCGCTCCGGCGTTCGCACCCGCGCCACTGGCTGGCGGCAGCGTGTTGGAAGCGACTGGTCTTGTGAAGATGTACAAGCGGCGTAAGGTGGTAAATGATGTGGACTTACGATTGCAACAGGGCGAAATTGTCGGACTGCTGGGCCCGAATGGAGCGGGAAAAACCACCGTCTTCTACATGATCGTCGGGCTCATCCAACCGATGGCCGGCCGCATCCTCCTCGACGGTGAGGATGTGACGGGTATGGCGATGTATCGTCGCGCGAGGCGGGGGATAGGCTACCTTTCACAGGAGCCGTCTATCTTCCGCAAGTTGACAGTCGAGGAGAACATCCTGGCTATCCTCGAGACACTTCCCCTGTCCAAAGCAGAGCGGTACAAAAGATTGGAATCGCTGCTCGATGAACTTAGCATAAAGCACCTGCGCGACAGTAAGGCATACGCGCTCTCGGGTGGCGAGAGGCGGCGGCTCGAGATTACCCGAGCGCTGGTGACGCGCCCCAAGTTCATGATGCTCGACGAGCCATTCGCAGGCGTGGACCCGATCGCGGTCCATGACATCCAGACAATCGTGGCCGGGCTGCGCCATCGCGGCATCGGTGTTCTGATCAGCGACCATAACGTGGAGCAGACGCTGGATATCGTGGATCGGGCATACATCATGTTCGACGGCCAGGTGAAGGTTTCCGGGACCGTCCGCGAGCTTATCTTCGACGACACCGTGGCCGATATTTATCTCGGGCCCACGCTCACGGCGCGCCTGCGCGCCAGGTTCTCGGAAAACGAAAACAGGGGAACCGAGCCATGAAGCCAGGCCTTCATCAGAGCACGCAGCTCCGGCAGGAACTGAAGATCAATCCACGCCTCTATCAGGCGATGGATCTGCTGTACATGCCACTCCTCGACCTTCAGCAGCACCTCAAGCAGGAACTGCTGAACAACCCGTTCCTCGAACTCGTGGAGTTGGACGACGACGAGGAAGAGGAGACGGAAGCTGAGGCGACCGAGGCCACTCCCGAGGAAGAGCCCAAGAAGGACGAGATAGATTGGGAGGAGATTCTTCTCGACGGCTTCGATACCGGGGGACACCGGGAGGAGCATGAAGAGCGCGAGTATTACGAGCCTGTCACCGTTGCCACGCGCGACCTCAGCGACCACCTGAGAGATCAGATCCGGCTACTCGACCTCACTGCCCGCGAACAGTTGTTGGCCGACGAGTTCATCGGCAACATCAATGAAGAGGGATACCTATCGTGTTCCCTGGTGGAGATCCTCACGGGGATCAACGACGTGGTGAGAGCGGCCGCGGCTGACGCCGGTATGGAGGACGCTGAGGACGACGAACTGCCTCTCTACACCACCGATGAGGTGGACCGGATGCTGACTGTGGTGCAGGGACTGGACCCGGCAGGCGTCTGCGCGCTCAATCTGCGCGAATGCCTCATGTTGCAGCTGCGGGAGGCCGGACTCGAGCAATCGGTACCGTACAGGCTCGTCCGGGATTGCTTCGAAGAACTGATCAACCATCGGTGGAGCGAGATCTCCAAGCGCTTCGGAATCAGCCCCACCGATGTTCAGGCAGCTGCCGATGAGATCGCAAAGCTCGACCCGAAGCCAGGATTGGTCTACAGCGACGCCGGCGACAATTACATCATCCCCGACCTCGTGGTGGAGAAGATCGACGGTCAGTATCACGTCTTCCTTAATGACGCGAATCTGCCGCGACTGAAGCTGAGTCGGACCTACCAGGAGATCGCCCGCGACAAGAAAAAGTTTGAGGGCGAGAATAAGGAGTTCATCTCCAACAAGTTGAATTCCGCCAACTGGATGATCCAGGCAATCGAGCAGCGGCGACAGACGATGCTCAAGGTGATGAACTACATTGTCGACCGTCAGCGCGAGTTCTTCGAGAAGGGCGTGCAACAGCTAAAGCCGCTGACGTTGCGTGAGGTGGCCGAAGTCATCAACATGCATGAGTCCACGGTGAGTCGGGTAACGAACGAGAAGTTCGTCCAGACTCCGCGTGGGGTGCTCCCTCTCAAGTTCTTCTTCAGCTCTGGCCTCTCCACCACCGGTGGCGAGGACGTCTCGGCGCGCGGCATCAAGGCCCAGATTGAGAAGTTGGTGGCCGACGAGGATCCCAAGGATCCGCTCACCGACCAGGCTATCGTGAACATTCTCCGCGAGACCGGAGTGCAGATAGCGCGACGAACCGTCGCCAAGTATCGTGACCAATTGGGTGTGCTGTCGGCGCGCATGCGCAAGCGAGTATGAGCGCGGGCCTATCTCCCCAAAGCTCGCAAATGGAAATCAGTCCCGAAGAACCGGCCACGCGGCCTCACTTCCCGCTCCCAGAATCAATTGACGCGGTCGATGTCTCGGTGCTCGTCCCGGCCAAGGACGAGGCTGAGAACCTACCGCTGTTCATGGAACAGGCGGAGGCGGCGTTCGCCGGCTCAGGCGCGCGGTACGAGGTTATCGTCGTGGACGACGGTTCCGAGGATGACAGCTGGCGCGTGCTGCAGGAGTTAGCCGATCGCTATTCCTTCCTCCGCCCCGTCCGTCACCGCACGCGCCGCGGCATAGCTGACGCGCTCCGAACGGGATACCTACACGCCCGGGGCGGTGTCCTGGTCTTCTACCCGGCCGACCTGCAATACCGTCCGGAGGATATACCGCGACTCATCGATCCGATCCTTCAGGGGAGCGCGGATATGGTGACCGGTTATAAGGTGGGCCAGTATGAGAAGGCGCTCGTCTCGAACGTCTATAATTGGTTGAGTCGGAAGCTCTTCAACGTGCGCGTACGCGACCTGAACAGCGTTAAGGCGTACCGACGTGAGATCATGGACGTGCTCCCTTTGCGACCGGATTGGCATCGCTACATGATCGTCATGGCGGCCGCTGAAGGCTTCACGGTCGCCGAGATCCCGGTGCCGCTGTACGCACGTCATGCCGGCCGTTCCAAGTTCGGCATCAGCCGTATCCCGGTGGGTGTGCTGGACATGCTCAGCGTCTGGTTTGAGCTTCGCTTCGGCAAGAAGCCGCTCCTCCTATTCGGTATGTTGGGAGCGTTTCTCTTCCTCATCGGCCTGGTTACGGGGATAGTTGCTGTCCTGTGGCGAATCTTCGCTGGCGCGGGATTCCGTCCACTCCTCACCCTGATCGAGACCTGCCTAATTCTCGGCAGCGTGTTCTTCGCCACCGGACTTCTGGGCGAGCAGATCGCCGTGCAACGGGCAGAATTGCGCGAACTGCGCCGGCAGGTCGAGGCGCTTCGAGCACGACGCGATTCCTAGCGCCGAAGACGACTCGATGGACATACTCTTCCTCGCACATTCCTACCCGAGGGAAGCTGGTGATGCCGCCGGTTCCTTTCTTCTGCGGCTTGCCCAGGCTTTGCGCGAAGAGGATGTGAGGGTACGCGTGGTGGCGCCGGCAGCGCCTGGCCTCGCCGCGTACGAGGAGCTTGGAGGGATACCCGTTCACCGTTACCGCTACGCGCCGTCGGCCTACGAGACGCTGGCGTATGGCGGTAACATGGCTCAGCTGGTGCGGACATCATGGAGCTCTAAAGTCGCACTCCTGTCCTTTCTTGGAGCCGGGTTCCGAGCCGCGGTCAGCGTGCGACGTAAGTACCAGCCCCAGCTCGTCCACGCTCACTGGTGGTTTCCCGGTGGATTGATCGGCTCGTGGCTCGGCGGTCTCTCCCACCTCCCGTTGATCACGACGCTCCACGGCACCGACCTCCGCATCGCTAGGGACGTGGCAGTCGCCCGACCGGCGTTCAGGAGAGTGATGGCGTCGTCAGCCGCGGTGACGACCGTTTCGCGTTGGCTAGCCGACGAAGTCACTGCGCTTGTTCCCGACATTCATCCCACCGTGGCGCCCATGCCGGTGGCGACGGAATTGTTCAGCGCTGGTGGCGAGCGGGACCCTCGGAAGCTGCTCTTTGTCGGCCGGCTGACCGCGCAGAAAGGCGTTGACCACCTGCTGCGTGCGCTCGCCGCGCAGCTCCCAGCTATCACGCTGGACGTCGTCGGTGATGGGCCAGAACGCTCAGCGCTGGAGAACCTGGCCGGGGAGCTAGGCGTCGGCTCACGAGTACGCTGGCTGGGATCACTGCCGCAGCCCGAGCTGGCTGACCATTACCGGAATGCAGCTGCTCTGGTTGTTCCGTCGCACGAAGAGGGGCTGGGACTGGTCGCTGTAGAGGCGATGCTATCGGAGACGCCCGTTGTGGCCTTCGACTCAGGTGGCCTGCGAGACATCGTCCAGCATGATCGGACCGGCATACTCGTGGGCGCCAACGATTCCGCCGCCCTCGGCGTGGCCATAGCCGACCTTCTCGCTGACGGATCCGCCGAGCGCCGTAAAACGCTCGGCGCGGCGGCCCGACTGTACGCGCTGGGATCGTTCGCGCCGGAATCGGTCGCGCGCCGCTACGCGTCGCTCTACCGAACCGTCGTCGAGCGGAGTGCGCGTGAGCGACAGGACACGTAAGCTCCTCCTGCGCGCTCTACAGATCGTCTTCATCGTCGCCGTCTTCGTCTACGGTGGCGAGAAGGTGGCCGGCGCCTGGGACGATACCCGAGCCCACGGCGGCTCCGAGATCTTCGCGCGAATACGCTGGAGCTACCTGGCCGCCGCGACCGGCGTCGTCCTGCTCACCTATCTTCTCCTTATCCAACTCTGGCGTCACATCCTCCGCAGCTGGGGAGAGCGGTTGGGAGTCGTGGACGCCATGGCGATATGGAGCATATCATCGCTTGGCCGCTACGTGCCAGGAAGGGTATGGCAGATTGCGGCGATGATGGCTCTATCCAAACGACGCGGGGTATCGCCGGCCGCAGCTACTGGCTCGGCGCTCCTGAACACTCTGCTCAACATCGGCGCTGGACTCGTCGTCGCCCTCGCGTTGGCCGGAAGCACGCTGGACCGTCTCCGACCGGGTGCATCGGGCGTCGGCGTCGTCGCCATTGGGCTGGCCGTACTCGGCATGCTCATGCTGCCGTGGCTACTTCCCACAATGGTCCGACTTGCCTCCCGGGTGCTCAAACGCGACATAGCAGAGCCCCGGATGAGCCTTGCGGCCATCTGGAGCACGGCGGGCGGAAACGTCGTCGCCTGGCTACTCTACGGAGTTGCCTTCCACCTCTTCGCCGTCGGTGTGCTTGGCGACGCGGCGGCTGGCGCCACGTCGTCGTACGTCGCAGTTTACACGGGCTCGTATGTGGTCGGCTATCTGACGATATTCACACCTGGCGGACTGGGTGCGCGTGAGGTGATGATGGTCGCCATGCTGACCGCGTTCGGGTTGACTTCCGAGCCTCAGGCCTGGCTGCTCGCCTTCGGTTCGCGTCTGTGGCTCCTCGTGGTTGAGGTGCTGCCCGGCGTCTTATTCCTGGCGCACTCTGCACTGCGCCCTCCATCCAAGCTCAACTCCGGCGATGCCACTCCCTGACGCCTCCACACCGGCGCCAATGTCACCGCGTCGGGCGCTAGCCTGGGCCGCGCTGGTCTACGCCGTCTTCACGATGCTGCTCGCCTACCCGGCGCTCGGCGGCGGATTCCTTGTCAGCTCTGTTAGCGACCAGTATATCGCCGGCTTCCCGTTCCGTGAGTTCGCTGCCGAAGCGCTCCGAGCAGGGAAGGGGTTCCCCTTATGGAATCCGTACCAGTTTGGCGGTATGCCGTACATCGCCGCTATGCACGGTGACATCTTCTACCCGACCTTCCTGCTGAGGATGGTGCTACCGACCGACGTCGCCATGACCTGGTCGTTCATACTGCACATCTTCCTCGCCGGCTTCTTCTCCTATCTCTTCCTCCGCGCCGTCAGCTTCGCCTTCTTTCCATCGCTGATTGGTGGCCTGGCGTACATGATGAGCGGGGGGATCTCGTCGTACGTCTCCCCGGGACACGATGGAAAGCTCTACGTCAGTGCATTGCTCCCCCTGTTGCTGTGGGCGTTGCACCGAGGCATCCGGGACGGTAAACGCTGGGCTTGGGGCGCGGTCGCGATCATCGTTGGGCTGGGAGTCCTGAGTCCGCACCCGCAGTTGCTCCAGTACATGCTTCTCTGCGGCGGCGCCTACGCCCTGTACGCCGCATTCGCCGCCGGTGACGCCAATGCTGACCAGGTGAAGCTGGAGCGTCCGCTAGCCGTCCGGCGGCTCGCTTACGCTTTTGGCGCGGTCGCTCTGGGAATGCTCATGGGCGCCGTCCAGTTCTTGCCGGTGCTGGGTTACGTCGACTGGTCGCCGCGAGCTGGGGGGGCCGGATGGGAGCACGCCATCTCCTACTCCTTCCCGCCAGAAGAGCTGATCAACACGTATCTACCGCAGTTCAGCGGCATCCTTCAGAACTACTGGGGAAGGAACGGCATCCATCTGCACAGCGAGTATCTCGGCGCGGCGGCGTTGATTCTTGCCCTGGCGGGCTTCGGCAGGGCCGGAGGGGTGCGGCGGGGCTTCATGTACTTCTGGGCGGGAACGCTTGTCGTCTCGCTCCTCTGGGCTCTGGGCGGCTTCACGCCATTCTACCATCTTGTGTACGCCCTCGTACCCGGCACCAAGTTCTTCCGCGCGCCAAGCACCATCTACTACATCGTCTGCTTCTCGATCGCCGTGCTCGCGGCTGCCGGCACCCAGCGGGCGCTGTCCCGTCAGATATCCCTCCGCTACATCGGAGCATGGGTAGCCTTCGGATTGCTAACGTTGGTGCTGGCGGTCAGCGGAGGCTTCACCAACATGGGACTGTCACTCGCCGATCCGAGGTTCGCCGGCTACGTCACGGAGAATCAGCCGGCGGTGATAATGGGAGCATTCCGGGCGCTCTTCTTCGTCGTGCTGACAGCTGCCATACTGGTCTCCGAACGCCGCGGCACGCTCCGGGCCTCAGTCGCTGGGTGGGCGCTGGTGGGCATCGTGGCCGCCGATTTGTGGAGCGTGGACCGCCACTACTGGCGCTTCTCGCCTCCGGCTGACCAGCTGTACGCCAGCGACCCGGCCATAGACTACCTGAAGGCGCAGACGGAGCCGGGCCGCGTGTTGGCGCTGCCGGGTCCGCCGTCGCCTGGTGTAACGGGTCGCGATCCTTACTTCGGTCGAGCCGGTGGGCTCATGCATCATGACGTCAGGAACGTCCTGGGTTACCACGGCAACGAGATCGGGCGCTACGACGTACTGCTGGGTGCAGATCAGGGAATGAATCAGCTGGCGAACCCTAACCTGTGGCAGCTACTCAATATACGTTTTCTCATGACGAATTACCCTGAGGCTCCCTTCAAGGACGCTGAGCGCCTCGTGGGGCCCGTGAGGAACGTCGTTGGGGATAGCGTCTATCTGTTCCGCATGCCGGGCGACAACCCACTGGCATGGGTCACTCCGGCGATAGTGAAGGCACCGGACAACGCTGTCCTGGCAACTGTTCGCGAACCGGCGTTCGACGTTCGCAGCGCCGCCCTGTTCGACAGTTCGTCGGCAGTGCAGGCACAGGACCTCACTCGTGCTCCTGCCCCAATCGATCTGCCCGTGGCCGTTGTCAACTACCAACCCGGAAGCATCGACTTCAAGCTAGCGCGCCCCGCTCCGGCCGGTTCGGCACTTATGGTGTCGGAGAACTATTACCCTGGCTGGACGGCGACGAAGGCGCGCAGGACATCTCTCTGCGCTTCGAGAGTCCTTCGTATGAGCGCGGCAAGCTCATCACTCTCGTCGCACTAGCTCTGGCCGTCCTGCTGGTGGGTGCCGGGATCGTCACGGAGCGTCGCCGAAGTGTCTGAGCGAGCACTTGTCATAGTACCCACCTATAACGAGCGGGAGAATATCGTCCGCCTCATCCAGAGCGTTCTCGCTCAGGATACCAGGCTGGACATCCTCGTCGTGGACGATGGTTCGCCTGACGGCACTGGGGCAATCGTGGACGACGTCGCCGCCTCGGAACCGCGGGTTTTCGTCCTCCACCGGGCCAAGAAGCTCGGGTTGGGCACGGCATACCTGGCCGGTTTCCGTTGGGCCGTCGAACGTAGTTACGCCTACGTATTCGAGATGGACGCTGACTTCTCCCATGACCCCGGTCACCTCCCTCAGTTCCTGACCGCGATCGAGAGTGCCGATCTGGTCCTTGGTTCTCGGTATCTCCACGGCAAGGTCACCGTGGTCAACTGGCCCATTGCGCGGTTAATGCTCAGCTATGGCGCCAACGTTTACGCTCGGTTCGTGACCGGGTTGCCGCTCTACGACGCCACCGGCGGCTTCAAGTGCTTCCGTCGCGCGGTACTGGAGGCGATAGATCTGGATGACGTGAGGTCAAACGGTTACGGCTTCCAGATTGAGATGAGCTTCCGGGCCTGGCGGAAGGGATTCCGCATCGTCGAGATACCGATCGTATTTCACGACCGTACGGAAGGCGAGAGCAAGATGTCTGGCGGTATCGTTCGTGAGGCGGTGCTGATGGTGTGGCGATTGAGATGGTGGGCAATTCGCGGGCGGCTTTGACGGCCCGTTGGTAGGACATGACGTCGGGACGGTGGAGACCGTGTCCAGGCCCATTGGCCGAACTTGCATCACGGTGTTAGGTGAAGTCTCTTAACTCACCCTAGGTGAGCGCATTACATGACTCGCTTCGAGCAGTTTTACAAGATGAGTGGATCGGGCAATGACTTTGTTGCCTTCGATCGCCTGGGTGGAGGCAGCGCCGTTCCGCTACCGGATTCGACGATTATTCGCGATCTCTGCCGCCGCCGAGAGGGCGTCGGAGCCGACGGTGTGCTGGTTCTGGTGGACGCTGACGACCCGACTGACGACTACCGCCTGGTGTACTACAATGCCGATGGTTCGCGTGCCGAACTCTGCGGTAACGCCTCGCTTTGTGGTGTGAGACTGGCGCTGACGCTCGGCCGAGGAGCGACTGAAGGAGTCACATTTCTCACCGATGCCGGGCTCATGCGAGGACGGCTTAGGGGAGATCTGCCCGAAATCGACCTACCCGTCCCGACGGAGCTGTCAGCGGACCGCTCCTCGCTCTGGGAGGCTGTGGGCGGAGCCGAGGAAGGCGAGCGACGCCTGGGATACGTGCGGGTCGGAGTTCCGCACCTGGTAATCCTCTGTGCATCCGCCGACGCGGTGGATCTGGCGCGGCGCGGTCCTCCATTTCGCCGACATCCCGCTCTGGCCGATGGAGCAAACGTCAATTTCGTTAGCCCCGGTCGCGATGGTAGCTGGCGCATGCGGACGTTCGAGCGAGGAGTGGAAGCTGAGACGCTTGCTTGCGGTACCGGCTCGGTTGCCACGGCGCTGCTGCTCGCCGAGTGGGGCGAGGCTCCCACTGATGAGGGCGAGTCATGGGCCGCCGTGTCGGCCGTTGTCGGATCGGGCGACGCCAGGCGAGTGAGCGTCGAGGTGCGCACGAGTTCCGGCAAGGTTCACCGGGTCGAACTCAGGCGAGAGGGGGGCGAAGTCCGTCCGTCGCTGGCCGGCGAGGGACGGATCGTGTACACGGGTGAGCTGGCCGAGCTCGCCTGACGCTGGGCAGTGCGGGCTGCAACGGAGTCGCCGTTTGCCTCGCGGGGCAGGGTGTTAGGGATTCACACCGCCTAAAAGTTCCGGTTCCGGCGCGCCAGGGGAAGGGTCTAGCCGCTTGCCCGAAGTCCAGCCAACCTCGACGCGCCTGACTGCGGTTTGCGCAGGCCTGCGCAGGTCTACCGGTTGGCGCTGCTCAACGCCTGCCCGCGGCTGCCGGCCGCGTCCGGCGCCTGTAGTCCGCGCCTGACTGCGCCTGCCCGGGGTTGCCCGCGCCTGCCGACGCATGCTTGGACCTGTCGGCACCTGTCGGCACCTGTCGGCTGCGTTCGGCTGCTTTCGGCTGCTTTCGGCTGCTTTCGGCTCAGGGTAACCAGACTCTGCGGTAAGCGTCCGCTCAGCCCAAGGGTTGAGCGGACACGCTCGTTTGCTGTCTGAGGGGCAGCCCGGATCCTCAGCATGGCTCCGTCGTCTAGCCGATTTAGGTGAAGTGACGGCTGAGCGGGATCGGCAGCGACTACGGCTTGCCGCGGGGCCATGCTGGGACAATCCTCGCCGGGCCGGATTCCGTACAGGGCCTGACCGAGTATTCCTCGCCGCAAGCCGCCGTCAAGTCAGCCTGCATATTCATTCAATCCGCTCTGGTAGCGCGACAGTATCGCGACAGTAGCGCTATTGGTCCTGCGCGCCATTATGACACAGCGCCATAACGGCAGTTGTGTTGTCGGGATGGGCGCCCGCCGGTCGACTGATCCTTCTGATTGCAGTGCCTGCGACGTCTGCCTCGAGAATCCCGCCAGGGAAGGTGTTCTCCACAGTTATCCACGGGCCTAGTTTACATAACACCTATTATACGCACACTTCTTCAGGCCAATGGCACCTTTGGCCTGGACGCCACGATGCGCCTGGCGACAGCAAAACCTCTGACTCGAGTCAGCCAGACTGATTCTGATGAGCGTGGCCGGAGAACGCTTGAGGGAGACTCTTATTTCGGCCTCCCCAAGGTTGCGGTTTACGACCCGCCGGTCTCCATAGAACTATTGGATCATTTCACCCAACGCTCTGATGATCGATGCCGAGTCGATGTTCTCACCATAAAGTGGCAAAACAGCAACCTGGCTACTGAGGACGCCGGCTTGCCACTGTCAGGCGGCATCAGGAAGTGACCCCCTGGCGACATGACTCACTGACCCCCTGGTCGGGGGGCAGGTCCGGCGTCCGGTGAGTGCGAGCGATGGACGATGCCCCGGTGGTGCTCGGCGCCCTGGACGTCCCCGAGGAGGAGCGTGGCGTCGGTAGCTGGCGCTCGGGGGCTCGTCTGACGTCCGGCCCAGCTGTACTTCGGGAACAGCGGATGCCTCCTGGTTCTGGCATGGCTGATGCCTGCTCTAGATGCGTTTGATGCGCTTGGAGTTTCGGGTATCGCCGTGTCTCAAACAAGGATTCTTACGATGAAAAATATCCTTAGAGGACTCGTTGCCGCAGTCGCCTTGACAGCGAGCGCACCCTTTGCCGGGGTCAGCCCGGCCCAAGCCCAGAGCTCCGCCACCGTCACGGTGGACAACTCGCGGGCAGTCCCCGTGGAGGTCTACTTCCAGGGCGAGTTTTTCGACACCCGCATCGGGGTCGTGACGGCGCACTCCACTGCCGTCCTCAAGCTCCCTCCCTACCTGGACGACGGGCAGACTATTCAACTGTTCGTTCATCCGGAGTCTGGGTTCGACCTTGCCAGCCAGGACTTAGTCATAACTCCAGGCAAGAACTTCGACGTACTCGTGCCTAGTAACGACAATGGATATGTCGCCCCGCCGCCTCGCCCTACCATTCCCGATCCCGGCCTCGGCGCGACCACCGCTACCGTGAAGAACGAGCGCGACGTGCCTGTAGAGGTCTTCGTGGAGCACGGTGACTTCGATCTGCGCATAGGCACGGTACCTCCCAATCACGAGTCCACCCTGGCTATTCCGAAGTTCATCGCCGAGGAACGGCAGGACATAGACATATTTGTCCACCCTGAGGGTGGCTTCGACCTGTCCAGCCAGACTTTTAGCCTGGCTAGCGAACCCCACATACTGATCACAGTGCCGCGTATGTGACGGATCGGGCTTGGACGGATACAGTACCAAGGTCGCTGACCGACTGGATTTCATCGCGCGGGTTCTGGTCTAAGGGCTCCGTACAAAAGGCAGGAGCCCGCGCGACACATTAGCTGTTATTGAAATGGCCGCCGCGGGATTTCGGACAAGGTTTAGCTCGCGGCGGCCACAACTGCGCCGATGGTTGCTGCCGAACGAGACCACCTGACCGAGGTCGCCCAGACGTGGCAACCCAGACGAGGCTCCCTGATCGACACCGTCCCACCGACCCCGGCCCACCGTCACCGTCCCACCGACCCCGGCCCACCGACCCCGGCCTACCGACCCCGGCCTACTGACACCGTCCTACAGAGGCCGCTCGAACCGGCCCGTCGCGGTGGGCCGGCCACCTGCTGCTCTACATCGAGAGCGTGCTACTGGCCTGTCTCCACTTGACACGGCGCGATGCGGATAGTGCCGTTCATCACGTGGGGTCAGACCACGTAGTCATCATCCTTATCACCAGTTCCTGACGCACCTCCGCAAGCGCTCCGCACGTTACCCGACCATCGATGCTAATTTGCCTCCCGATGTTTCAGGGTTCCGGATACCGCTCGCTCTCCTCCTTTCGAGGCACCCTGCGCTGCGCCGCCGGTATCTCGAACGCGAGTTAGGCAGACTGCCCTGTCGCTCACGTGAGCTCCAGTCCCGTCGGCAGCCTGAGGGGAGATCAATGCTCAACGGCGGCGCGCGCGAGGCAGCGACGTTCGAGGCTGCAATCCTGTTTCCGCGAACCAGAGCGTGCGCGGCGCTTTGCGCCACCCGGCGGCGCTGGTCGATAGCGGGCTCGACGACACTCGAGTGGCTCCGTGGGAGAGACGCGCCGCTTCAATGCGCCGCTACAGGCGGCGACAGCCTCGCGTCGCCCGGTCTCATCCTGCATGAGCTTTGCTCCGGCAATGCTGGCGGTCGATAGATGAGTAGCACTATAGAGCTCGCAGTGCGCTAAGCTGCCTCGCTGCTTCGATCGGCGGGCACCTCTCCCTGGCGCACGCTCGGCACGAGGGGGTTTTCTCGTTTCCCGATCCGGGCTTTGAAACCCGTCATTCTCTGCTCTTACGGGAGAATGCTCTTCAAACGATCAGCGTAAGGCTAAGGTTGGGTGGGCTGGCGAGCGTACATCTGGGCGAGGTGCCAATGATGGGAGCCTCCCTCGGTCAATCCTGCACGCAGCATCGGTCCGGCCCCGTACGTGGGTGGCCCGGCGATCGGTCAAAAGGTGTCGTTCACGGGACGGGAAACGGCGCTGAGGGACTGACAGAAAACCTTCCCACGACAATACCAGTGGGCGTTCTGGTCCAACCAGACAAAGGTCATCTCGACATCGCATGGATAGGGCGCTGCCGCGATATCATAGCCGTGCGCTGGAATGGATCGGGCACTGGCGGGGCTGCAGCCGACGTGCCTGAGACAGTAAATATTAGCTTGGGCGGTCGCGACAGTACCCCGTGACAATCCGGCATGCTGCGCCAACATTTCTCGGGACTGGTACCGGATGTGTTTCTCTGCCACCGCAAGCTTTACTAGCAGTGCCGTCATTGGCGTGATTGGCGTAGCGACTGTCGCGCTCAGCAAGCATCGCCGGGAATGGTTATTCGCGTCGGTCCCATTGCTGTTTGCGCTACACCAGTTCGCCGAGGGTGCGGTCTGGCTCGGCTTGACTGGCGGTGGATTACTGGGACCGGTCAAGCCCTGGGGCTTTGCCTACATGCTTTACGCGCAGGGCTTGTTGGCCTTCTTGATCCCGCTGAGCGTCTGGTTGATCGAGCCTGATCGCCTGCGCCGACGGATGGTGCTGCCATTTCTGGTGCTCGGCGCGGCATTGACGCTCTACATGCTCTGGGCTCTCGTGGCATTTCCCACGATGATCTACGTGGAAGACCATAGCGTGGTCTACAGAAACCCAGCTAGCGGCCATCTTTGGGTAGCGGTGCTGTACGTGATCGCCACGTGCGGGTCGCTGTTCTTCTCGGGCTATCGCTACATCATGGTGCTGGGGGCGGCGAACCTCGCCGGCGTACTATTGACCATCTGGCTGAAGCAGTATGCGTTCACTTCGGTCTGGTGTGCGTACGCCGCATTCGTCAGCGTGTTGATCTACTTTCATTTCAGTCGCCAGCGTAAGACTGAAAAAGTCGGACGGGATCCGAATTCCGAAGCGACCGATCGCAGTCGATATTTGGTGCGAGCCTGAGGCTTGTTAAACGCGATTGTGGAACTGTCATGCGTGCGAACGGGTTGGTCATGCTCCAGTTGCTGCCCTCCATCGGGAGAATGACTTGGAGGTTTGTGGTCAGCGAAATGTCGGGCCCGTCACCGTATCCGGCGCGATCAAGTCTGGGAGCTCCGAAGATAAATACCTGTCAGCGAATCCCTCACAATGAATAGGTGAACTGCAGGTGTGTGTGGACTGCGCTCCTGGAGTATTCTTACCGTTATGATCGGCCATTCCCTTCCCCACCGATTCGTCTCACTGTTGTGCGGGCTGTCGTTCGCCCTGCTAGGTCTTTTGACGAACGTCGACCGCCCGTGCCCGATGCACAATCTGGGCGGACAGGGCGCGACGACGATGATGGAAGGCGATCACGGTGCCCATCACGCCCCGGCTGCGCCCGAGACGGCGCCTGATCACCAGTGCAAGTGCAGCATGATCTGCTGCAGCGCGTCCGCAGTAGCGATACTGACGGTGTTTTCGACTGTCCCGAGCTCCGTTGTTCACACGCCGATAGCCGCGCCCCTCCCGCTGCAGTTGACATTGTTCGGCGCGCGTGAACATGCGCTGCCCTTCGCAATCGGCCCGCCGCTGGTCATGCGCGGCTAACGCATTCCGCGTTGGCCATGCCATCCATGCACTCCTTTGCAATGGAAGCCAACGCCGATGTCGTTCATGCGGTTACATGGTGCACGAAAGACGACCGTCTTCGTGAGCGCCATCGCGCTCGCGCTGGGATGCGGGCATAACCAATCTCACGTTTCGATCGAACGGGCCGCCGTCACTCTTGACGTGATCGGTGCGCCGGCCGCTGCCTACTTTACCGTGACCGACAGAGGCAGTGCGGCAGATTCGGTAATCGCAATTGGAGCGGATATGTCGCAAGGCGTATCCATGCAAACGGCGCAATCGCACCGCGTGCCCGGCAGCCAGGGACCTTCGGCCATGCTCATGGCCCCGGTCGCAGCCGTGCCTATTGGCCGCGGCGGAACCGTCCGATTTGCTCCCGGTGGCAACACGGCACTCCTGGTTAATCTGAAGCGACCACTCGTAATTGGCGACTCGGTGCAACTCACCATCACCCTGGCCAGTGGACGAACGGCAACCGCCACGGCGCCCGTACTGTCGTTCGACGGACTGGAACAGGCTCTCGGCACGGCCGGTGCAGTCGCACCGAACAGTGAACCGCCATCGCTCGCCGACGGCACTGATCTCTATCGCTCGAACGGCTGCGCCAGTTGTCACGGTCCGCTCGGATTCGGCGACGGGCCAGTCAGCGCAAGCCTGAATCCTCCACCGCGTGATTTTCGCGACAGCCTCGCATTCAAGGCCGGGCGTGACGTCGGACAGATCGCACGTATGCTCGCGGTGGGGATTCCAAGCGGCGGCAACATGCCGCTCTACACTCATCTGACCAATCAAGAACGCGCCTCGCTGGCGCTGTACGTGATTTCACTTCGGGCGTCATCACAACCACGGAGTAATATCCCATGATTTCGAATTCGATACTTCGCCGCGCCCTGCGCGCAATCGCCATCGCTGCGGTAGCCATGGTCACCATGACCTTCGCCGCACCTTCGATGGAAGCGCAACAGTCGTCCGTGGTGGTACGCGACGCTTGGGTCCGAGAAGCAGCCGCTGGTCGCGCTGTTACCGGAGCGTTCATGATTCTGGAAAACAAGAGCTCTACCGCACGGTCCCTGGTGCGCGGCACGGCCAGCGTCGGTGATACGCTTGAACTGCACGAGATGAAACGCACCGACGGCATGATGAGCATGGCACCAGTTCAGCGGATCGAAGTGCCCGCCAATGGCGAGACCGCACTGCGGCCGGGCGGATACCATCTGATGCTGTTTGGACTCAAGAAGCCGTTAGTGGCGAACGACACCATTCAATTAATCCTTACTTTTGACGACGGATCGACAACGCAGGTCGCGGCGACAGTACGTTCGATGCAGGGGAGGATGCCATGAAGGATACCGTTCGTCGGCGCTTCCTTGGCGCGGCCATACTCGGTGGAGTGTTGGTCGGAACCCTGCTCTGGTCAGCGCGGTCGTCGCGTGCAAACGACAACACCCATGATTTCACACTCACCGACCACCACGGTCAACAGTTTGACGTCGCGTCTCAGCGGGGAAAGGTCGTGCTGGTGTTCTTCGGCTACAGCCAGTGTCCGGATGTATGTCCAACCACGCTGTCGAAGCTGTCATCGGTGGCCCGCCGATTGGGGGACCAGGGTGAGGATATGGTCGTGCTCTATGTGACTGTAGACCCAGAGCGAGATACTCCGGAGGCGTTGAAAGCCGATCTTGGCAATTTCGCCCTCAATGCTATTGGCCTCACTGGGACACGTGAGGAAATTGATCGCGTCGTGCAACAGTACGGTGCGAAGTATGCCATCGTGCTGACACCGGAATCGGCTGGGAAATACACCGTGAACCACTCTACTACGCTATATGTGCTCGACAAGAGCGGGCGGCTTGCCACCGAGTTTCCCTATGAAGCAACGACGGATGAGATCACGGATGGTGTGCGCGCGCTGATGTGAGCTCTCGCTTGGGCTCCGACTGACTCTGTACCGTATCCTGGCAGCGCATCCCTGCTGCCAAGCAGCATCAGCCGGCCAGCGATGGCTGTCGATTCCACATTGTGGGCCGTTGCCGAACCAGGTATATGCCCGCTAGAAGCACCGCGAAGGAATTGGCCACGACTATCGACCAAAACGGGAGGACTGGACGTATTCCGGTGGTCAGCATGCCGACGCCAAGAATTGTCACGATGAAACCGGCAATGATCACTAACAGCACGCCGTACCTTCGCGACTGATGGTGCTCGGAGTAGCCGAGCAGTCCCGTTACGACCAGGCCAATGATCAGAGCGATCACAAGGTGCAAGCCGTTGTACAACAGAATCGCTGCCGTATCGAGCGACACCGGGAACATGAGCACACTAGGATCGCGCAGCCCTCTGAATACTGCCCTACCGAGCAGGTTGACCGTGTAGAATGCACCGCGCGCGGCGAGGATGTCGAACGCGGTGTAGAAAACTGCCACGGCGGCATAGCCGATGAGCCCGACCACGATCCCTTCACGTATTCTGCGATTTGTAGACTGCATGGCGAACTCCTGGTGAAGTTCTGCTCGAGCGGGTGGGGCGGACTAGTGCTAAGATACCGATCGCGAAGTTGGCGACAAGTATGGCGGTCGCTGTACAAGTAGTCCGCACCCCGAGATCTTCAGGCGAGCGGTAGCCGATCACGTTTGCGACCCGCTAGTGCCGCACATCCTGGACCGCTCAAGTCTCCAGCTGTGGGCACGGCTCTCGACCATGGCGTTGGAGTCGGCTGGCCACCAGAAACAAGACACCCGCGCCAGCGGCTTCCACCAGTTTGCGCCCGATGAGGTAAACGCTTCGGCACTGGCGGACCACATGTCGAGCACGATTGGCCCCGTGGCGATGCGGTCAGCCGGCACCCTGGCAACTGAGAGTTCTGCCCACCAGTGCACGTCAGGGCAGGTCCAACCGGGTGGGTACGTAAAGGTTTTTCCCCAGGATGCCTGGGCCGCCTTCGATAAAGCTCTTGCCCCAGATCCAGAGCGTACCGTCTGCACCGACGGCGAACGAGTGCGGGCCACCCAGGTAGACGGCCGACACGCCGGACAGACTGGTCACCTTCCTCGGTTTCGCCTGGTAGCCACCCGAAGTGCCCACACCGATCTGCCCCCAGCCGTCATGACCCCACATTTGAAGCGTGCCATCTCGCAACAGCGCCGCCGTGTGGCCCGCTCCAATGCGCATATTCGACGCGCCGGACACGCCCTTGACTGGAGTAGGCAGAAGTTGGCGCGCGCCGGGATCGTCGGGTGACAGGGGGCCGTCACCGGTTCCGAACTGCGCCGATGTGTTGCTTCCCCACATCCACACCGTACCGTCGTCACGGACCGCCCCCGAGACGCCGTATCCCATACTGCCGCTGCCCGCGGCAATAGACACTACACGATCGAGGTCGACGACCTCCGCTGGCGTCCATTGCGTCAAGCGCGTTCCGACGCCAAGCTCGCCCTGGCTGTTTGCTCCCCAGGACATCACGTGACCGTCAGCCTTTAACGCGAGGTTGTGCGATCGAGCGACGGCGATCTGCGTGACTCCCTCGATGCCTGGTACGCGTGTCGGCCCGGTGGCTGGCACCGGCCGCAGCGTTGTCGGTTTGCCATCGCCGATAGCACCGTCGTCGCGCGTGCCCCAAGCCCACACGGTGCCGTCCTTCCGCAGAGCCACGGCGTGCTTCCGGCCGGCTTCAATCTGGATGATGTCGTTCAGGCCGGTGACTCGCACCGGTGCAATCGATGGTTTCGGGTGGATGCCCAATTCGCCGCTGGCGCCCGTTGGGGCATTGCCAAGCTGGCCTTCGTCGTTGGCGCCCCACGCCACAACGGTCCCGTCTTCGAGCAGTGCGTAGGCAGTCGATTCACCGAGGGCCACCTGCAATGCCTTGCCTGGCAGATCGATCGCTATCGGCCGCGGGATGGCACGCGCTTCCGAGCTTGGCCGGGCCGCCAGCCCGTCACCGTTAGGTCCCCAACCGGTCACTGAGCCGTCTGCCATGACGACGAGCGAGAAGCTGCCCGTCGCGACGTCGCGGATGAGGTCGGCAGGCGGCTTGATCTGTGCGAGACAGATCGGTGCGGACAGGACTGCAGCAGCGCTTAGCGAGGCGACAAGTTTCAGCTTCATATGCCTACCTCGAAGGTGGCAAGCTCGCGAGAGAGCACGAGAACGAGTCGGTTAAGTCTGCAACTCTGACGGCTAAGGGAAGGGCCGCGCACCTCCCCTGCCCGCGCTGCTGACGCCGCGGATGAAGCAGTTACGTTGCCCCTGAACCAAATCTTTCGCGGTAAACGCGGTTCATCTCTATGGTCGCCGGGTAGGTCTCAGCGGAAGGCGCCTGCTTCCCTGTCGCGCCAGCCATGAAGTGCGGTACATCGTAGGGATTGAGCACGATGGTGCGCAAGGCCGAAGCCGTTTACAGGGCCTCAGATTCACAAATGCCGCACGCATTCACCGCGCCCGCTTCCCCGGCCTGCCAGATCTGGCTGCCCAGAGGGTCGGAAGGCAAATTGTTGTCGCGGTCCCGCATGGCAGAGCTCGGATGACCTGCGTTGCCGAAATCCCGGTCGGTGCCTACGCCGCGAGTCACCTAGATCCCAACAAGCGCGCGCCCGCTGATCGATTCTGAGACACTGTCAAAGCACAAAGCCCGGCCTCCGTCTAACGGAGGCCGGGCTCCCGGGAAACCACCAGTTCCTTCGACAATCTTGTGGTAGCACCGTCCACCCGGTCCAGACCTGCACAGCTCCCGTCGTCCAGACCGGCAGTCGGCCCACAAGTGTCAGCTCTTACCGGCCGGCTTCACTGTCAGCTCGCCCAGGCGCACTCGCGCCTCATCAGCCAACTGCGATGTCGGATCGTCGGCTATGGCCTGCCACAGCGCCACGGCCTCTGGCACCTTTCCGCCGGCAGCAAGGACCCGCGCCGCATTCGCCCTGTAGCTCTGCTTGTCAGCATCGAAACGGGTCTTACTGGCAGCCGTTTGATAGGCCGAGGCGGCTTCCGTGAACTTCCCTTCTCCCTCATAGCCGGCAGCGATCAGGGCTTCCACCGATGCCGCGAACTCGTCCTTCACGCCGCCGTCCTTCAGTTGCGCCAGAGTCTGGAGGCCCTCGTCATACTTGCCGGCATCGTAGAGCAGCTGCGCGACCACCATTGCAGCCTGGGTCCCACCTGCAGTGCCACGGTACTGGGTCGACACCTTGGCCAGCTCCGCTTCAGCCTGCGTCGGGTCTGCACTCTGTCGCAACGCCTGAGCGCTAAAAAACGCCTGCTCGGCATTGCGCTCCGTGGCCGCCGACATCCGGAGGTAGGCGAACACTCCCCCGGCGAGTACTATGACGACGACTGCGATTATGGAAACTTCGCGGATGTGCTCCTGGAACCATTCGGAGATGGATTCAGTGCGTTCGTCAAGGGTCGGGCTGAACTGAGCCATTGTGGTCCAAATGAGGTGATGAGGACGTCTATTCGGTGCGTCGCCACTTCGAGAGCGACACGAGGGATTGGGCAAATCAGGCCAGCCAGAATGGATTCGGGCCGGCTCGCGGAGCTGGCATTGTCGCCACGAGCGAGGCTGCCAGTGCCCCTGGGGTGACTCGAACACCCGGCCAACGGTTTAGGAAACCGCTGCTCTATCCACCTGAGCTACGGAGCCGCATTGCAACTGCTGCAAGCCCTACAAAATCAAGTTGTGAGTAGTCATTCCCCTGAATCACGTCAATTGTAAATCAGCACAATACCCCGCACTATACCGCCAGATCTACATTCCACCGCAATTTCGCCACCGGGTTTATTAGGAATTCTCACAGGAGGCGGCTATTGCCATTGACAGGACACCCCGTCAAACTAGGAAACAGGTGCAGGTCTTGCGGTACTCGCCGTGCCGTCTTGACTTAGGCCCTTGGTTAGCGAGAGAACGCTTCCAAGGGCTGCTTTTATTTAACGTCAGCGCAATGGG
>CAJDVF010000001.1_pt2 | contig 186936 bp, 171 predicted proteins | sample 7391391 | NCBI WGS metagenome assembly CAJDVF01 (sample SAMEA7055697, study PRJEB34461) | soil metagenome | biome: terrestrial ecosystem; feature: Peninsula; material: soil | place: Antarctica | collected 2016 | reverse complement strand
CTGAGCCAGGATCAAACTCTCCAAGAGAAGAATTCAATTAGCTCTATCCCGAACGCGCCTCCAGACTCTCGCCTAAAGACGACGTCCAGAATCACTATTGTGTGACAGGTTATTTACTCTCGCCGAATGCCCTTGTCGCATCCGGGTCAACGAGTCACCTCGCACACCCATTTCGATCTCGATTCAATTGTCAAACAGCAGTGCCGTCGCGTTCCTTGACCAACTTTGCGACAGCCTTCTATCTTAACCCTTTGAAGCAGGGATGTCAAGCGCCATGAACCTCTCCGCGCCTTCCCCTTTCTCAATCAGAGCAGACTCGCTCCCCTAGATCGATTGGCAAATAAATTCTCGCCAAGCCTCCAACTATACCCGGCTGAGTACCCAAACGCAAGGCCTGATATCGCCAACTCAACCTCAGAACCCGATCTCGCTCTTCCTGCTTGAAAAAAAGAGAGGGGCCACTCCAGAAGTGGCACCCCCCACTATATGCGCCCGGTAGGAATCGAACCTACAACCTAGCGATTAAGAGTCGCTTGCTCTGCCAATTGAGCTACGAGCGCTTGAGTAACAGCTACCTCTACACACAAATACCCACAACCCCCGCCCCACCAAACAACCATTCCATCCGTCTGACCGCAACCCCCGCAAGGCCACGTCAGTCAGCCTCGCTGACGCGCCAGGAGGGACTCGAACCCCCGACCCACAGCTTAGAAGGCTGTTGCTCTATCCACCTGAGCTACTGGCGCTTCACTACAGCAGGATCCCCACCAGCAATTGATCCCGCAGGGATCGGGGCGGCCGGATTCGAACCGGCGACCTCCTGCTCCCAAAGCAGGCGCGCTACCGGACTACGCTACGCCCCGCACAACTACGCTACGGCCTGCACAAGACGAGGGATTATATCCGCACCCTCCCCTATCGTCAATACCCGCGCTCGGCCTGAACCAACCTCGAATCCGCGCGTCGTATCCCGATGGAGCTAGGCTCCCTCCTCATATATCCGGTTCCAGCCTTCGACGACCGACGGCTCGCCGCCGCTCAGAGAACGGACCTCAAGCCCACGAAGCCAGACAGCTCGCCGCCAGCCAGAGATCGGACCTCACACCTTCGACGCCCGACGGTTTGCCGCCGGTCAGAGCTCAGACCTCACACGCTTGAGAACCGACTGAACGGCACGGGCTCGATGGCTAACCTCAGACTTCTCCTGTAGCGACGCCTCGCCGAAACCCTTGCCCAGCTCCGTGCTCAGGAAGTAAGGGTCATAGCCAAAGCCACTCGAGCCACGCGGCTCTTTCAAGATCTCCCCCGGCACCTCCCCGACCGCCACCGCCTCCCTACCCGCCTCAACCCACGCCGCTGCGCACACGAAGCGCGCCGAACGGTCACTTCCGCCCACTCGAGACAACTCGCGGAGAAGTCGCGCATTGTTAGCTTCGTCGCTGTCCATGCCGCGAGGCTCCTCCCCCGCTAGCAGCGCCCAGCGCCGACTGTGCACGCCAGGTGCCCCACCCAGAGCATCTACCACGAGCCCAGAGTCGTCGGCAAGTACCGCCACGTTCGGATGGCGCGCGGCAAAGTAGTGGGCCTTGGCCAGCGCGTTGGCCTCAAACGTCAAATAGCTCTCCACTGTGGCCTCCTCCGGCAGTTCAGAAATACCGGCTGAGTCCAGATCGAACGGCAGATAGCCAGCGGCCTCCAGCATGGGTCGCAGTTCGCGCAGCTTCCCCCTGTTCCTGGTCGCGACCAGTACCCCCTGCTTCATCAACTGTCGCTGCCCAGAATGCCATCCAGGACGCTCCGCTGGGCAGCGGCCAGTTCGCCGATCCCCCGCACCGCGCTGTCCAGAAGCGCGTCCAGTTGCGACCGGTCGAACAGCCCCTGCTCACCTGTTCCCTGCACTTCCACGAACTCACCGGTGCTGCTCATCACGACGTTCATGTCCACCTCGGCGTTCACGTCCTCATCGTAGTTGAGGTCCAGCCTGACCTCCCCGCCCACCACCCCTACACTAACGGCCGCCACGCGACGCTTCACCGGGCTTGCCGGCAGCTTTCCGTCACGCACGAGCAGCGCGAAGGCGTCCACTACTGCCACGCAGGCTCCCGTTATCGCCGCTGTCCGCGTGCCGCCGTCGGCCTGGAGGACGTCACAGTCGATGCGGATGGTGCGCTCCCCGAAATCGAAATCGTCGAGCATGGCACGCATGCTCCGCCCAATCAGGCGCTGAATCTCCTGCGTGCGGCCACCCAGAGCACCACGCTCGCGCTGAGTCCTCGTACGGGTGGCTCGCGGCAGCATCGAGTATTCGGCGGTCAGCCAGCCCATTCCCTTCCCGCGGCGCCAACCGGGAACCGTCTCCTCCACGGAAGCAGCGCAGAGAACTCGCGTGTCGCCGAAGGCGACCAGGCAGGATCCTTCAGCGTAGGGTACGACGCCGCGCTCCAGGATGAGCGGACGAAGGGCATCGAGAGCGCGGTCAGTGCGCGGGACTGCTGGACTGGTCACGGAGTCTGGCAATGGTGGAAGTGGTGGAGTGGCCTGGGGTGATAGGCACGACTACTACATGACCCCCTCCCGCGCGTACATCGGCGGCACCGACTATGGTTGCTTCGGTGTAGTCGCCGCCCTTGACGAGAACGTCGGGACGGAGAAGTCGGATGAGTTCCAGCGGAGTCTGCTGGTCGAACACGACAACAGCATCCACTGCGGCGAGGGCCGCCAATACGTAAGCTCGCTCGGCTTCTGAACGCACCGGTCGATCGGGCCCTTTGAGACGCCGTACCGAGTTATCGGAATTGAGACCCACCACTAATGCATCACCCTCGCGTCGAGCGGCCGCGAGAACGTCGATGTGTCCCGGATGCAGGAGATCGAATACGCCATTGGTGAACACCACACGGCCGTCAAAGTCATCGCGCCATTGACGAGCGGCGGTCCAGTCGAGGATTCGTGGAGTGGGGTCGAACGGAAGCGGCTGCGGCGGTGTGTTCACCACTGCGACTGCGCTCCTTCGATGAGCTGAGCGACTATGCGATCGATTGCCGTGCGCCGGCCGGTGGCCTCGGCTCCCTCGCTGTACTCGCCCTCGCCGCGCAGTCCCTTGCGTTGGAAGATCAGCGAACCATCCAACTGGTCGACGATCTCGATATCCACAACGAGCGACAGCTTCCGGCGAGATGTGCTTCCCTGATTGGGATCGGAACTGAAGGCAATCGGCACATCGGGATCGTAGCGAGTGATTGTGCCACGCACTATCGCGTCGGCGCGATCCTCGGACGCGTTGCGCACTCCGAGCCGCTTCTGGAGTTGACTGCGCACCACATCCGTCAGCTCAGCTTGCAACTCGGCCAGCGGTGTTTCATTCTCGAACGGCAGAACGGCTGCGGTACGTATGTGCCGCGGCAGACCGCCGGCCTGGAAACCGTAGCCGGAGAAGCACCCTGAAGTGAAGACGAGAGCAACTAGGATGAGTAGGCCGATGCCGCGCCGACCGCTCCGCACCGTCCGAGCTCCGGGCAGGATCGCCGGGTAGGATGCCATGACGGAACCCAGGCCTTCTCTAACGCTCCCAGACATCGCTATCAAAGCTCTCCACGGTCTCCCGACGGTTGATCTTCAGCGAGAGTTGTCGTCCCGTCCCCTCGTGGCGGTACTCGACAATCGTCGAGTCAGGCCGCGACACCCACTCCTGTAACCTGCCGTTCTCGATGCGTTCCAATCGCGTGAGACGGCTGTCTACGAAAGTAACCCGAAAGAGCGGTTCCTTACCGATGTCGGCGCGCAACGAAGCGCCATCCAGACGCGCTACCGTGTCGACTGCAGGCGGCACATCCAGCCGTCCGACAGCCGCCCATAGGAGGATTGGCGTCGGGAGCAGGCGACGCACGAGGTCGCCACCGGGTGCGGTGATCGAGTCGCCAATCAGAAACGCGGTACCTCCGCCTGCTCCGCCGTCAAGAAAGAAGTCCAGACGAAGACTGTCAGGACCTGCCAACCGGGCAACGCCCTCGCCACGACCGACGATAGTTCCATCCGCATACTCCCAGCGGAAGATGAGCCTGGTATGACCCGAGACCCGAGCGACCGGTAGCACCGACGGAGCGGGCGCCCCGACAAGCGGGCGGGCGCGCGGTGCGCATCCGATGACGAGCAGGACGAGAGCACCGACCAACGGTAGCGAGAGTGAGCGCGAGAGCATCATGGGAAAGCTAGCACGCTATGCTGCAGGCCGCAGGCGCCCGGTCGATCCGCCTCGCAAACCCTGAATAGGCGACACTCGCGTCAGCTGACGTGTGCCTCGAGCGCGGTCCGGATAGCATCCGGGATGGTCATGCCACGGCCTGATGGGTCGACTGCTATGAGCGTTGTGGCCGCCGAGACGAGGCGCTCGCCGGTGTCCACCCGTCGGACAAGGTATTCGAAGCGCAGGGTGCGAGATCGGACGCTGGTCAACCTGGTCTCCACCCGGACCATGTCATCGTATCGAGCTCCCGAGTGATAGCGCAACGAGGCCTCGGCGACGGCGAGCATGACGCCGGCGCCTTCCAGTTCGGCGTAGCTCCGCACATGGGCGCGGATGAATTCCGTCCGCCCGACCTCGCACCACACCAGATACTCGGCGTGGTAGACGACACCCATCTGGTCGGTCTCCGCGTAACGAACACGGAAATCCACTGAGAATGGGTCGTCTGGCGCCACCGTGACAACGGGCGACTGCTCTGCGGACTGTTCGGACATCAGCTGATCGGAATGGGGACACCGCTCCGCGGGTCGGCCACGTCGGCCGAACGCGGTCGGCGTTGACGTAGCTGTATGATGCCGAACTTCATTGCGGCGCAACCGTTTGTAAAGCCGGCTCCGGGCGAGTAGACTCCCCGCGTGCTACCATCTCCGGTCCATATAGTCTCCGACCTCCACCTCGGGGCGTCCCCGCCCGACGTGGAGCGTCGCTTCGTCACCTTCCTCGATCAGCTTCGCGGCGAGGGTGGTACGCTGGTCGTAAACGGTGACCTGTTCGACTTCTGGTTCGAATGGAAGACTGTCATTCCGCGCACTGGCTTCCGCACGCTGGCGGCTCTCTCGCGGGTGCGGGACAGTGGCATGCCAGTACTATGGCTGGCCGGCAATCACGATTGCTGGGGCGGCGAGATGTTGCGTGAGGACGTCGGGGTTCAGTTCCTGGACGAGTGGCGGGGGAGCCTGGCAGGCTGGGAGACCTGGCTTTATCACGGGGATGGCCTGCGGGAAGTGGAAGACCGCCGTTACAGGCGACTCCGGCGCGTGCTCCGGCACCCCTGGTCGGTACGCGCCTTCCGCTGGATCCACCCTGACATTTCCAGTCGGCTAGCCACGGGCAGCTCACAGGCTAGCCGGCAACACACGGCGCACGACGAGGGTTCTGGGCTACAGTCGGTCGCCTTCGACCGTCTGGCGGCCGACCCCGCCCTGCAGTTGGTGGTATTCGGTCATTCGCACGTCCCGGCGCTGGTGTCCGCGCCCAGCGGTGGCATCTACGCCAACGCAGGATCGTGGCTCGACGAGCCCACGTACCTGCGGGTCACCCCCGAGCAGATCGAGTTACGCCGGGTGCTGACTTCGTCTTCCGAACTGATCCCGGCGACCTCAATGCCAGCTGGCACTCCTAAGCCTGTACTCGGCTCACTCCAGAGCGAGCGTCTCTACTCGCTCAATCGCCCGGCCAAGGAAGCGCTGACCCAGCCGTAGCATCTGGTCAGGATCGTCGGTAGCGAGAAATCGGTGCACTGGTTTTTGGGTTCCGGACGCATCCAGCGCGGCTGCCCGCAGAACCCTGCCAACCTCGGCAGCCGTTTCCTGAGCACTGTCAATGAGCCGCACTGACGGGCCCAGAATGTCGGCCAGTAGTGGCTTGAGCAGCGGATAGTGGGTGCAGCCCATGACGAGGGTATCGATACCCGCGTCGATTAGTGGCCGCAGGTAGTCAGCAGCGATGAGGCGGGCGGCCGCGTGATCGGTCCAGCCCTCCTCTACCAGCGGCACGAAGAGCGGACAGGCGAGGGAGATTACCGTGGCATCGGCTCGAAGTGAACGTATGGCGCGCTCGTATGCTCCTGAGCGAACTGTGCCGGTGGTCCCGACGACTCCGATCCGTCTGCTCTCCGTTGCGGCAACAGCCGCTCTCGCACCTGGTTGGACTACGCCCACTACGGGCAGAGAGAGTTCCGCCCGCAGCGAGTCGAGCGCATGCGCGGTGGCCGTGTTGCAGGCTATCACGATAGCCTTGACGTGCTGCCCGGTGAGATAGAGCGCGATCTCCCGGGCGTAACGGCGGACGGTGTCCGGGCTCTTCGGGCCGTAGGGCACACGCGCGGTGTCACCGACGTAAATGATCCCCTCATCCGGCAACTGGGTCAACATGTCCCTGACCACAGTCAGCCCGCCAATTCCCGAGTCAAAGACGCCCACGGGCGCCTCGCGCATGGTCGTTATCACCGTGATCCGGTCGTTCCCAACGGTGTCATCGTATCTCGGATCTTTGCATCACCAGCGGACAGATGCGCTGATCGTAGCTCCACGTCCGGTTGGAGCCGCGCCAATGGATACCGCGGCGGGCACGTCCCAGAGGTGCGCCGAGACGAAGGCGTCGGCGCCGGCAATGAAATGGTTGAAGATGAGCACTGCGATCCAGTCTTCGAGGTGAGTGCGTCGGGCTCGCACCATTTCTTCTGAGTACGCGGGTGGAAGCCAGGAGCGGACCACCGGGCCACCCTTCTCGTCCAGGCGCGGCCTGCCGGTGGCCGAGTCGATGTCGAAACTAGCGGGCAGACTATCCCGTCCGAGCCGTTTGGCCAGCCTCAGATCGTCCAGCGCCTTGCGCAGCATGAGGACGCCACCCGCCTCCACCGCAACGAAGAGCGCGGTCGCCGTCGGACGATCGAATCGCGCCTGCGCATAGCCTGGAAAAGCGAGCGATGTGAGAAATGCCCGGCGGGGCGACAGGGGCGGCAGGGGAAGCTGCGTAACGTCCACAGTCGTGCGAGGAGGCTGGCTAATCGTGCCTGCAGCACCGGCGCGGAGGCTGTCCCGCTGCTGTGCGGGAAGGGGCGCGCTAACGAGGAGCATAACTGCCGCCACCAGAACGGTCAGCTGTACGGCTCTCGCATAGATCATTATGACGCGCGACGCGGCCGTACGGTGCAGCGCTGGCTGCGCGCACACGAGCGACCGTCGTATCCCGATTCTGGAAGCGACGGTCGGAAGTTGCATTGATGCGTTGAGAGCTGATCTCACGAGTGAGCGGAGCACTCGCGCAAGCTAATCGTCCACCAAGGCGGTCGGCAGCAAGGGCGAATCAGCCACCGACCTTTAATGGTGAACAGCGTTCAGCCCTGGCCAACCAGGGCGACCAGATCTATCTCGACGAGGACGCCACGCGGCAATGCTGCGACCTGGACTGTCGAGCGGGCTGGGCGGGCGCTTCCGACAGCCTTGGCGTAGACCTCGTTGACCCGCGGGAAGTCGGCCATGTCGACCAGGTAGACGGTCGTCTTGAGCACTTTATCCCAACTGGTGCCGGCGGCCGCGAGTACGGCGTCGAGGTTGGCAAAGACACAGCGTGTCTGGTCGACGACATCGCCTGCCACTATCTCGCCCGTCGCTGGATCGAGCGGGATCTGGCCAGCCGAGAAGAACAGTCCGGCGCCAATGGTACCCTGAGAATAGGGCCCGATGGCGGCGGGAGCAGCGTCGGTCTGGACGAGGCGAACTGTCAATTTAGACTCCAGGGTCGGCGGGTGGGTTTCGTTTGAGATGCAACGGTGGCTGCGGACATCACAGCGGCTGGCGGATACTACTCACTATTGCCCCGGAATAGCCAGCCCGAACAGCCGTGAGACGTTAGCGGTCGTGATCTCACCGAGTGTATCGGCGGAAATATCGCGGACGGTGGCCAGTCGGGCGAGGGTATGTGCCACCCACGCCGGCTCATTCCGCTTACCCCGTTTGGGGACGGGCGCGAGGTACGGGCTGTCCGACTCCACCAGCAATCGATCGTCCGGGATCAGGCGCAGCAACGCGGTGTCGGTCCAGTTGCGGAATGTGATAATGCCGCTGAAGCTGACATACCAACCAAGCGCTATGGCCCGGTTGGCAAGATCGGTGGAACCGGTATAGCAGTGAAGCACACCCACTACCCCCTGCTCGGCCGCCTCACTGATGAGAGCCGCAGTATCCGCTTCAGCGTCACGAGTGTGAACGACTACCGGGCAGTCAGCTTCGGCGGCGAGAGCGAGTTGGGCCCGGAATACCTCGCGCTGCTGTTGGCGCGGCGAGTTGTCGTAGTGGTAATCCAGTCCGCACTCGCCGACGGCGACGGCGCCTGCTGCAAGGTGCGCACGCAGCAGTGGGAGGTCCCGGTCCTGGTCGAAACCCGCGGCATCGTGCGGATGTACACCCGCCGTATACGCCAGGAAGTCGGGAAATCTGGCGAAGAGTCTCGCTGCCTCATCGGCGGCTTCAATTGAAGCTCCGATGCACACCGTGGCCAGCGCACCGGCGTCGCGGGCGCGCTGCACCACGTCGTCCACGTCGTTGGCGAACACGAGGTCGGCGAGATGAGCGTGACTGTCGATGAAAGTCGCCATGATCGGAGAGCGTGGTTCGCTGGTTACGAATGCCAGAACGCCGCGGCAGGCCGCGGCGTTCTGGACATAGCAGTTCGCGTCGTCAGCAGTTTACGGCGACGAAGAAACAGATCAGGCGGGACGACGTGTGCTGGAGCGCGAGCCCGCTACCGGCGCCGGCGGTGTCTTGGCTGTTCCTGTCGCGGTGCGCGGGTAGCGCTTCTCGATCCAGTACAGCGCTGGCGAAGCGATGAAGATGGAGCTCAACGTACCCACCACAATACCGAAGATGAGCACAAGCGCGAACGGCCGGATGACCTCGCCACCCAGGAAGAACAGCGCCAGCAAAGTCGCCAGCGTCGTGGTGCTGGTGAGGATCGTACGGGGCAGCGTCTCGTTGATAGACCTGTTCAGGATCTCCGCGAGAGTGGCCGCCCTACCCGACAGCTTCAGGTTCTCCCGCACCCGGTCGAAGACGATGATCGTATCGTTCAGCGAGTAACCGATAACTGTCAGAATGGCGCCGACAACGAATAGCGACACCTCGACATTGGCGTATCTCATGAAGACGATCGTGGCGACGATGTCGTGGATGGTTGCCAGCAGCGCGGCAACACCGAATCGCCACTCGAAGCGCCAGGCCAGATAGAGAAGCGACACCAGGAACGAGATAAGAAGCGCCATAAGCGCGTTCGACTTAAGTTCGCTGCCTACCTTCGGGCCAACCGCGTCGGTACGAACGACCTTGTAATCGCCCTTGGCAAACTCTGCATCGAGCGCTGACGTCACCTTCTTAACGATTGCTTCGGCGCCAGCCGCCTGCTCTGAAACGAGTGACTCATCCTGGGCCCGAATGACGATGTCATTCGGGCGTCCGAAAGTCTGAATCTCGACATTTCCGATCCCGGCCTTGCTCAGCGCGCCACGAACGCGACCGACATCAGGAGCCTGAGCAAACTCCAGCTGAAGCAGCGTTCCACCGGTGAACTCAATGCTGTAGTTGAAGCCGGCGGCAGCGATCCAGATGATGCCAGGAACAGCGAAGGCGATGATGAGGATGACAACCTTCCGCCACTGACTGATAAAATCGTACTTGGCGTTGTGTAGGATTCGCAGCATCAGATGCTCAGCGTCTGGGGGGTCGTGCGACGGTCCAGCCAGATCAGGAAGAAGGTGCGGACTACGAAGATCGCGGTGATCATCGAGGCAGCCAGGCCGGCTAGCAGCGTCACGGCGAAACCACGTACCGGTCCAGTCCCGAACTGGTAGAGCACAAGAGCGGTCAACGCCGTGGTGACGTTGGAGTCGATGATGGCGCTCAAGGCGTTCCTGAATCCGCTATCAACGGCCGACCTCACCGTTCGGCCGGCGTCCAGTTCCTCGCGCATTCGTTCGAAGATCAGCACGTTGGCGTCCACCGCCATACCAATAGAGAGCACGAAGCCAGCGATACCGGGGAGCGTGAGCACCGCGCCGAGGCCGGCGAGCATGGCCGCCGTGAAGAGCGCGAAGAGCACCAGACCAGTCACCGCGAGCAGACCGGAGAATCGGTAGTAGCCAACCATCACGACCACGACGAGAATCACGCCGAGCACTCCCGCACGCTTGCCCGACGCGACGGCGTCCTGCCCGAGACTGGGGCCGATGCTCCGACTCTCCATGATCTTGAGCGGCGTCTGGAGCGCACCGGCGCGGAGCACCAGCGACAGGTCCTGCGCCTCCTGCAGGTTACGACCGCCCAACGAGATCTGGCCACGGCGACCGATAGCGCTCTGAATGATGGGCGCGGTGATGACCTTGTCATCAAGGACGATCGCCATGTAGTCCTTCAGGTGCCGTCCAGTCTCAAGGCGAAAGCGGCGCCCGCCCTCAGCGTTCAACGTGAAGGACACCACCGTGCCTTCCTGTGCGCTCTGGTTGGGCCGCGCATCCGTGATGTACTCGCCGGTGATGATCGGTCGCGAATCCAGCAGGTAGAGTTCGCGATACGTGCGGCCGCCGAGGATCACAGAATCGGCGCCCCAACGGGCCACCTTGCCCGGTGGGAGTGCCGCCTGGATGGACGGATTAGCGAGCAGTCCGCGGATCACTGCCACGTCGCTCTGAGCGACGAAAAACTGCCCCGGCACCTGTCCCTGCTGCACCGATCGTGAGAACGGCCCCTGGGTACCCGCCGGCGCGGCGCTGTCAGCAATGGCGGCGGCGCTGCCAGCCGCCGCCGCGCTGTCGCCGGCCGGGGCTTGGCTATCCGTCTTCGGCTTGAATATGTCCAGGCCGCCCGCCGGAGTTCCCGTCCCGCCAGTCGCTAGACCGGCGGTGGGGGCGAGTTTCTGGTCGCGGACGATCTGATCCAGACGCGGCAGCGCTTTTTCCAGCGCCTGCGTCTTATCGGTTATCTGGAACTGTAGGAACGCAGCTTGCTGAACCACCGCTGCGGCTCGCTCGGCGTCCTCGATTCCAGGCAGCTCGACGATGATACGGTTATCGCCGCTCTTCTGGACGACGGGCTCGGCCACGCCGAACTCGTCGATTCGATTTCTGATGACCCGGATCGCCTGATCGAGCGCGTCAGCCTGGTCAGCGACGGTGCCTTGCGAGAGGTCGAGTTCGAGGGCCAGGTGCATGCCACCCTGCAGGTCGAGTCCCCGCTTGAGCGGTACTCGCTGTACCGTGTCGTAGACGAATTCGCCGTTTCGGCTCACTCGCTCGATGACGGTCCTGGGGAACAGCGTCCACAGCGATACCGCGATCATGACGGCTATCGCGAGGATGCGGTACTTCAGGTTGGACATGCTACGGCAGGCAGTAGGTTAAAAAGGGTCGTAACCGGCATAGCTACAAAGGTTACCGGCGACTGGGGTCATAGTCAACGCGCGACGCGCCTCGCGTTCGTCCTGATCGAGCTGGCTGCGGAGCGCGTCGGCGTCGGGGAAACGCCGGGTGTCGCGCAATCGCGCCACAAAGTCCACCTTCACCCACGCTCCGTACCAATCACCTGAAGCGTCCAGAAGGTGCACTTCAATGCCCACCTCGGCATCGCCGAAAGTGGGCCGCGGGCCCAGATTCAGCATTCCATCATGTATCCCATCGGGCGTCTGCACGCGCACCGCGTACACCCCCTGCGGCGGCAGTAGCTTCCGGCGGTCGGGAGCTTCCAGATTCAGCGTACGATAACCCAAAGTACGGCCGCGCCCGTCACCGTGCACGACCCTGCCGCTCACCGAATACGGGCGTCCCAGAGCAAGCGCTGCAGTTCTGAGGTCTCCGGCGCTTACCGCACGACGGATCTTGGTCGAGGAAACCGCCAGTTCATCGGCAGTGCTCACCGGCCGGACCACCTGAACGGAGAAGCCTCGTGAGGCAGCCAGTCGCTGGAGCACCTCGGCACTGCCCTCCCGCTCACGCCCGAAGCCATGGTCATAACCGACGAGCAATTCGCGTAGCCGGTAGCGGCCGCGCAGGACTACGTCCACAAACTGCTCCGCCGGATAAGAGGCGAGCAGTCGGGTGAATGGGAGTACCACCATGTAATCCAGGCCGAGCGGCGCGAGCGCCTCGAGCTTCTCGATCGGCAGGGTCAGTAATGGCGGCGCCGATTCCGGCCGTACCACAGCCAGGGGATGCGGTTCAAAGCTTAAAAGGACGCTGGGAAGGGCCAACTCGCGAGCCCTTCGCACCAGCCTCCGGATCACATCCTGATGGCCGCAGTGAACACCGTCAAAAGTGCCGACGGTGATCACGGTCCCCTCCACGGTTGGCGGCAGCCCGCTACCGTCGTCAAAGTCCAGTTCAACCATCCGAAGCGCTCCCCTGGACGGGATCCTGAAGGACGACTCGCGGCTGCCAGTGATCTCCCACCCGTTCGCCAATCGCGACCAGGCCTCCCCGATCGTCGATCAATGCGCCGACCTCGCCGGAGACGCTTGCCGGAGCTGTGCCACCGTGCCGGATGCGCGCGACTGCTTCAGAGTCCAGTAACTCGCGTGGCAGGTCGGGCAGCCCGTCCAGCGGCGAACGTAGCGGCACCTTCGCTCCGCGCTGGAGATCATCAGCGCCAACCGCGTCCTCGACCCTGAAGACACCGCTGCCGAGACGCCGCAGGGCTACGAGATGGGCAGCGCTTCCGGTGGCCCGTCCCAGATCGCGGGCCAGAGCTCGGATGTACGTGCCTCCGCCACACCTAATGGTGGCTACCAGCCGATGTGGCGTCAGTTCGTGGACCGCCCAGTCGTGGACGGTGATCGTGACCGGAGAGACGGCCGGCGGCACTTGCTCGAACGTACCAGTGAGATCTTCAATTGCCTGTCGCACCGCGTCCGGAGTGGGGAGCGGCGCCTCCCGCACACTGTCTCCGGTAAGGTCGTCGGTGGACGTTTCCACACCGAACTTGAACTCAGCCTCGTACACCTTGGGCTCGCCGGAGAGAAAAGGGGCGAGTCGCGTCGCCCGACCCACCAGCAGGACCAGCAGACCGGTCGCAAAGGGGTCGAGCGTTCCGTGGTGGCCAATGCGACGCTCGCCGAGGGCACGCCTCGCCCTGGCGACGGCATCGTGCGACGTGATCCCGGCCGGCTTGTCCACAAGGAGGAGGCCGTCAGTCGACAGACTCGCTCTCCCCATTCACCGACGCTTCATCGGGCGCGTGCGGAATGTCAGGCGCAACACTCTCGTCTTCCTCTGGCGTGCCCATCTCGCCGTCTGCACGCAGCGTGCTGAGGAGTGACTCGATGCGCGCCGCGTGAGCCACGCTCTCGTCTGCCTTGAACACGAGCTCGGGAGCCAGACGCAAACGCAGGTTGCGGCCAATACGCGAACGTAGATAGCCAGCGAGGCTCGCAAGTCCATCGAAGGTGGCGGCGCGCTCGGCATCGGTGCCGAGTACGCTCACGAAGATGCGGGCGTGGCGGAGGTCGTTTGTCACGTCAACACCGGTGACCGTGACGAGTCCCTGGATGCGGGGATCCTTCACGCTGCCGGCGAGGAATGACGCCACCTCCTCGCGGATCGCCGCAGCGACTCGATCGGAACGACGGTGCTCTTGGGCCATTGGTAAGTACCGGAAGCTGCAGATCTGCTACGGAATGCGGCGGTCAGCCGGATGCTGCCGACCGTGTTCGCGGGACATACGGGTTTGGTTGCTCCCCGACGGAGCTGTCAGCGGCGATCAGCGCCGACACGCCGGCATGCCTTTCGGCACATCGGCGCATCGGGCCTACCCCGTCCCTTGCGCGTCAGCTATGGCTGGCAGACGAAGATTCGAGTGTCCTGGCCACTTCCTCGGTGCGGTAGAATTCGAAGACGTCGCCCACCTTGACGTCGTTAAAGTTCTCGATTCCGATACCGCACTCGAAGCCCTCGCGCACCTCGCGTACGTCATCCTTGAAGCGACGTAGCGAGCTCACATGGCCATCGTAAACCTCCACTCCATCGCGGATAACGCGCACCTTTCCAGCCCTGGTGGCGACACCACTCCGGATGATGCAGCCGGCCACGAGTCCGATCTTCGGTACCTTGAAAGCCTCTCGGACGAGCGCCTCGCCAACGATGACCTCCCGCTCCTCGGGCCGCAGAAGGCCTTCGAGCGCCGACCGGACATCGGCAACCGCCTCGTAGATGATGCGGTACAGCTTGATGTCCACGCCCTCGCGTTCGGCGGCCGCGCGGGCCTTGTTGTCCGGACGCACGTGGAAGCCGAGGATAATCGCCCCGGACGCCTTGGCCAGCAGGATGTCGCTCTCCGTGATTGCACCCACGGCGCGCTGGATGACCTCGACCTGCACTTCCTCGTTGGACAACTGCTGCAGCGCGTCGGCGAGCGCTTCCGCCGGTCCGCCCTGATCTGCCTTGATGAGCAGCTTCAACTGACGCTTCTCGCCAGCACCAGCCTGCGACATGAAGTCTTCGAGCGTGACGACTCCCTTGCTGGAGCGACGGCTGCGTGCCTCGCGCTCCAGTCGTTCGCGACGATGGGCAATCTCGCGCGCTTCCGAGGCATCCTCGACGACGACGAACTGGTCGCCAGCCATCGGTACGCCGGTGAGACCCAGCACCTGAACCGGGATAGCCGGACCAGCGGACTTCACTTGCTTTCCGCGCTCGTCGAGCAGAGCCCGGACACGCCCGGAGAAGATACCGCAGATGAAATCGTCGCCGACCTTGATCGTTCCGTTCTGCACGAGAACCGTTGCGACCGGACCCTTGCCCGGATCGAGCTGGGCCTCAACCACAGCGCCAGTAGCGCGACGATCGGGGTTCGCCTTCAACTCCAGCAGATCAGCCTGCAGGAGAATCTTCTCCAGCAACTCCGGCACTCCGGCACCAGTCTTGGCCGAGATCTCCTGGGCCATCACGTCGCCACCGAACTCCTCGACGACCACGCTGTGCTGAAGAAGGTCCTGCTTGACCTTGCCTGGGTTGGCCGACGGAAGGTCAACCTTATTGATGGCGACGACCATTGGCACGCCAGCATTGCGGGCGTGGGAGATGGCCTCGACCGTCTGGGGCATCACCTGGTCATCAGCGGCAACCACGAGTACTACGACGTCAGTAACCTGGGCACCACGGGCTCGCATGGCGGTAAACGCCTCGTGGCCCGGAGTGTCGAGGAAGGTTATGCGACGGTCATCGGGCAGCGCGACGTGGTAAGCACCGATGTGCTGCGTGATCCCTCCGGACTCTCCGGCTACGACTGTCGCCTTTCTTATGTAGTCCAGGAGCGACGTCTTACCATGGTCAACGTGACCCATAATCGTGACCACGGGAGGCCTCGGCTGGAGCTCCTCGGGCATATCAGCCTCTTCCTGCGCAGTCGTCTCAACCGCGTACTCTGCTTCGAGCACAGCCTGGAACCCGAACTCACCGGCGATCAACTCGATTTGATCGAAGTCGAGGCGCTGGTTGATAGTCACCATCAGCCCGAGGTTCTTAAAGGCGAAGGAAACAATCTGGGTTGCCGGAATCTTCAGGATCGCCGCCAATTCGCTGACGGTGATGAACTCGTTGACGTGAACTGTCTTCTTCTCGCGCTCGACAGCGGCGACGCGCTGCGCCTCCTGCTCCTCGCGAGCCCCTCCATCATCGTACGACCGGCGACCGCGACGGCCACCGCTGCCGCCACGCATGGCGGACATCGTCTTGGTGATGTTCTGCGACACCGCTTCCTGATCCACCGACCCGCGACGTCCCTTCTTGCGACGACCCTTCGCTCCAGCAGCCGTGGCGTCGACACGTGGCGCTGGCCGAGCGGCGCCACCGGCGGCCGAACGAGGCGGCACAGAGCCACCACTACCAGCAGCAGGACGGGGACGCGGAGCGCCCTGTCCTACCGGACGCGGACGCGGAGCGCCGGCAGCGGGCGCCGGTCGCGGACCGGCAGCCGACGGCCTGGCCTGTTCTGTCGGACGCAACGGAGTAGCGGAAGCGGCCGGCCGCATGCCAGCCGAGGCAGGTGTCATCTGAGCCGGAGCCGATTCTGCCGGCGCTGACGGCTGCGCCGGTGGAGCCGGGGGGGTGGAGGCGGTAGGCGCCGAGGGAGCCGCTGTGGCTGCCGGCGCTGCCGAAGAAACGGCCGATACCGCGGGCGTCTTTTCGGTGGTTCGGGCCGCAGTTTCGGCCGCTCGTTCGACCTCTGCCGCTGCCCGGTCGGACGCCGGTATGGCCGGCTGACGCACCTCGCGCTCAGCAGGTCGGGCGGATGGCGGACGAGCGGATGGCGGACGAGCGGCGACCGGCGCCGGCGCCGGCGTCGGCGCAGCCGATGCAGGCGCGCCTGGGGCGGCTGTCGGCTCCACCTTTTGAGCGTCAGCGACGGGCACGGCATCGGCCACCGGAGTACCGCTGGCGGCCGTCGCCGGAACGTCGGAGGCGGCAGGAGCGGTTACAGCCGACGCAGCGTCAGCAGCGGCCGACTGAGTTTCGGCGGGTCGAGCAGAAGCCTGCGGAGAAGCGGCGGCAGTTGCGCCCTCCTCCGCCTGCACCTCATCGCCTTCGTGCTCGCCGGTGACCGGCTCGCTCGCCTGGCGACGGCGACGGCGCACAGCGCCGGCACCCTCAGCCGCCGGAACGGTCGGCTGAGCCGCCGCTGCAGAGGTCGGCTCGGCAGCAGCGGCGCCGCGACGGCGGCGTCCGGTGGACGCAGCAGCCGGCTTTTCCGCCCGCGCCCGCTTCTCGCGCTCCCAGCGCGCCCTCACGCGGGCGACCTGGTCGTCGGACAGCACGCTGAGATGGCTGCGCACAGGGACGTCCATCGAGCGCAGGAGTGTGATCACTTCCTCGCTCGGGATCCCGAACTCGCCGGCCATGTCATGAACACGAAGCTTGCTCAAACAACCCTCCTATGGAGTCCGCGGATCGGGCGCGTCGCCCGAACCGCCGGCACTCGCCTCCAGAAGCGCGCGAATGCCGCGCGCGAGCTGCCCATCTACCACACCGACAACGGCCGTTGCATCGCGGCCAACCTGCGCCCCGAGCACAGCTGCCGAGGGTCCCTGTACCATCCTAATTCGTCGCGCCGTCAGCAGCGGCACCACCTTATCGAGGCTGTGACGCGAAACATCCGGAGCGACTACTGCCAGCTTGAGCTTACCACGCACTGCCGCATCGCGCACCTGCTGCACCCCTACCACCGCGCCTCGCGACCGCACGCCGAGGCCGAGTAGAGCAAGCAACTTCCGCTCGACCTCGGCGCTCAATTCGGTCACGCCTCCCCTCCCTCCGCAGGCGGAGTTTCTCCACCTGCAGCGGCAGGCTGGCCGGCCTCTGCCTCGGTCCCCAAACCTGCCGCCGCCTCATCGGGTACTTCCAGCGCGGCCGATTCGATTCCACCCTCATCCGCCGAGACATCGTCCTCATCTGCGTCTTCGTCAGTCAGCTCGTTGAGGATGCTCATGATACGATCCGCTTCCTCTCGAGCGATACCGGGCAACCGCAGAAAATCTTCTCGATCGAGGTCCAGAATATCGTTGAGAGTGCGGAACCCGGCGTGTTCGAGAACCGCCACCGTGGCGATCGGGAACCCTTCAATCTCGCTCAACTGAACATCAACAGCAGCGTCCTCTTCCTCCTCCTCCGGCAGCGGAGCGAAGAGCACCGCGTCACCGCCGCGCTCCAGCCACTCGCGACTCGAGTAGAGGTCGATCTTCCATCCTGTGAGCTCCGACGCCAGCCGAACGTTCTGACCGTTACGTCCGATCGCCAGCGACAGCTGGTCCTCGTCGACGATGGCCTGGATTGTGTGCGTCTGAGCGTCGCTGAACACGCGAGCAACTCGCGCCGGCGCCAGCGCCAACTTTGCGAACCGCTCCGGATCAGCAGACCAGGGGACGATGTCGATGCGCTCGCCGCCCAGCTCGTTGACAACTGCCTGGACGCGGGCACCCTTCACTCCCACGCAGGCACCCACTGGATCGATGGCATCGTCACGCGAGGAGACGGCGATCTTCGTCCTGCTACCGGGCTCGCGGGCAGCAGCACGGATCTCCACGATCTCCTGCGAAATTTCCGGAACCTCAAGCTTGAACAGCGCCTGGACGAACAACGGGTCGGAACGGCTAAGAATCAAGCGCGGTCCCTTGGGAGTTTCCTCGACGCGCTTCAACACGGCTCGAACGGGCTCGCCCTGATGAAAGTGCTCGCGGTGATTCTGCTCACGGTAAGGGATTATCGCCTCGGCCTCGCGATACTTGTTCAGCATCACGACCAGCTTGCCTCGCTCGATCTGCTGGACCTCGCCCGAAAGCAGATCGCCCACGCGGCCGGCGAACTCATCGCGGATGCGCGTGCGCTCTCCCTCGCGAACCCGCTGGATGATCCGCTGCTTCGCGGCCTGTACGGCCGCGCGGCCGAACTGGGCGAAGTCGATCTGGGTCTCCAGCGTGTCTCCGACCTCGAATCCCTCGTCGAAAAAGCGGGCCTCGTCCAACGACACCTGAGTCGCCGCGTCCTCGACCAGCTGAACGACTGTTTTCAGCAGCACGATCTCGATCGTGCCGCGTTCCTCGTCGATGTCGATCTCAGCCTTCACGGTGGGGCCGTACTTCTTCGTGAGGGCAGCGAAGATGCCGTCCTCGAGTAACCCGTGCAACTCAGCACGATCGAGTTGCTTCGTGTTGGTCAACTCGCGGATTGCCGCCAAGATTTCTGCAGAACTGACCATTACCAGGCTCCTCTCAGTCTTCCGCTTTCGGATTCCACCGGAACGCGAGACGCGCGTCCGTCACGTCGGACAGGGCGACTCTCAGTTCGCCCCGTTTCGGATGTTCGAGCACGATCACTTCCGATCCTTCATCACCCTCCACGCGAACTATCTCGGCCTCCACCCTACCGTCTAGCGCCGGACTGTTCACACTTGCCAGTATACCGATAAAACGTCGCCACTCGGCGGCGGTGCGCACCGGGCGCTCCACCCCAGGTGACGACAATTGCAGAACGTACCGCTCCGAAACCAGTTTATCGGCTTCCAATCGCGCCTCTACCGCTCGCGATGCCCGGGCACAATCAGCCACGGTAATCGCTTCACCGTCGCGCCGATCGATCCTGACCTCGATCACCGGACGGTCTCGTGAACCGCCCTTATGGAACTCGACGAGATCATAGTCGAGCGCATCAAGTTCCTCTACGACAATAGCTTCTAACGCTGGCTTCAAGTGATCTGGACGTTACCGCCTGGAACAAAAAAATGTGGGGAACTTCCCCCACATAGCTCTGCCGGGCGGCGAGGCCCGGCAACAATGTGAATGTAGAGCACAGTGGTAGGGGAGTCAACCCGAACCGATGTCTCGTACTTCTACTGAGGCTCAGTATGGAGTAGCGATTGCCGCCGCCTGGCGGCCGCTGTCGCCGGACCGGTGAGAAAAGAATAGCTGATTGCCACCATGGTCCCTGGTGCAGTAATCACTTGAGGAGAGCTCGGTAACGCCGAGGGCGCGGGCCTGATCGGCCAGAATGGCGCGCAGGTCCACCCTACGCGGGCCATCAGCGGCCCGGCCGCTGAGTTGTGTAGCCACCTCGGCCCCCACCTCGTAGCAACTGTGGCAGATAGCCGGTCCGGTATGCACGCGGAGCTCGGCGGCACGACAGCCGACAACTTCTAACTGGCGAATGGCCGCCGGGAGAATGCCGGCGACGACTCCGCGCCATCCGGCGTGGAGGAGCGCCGCCGTTCCGGACGGATGGACGACGAACACTGGTACGCAGTCGGCGACAATGACAGCCGCGCTCATCGGCAGGCTGCCCACGCCCTGGTGCTCGATAAGGTGACCGTCAGCGGCGTCCCCACGAAGCCAGCCAGACCAGGAACCGGTGTGATGGATGATACGCGGACCGTGGACCTGAGATGCGGTGGCGAAGCGTTGCCCAGCCTGCCCCAGGCTCCCCCGCAACCGCTCCCAACGGGCCATCACTTCACCCACGGGCTCAGCGCCGCCGGTGCCAAAGCTACCCGACGCTCGCGTCGTCACGAGAGCTCGCACGCCCCAGTCCGCAAAGACCGGGATCTCGTCGTAGAGCCCGACGTGCGGCAAATGCGTTTCGGTGAAGGACAACGACGACTCCATGTCTGCTCACGCACCTGTGCGAGCGGGAATTCTCTCGATGTGAGCGCCCAGAGCGCTCAGACGCTCATCGATGCGTTCGTAACCGCGCTCGATCTGCCCAACGTTGTCGATCTTGCTGGTACCCTGGGCGCAGAGGGCAGCCAGCAAGATCGCCATGCCAGCACGGATATCCGGCGACTCGACTCGGGCCGCACGGAGCTGACTCGGGCCGGCGACGAGCGCTCGATGCGGGTCGCAGAGGACGATCCGCGCTCCCATGCCAACCAGCTTGTCGACGAAAAACATCCGGGACTCGAACATCTTCTCGTGCATCAGGATGAGTCCCTCGCACTGCGTTGCGGTGACGATGGCGATGGACATCAGGTCAGCCGGGAAAGCAGGCCATGGCTGGTCCTCGAGCTTCGGCACATGGCCGCCCAGGTCGCTCTGGATGACGCGGGTCTGTTCCGCCGGAACAACCAGGTCGCGTCCATCGATCCGGCAAACTATGCCCAGACGCTGGAAGCCCATAAGTATTGCCCGCAGGTGTTCGACGCCGGCGTCAGCTATGCGCAGTTCGGACCTGGTTACCGCCGCCAGACCGATGAAGGAGCCCACCTCAATATGATCGGGACCGATGGTGTACGTCGCCCCAGTCAACGTGCGTCCGCCTTCTATTGTCAGCGTGTTGGTGCCGATGCCATCGATGTGGGCGCCGAGGGCGACGAGGAAGTGGGCCAGGTCCTGTACGTGTGGCTCGCTGGCGGCGTTACGAAGGACAGTCGTGCCCTGCGCGGCCGCCGAGGCGATGAGCGCGTTTTCTGTCGCTGTGACGCTCGGCTCGTCGAGAAAGACGTCGGCGCCACGCAAGCCGCGCGTATACAGGCGGAAATGCTCGTTGATCTGGTACTCGACGCCGAGTTGTTCGAGGGCGAGGAAGTGGGTATCGACGCGCCGCCGTCCTATTACGTCGCCACCGGGGGGAGGGAGCGTGATCTCGCCGCAGCGGGCGAGAAGGGCGCCAGCGAGGAGAATAGAAGCGCGGATCCGGGAGCAGAGTTGTGGATCTAGCGTCGTCACCTCGAGCTTCGCGGCATGGATGACGAGAGTGTTCGGTTCGGTCCAGTTAGCTTCCGCGCCGAGTGTGCGCACGAGCTCGACCAGCGTCTCGACATCGCGAATACGCGGCACATTGTGGAGCGTAACCGGATGTTCGCTGAGTAGCGAAGCAGCGATGATCGGGAGCGCGCCGTTCTTGTTGCCGGCTGGGCGGATCGTTCCGGAGAGCTGGTGCCCCCCCTCTACAACGTACTGAACGGCGGACATGTGGTATCGGTTCGGGAAGCACAAGAATGTCTGCGTGAGACCATGGGGGTCAACCCAGCCGACGAGGACCTCGCGAGGCGCTTGGTGACGCCCGGGCATGTAGACGCCGCAGTCGCTTGACTACACTTTAGATAGCGCATACGATAGCGCCCATCCCTATCGACATCTTCAGGATCGGAAATGCAGCTCCTCGTCGCGGTAATCAATCATGCAGAGCTGATAGACGGCGTGCTCGCCGGGTTCGTCGAGCTTGGCATTACCGGCGCGACGGTCCTGGAGAGCAAGGGGATGGGCCGGGTAATTAGCCAGGAGCTTCCTATCTTTGCTGGACTGACTGCGCTTAACGCGAAGTCGCGCGTGGCCAACCGAACGATCTTCTGCGTCATCGCGGAGAGCAAGGTCACGGCAGCGATCGCGATGATCGAGGAGACCTGTGGCGACCTGCGGACTGCCGGCGCCGGTATACTGTTCACCCTTCCAGTATCAAGAGTGATCGGGTTGGCCTCGGAGCTCGAAGCTTGATGCTGGACGTGCCTTCCCTCTCCACCTTCAGCGGGTGACGGCGCTCCGCAAATGTGTGCCTCTGGCCCCGCCCTTGCACATGGCGGCCTCGGCGCGGAGGCTTTCCTTTCCCACTCGCTCACGCCCAGGTGCTCCGTGAATAAGGGTATCGACGCATGATATTTGGCTGGGCCCTCGACGGCTCCTGGCTGCTGCCGCTACAGCAGATTGCAACACTGCCCGACACGATCATCACGAGGCAGATCACGGCCGACCCTGGTATTATCCAGAAGGTTATGTCGGTGACCCAGGGGCTGATGACCGTCGCGATTCTCGTCCTCACGGTCGCCCTGGTGCCGGCGGCCTGGAGTTTTCGAAAGAGTTACGCGCGGATCAACGACCTGCTCGATCGTGTCTACGGCGACATCAGCCCGATCATGCGGCACGCTAGTACCGTAGCCGACAACCTTAACTACGTCACGACCTCGCTACGCGCCGATGTGCAGCAGGTGAGCCAGACGGTCTCTTCTGCCAACCAGCGCGTACTGTTGGCGGCACGGTTGGCGGAGCAACGGCTGGAGCAGTTCAATGCGTTGCTAGCGGTTGTACAGGATGAGGCCGAGGACACATTCGTCTCGGCTGCGTCAGCAATGCGTGGAATGCGTGCGGGAGCCGACCGCTATCAGGAAGAACTTAGATCGGCAGCAGCAGAAGCCCGCCTGGACGACCTTCACGATGAACTGGGCGAGGCCCTTGAAGATGTCTTCGAACCCGAGGAATACGATGATGGAGTCGACGCCACAGAGGACGTTACGAGCAGCACGCAATATCCCCGAGTCCGTCCGCGAGAGCGCTCGTGAACTGCGTGAGATGGACCGTGAGTCCCAGTACGACCTGTTGACCGCCGCCGTGCTCGGCGCAGCACTCGGCGCCGGTATTGCACTGCTCATCAGCAATGCGTCCGCGATGTCTCGGCCAGCCCAGCATCCGGTGCGCCGGGCGATGAATCGCGGTGGCAAGTGGGCACGTAAGAGCGGAGCGGCGATCGGCGAGATGATTGATACCGATTCCCTCCGAGACAACGTGCGTGACTACGTGGAGACAGCCCGAGACACCGTCTCCGATACGGTCGAGACGGAGTTGAAGGACCTCCGTCGCTCGATCCGACGTCAGCGCCGGCGCCTGGGGCTCTGACGACACGCGCCCGTTGGCGCCGACCAGTAGCGCGACTGGCCGCAGTTGGGCTGGTCGTGTTCCTGGCCCTGGCGCTTCTGCCGACTCCGGCGTGGGCCTGGACGCCGGGGACGCACATTTTTCTCGGCGAGGCCGTGCTGCGGACGCTTCATCTGCTGCCCGGACCCGTAGCCGAGCTTCTGCGTGCGTTTCCGTTCGATTTTCTTTACGGCTCGATAGCCGCCGACACCAGCATAGCCAAGAAGTACGCGCCGGTCGGCAGGCACTGCCACGCCTGGCATGTGGGCCAGGAGATTCGGGAGCGGGCTCGAGATGAGCCCCTGCAAGCGTTCGCCCTCGGATACCTGGCGCACCTGGCAGCCGACACGGTCGCGCACAATTACTTCGTGCCGCGTCAGTTGGCGATTACATCCAGTACCGCTGCCCTCGGCCACAGCTACTGGGAAAGCCGGATAGACACCCATCTCGGCGAGCGATTCCCGAGGCGGGCAAGGGAGGTCATTTTACTGGATCACGCCCGTTCCGATGAACATCTGGACCGGATACTCAGTCCGACGATATTCAGTACCCAGACCAACCGACGACTGTTTCGCGGCATGGTCTACGTGACCGACTCCGAATCCTGGCAGCGCATCTTCCAGTTGATGGCCGAGAATAGTCGGTGGGATCTCTCCAACACTGAAGTCGGACGTTATCTGGAGCGCTCCTACGACTTCATCATGGACCTGTTCAATCGGATGGAGCAGTCGGAGCCTTACGCGCTGGATCCGGCCGGCGACGAACCTCTAAGAGAGGCGAAGCAGGTTCGGCGACTGGCGCTCCGGCGGGGTGGTGTGATCCACGCCGCCGAAGAGGCCACCCGACGCTTCGGAATGCCGCACACAAGGCTCGATTTCGCGGCGCGGCTGGAGTCGCCCCTCTACGTACCGCTCCCATCGCCGGCCGCCTCCAATAACAACTGATTGACCAACTTGGGGTCGGCACTGCCTCTCGACATCTTCATCACCGCTCCCACGAAGATGCCGAGCAGTTTTGTCTCGCCCCCGCGCAGTCGGGCCCACTCGGCTGGTCGTGCAGCGACGGCTTCGCCCACCCAAGCGCTGATCTGAGCGCTATCGTCCACCTTCAGAAGCCCTTCCCGCTCGGCGATCTGCTCCGGTCGCTCACCCGACTCTGCCATTAGGCCGAAGACGCGCTTGGCAGCTGAGTGGCTGAGCAGGCCGTCCCGAACCATGTTGAGAAGCTGAGCGAGGGACGATGGGCGCACCGCGAACTGGTCGGGAGGGATGCTGGCGCTGTTGAGCGCGGCCATTACCTCGCCCATCACCCAGTTCGCGGCCGCCTTAGGATCACCGTGCTGCCGCGCCACGCCCTCGAAGTAGTCGGAGAGGGGCCGGCCGGCGGTTAGCACTTCGGCGTCGTAAGCGCTCAATCCATAATCGCTCACAAAGCGAGCAAAGCGCGCTTGGGGCAATTCAGGGATGGACTTCGCCTGTAGCTGGATCCACTCGGTCGTGAGCACCAGCGGCGGCAGATCGGGATCCGGGAAGTATCTGTAATCATGGCTTCCCTCCTTGGTCCGACTCGGCCTCACCTCGTTGCGTGCGCCGTCCCAGAGCATGGTTTGCTGGACCACGCTCTCGCCACGATCGAGTATCGCGCACTGGCGCGCATATTCGGCGTCCAACGCTCGCTCCACGCCAGAGAAGGAGTTCATGTTCTTGACCTCCGTCTTCGTTCCCAGCTTGCTCTCGCCCCGTAAGCGGGCGCTCACGTTGGCGTCGACACGCAGCGAGCCCTCCTCCATGCTGACGTCGCTGACTCCGGTGTACTCCAGCAACTGCTTGAGGATGCGCAGATAGGCTCCCGCTTCGGCGGACGAGCGCATGTCGGGCTCGCTGACTATCTCAACCAGCGCCACTCCCGATCTGTTGAGGTCGATCGCCGTCACGCCGGTGAAGCGGTCATGCACGGATTTGCCTGCGTCCTCCTCCATGTGCACCCGCGTGACGCCGATCTGGATCGACGCGCCAGCCTGGTTCTCGCCGATGACTATGCGGCCCCCGGTGGCCAACGGCCGATCGAACTGGGATATCTGGTACCCTTTGGGGAGATCCGGATAGAAGTAGTTCTTGCGGGCAAAGATCGATTCGGGATGCACGGTGCAGCCGAGGGCCAACGCTGCCCGGGTGGCGAGCTCCACGGCGTGCAGGTTGAGAACTGGTAGAGCACCGGGGAGAGCCAGGCAGACCGGGCAGGTGTTCCGATTGGGTGCGGCACCGAAATCCGCCGGGCAGTTACAGAAGGCTTTGGTACGAGTGCGCAACTGAACGTGCACCTCCAACCCGACCACCATTTCGTAGCGGTCGGTTACAGCGGCATCGGCGGCCGGCACGCTGTCCGGATGTGTCATCGGTGAGCCTCCTCGCCCAGTGCCGTCTCAAGCGCGTAGGCGATGGCGAACATAGTGGCCTCGTCGAAATGACTGGAGATGATCTGCCCACCAATGGGCAGACTGTCCACGCGTCCGATGGGTAGAGAAAGTGCGGGCACTCCGGCCAGGTTGGCCGTGGCGGTGAATATGTCGTTCAGGTAGAGATCGTACGGGCTTGCGGCCCCGCCGACGGGGAAGGCCGGAGTCGGCGTGGTGGGCGTGAACAGCGCGTGTACGCCACTATCGAAGACCCGTCGAAAATCGTCGGTTATCAGCGCTCGCACGGCCTGCGCTTTCCGGTAGTAGGCGTCGTAATACCCGGCCGATAGAACGTAAGTACCGAGGAGAATACGGCGGATGACCTCGGGCCCGAAGCCGCGCGACCGCGTGTCCTCGTACATACCGCGCAGCCCATCCCCTTCCACGCGCAGTCCATAACGCACCCCATCGAAGCGGGCGAGATTTGAACTCGCCTCAGCCGGCGCGATGATGTAATAGACGGGTATTGCCAACGGGGTATGCGGGAGCGAGACGTCGCGAATTTTGGCACCAAGCGAGCGCAGATGATCGAGCGCTCGCTCGCAACGCTCGGCAACCTGTGGGTTCAGCGACTCAGGGAAGTACTCGGCCGGCCGGCCGATGACGATCCCATCCAACCTCTCAGTGGCCGCTTCGCGGTAGAGAGGCACGTTGCGAGGGTCACAGGTGGCGTCGAGTGGGTCTGCGCCGGCGATAACCTCCATTCCAAGCGCTGCATCATCGACGGTGCGTCCAAAGACGCCGATGCTATCGAGCGATGAAGCGAAGGCGACGAGCCCGTGTCGGCTCACCCGTCCATACGTCGGCTTGACACCCGTTATGCCGCAGTAGGAAGCTGGCTGTCGGACGGATCCTCCTGTCTCCGAGCCGAGCGCGATTCGGACCGCTCCAGCCGCCACGGCGGCCGCCGAGCCACCGCTGGAACCGCCGGGCACACGTGTCGGATCGACAGGATTGAGCGTTGGCCCATACGCGCTGTACTCCGTCGACGACCCCATAGCGAACTCGTCCATGTTCGTCTTGCCGACTACGATTGCACCGGCTTCGCGCAGCCGACGGACAGCGGTTGCCTCGAACGGGCTAATGTAGCCTTCCAGGATGCGCGATCCGCAAGTGGTAGGCAGGGTTAGAGTCGCGATGTTGTCCTTCACCATCACCGGCACGCCGGCCAGAGCACCGACAGGAGGCTGCGATTCCATCGCAACATCAGCCGCATCGGCCTCTTCGAGGGCGGCTGCGGGGTCCGACCAGATCAGATAATTGAGCCCTTCCCGGCCGCCGCGCGAAGACTTTACAGCGTCGAGCGATGACTGAACTGCATCCCTGGCGGTGATGGTACGGTCGGCAACGCGGTCGCGTAGCACACTGGCGCCGAAAGCGGTGAGATCGGTCCCGGTCATGACTCTCTGTCCGATTTGGGTGCGTCGTCGTCGCTGCCTTCCAGATGTTCGTGGGTGGCGAGGCGGGGCACCAGAATGAAGCCTTCGCGGGTTGCCGGAGCGAGTTCATCCAGGGAGCGAGACATGGGATACTGCGGCCCCTCGTCCACTCGCAGCGGCATAATCCCGACGATACCGCCGTGGGGCACGCCCGCGCGCTCGGTGTCCACAGTCTGGAGAACGGCCATGTGGCCGAGTATCGCGTTCAACTCCGCTACCAACGGCTGCACGCGCGCCTCGTCCAGTCCCAGTCGCGCGAGGTCGGCGATACGGCGCACGTCCTCTTCGGTTACCGCCATTACTCCCACTCCCGTTCGAGGTTGGCCTGTGCCACGACGAGGGTCTTCCGCCCCACTTCCTCGTCGTCGAAATCGATTCGTGCCTTCATGTCGCGGCCGGATCCTACAAGCTCGGCAATCACGCCGCCGCCGAACCTGGCGTGCCGCACGCGCGCGCCGACGGCAATCACCGCCGCGTCCTGAGATATGTCTTCCTCCTGCGGAACGGCTGGTCGGCTGGTGCTCCAGCCCAGAACGGAGGAATCGGTCGCCGCGCGCGATGCACCGCCGGCGCTACCACCGCTCCCCTTCCCGGCGCCATAGCCTGTGCTGCCATAGCCGCTGCCCGACGACCGGGGACGGGGTGAAGATCCCGATGGGAAACTATTTCCGCTCCGTCCCCAACCGTCGCTCTCCCAACCGGCGCCATTCATGAATGCGCGCCCACTATTGCGCACGCGGGGCGTTTGCCGCTGCTCCGCGCTCTCTATTGGGATGGCCGCCAGGAAGCTGGACGGCTTGGATGCTAGCAGTTCGCCATTCCGCCGACGCTGCTCGGCGTGGGTGATGAAGAGCTTACGTTCAGCCCGGGTTATACCAACGTAGAAGAGACGCCGCTCCTCTTCCAGGAGAGAAGGATCTTCATACGCTCGGGCTAGAGGAAACAGACCATCCTCAAGGCCGGTTACGAAGACTACCGGGAACTCGAGGCCCTTCGCGTTGTGCATCGTCATCATGACGATCGCGTCCGCATTCGGATCGAGCGCATCTATACCGGCAATCAGAGATGTTCGCTGGAGAAAGTGGTCGAGCAAGGTCAGTCCGACCTCGCCCCCTTCGTCAGCGACCGTCTCAGCGGCGCTGGCGATGAGCTCGCGTACGTTCTCCATGCGCTCCTTACCCTCGGGTCCCTCGGCGTTCAGGTGATCCTCGTACCGAATTGCGTCCACCAGTGCGCGCAGCAGTTCGTCTACGGCTGCGTCGCGCGCCTGGGCATGGAGATCGGCGATCAGTGAAGCGAACTGAACGAAGCCATTCCTCGCCGCGGGCCTCATACCGACGAGCAGATCGAGCCGGCCCGCCGCGGCCAGCATAGGAATGCCCTGCCCCTGGGCGATATCCGCCAGTACGCTGACCGACGTGTCTCCCAGTCCACGGCGAGGCGTAGCGACAGCGCGGCGGAACGCCTCGTCGTCGGCCGGATTGGCGATGAGCTTGAGGTACGCCATGAGATCGCGAATCTCACGACGGTCATAAAAGCGCACCGCGCCAACCAGCCTGTAAGGGATGGCATGCCTGCGCATCGCCTCCTCCATCGCCCGGCTCTGCGCGTTGGTGCGATAGAGGATGGCGAAGTCGCGCAACATTAGAGTGCCGGGACCCGTTCGACGCGCGGCAATCTCGCCGGCAATGAAGTCGGCCTCATCGCGCTCGTCGGCAGTGGCGACAACAGTAACCGGCTCACCCTCCGGCTGGGTCGCGCGAAGAGTCTTTCCGCGACGCTCACTGTTCGCGCTGATCACTCTGTTAGCAACGTCAAGGATGTGCGGCGTGGACCGGTAGTTCTCCTCGAGCCGCACCACTCGGGCATCCGGGAAGTCCTTCTCGAAGCCGAGGATGTTGCGGATGTCTGCGCCCCGCCATCCGTAGATGGACTGATCGTCGTCGCCGACCACCATCACGTTCCCGTGCTCGCCACCCAGCAGCTTCACGAAGCGGTACTGGGCGCCATTCGTATCCTGGTACTCGTCGACGAGGATGTGCTCGAACCGGCGGCGGTATGAGGAGAGCCTGTCCGGGTGACGCTCGAGCAGTCGTACGGGGAGCACGAGGAGGTCGTCGAAGGTGACGGCATTGGCCTGGCGCAAAGTCGGCTCTAGCTCGTTGTAGACGGCCGCTGTCGCCTTCGCAAATGGATCGAATGCCAGTCGCTCGAAATCCGACTCGGTTACCAGCGCGTTCTTGGCGTCCGATATAGCGCCGAGAATAGCCTTGGGCGCGTACTCCTTATGTGAGATTGAACGCCTTTCCATGATCCGCTTGATAAGGCCGATTGAATCGTCCTGATCGTAGATCGTGAAGTTGACCGAGCGACTTACAAGGGAGGCATTGGCGCGCAGAAGACGCGCGCCGATCGCGTGGAAGGTTCCTACCCACATTCCGGTCGGCGGCATACCGAGAGCGCGCGATGCGCGTGGTGAGCACACGTGTCTTGCCAGAGCCAGCGCCGGCGATGACAAGCATGGGGCCGGTGTGGTGCAGGACGGCTTCTCGCTGCGCTGGATTGAGGCCGGAGAGAGCGCTCTCCGGCGAGACCGCGGTATTGTGGCCGTTCGCGTGGCTGGTTGCAGGCATCAAGGTAAGATAACGTCGAAAGTCGCCCCATGATCGCCAGGTACGAGCACCAACTGACCATGATGGTTCTCTTCCACGATACGCTGGGCCAGGGACAGCCCGATGCCCCAACCGTGCTCCTTGGTGGAGAACCCGGCTTCGAAGATCTGCGTACGCTGCTCACGTGGAATTCCGGGTCCGTCATCGGCCACTCGCACCTTGGCTCCGCCCTCTGGTAGCGGCTGTAGAGAGACGGTGACGACGCCGCCACGGCCGGCAAGGGCGTCGAGCGAGTTCTTGAGTAGCGACTCCAGAGCCCACTCCAGGAGCACGGGATCTCCATGCACTTCCACGGGCTCCGACGGGGGTACATAGCGCACCTCCACGGCCCGGCTGAGCTTGGGCGCTCGCGCCCGGAAGTAGCTGGCGAGACGCTCGCAGACCGCCGCTATGTCCACTGGCTCAAGCCTTGGCGGCGCTCCGATACGCTCGAAGCGATGCGCCACCCGATCCAGCCTCTCCAGGTCGCCATGGATGTGAATGAGGGCGTCGCGCAGCAGCGGATCCGAGTCTCGTTCCCCCAGCAATTCCACCCAGCCGCTGAGGCTGGTGAGTGGTGTTCCGAGTTGATGTGCCGCCTCTCGTGCCATTCCAGCCCAGGTACGCTCTCGCTCGGCGCGCCCACGCGCACGGAACGCAACTACACCGGCTAGTCCGAGGAGGCCGATCAATCCCGCCTGAACCAGCGGGACGATGCGAAGCCCGCGTACCAGCAACGTGTTGCCATAGTGGACACTGCTACCGCCGTCCAGCAGAACCGGCGGGTTGTCGATGTCCATTGCCCGCGCCGTCTCACGCAGCTGCCGGTCCGTCGGCGCCTCAACGCCCAGATTGTCCCAGGCAGTGGGCGTACCATCATTATCGAGGATGATGATCGGTACGCCCTTGGCAACGATGTGACTGGAAAGGTCGAGGAGCGCTGCCGCCGAGGACTCCTCGGTGGTGTCACTCAATGCCTGCCAGACACGCGCGTACATCACGCTCTCGGTTGCCGCATCCACCCTCAGCGCCTGGACCACGCGCCTGGCATAGATGACGTACCAGCCGAGCAGCGCCGCGAGAGCGAGCAGAAGGACCACCGGCGCCGCGCGGCGCATCGCTCAGTCCAGCCGGTCGAGGCCCAGATACGGCTGCAGCGCCTCGGGTACCGTCACCGAGCCGTCAGCGTTCTGGTAGTGCTCGAGGATGCAGGCGATGGTGCGAGGGAACGCGAGACCAGAGCCATTCAGCGTATGCACGAAGCGTGGCTTCTCTCCCTTCGCCGGCCGGTAACGTATGCTGGCACGGCGCGCCTGGAAGTCGACGAAACTGCTACACGATGACACTTCCAGCCAACTGCCCACACCCGGAGCCCAAACCTCCAGATCGTAGGTCATCGCGCTCGAGAAGCCGGTGTCACCGGCCGCCAGCAACTTGACTCGGTAGGGCAGACCCAGTCGCTGGAGTGCGACCTCCGCGTGCCCGGTGAGGATCTCGAGTTCCTCGCGAGACCGCTCGGGCTCCACGTAGCGCACCAATTCCACCTTATCAAACTGGTGGCTTCGCAGCAGGCCGCGGGTGTCCTTGCCGGCAGACCCGGCCTCGCGACGGAAGCACGGGGTGTAAGCCGTGAAAGCCATCGGTAGCTGCGCCGCGTCGAGCACTTCGTCGCGATAGAGATTCGTGACCGGAACCTCGGCAGTCGGGATTAGGAACAGTTCATCGCCACGGATGGCGTAGGCATCATCCTCGAACTTTGGAAGTTGACCAGTGCCTGTCATGGTTGCCCGATTTACCAACGCCGGCACCCAGACTTCCTCATATCCATGCTCTCGTCCATGGAGATCGAGGAAGAATCCGAGTAGCGAACGCACCATGCGTGCGCCGAGTCCGCGGTAGACTACGAAACCCGAACCGCTGATTTTGGCCGCCCGCTCCGGGTCGAAGAGGCCAAGGCGGGCTCCCACTTCCCAGTGCGGAAGAACAGCGTCGCCGATGCGCGGTGTGCCCCACTCACGGACGATGACGTTTGCCTCCTCGCCACCTTCTGGAACCTCATTGAGCGTCACGTTGGGCAACTGGAGGAGGAGCTGATCCAGTTCTCCGGCGACCGATCCCAACTCGGACTCGACCGCGGCGATCTCGTCGCCGATAGCGCGACCGTTGGCGATAAGATCGTCCGCCGGCTCGCCGGCGCGCTTCCGCCGGCCCACTTCCTGGGTGTTCGCGTTGCGGGCTGCCTTACGCTCCTCAACCACGTGGATCAGACGACGACGCTCGGCGTCCAACTCCTCCAGACGATCCACCGCGCCGCTCAACTCGTCCAACTGGCCGCGTCGGCGGAGACCATCGCGCAGCCAGTCGGGCTGCTCTCGAACCACACGAAGGTCGTGCACGTTACCTCGAAGGGAGAGTGCCGGTCTCGAGCCCGCGGAATCCGCAGTTCGGGTCCACGACAAGTCGCAGTCTGACGCTGCGCTCCACCGGGTCGATCGCGTCAACGACGAACTTGGCGTAGATGTTTTGAGCGACGTAGTAGACGTTTGCGCAGTACGGGTGGTTGAGAGATTGTATCGCTCCCACGTCGCCGACAGCTATGGGCAGGTCGGCGCGGTTGACGTAGCCGCCATCGGGAGCTCGTTTCACGTCGTCGAAGGGTTTGTCCAGCTTCTGCATCCCTACCATACGCGCTGGCGGCAGGATCGCCGAGCTCGCCACCCGATCCACCGGAATCAATCGCGCCGCGCCAGCCGCGTCGAAGTCGACAGCGATATCGAACTGATAGTCGGCCGTCATCCGGACGGCTCGCGGCGAGCTCACCAACGCCAACGCGGACGGATGGACCGCCGACGGGCCATTCAACGCGAACACGGTGACCGTGGCGGGGATGGTGTTGGAGTTCGCCTTGATCTCGGTGGGACCGCCACAGGCAGTGGCGGCGAGAGTGGTGGCGAGAGCGACGAACATGCCGGCAAGCGAGCGCCGGAGAGCACCAGAATGGGCCATCGTGTATGCTGCGGTGAAGGAGCTTCCCGCGGTGTGCGGGTGGGGCCGCGAAGAATACCGTCCGGGCGGAACGAGTTCAAGCGCGTGGGACTACGCGACAGTGGTGCCAAGCGCGTATCATTCCTTGACTTCGCTCCATGTCGCCGGTAGCTTGGCAACCATTTTACGGCATCTTTCCGGGGGATTTCGATGGCCACGATCCGCGATCTCGTCAACGCAATAGCCAGGCGCGAAGGTGTCGATGCGGTCATCGTACTGGGACGCGATGGCCTCGTAATAGACAGTCGGTTGGCTGATGGATGGTCCGCCGACGACGTCGCTGCGCACGTGCCCTCCATCCTGACCGCGGCCGACGAATTGGGCTCCGCGGCCGGACTGGAGAGCATCGCGACGGCTGTTCTGGAGTACCCGCGCGGCCTGGCCATAGTGAGCACGCTATCCCCCGAGGCGGTGTTACTCGTCTTCGCTCAGCCCAATCCCAACCTCGGCCAGCTGCTGTTCGAACTGCGCCGTAATCGCGAGCACATCGCGGCGTTGGTCTAGGATGAAGGAGAAGGAGGAGCCTCGTAGCTGTCGGGTGCTAGTGGCTGACGACGAGCCGCACATCGGTCGTATCATAAAGATGAAGCTGGAGCAGGGCCCGTTTACGGTGAGCCTTGTATATGACGGCGCGGAGGCTATCGCGGCGCTGGAGAACGATGGCCCAGTTGATCTCGTGCTTCTGGACCTCATGATGCCTCGTCGGAGCGGCCTCGACGTGCTGTCTTTCGTCCGCTCATCGCCGACTCTGCACGACGTGCCGTGCATAATCCTGACGGCGGCCGGGCAGGAGCAGCAGCATCGGCAGGCCATGGCCCTCGGGGCGACAGCTTTCATCACCAAGCCGTTCAGTCCAAAGAAGCTTTACCAGCTAACGCTGGAACTTGCCGGCCTCACGGCCGACAGCAACGGAGACGCGTAGTGAGTTTGTGGGCAGTCGTACTGGCCGGCGGAGTCGGCTCGCGGTTCTGGCCGCTGAGCACTCCCAGCAGGCCGAAGCAGCTTCTTCCCCTGGCGAGCGACCAGCCTCTGTTGATCGACACCCTGACGCGACTGGAGCCGTTGGTGCCGGCCGAGCAGACGCTGGTGCTGACCAATGTGGAACTACGTGACCCTATTCTGGCGATAGCGCCATCGCTGCCCCCTGACAACGTGCTGACGGAGCCTCGGCCTGCGGGCACGGCCGCCGCTCTCACGTGGGCCGCTGCGGAGATCCGCCGCCGGGCCGGCGAAGAGGCAATCATGGTCTGCGTCCACGCCGACTGGTCGATTGCCGATGCTGACGGATTTCGCGACACGCTTCGCGAGGCCGCCGAGGTCGCAGCGCTCCATCACGGCCTGGTGACCGTCGGAATCGTGCCCACGCGGCCGGAGATCGGCTACGGCTACATCCGCGCTGGTGAGGAGGTGTCGGGTGGCGCACGGCGCGTCGCGAAGTTCGTCGAGAAGCCTGATCGCCAACGCGCCGAGCAGTTGTGCGCCGAAGGCTGCCTGTGGAACTCCGGCATCTTCGTCTGGCGGGTCGGGGATTTCCTGGGCGAGGTGGAAGCTCACACGCCCGAGGTTGCTCCAGTCCTGGCCACTGCGGCGGGCGACGCCGAACTGTTCTTCCGTAGCGTCACCCCGGTGTCGGTGGACGTCGGGGTGTTGGAGCGCAGCGACCGTGTCTACGTGGTGCCTGGCGATTTCGGCTGGGACGACGTCGGCACCTGGGCCTCACTCGCCAGGGTGCGCAAGACAGACGCCGACCGGAACGCTTGCAGCGGCCACGTACACCTGCACGATGCCCGCGACAATGTCGTTCACAGCGAGGGGAACGCCGTCGTTATGTACGGAGTGGAAGGCCTGGTCGTCGTCGTTAGGGATGGTCTCACGCTGGTCACCTCCGTGGAGCGTGCCGCCGAGTTGAAGCTGCTGCTCGACACCCTTCCCGCCTCGCTCCGCGACCTGCCGTGACAGCGATGTTCCTCTGGGACGACGCGGCCGCACGACATTTCGCCCCGTTCGCCCTCACTCGGCCGGTGGGTGAACTCCGCGCTGGCGCGCATCTCATACGCGAGCGCTGGGAGCGTCTGTTCGGTGTCCGAGCGGCAGGGTTCGTGAGCTCCCGACATCTCGAACACTTCGATGAGTTGGGCGCGCCGCCTTCGGCCGCACTGGTGCCGTCCGGAGCAATCATCGTGAACGCTCGCTGCGTGCCTGCACTGGATGCAGCGACGACCGTGCCCGCCCTTCGCTCCGCTCTCGTTACAGAGTGGGTATGCGGCGGACGACTGGCTGCATTGCGTGTTCCGCACGGCCTCAGCGCGAGTGAACTTGGCGAGATCGAATCGCTGGAGAAGCTCGCCGCGCGTGCCCCGCGAACCGACGGCAACAGAGTCGTAGAGCTGCCTGGTCGCTGGCTGGAGGCACCGTGGGACCTCATCGCCACGCTGGATTCCCAACTGCACGAGGATGTCACGGCGCTCGCTCAGGAGTTGGATTGCGATTCCCCGCCTGCTCAGGCTATTGTGCTGGGCGATCATGCAGTGCTCGTCGAGCGCGACGCGACAGTTGAGCCCTCGGTTGTGCTGGACGCGACATCGGGACCGATCCTCATCAGGCGCGGAGCGATGGTGGCAGCCTTCACTCGCCTGGTAGGACCCTGTATCGTCGGCGAGAACTCGTCAGTGCTCGGCGGTAGGGTGACATCGGCGGCGATTGGCGAGCGATGCAAGGTGCATGGAGAGGTGAGTCACACCGTCTTCCTCGGGCACTGCAACAAGGGGCACGATGGATTCGTCGGCCATTCGTACATCGGACGGTGGGTGAACCTGGGCGCCGGTACCATCACCAGCAATCTGAAGAACACCTACGGGACTGTGTCTCTCTGGACCCCGCTCGGCATGCGTGACACCGGTCAGCAGTTCCTCGGCACCATGTTCGGTGACCACTCCAAGACCGCCATCGGCACCCTCCTCTCCACCGGCACGGTTCTGGGCGCCGGTGCTAATGTTTTTGGCGTCGGAATGCCGCCGCGTTCCGTCGCACCCTTCGCCTGGGGGCACGGCGACCCGAGCCCAACCTACGAACTGGATCGCTTCCTGGTCGTCGCCGAAAGGGTGATGGCGCGACGAGGAATCGTTCTCGGAGAGTTGACGCGACTCCAGCTCTCAGCGGCGCATGCCTGGCGTGAGGAGCTGTCCGGAGAATGAAGGTCTGGAGCCTGGGCAGTGGGAGTAAGGGGAACGCGATCCTGATCGAGTCCGGCAATGCAAGGTTGCTCGTGGATGCCGGCTTCTCCCCACGTATGCTCGCCCAGCGCCTACAGGCGATAGCTATCGCGCCGGGCTCGATCACCGATTGCGTGATAACGCATGAGCATGGGGATCACTGCCGCGGCGCTGCCGCTGCGGCGGCAAAGTGGGGGTGGCAGTTGCACGCCACGACCGGCACGATCGCCGGATGCCCCAGCCTGACAGCCGCGGATCCGCATCGCTTCGCCGCTGGAGCCACGCTCACGATGGCCGGCATGACGGTGGAGACTATCGCTTCACCGCACGACGCCAATGAGTCGGTGGTGCTGGTAGTTACAACACGGGACGGCATTCGCCTGGGCTTGGCCTATGATCTGGGACACGTGCCAGAGACTATTGCGTCCGCTCTCGAGCGACTGGACGTGCTGGTGTTGGAGAGCAACCATGACGAGGGTATGCTGCGCACTGGCCCCTATCCGGCATCGGTGCGCGCGCGCATTTCCAGTAGCACGGGCCACCTGAGCAATCGCGCCGCAGCGACTAGCGCTGTCCGCTCGGTGAACCCGAATCTGGCGCACGTCCTCCTGGCGCACATGAGCGAGAAGTGCAACGACCACGGCCTGGCCGTCACTGGAATGCGTGCAGCGTTAAACCGTACGCGTTATCGCGGACAGGTGTCGCCGCTGCTACAGCACGGACCGTGCGGACCGTTCCTGCCGCGCCACTCGCGGGCGCCCTCGGCCACCCAGCTGTCGCTTTTCTGACTTGTGGGAGGCGGGAACAGGCGACTGCATTGCGGGTGACTTCGGCACTTCGGCACTTCGGCACTTCGGCGACGAGGTGTTTAAGAGCCCCAGCTGCCATTGCCGAGTAACGTAGATGCCAGCAGTCCGGTGGTGGAATCTTCACCGCCACTTTCGAGGCGTGGCGCAAGGAGCGGGGCACTTACAATGACGTCCGGGTGCAGCTCGGCGTACAATGTTTGCTGCAAGGCCGATGATACATGCTATCGTCCCGCCAAGAGCAATCCTCGTCGTGACCGATGAATCTCTGCGGACTCGGCGGTCCAATCTCCTCAACGAGAGCGGGACCTTGCTCCCGCCACAGAGCAATCAGACGCGGAGCGATGCGATGACCACGAGCTTTCATGGCAGACCCTGCTGGTACGAACTCTCGACGAGCAGCGGTCATCTGAAGCGGGCGGAGGAGTTCTACGGTGGTATCCTTGGCTGGACATTGGAGGACGCCGGGATGGAGGGGTTCGCCTATCATCTCGCCAACTGCGATGGCGACATGGTGGCGGGGCTGATGGCGATGCCCGGGGACATGACGAGCACGCCCCCACACTGGACTGTCTACTTCGCCGTTGACGACGCCGACCAGACAGTGGCAGACGCCAGGTTGGCTGGAGCGGCCGTGTGTCAGGAGCCTACTGACATTCCCGGGACGGGCCGCTTCGCCATGCTGTCCGATCCCCAGGGAGCTACGTTCGGCATTCTGCAACCGGACATGAGCGGCATGTCGCCAGAGAACGTCGCCAAGGCGGAGCGGGGTGAGGGCGCTTTCGATCAGAGCAAGCCAGGCCACGGCAACTGGCACGAACTGATGTCAACCGACCCCGTATCAGCCTTTGCGTTCTACGCCGGGCTATTCGGCTGGACCAGGGGGGACACGGTAGACATGGGCGACATGGGGAACTATCAGCTCATCCACCGCGATGGAGTCGACATAGGGGGAATGATGGGACTGGGTAATGCCCCCGTGCCGAGCTGGCTCCCGTACTTTGGTGCGCAGGGCAGCGTGTCCGATTCTGCCGAGTCCGTGGTCGCTCGAGGTGGCATGGTGCACCATGGTCCTTGCGAGGTGCCGGGCGGAGGCTACATCGTAATCTGTCAGGACCCGCCGGGCGCCTGGTTCGCGCTCGTCGGCACCAACAAGTGAAGTAGACGGCGCACGAGCACCCGAACTTTTGCAGGGACCAGCCGCGCGTCCCGGGCTCCCCACTCCAAGGGCAGTCAGGCGAAAAAGGGGACCGGCTGACAGCCGGTCCCCCCTTTCACATCCTGGTGCGAGCGACTAGTACATGCCGCCCATGCCGCCGCCGCCCTGAGGGGCGCCGCCGCCAGAATCCTTCTCCTTCCGCTCGACCACGACTGCCTCGGTCGTAAGCAGGAGGCCGGCGATCGACGCGGCGTTCTGAAGCGCCGTGCGGGTCACCTTGGTTGGATCGATGACGCCCGCCTGAACGAGGTCCTCGTAAGTATCCGTGAAGGCGTTGTAGCCGAAGGAGATCTCCTTGGCCGCGCGTACCTTCTCAACAACCAGCGACGGCTCGCCGCCAGCGTTCTGGACGATCATGCGGATAGGCTCCTCGATGGCGCGACGAATGATGTCAACTCCGATCTGCTCATCCAGATCCGCAACCTTGAAGTCCTTCAGCGCCGACTGCACGCGGATGAAGGCCACACCGCCACCCGGGACGATTCCCTCTTCAACGGCCGCGCGCGTGGCATGCAGGGCATCCTCGACGCGAGCCTTCTTCTCCTTCATCTCGGCCTCGGTGGCTGCACCGACGTCGATCACGGCAACTCCGCCAGCAAGCTTGGCCAGGCGCTCCTGGAGCTTCTCGCGGTCGTAGTCGGACGTGCTCTTGTCGACCGCTGCGCGGATCTCCTTGACACGGCCCTGGATGGCATCAGCCTCGCCACCACCATCGATGATCGTGGTGTTGTCCTTGTCGACGACGATGCGCTTGGCGCTACCGAGGTCGGTTATGACGGCGTTCTCAAGCTTGAAGCCGACTTCCTCGGAGATTACCTGGCCGCCGGTGAGAACTGCGATGTCCTGCAGCATCGCCTTGCGGCGATCGCCGAAGCCCGGTGCCTTTACTGCGCAGACGCGAAGCGTGCCGCGGAGCTTGTTAACGACGAGCGTGGCCATGGCCTCGCCCTCGATGTCCTCGGCGATGATGAGCAGCGGCTTGCCCATCTGCGCGACCTTCTCGAGGATCGGGAGCAGATCCTTCATCGCGCTGATCTTCTTGTCGTGGATGAGGATGAGGGCGTCCTCGAGGGCGGCCTCCATCTTCTCCGGGTCGGTCACGAAGTACGGCGACACGTAGCCCCGATCGAACTGCATGCCATCGACCGTCTCCAGCGTCGTCTCGAGACCCTTGGCCTCCTCAACGGTGATCACGCCGTCCTTGCCGACCTTCTCCATCGCCTCGGCGATGAGATTGCCGATCTCGGGATCGTTGTTGGCCGAGATGGTGCCGACTTGCGCGATCTCCTTCTTGCCAGTGGTGGGCACGGAGATCTTCTTCAGCTCCTCGGTGACCGCGGCGACGGCCTTATCGATGCCACGCTTGATGGCCATCGGGTTGGCGCCAGCGGTAACGTTCTTGAGCCCTTCACGGAAGATTGCCTGGGCAAGGACGGTTGCCGTTGTGGTACCGTCGCCAGCGATATCGGAAGTCTTGGTCGCCACTTCCTTCACCATCTGGGCGCCCATGTTCTCGATCGGATCGATGAGCTCGATCTCCTTAGCCACGGTAACGCCGTCCTTCGTGATTGTCGGCGCACCAAACTTCTTCTCAATGACAACGTTGCGACCCTTGGGGCCGAGCGTAACCTTGACCGCCTCGGCGAGTTGGTCGATGCCCTTCTTCAAGGCAGCGCGCGCCTCGACGTCAAAAATCAGTTCCTTGCTAGCCATTGTAGCTCCCTGGTACCCGGATGGGTTGATCGTTCAGGTCAGCGTCGACGCCGGAGCGTCGCGCGACTCAGATTCTTGGAGGGGGACACCGACGGCGGCAAACCGCACATCGGAAATGACGTGTCGGTCGGAGCAAGCTGTCGGGTGACAGCGGAGCGCCGCGACACGTCGGGTCAGCCGACTACGGCGAGGACGTCGGACTCGCGGAGAATCAGGTACTGCTCGTTCTCCACCGTGACTTCGGTTCCGCTGTACTTACCATAGAGGACCTTGTCGCCAACCTTAAGGTCCATCGGGACACGCGCGCCTTCTTCGAAGCGTCCAGGGCCGACGGCAACGACCTCTCCCTGCTGTGGCTTTTCCTTCGCCGTATCAGGGATGTACAGGCCTCCGCGCATCTGCTCGGACTCCTCGGTCGCCTTGACGACGACGCGGTCGGCGAGCGGCTGAACGTTCACTGCCGCGTCACTCTTCGTGGCCATTGCTGGGTTCTCCTTCGTGGGGGACAGTTCTCTAATCTCGGTTGTTAGCACTCGATGGTGTCGAGTGCTAACAACAAAATATCAGGCGCCGAGGATTGGAAGTCAACCCCACCCTGAACCGCTGAACGAGCGAGCTAAGCTGTGCCACACGAAGCATTTACAAAACGAACGAACAAGCCACACTGGCAGCCTGTACCGTCATAATGACAGCCGCCCGGCCATCTAGGCGGACTAGGCAGTTGGCTCGGAAAGCAGTGCGTAGGCCAGTCGCAACCCGTGGAGTGTCAACTCCGGCTCTACCAAATCGAACGACTCGCAGTGCGGTCGCAGTACTTCCGCCAACCCCCCCGTGGCCACCACCAGCGGTACCTCTGGGCCTGGCCATTCTTCTTTCAGGCGACGCACGAGGCCGTCGATGGATGCCGCGGCCCCGAATATCACACCCGACCTGATGCACTCTTCGGTGCGCCGACCAATGAGCTTCTCAGGAGCCTTTAACTCGGTCGCTGGCAACTTCGAAGTGCGTCTGAAGAGCGTGTCCGCGGAAGTCCTGATACCGGGCGCTATGATCCCGCCCAGGAAAACACCATCGGCGGTGATACAGTCGTAGGTGGTCGCCGTACCGAGGTCCACGACAATCGTGTCGCGACCGTACATGCGGCTGGCGGCGAGGGTGTTGATAAGGCGGTCAGCGCCCACCGTGAGCGGTTCCTCGACGTCGAGGGTGATCGGCAGAGGAGCGCGTGCGTCGACCACCAGCGGAGTGAGCGAGAAGCAGCGGGCGCACGCCGCGACGAGGGTCGGCGTCACCGCTGGTACCACTGAACCGATCGCCACTCCGTCGACTGCACCTCGCGGCACTTCGGCCGAATCGAGCAACGCGCGGAGTAGCAGTCCGATCTCGTCATCAGTGCGAGTTTCGTGGGTCGTCAGCCCCCACCGGGCGCGCAACTCGCTTCCGTCAAACAGGCCAACAGTTGTCTCGGTGTTGCCAACGTCGAAGACGAGTATCATCGGGTTCTCACGGTATTGGTGAGTATTAGCGAGCCGGCGTGCATGGTCTGCACGCCCTCCATGGTCTCCACTCTCAGCCCGCCGTCGGCGGCGAGGCCAACTACCCGGCCCACACAGGGCGACGTACAGTACAGTCCAACGGCCAGGTCGCGAGAAGCGAAGTCGCGCAATTCAGCGTCAGTCAACGGCCCGCGCTCGGCTGCCGCATTGATGAGCGCCGGCACAATCGCATCCAGCACATCCAGACGGTGGGTTCCAGCGCGGAGCGCCGCACCCCCAACTGGCTCCGCCGGCGCGCCAACGTTGACACCAACTCCGATCGCCACCCAGGACGCACGACTCGCCTGCCAGCGAGCCTCCACAAGAATACCGGCCAGCTTGCGCCCGTCCAGATAAACATCGTTCGGCCATTTCAATTGCACTGGCAACGGAGCAAAGCAGTCGAGCGGACCGGCGATCGCCAGGCCGAGCCGGATCGCTAACACGCTGACTGAAGCGGCGTCCAGATCCCGCGCCAACACTGTAAGACAGATCCCCTGCCCCGCTGCTGAGTGCCATCGCTTCCCGTAACGGCCGCGTCCTCCGGTCTGCTGATCGGCGACGACCACCGCGCCGTGCGGCGCACCTTCCTCGGCCAGACGGTGCGCGTCGTCGAGCGTCGAGACGGTGCTGCCATAAGCAGCCACAAACGGTACTCCCCACCGAGCGGCCAGAAGCGAAGTGTCGATACCGTCGTAGCGCTCAACCATAGCCTGGTTGTCGTCGGTCATCGCCAATGGGCTCGAGAGATCAACCACGACCATAGATGAACCAGACCACGAAGCAGCCCAACAGGACGCGGTAGATCGCGAACGACGCATAGCTGTTCCGACTGACGAAGCGTAGCAACACGGCAATCGCCAGCCAGCCGCTCAGCGCGGCGGCGACAATACCCGCTACTAACGGTGCGTTGAGCCCCGTCTCGCGAAGCGCTTCTGGAACCTTCAGTATCGCTGCCGCGGCAATGATCGGCATGCTCATGAGGAAGCTAAAAACAGCCGCCGAAGAGCGGTCCAGACCGAGTGCGCGACCGGCGGTGATCGTGGCTCCCGATCGGGAGACGCCGGGAACGAGCGCGAAGCACTGTGCAATCCCGATTAGAATGGCATCGGTCCAGCGGATCTGATCCAACTGGCGCCGGTCGCTCATCACCCTGTCCACGGCCCACAGGATGAGACCCAGAACGATCAGTGCCAGAGCCGTGATGATGGGTGCACGGAAGATCGTTTCGGCGTACTCCTCCAGTAATAGTCCGGCAACTCCCGCGGGTATCGTGGCGACTATGAGGAAGACGACGCGTCGTTGCTCGAGGGTACGAACCTGGCGAGTTCGGACAATGCTCCAGGCGGCCCGAGCCAGATTGATCCACTCCTGCCGGAAGTACCAGGCGAGAGCAAAGAGGGTTCCGACGTGCAGCGATACATCGAACGCCAGGCCCGGTGCGGGCCAACCGAAGAGTAATGGAGCGAGCGAGAGGTGAGCTGAGCTACTGATGGGCAGGAACTCGGCGAGCCCCTGAATGATCCCCAGGACGATTGCCTGAAAAACGGTCATGTAGAGGACGTGAAGGGTGTCGGGCCGGATTCGGCGCTGACGGTGAGCGACGGAGCAGAAGCCAACGTCTCGGTGTAGAGGGCCTCGTACTGGGCGACGACCGCCTCTTCCGAGAATCTCTCGCGGGCATCCTTGGCGGCGGCAGCGCTCATACGCTCCCACCGTCCGCGGTCACTTAGCAACTCAATCGCGGCCGCTGCCATCCCCTCCACATCTCCTACTGGCCGCAGCACTCCAGTTTCACCGGAACTAACCACTTCCGGTATTCCTCCTATGTCGCTGGCGACAACCGGTACGCCACAAGCCATCGCTTCCAGCGCTCCGAGACCGAAGGACTCGCTGGAGCTCGGCATGAGGAAGAGGTCAGCGTTGGCGAGGAGAGGGGCCACCGCGTCAATCTTGCCCAGAAAGTGCACGTCTCGATCGACGCCCAATCTTCGCGCCGCATCCTCGCCAGCGGCTCGCTCGGGTCCGTCGCCAACCATGACGAGCGATGCCGGCATGACCGCTCGCACGCGGGCGAATATGGCGACGATATCTGTGATCCGTTTTACCGGACGGAAGTTGGAAACGTGCATGAGAATTGGCCCTGATCCGCTCACTTCGGCCCGGAGCGTCCCCGGATGGCGACTCCTGTCGTACGCGACGGGGTCGATGAAGTTTGGAATGACACTCACTGAGCAGCCGGTGCAGCCGAATGTTCGCACAGTTTCGTCACGAAGATATTGCGAGACCGCAGTGATGCGATCCGAACGCTCGATCGAGAACTTCGTTATGGCCTGGAAGGAGGGATCCTGGCCAACGATGGTGATGTCGGTGCCGTGCAAGGTCGTGATGAGCTTTACATCGGCGCCTTCAGCTCGCAGCATCTCGCGGGCGATCCAGGCGCTCGTGGCGTGAGGGATTGCGTAGTGCAGATGGAGCAGATCCAGCCCGTGACCAATCACCACCTCGTGCATGCGAACGGCGAGAGCGAGGTCGTAGGGTGGAAATTCGAACAGTGGGTATCGAGGGACGTCCACTTCGTGGAAGTAGACCCTGGGCAGGAAAGCGGGCAGCCGGAATGGCTGGCGGTAGGTGATGAAGTGCACCTCGTGTCCTCGTGCCGCGAGCGCGATGCCCAGTTCCGTAGCGACGGCGCCGGAGCCGCCATAGGTCGGGTAACAGGTGATACCGATCTTCACTGGATGTACTCCGCATGCGGTGTAGAATCAGCGCGGACGGGCGCCGGTGGGCCGCAACGGGCAGACCACCAAGCTGCCACGCGCTCTGTGGCGTCGGGCGATGTAGGATCCACTACGGTAACTGATCCCGCCGGCAACTGGTGGCGAATCCACGTGCGCTGTCTCTTGGCGTACTGGCGGGTGGCGATGATAACCGCGTCGCGAGCAGCCGACTCTGTTAGCAAGCCGTCTGCCAGCCGCCTGACTGTGTCATAGCCGGTGGCATTCCATGCCGGAGCATGATCGGCGACGGTGAGGCGCAGGGCACGCACCTCATCCTCCCAGCCAGCTCTGAACATTTCGTCGACGCGGCGCTCTATCCGGGTCCGAAGTTGCTCCACACCTGGGTCAACGACGAGGTAGCGCGCCGGCCATGGGGTGACGGGAACCGCCTCCGCGTGGAGCTCGCTTATCCGTCGGCCAGCTAGCAGCGCCGTCTCAACGGCCCGGCGGAGCTGCGCGGGGCCGAGATGGGCGCGCGATGGATCAAGCACACTCACCCAACGGCGCAGTTCATCCAGCGACCACGCGTCCATCACGGACTCCAGGCCAGCGCGGCGCGCCTCGTCCAGCTCCGGTGCCCGGAAGAGCGGCTTGAGAAGTGACCGGACATAGAAGCCCGTACCGCCCACGATTAAAGTCTCTGAGCCATCGTCGGTAGCCTCGTCAATCCAGCCTCGTGCATCGGCGGACCACCGGGCGGCGGAGTAGCGCTCGCCGGGATCGGCGACGTCGATGCCACAATGCCTCACGAGCGTTCGCTGCGCCTCAGATGGCTTTGCTGTGCCAATATCGAAGCCGCGATAGACCTGCCTGGAATCGGCACTTATGATCACCGCACCGGTCCGTTGGGCCAGCTCTAGCGCGAGGGCGGACTTCCCCGCCGCAGTAGGTCCGACGATGATGTTGAGCGGCCGGAAGGCCATCTCAACGCCGTCCGAAGCGACGTTCAAGTTCGTCCCACGAGAGCTGAACGATGGTGGAGCGCCCATGTACGTCGTGCGCCGCGAGCCGGGTACTGGAGAGAGCCAGGTAGAGCGCGCGCATCTCCGGCTGCGAGAGCACGTCACCAGCCTTGACGGCAGCCTTGCACGCCACGGTAGCCGCCAGCCGCTCGTGTCGAGGCGCGGAGCCGGCGAAGCGCGCTCCCGTCAGCGCATCGAGCGACTCGCGCAGGCAACGCTCGGCGTCGAAACGCGGATGCGGCACGGGCACGCTACGAACAAGCAGGGTGTGTCCCCCAAACCCCTCCACTTCATAACCGAGTCGGCTAAATAGCTCACGGTGCTCATCGAACGCATCAGCCTCGGCCGGACCCAGATGTATTGTGAGCGGGAACAGGAGGCGCTGTGAGGGTGCGTCACCGGCGTCCAGCGCACTCATGAACTGCTCATACAGCACACGCTCATGAGCCGAGTGCTGGTCGATGAGGACCACACCATCGTCACGCTCGAACAGCATCCAGGTGCGGCGAAGTTGCAGCAGCATCGGCACCGCGCCGGCCGTCGTGGTCGCCGCATTCAGTGCGCCAGCCTCATCGATATGCGCGTCGGTATCGCTGTCGCGCGCCAGTTCGTCAGTGAAAGGCGAGCTACCCGCTACATCGGCGAACAGGCCATCGGCGTCGTGGTCGAGCGGTCGGAGCACACTCACATCGTCGGTCGCGCCGGACGAACTTAACTGGGCGAGCGTGAGCCCGCCGAAACGGTGCCCGCGGCCTATGGATGCCGCGCTGTCGAGCGTGCCAAGGGCGCGACGCACCGCCTCTTCCACCGCCCGCTCCACTGGCCACCGATCCTCGAACCGCACCTCCGCCTTGGCCGGATGGACGTTCACGTCCACGAGGTCGCCGGGCATCACGACGTCGATAAAATAGGATGGCCGGACGCCCGAGGGGATTGTCGAGCGGAAGGCTGCCTCAACGGCGCGCGTGATCCCACCATCTCGCACCGAACGCCCATTCACGCTCAGGAAGGTGCGCCGCGTTCGAGTGCCGACGTCGGGCGGCCGCTCGACGAGCCCGGAAATGTGCATGGCGCCCTGCACGTCCTCCACGTCGAGCAGCGAATCAGCGTAGGCACCCCCCCAAACACCGGCCAATCTGGCTCTCAGCGACGACGCTGGCGGCAGGGAGAGCGCCAATTTGCTGCCGTGGGTGAGGGTGAAGCGAACATCACGGCGCATCAAACCGGCGGTGATGAATGCGTCACTGACCGCCCGCCATTCGGATCGAGGACCACGCAAGAACTTGAGCCGGGCCGGCGTGTTGTAAAACAGTCGGGCGACGCTGACGGTCGTACCGCGTCTTCGCGCCACGGGCTCGGCGGATACGAGTGCACCGGCATCGGCACGGACATGCACGCCGGCACCGTCCTCGGTCGCCGATAGGAGCTCCAACTGTGATACAGAACATATCGCCGGTAGCGCCTCGCCCCGGAAGCCAAAGCTTGACACGCCTACCAGGTCAGAGGCCAGGCGAATTTTGGAAGTCGCGTGGCGTGCCAGAGCCAGCAAAGCATCGTCGCGTTCCATACCCATGCCGTCGTCAGACACCCGTATGAGGCTACGTCCGCCGTCTTCGACAAGGACGTCAACGGTCCGCGCGCCGGCGTCAAGAGCGTTCTCGACGAGTTCCTTGAGCACGGAGGCGGGCCGCTCGACGACCTCGCCGGCGGCGATCTGATCGGCGACGGCGCTGGGGAGAATGGCGATGTTAGGCACGTGACAAGTTACCCGGCGAGCGCGACGAGGGCCAATCGCGATCTGCTCACCACTCAGTCCGCACGCAATTCGTACAACTTCGTACGCTCGACCCAGCCGACCTGCAAACCAAGCTGAATACGCGTCCACACTCCCGCACGGGCACGTACCCTGGCTACCTCACCGGCGGCCAATTCGCGTCGCGCCGCGGCAGTGACGGCCGGCTGATCGCGAAGTAAGACCCCCTGGCCCACCACTACCAGGTCACGCGCCGCCAGCCGTTCCGCCGCTAGTGCCGCCCCACCCCCGCCGAGAACGGCGATGACGAGTAGCGAGCCGACTGCAGCAGTGATGAGGGACCCTCCGTTCACGACGCTCCACAGAGCGAGAGCGGCGGCCGTGCCCCATGCCACAAGCGCCACCCACTGAAGGAAGGTCTGCGAGACTGGCGGGACTGCCGCGGCTCCGCCTAGCTGCTCACCTGGAAGCAGGTGCAGGCGTTCGCGGATGTCGCGAGCCGACGGCTCCAGGCGCAGAGAGCGCTGCCACCCGACGGCCGCGGCGGCACTGTCGCCGTAAGCCCAGGCGGCGGTACCGGCGTTTGCCCACGCGTCCGCCGAGCGCGGCTCTCTGGCGGTAACCGCGGCGAACATATCGTAAGCAGCGGGGAAATTACCCGCGTGGTAGAGCGACACCCCCTCGGCGAAGAGGGCGCCAGCCGAAGCTGTGGGCGTGGGGGACGACTGAACAGCGACTACCGCACTAGCGGTGCCCGCACTGGCTACGCCGAACGCGACCGCCGCCATCAGGAGAGCACCGGTACCCGCCCAGCGAGGACTTGCGGCGGAGTGAATGCCGGTACGCCGGCGGGCCTCCGAGTCGATGGAACGCACAACGGCCTGGGCCCGCTCGGTAAGCTGTCTTATGGATTCTTGCGATCGGTCGGCATCAACATCGTAAGCCACGCGGTCGAGACGCGACAGCAACTCTGCAGCATCGAGAGCGACCGGTGTGCTCACACCTTCCAGTCTGAGCGCACGAATGAAAGTGCGCTCATCTCCACTGGGCAGCGACGTCAACGACAGACGTTCGGTAATCGCTCGCAGAAAGAGGGAACGAAGACCGCACGCACCCTGCACAATATCGTCTGGCGTGGGCCGGTCAGCGGATAGAAAACTGTTGAAAGTTTCTAAGTCACGAGCTGCCGACGGCACCGTCCGCGGTCGTGGGCGTCGGCGCCGGACCCTCATCACCAATGAAGGCAACGGTAACAGAGCGATAGCCAGCCAGTAGACCGGCGCCTGCGCCGGCGGACGCGGTACCGGACCCCGCCAGCGCTCGCGGACCGACAACGGCGGCTCCACGGATGCTGCGGTCGAGTCCAGGGCAGCGAGCGTGCCCATGGCCACCTGAACCGTCTCGGGTTGAGTTGTGACGAACAGGTAAGCGACCTGGTCAGGATCGAAGTAGGAGTAGCTGATTACCGGGATGGACTGTAAACCGTACCGCCGCGGCGTGAGCAACCAGTCGAACTCCTTCACACCACGGATCGATCGCCTGGTGGTGTCCAGCGTAACACGCTCACCGCTGGCGACGACATTAGCCCATGGTATGTCTAATCTCGGCCTCGGGAAGAGGTTGACGTTGCCCGTTCCGGATACGCGCGCGGTGACTAGTAGCGGATCACCCACCCGCGGCGCCGCGACGCTGTCGCTTGCCAGGCGGATTTCGAGGCCCGTACCCACGGCGCCGTCATAGTCCGCTGGCCTCCCAGCTGCTGGCGTCGCCAGCGCGACCAGGCGCACTGGAGCGGTCCGCAAGAGGAAGCTCTCTTCCCGGCTGAAGAAGCTGCGGCTTAGGGGAAGCGAGTAGCTAAGCCGGGCCGCCGGAATCTCATGCACGCCCGCGGTAAGCGGAAAAACGGCGCGCTCAAAAACATGTGCCTCGTAGCGGCCAGCCCGGTCACCCGGCACCACGACGTGAGTGACAGGCAGGTCGTAGCCGAGCACACCTGCCATCTCGGGAGGTATGAACTCAGGGTTTCGCCGCAGTCGAGCGCGAACCTCGTCGCCGAGGAAGACCCCGACCTGGTAGTTGGCCTGCTGACCCACATACACCGTGTCTGGATGCATGACGGCGTGGAACTCCACTGCCTTACCCGTCAGCGGAGCCTCGGACAGAATAGCGGGCTGCTGAGCGAGCACCGGCTCGGCCCACAAGGCCAGCGCCGCGATAGCCAAGAACCACCCTGGCCCGCTCACCAGTCCTTCCCAGTTCGCGGAGGCTCGGGACTCTGCTGGCGCTGCCGCTTGCCCTGCACCGCCTGCTCCTCGCGTGCCGCACTGTTCAAAAGTTGTTCTGCCTGCTGCTTACCAAGCGCGCCCGGACTCTCCTTCTCCCCACCGTCACCTTCGGGCTGCTTATCGTCGCCACCTCCCCCGCCTCCGCCTCCACCTCCCCCACCGCCTCCCTGCTCGTCCTTCTCGCGCAGAGCGAGCTCGTAATTCCAGCGAGCATCAGAGTCGTCCGGTTGAGCGATGAGCACCTGCTTGTAGGTGGCCAACGCGGCGTCCAAAGCCTGGTCAGACTCCGTTCCTTCCCCCCGGAGACCGGCTCGCAGTTCGGCGAGACCGAGATTGTAGAGGGCAGTTTGTCGCAGCGATCCGTCAGTTTCAGCAACAACCCGCTCCAACACTTCTGCCGCCGCAGCCAGAGAGTCGGCTGCGAGGAGGGCTGTACCGAGGTTGTATAGAAGCTCGGGTCGCCGGTCTCCGCCCTGAATGGCACGTCGATAGGCCGCAATAGCCTGCACATAGCGACCAGCACGGTACGCGGCAGCCGCGTCCGTGACGTCGTCTGCCCGCACTGGAGCGGGAAGCGTGGCAAGGAGCAGCGCCGCTCCAGCGACTGTGGCGGTGATCCGCCGACGGCGCAGCGGCCCGAAGCGTAGGCGGTTATCGGCCAGCATGGTGTCGAGAAGGAGCAGGAGTACGGCAGGAAGGAGGAAGAGCTGGAATCGTGGCGTGAGGAGCTCGCTCTCGGCAAGCGTCCGGCGCTCGGTCCGGAGCCCGTTCATGGCAGCGCGGATGCGCCCTGCCTTGTCGCTCGCCCCAGCATCAATGAAAACACCTCCGGAAATCTCAGCGGCGGATCGAAGCATTTCCGCATCGTAGCGGGTGACGACGATGGAACCGTCCTGATCTCGCTTCATCGATGTACTGCCATCGCGCTCGTTGACGGGAATGGTGGCGCCCTGCGATGTACCGAAACCTACAGTAACGAGCAGCACTCCGGCCGCCTTCGCTCTCCGGGCCGCTTCAGCCACGTCCTCGGGCGACTCCCAGACCTCGCCGTCGCTGAAGATGACGATCCCCTTGCCGGCGGGCGAACTGGTGGATGTGAGAAGCTCGATGCCCTGGTTAATGGTTCGAACGAGCGAACTGCCCGCCTGGCCCACGACAGAAGGATCCAGATTATCCAGGAATAACTCAATCGCTCCATCATCAATTGTGAGCGGGGAGAGGATGTAGCTTCGGCCGGCGAAGGCCAGGAGGGCAAACCGGTCGCCCGGAGATAGTGCGCGCAGGCGCCGTATTTCCTGCTTTGCCAGTTCCAGACGTGACGGGCGATCATCCTCGGCGAGCATGGACAGGGACGCGTCGACAGCGAGTACGATGTCAGCGCCCTCTCCGCGCACGATGCTCCTCTGCGTGCCCCAGCGGGGCCCGGCGAGGGCGACGCCAATGAGCGCCGCGGCGAGGCCGAGTCGGATGGCCCGCCAGGTGGCCGTCGGCACACTGACCGGCCCGCCGAGGCGTGGAAGGAGCTCGGCATCGGCCAATCGCGCCAGCCTCCTGACGCGCTCGCGCCGCGCGACTACGACCAGGAAGACCACCGCCGCTGGTAGGATCACCACCAGCGGGAGGAGCCAAGGATGAGCAAACATTCGGAGCAGCCAGTAGGTGCCGATCACGGTACCGGGCCCCTCCAGGCCAGCAACATCAACTCGGCCGCAAGGGCGAGCAGGGCGATGCCCAGCGGCCACTGATACCGCTCCGTGTACCGCACATAGGAGCGCGCCTGGACCGGCGACCGCTCCAACTGGTCGATCAGATCGTAAATGCGCGCCAGGGCGGCCGCGTCATGCGCTCGGAAGTAGCGCCCGCCCGTTGTCTTTGCCACGTCGCGAAGCAGGGGTTCGTCGATACGCACGAGGCGATTCTCGTAACGCAGGCCGAACAGACCCTTACCCACCGGAACTGGCGCCATTCCTTCGGTTCCCACGCCGATGGTGTAGATGCGTATGTCGAAGGCCGCCGCGGCCTGCGCCGCCGTGCGCGGGTCCACGGACCCCCGATTGTTCTCGCCGTCGGTAAGTAGGATCATGACGCGCGATCGTCCCGGAGCATCGCGAAGCCGGTTGGCCGCGGTGACTATAGCGCTCCCAATCGCCGTGCCATCCTCGAGCTGACCGGCATGCAGGTTGTCCACCGCCGCGAGGATGACGGGATAGTCCACCGTCAGCGGCACCTGGGTCAGTGCCTCTCCGGCGAAGGCAACGAGCCCGATACGGTCAGAGCGTCTTCCCGCGACGAACTCCTTGACTCTTGCCTTGGCAACCTCGAGACGGTTGAGCGGCTGGAAGTCCTCGGCAAGCATGGAACTGGAGATGTCGAAAACGAGAACGATGTCGATGCCATCGGTCGTGACATTCTCAGTGCGGGCGCCAGTGCGCGGGCGGGCCAGGGCAAGGACAATCATGGAGAGGACGACCACTCGGAGAACGACTAGCAGACGCCGCACGAGCCCGCCCTTGCCGGCGACGCTGGCCAGCGTTCCGACCCTTGAGAAGTCCACCGCCGGCGCTTCGTGACGACGCCGCCAGAGCCACCAGACGGGGATCGTCAGGAGGAGGAGGAGCGCCAGAGGCGTGGCGAATTCGATCGCGCCGGCGCGCATCAGGCCGCGCTCCCCAACTGACTGTCTCCACCCGCTTCATCATCACCAGTGGGTCCCCCGCCCGTCCCCTCGCCGAGGGCGAGTTCTCGAGCGCGCTCGGCAGCGGCGACCGCGCTGGCCACCAGTGCCGCCTCCACTGCAATCACGACGCTCTCGAATTCCTGTCCGAGTTCGCGCGCCCTTGGCGCGCTCACCGGCAGGGCAGCGAACTTCACCATGTCGCCCTCATGCAACAGCGCCAGCAGCCGCTCGTGAGGCACCTCCTGCTCACCACTGATGGCAGCCAGCAACTCGCGCGACGTCAACGACGCCGACGCGCCTGGGACGCGAAGGGCCAGGTAATCGCGCAACACTTCCTGAGCGAGCGCGACATGGCGTCCTGGCTCGCCCGAATCAGGCAGGCGCAAGCTGTCAATTTGACGGAAACGGGCAATCGCAAGCTGAAGGGCATCCACCGGCGTCGCAACGGTTACGCGCCGACGACGGCGGCGCACATACCACCAGATCAGAAGCCCCACGAGTGCAGCGGCGAGAAGGGCGAGCAGCCAGGGGATCCACCATGGTCGTGGAAACTCCACAGGTGGACGAGCCCCTTTGGGTACTCGCTCGAGGCTGTCGGTAGGAAGGACGCTGAGCACCTGAACCATGACTGGTGACAGGCGAAGTTCGCGCGTGAACGCCCCGACCCGTACGCGCACGCTCCCGAGGTCGATCGTCTGGGCTCCAACATCCCAGGCGGCAACTCGGTAGCGCATGATCTGATCGACGACGGCGCTATCCAGCCCTGGCACCAATTGCGGTGGATCCAGTGGCTGGATCACACCGCTGGTATCTGGACCGGGAGGAAAGTCTACCTGGGAGCCGGCCGGAGCGCGCACTCGAAGCTGAATCACGAAGGGCGTTCCAACCGTGACGCTATCGGCGCTCAGCGACATTCCGGCGCGCACCGCCGCCGGATCCCCCAACGAGCCCGCCGGTTGAGCATCGCTCGGACGAATCGCGGCCTGAGCGGCCTGCCGAGCGTCGGGCTGCGTTGCCAGGGCGACAGCAAGGAGGGCCGCAAGGATCATCTGTGACGCCCCACCCGCGCCTGTCGGGTGCGGAAGAAACGCAGGAGCGGCTCCAGATAACCGGTATCAGTGCTTACCGATATCTCGTCGATAGCCAGTCGACGGAGCAGCTTGCGACGGGCAGCCACCTCCGCGCTCACTCGCTCGTCGTAAGCCTGTCGCAGCTTGTCATCGCTAGTGTCGACGTCCACCAGGACGCCGCTTTCCGGATCGCGGAACCGGGCCAGGCCAATGTCGGGAAGTGATTCCTCCGCCGGGTCGGTGAGGCTCACGGCGACCACGTCATGACGCTGGGCGAGGTGCTTGAGCGGTCGCTCGAGCGCCACGTCCTGGAAGTCGGACAGGATGAAAATGATCGCGTGATGAGTGAGCATACGTCCCAGATAGTCGACCGCGCCGGCGACATCGGTGCCGCGGCGTTTGGGTTCGTACACCATGAGGTCGCGCAGGAGCCTCAGGGCATGCCGTCGGCCCTTCCGTGGCGGTACCACGTGCTCCACTTCATCGGTGAAGAGCAGGAGGCCGACGCGATCGTTGTTCCCCACCGCAGACATGGCCAGCACCGCGGCCAGTTCGGCGGCGACCTCGCTCTTGAAACGACGTACGGTTCCAAAGCGATCGGAGCCTGACAGGTCAACCACGAGCATCACCGTCAACTCGCGCTCCTCGATATAGCGCTTGACGAACGGCCGACCCATGCGAGCCGTGACGTTCCAGTCGATGATGCGCACCTCGTCTCCCTGCTGGTATTCGCGCACCTCGGCGAACTCCATCCCCTGCCCTTTGAAAACCGACCGGTACTCACCGGCGAGCACAGAGTTGACCAGGCGTCGAGTCCGCAGTTCAATCAGCCGTACCTGGCGTAGGACGTCCGCCGGTATGCTCGGCATCGCCGTGCGAGCCCGCTCACGACTAGCCGGGGAATAGGGGCGGCCGCCTCCGTGCGGCGATTGCCGGCCGGTGGCTTCGTCCTGATCGTGACGCGGGGACGGCTCGTCGCCAGGCGCCGCGGCGACGTCCCCATCGCCCCTTGCGCGCGTGCCGACACGACGGCCCAAGAGCCGGTCGAGGAAACTCACGGCGATTCGATCGCGTTCAGTACCCGCTGGACAATGTCATCACTGGTCACCTCCTCTGCTTCGGCCTCATAGGTGGTGAGGACACGGTGCCGGAGGACATCGGGTGCAATTGCCTTTACGTCGTCCGGTGTAACGAAAGTACGGCCGCGGAGGAAGGCATGGGCCCGGGATGCCTGGGCGAGCGCGATCGTGGCACGCGGACTGGCTCCGAACTCGATCAGCGGAGCCAGCTCGTCAAGGCCTGCTTCGCGCGGTCGACGCGTGGCATGCACGATGTCAACTATGTAGTCCACTACTCGTTCGTCGACATACAGTTCGGATACCCTTTTGCGAGCAGCCATGATGGCTTCCGGCGTGGCTACCGCTTCGACCGCGATGGGTACTCCGCTGGCCATGCGTCGGAGAATTTCCTTCTCTTCCTCACGCGACGGATAGCCCACTCGCAGCTTGAGCATGAAGCGATCTACCTGTGCCTCAGGGAGAGGATAGGTGCCTTCCTGCTCGATCGGATTCTGGGTGGCGAGGACGAGGAATGGCTCCTCGAGTATGTGCGTCGTGCCGCCGATCGTGACCTGCTTCTCCTGCATCGCTTCGAGCAGCGCAGCCTGCACTTTCGCGGGCGCGCGGTTGATCTCGTCGGCCAGAATAATATTGGCGAATATCGGACCCTTCTTGACGGCGAACTGGCCGGTCGACTGGTCGTATATCTGGGTGCCAACGATGTCCGCCGGCAGCAGGTCCGGAGTGAACTGGATCCGCTGGAAGCTGGTATGAATGGTCTCGGCCAGGGTGCGCACAGTGAGGGTCTTGGCCAGACCCGGTACGCCCTCCAGTAGCACGTGGCCTCCGGTGAGCAGACTTATGAGCAGTCGCTCGACCATGTACTCCTGGCCAACCACGCGCCGCCCGACCTGCTCCATGACGCCCTGGACCAGCGCGGTGTCCGCTGCCGATGACAGTTGAGTGCCCAATTCCGCGCTCCTCACTTGCGAGAGTTCAGGGGTACGACGTCAAAAGTCGCCCCCCATTTTTAGTCGGACACGTGAGTGCCGTGCGGGGCGGCATCAATTCAGACGCGCGAACGTCACGCATCTGACTGTGCCGCCGAGTCCGGTAAGTCAAGAAAGGGGCCGGTTGCGGTTACGTCACCACGATCGTTCCGCTCGACCCCAAACCATCAGTCCCTGCGCCCTGTCGGTCGCGACGGTGCACCTCGCCCCCGTGCTCCTGGTGACCGCTTTCGGGGCGCGTCATCATCTTCATCATCCAGCATGTGCATGCGGGTGGCAGCTCGAACAGCCAGCTTCTCGGTGGCCGACAGGGCTCGCACCTCGCCAGCGGGAAGGCGGCCCAGTTCGATCGGACCATAACGTGTGCGCACCAGACGCTCGACATCCAGCCCGAGCGCCTCACAGAGACGCCTGACTTCCCGGGTGCGCCCCTCGGTAAGGACGAGCTCCAGTTCCCAGCGCCGCTGACCAATCGATCGCGCCTCAACCCGAAGGGGCCTTACCATGCCGTCCTCCAGCTCGACTCCCCGCTTGGCCTGGGCAGCGGCAGCAGTGGCATTCCCTCGGACCGTGGCGACGTAAACCCGCTCCACCTCACGCGACGGGTGGGTGAGAGCGTGCGCCGCGCTCCCGTCGGTGGTGAGAAGCAGGACACCCTCGGTCATGTAATCGAGCCGACCGACATAAGTGAGGCCTGGTCGGGCAGGTACGAGATCGAAGATCGTCGGCCGGCCATCGGCATCAGAGCGTGACGTGAGAACGCCTAACGGCTTGTTGAGCACGAACCACTCGGCCACGGTGATCGTCGGCAGCGGCACGCCGTCCACCAGGATCCGGTCGCGCCCCGGCTCCACGATCTGGCCAACCCGAGCGACAGATCCGTTCACCGTAACACGTCCCTCGCCTACCAATTCCTCCGCCTTGCGACGGGCAGCGATGCCAGCACGGGCCAGAGCGCGCTGAATGCGCATGGCCTCCACCGGAGCCGCCTTCGGACGCTTCGGTCGACCACGGCTGTCGGTGGCAATTCCGTCCCGATCGGTCCGGGAGGGACGCCGGTCGCGTGCGGCGCCGTCCCGTCCAGACGTCTTCGACGAGCGCTCACGGCGCCCTTCATTCGCATCGAGTCGTGCGCTTCGTACGCTGCCCTCGCTGCGACCCGGCCGGTCGCCGGCGACTGAGCGCTCAGAACGCTCAGTGCGCGCGGGACGATCGCTGGCTGACGGTCGCTCAGAACGCGCGGGACGACCGGTGGCTGACGGGCGGTCCGAACGTGCAGGACGACCCGTGGCTGACGGGCGCCCAGGACGAGAAGGACTGTCGGTGCCTGACGGGCCTTCCGATCGTGTAGGACGACCGGTGGCTGATGGGCGCTCAGAACGCGAAGGACGACCGGTGCCTGACGGACGCTCTGATCGTGTAGGACGACCCGTGGCTGACGGGCGCTCAGCACGCGAAGAAAGGTCGATGCCTGACGGGCGCTCCGAACGCGTAGAACGGTCGGTAGCTGACGGGCGCTCAGAACGCGCAGGACGATCGGTGCCTGACGGGCGCTCAGAACGCCTATGACGATCGGTGGCTGACGGGCGCTCCGTCGAACCGGACTCGACGCCTCGGGCGGCCCGGCCGGAGGAAGCATCCCTTCCGGGAGCAGTGCGGTCGACCCGGGGAGCCAGCGGATCGCGAGGTGCCCGCTTCAGCCGACCGGTTCGTGCATCGCGTATGAGAGGCTCGGAGCGACGCGAGCGATTGGCGTTCCGCTCCTCCCGCTGCTCGCGCGCCGAACGCCGGCTGAATGAGGTCTTCCCGCCTGTCGGGCGCTCGCTCGACCGGATCTCATTCCCAGCGGTATCCACATCGCCAGTTCCAATAGAGTGGCTGGCGTCGACAGTCGCCCGATAATCGGTCGTTGGGCGTCCGGACGAGGATGGCCGGGACGAAGTCGGCCGCCCCACGTCCCGTCCGCTATTGCGAGAGTCGCGGCGCGCCGTGGAGCCGCCAGCCGGCCTTGCCCCACGTGACGGACCGCCATCGCGAGCCGGACGCTCATCGCGCTTCGGGCGACCGTCGCGCGACTTCGGACGGTCGGTGCCAGGGCGTTTGGAGCTTTTGGAGGAGTCGGCGGGGCGTCGGGCGCCCGCGCGGTCAGAACGTTTTCCAGGAGGAGTCATGTTAGATCAGGCAGTCTTCAACTGCGGACGAAGCGCGATAGCCAGTTCGTCGGCTCGCGGTAGTTCGTCCAGGTGGCGGAGCGCGAACTGCTCCAGAAATAGCTCCGTCGTGCCGTACAGCAGCGGCCGGCCCAGCCCTTCACCCCGGCCGATGACATCAACCAGACCACGTTCAGCCAGCGACTTCAGCATGCTGCTCACTGATACACCGCGAATCTCCTCAATCTCCGCGCGGCCAATAGGCTGGCGGTACGCCACGATGGCGAGTGTCTCCAGCGAAGCCGCCGACAGGCGCTGTGGTCGTGCGGCTAGCTGGGCCCGTTCTATAGCCTCGGTGTACTCGGGGCGCGTAAGGATCTGCCAGCCGCCGCCCGCCTCGGCCAGTTCCACGCCGTGACCGTCCACGTCATAGTGCTCGCGCAACTCGTCCAGCGCGGCCAGCAGGGCACCTCGCTCGGCCTCGGGAGCCAGCGCTTTCAGCTCATTGGTCGGAATGGGGCGCGCGCTGGCGAAGAGCGCGGCTTCAAGCAGCTTGGCCAGCGGTGACACTATTGATCTCCACGGGAGCGAAGGGTGCGGGTTGGGATACCGTGAGTTCGCCGCGCTTGGCCAGTTCCAGAATGGCCAGTAGCGCCGACAGTACCTGCCACGGTTCGGCATCGGCAGCTACGACGTCCCGCCAGCGAGCGCTGGACCGCAATGCCAGGAGTGCGCGCACGGTGAGCATCGCTCCATCCACGTCCAGAGCCCTCGGCACAACGTCGTGGACGGCCGGCCGGTGGGCAACGCGCAGCACCCGGTCCACGGCGGACATCAACTCGCTCAGGGAGAGACTGAGCGGCGCCGACGGCGCCACCCGGACCGTCTGCTCTGGCAGATATGCACGGGCGAAGCGATTCCGCCGGTCTTCTCCGCGCCGCTCGAGAACGTCCACCACCTCGCGCATCTGCTGATACTCCAGCAATCGCCGCACGAGCTCCGCTCGCGGATCCTCCCACGACTCGTCGTCACTGTTCCTGGGCAGCAGCATCTGCGCCTTGATACGCAGCAGCCGGGCGGCCATCTCCAGATAGTCAGCGGCCTCGTCCAGTTCCAGTTCGTTCACTCGCGCCAGGAACTGTTCGGCAATACGCGCCACTGGAATGTCATAGATGTCCACCGCCTCATCCCGGATAAGAGCGAGGAGCAGGTCGAGTGGTCCGGAGAAGGCCGTCAACTCCACAACGAAGGTACCCGGGACAGCATCCACTACGGCATGGTGCATCAGGACAGCAATTGGCTCGGGATGATGTACGGGAAGACCAGTTGCTGGGCGAATCGGGCCATGGCATACACTGGCTGGAGCCAGGCCATGAGAACCGGCCGACCGAAAGTCAGCAGCACAATAAAGATCAGCAGGCCGTACCGGCCGATCTGCTGATAGCGGACCGCCAACGACGGCGGAAGCAGATACTTCACCACGTGCGACCCGTCCAGCGGCGGTATCGGAATAAGGTTGAAGATCACCAGCAACAGGTTGAAGAACACACCGAGGAGTAGCGCCTGCTGGAGGATCGCACAGCTCTCTTGCAGAAACGGCACCGACCTACCGAGCAGGCCGAGCGGGACGATAGAGGCAGTGAACAGCACCGCCAGGACCATGTTTGAAGCCACCCCCGCCAGCGAGACGATGATATCGCCACGCCTCAGATTCCTGTACTTGCTCGGATCCACGGGTACCGGCTTGGCGCCACCGAAAATAAATCCGCCGCCAAACCAGGTCATCAGCGGAAGCAGGATCGTCATGAACGGGTCGATGTGGACGATCGGATTCCAGGTGAGACGCCCTAACCTGTCAGCGGTGTCGTCGCCCTGGCGTTTCGCCGCATAGCCGTGCGCGTACTCGTGCGCCACCATGGAGAAAAGCAGGATGGGCGCGACGAGGAGAAAGTTCTGGAAATTCACAGGGTAGGTCGGCCGGAACTCGTCGGCGCCGGATCGCTGAGGAACAAGCGCGGCGTCCCGCAGCGATGTCTAGCGCTGCGGGAGGGGAAGGCGGTAAGGTACTCCGCCGCTGGGGGTGGGACAAGTCGAAGTCGGACAGCGCCTTGACACAAATAACGAGGCGGTCTAGCTTCCTCTGCTCGCGACGAACTAACGTCAGAACAATACTGGAGAGATTCTGTGCCGAATATCGCGTCCGCGAAGAAGAACATGCGGAAGACCCTTGCCGCCACCGTGCGCAACCGCGCGCAGCGCTCCGCGCTCCGCACCGCACTGAAGAAGGCACGTGCGGCCGACGCGACTGCCGAGGATCGGATGCATGCCGAGAGCCTGCTCGATCGCGCAGCGCGCAAGAATCTGATCCACCGGAACGCCGCCGGCCGCATGAAGAGTCGGCTCGCCAAGCACCAGGCTGCCGCCAAGGCAGCAGCCTGAAAGCGTGGCGGCCTAAGGGCCGCCGTGAGCAACAGCCAGCTTCAGCAGGACGAGAACCGCGCGGGCAGAGAGGATCACCTCTTCTGACCGCGCGGTCCTCGTTCATGGCACGCAGTTCGGGCAGCAGGATGGCCTCGATTGCGTAGAGCGCTGATGTAATTGGAGCTAGAGCGCCGAGAGTTCGCCGCCGCAACGCTCACAGTACCACTCCGTGGGGTAATTCATCGTCCCGCACTCCTGGCACTTGAGTGTCTTGATGTGCGGAGTGCCGCTCTCAGAGTGTAGCGGCGACGGGCTCACCGATCGGAGCTGGTCGATCAACCGCTCGCTCTCAGAGGACGACGAGGCGGACGGTGGCGACCCGAGGCCGCCCCGACCGGAAGTGCTGGAGAGGCCGAGGCCACTGGTCCAGGAGGGAGCCTCGGCCGGCTCTACATGTGCCAGGGACGGAGCGGATGAAAGCGTCTCATCAGGCGCGAGAGCCTCCACGGGCACTATCTCGAGGGCAGGGGGCTGCGGCTCGGAGTGAGCGTCGTGATAGGCAGGGGTAGTCGTGGCCGTAGTAACCTCGCCGGCCTCCACACTGGCTGCGAGCGACGTTTCCGCCTCACCGGTGCCCGTGTCCAGTTGCGCCTTCTCCGGCACCTCCGTTGACGTAGCGGGGACGGCCAGGCTGAGCACCTGCTCCAGGCGGCTGTGCTCGCCCTCGACCTGCTGCCGTTCGGCGACAAGGTCAGCCATCGTGGCATCGGTGCGGCCTTCAATCTCCGACCACTTCTGCTGATCGTACTCGCCGACAGCAGTCCTTAGCTCAGCCTCGGCACGCTCGTCCGCACAGACCTGCTCATCGGCACGTAGTTCCTCCACCCTCCTGGACAGGTCGGCCACCGCTCCGCGGAGCATCTCGGCATGGCCGGCCAACTGGCCGACAACCTCGCTCAACCGGCTCGTATAGTCGCTGTGAACGCGGGCGAAGACGTGGGGAGGTGTCATCTCCCGACGCTCTTCCAGTTGCGTTAGCCAGCTCTCGAAACGCCGACGCTCCTCGTCCAGCTCGGTCACCTGGGCCAGTGCGCCAGCCGTTGTCTCCGTCATCGAGCACTCTCCTGCGGGAACGTCGAGGCACCGCCGCGCGATGCGGCATCGCGCAACATTTCCAGTGCCTGCAGTTGTTCCGGGGTCAATGGATTGACGCGGCCAAGTAGCCGCGCCGTGAGGATGATACGAGCAGCGTGTTCCAGGGTCTCCATTCTCTCCAACGCCAGCTCAAGCGTGGGGCCCAGCGTCACCGCCCCGTGATTGGCAAGCAGAAGAGCATCGTGCGTTCGAACAGAGCGCTCCACGTTGGCGGCGAGCGCTTCCGAGCCAGGAATGGCGTAAGGCACCAGAGGTACGCCGCCCAGCCCCAAGATAATCTCCGGCAGCAGAGGCGCCATGAAGTCCTCGCCAGCGAGTGCAAAGCCAGTCGCGGTGGGCGGATGCGCGTGGACCACCGCCCTGGCGTCCGGTCGAGCCCGATAGATCGCCAGATGTACCGCCAGTTCGGATGACGGGCGCCCCAGAGAGCCCAGCACTCGACCGTTGAGATCGACCGTGATCAGATCGTCCGCCGACATCCGTCCCTTCCCCATGCCGGCTGGCGTTACGAGGAACCGGTCGGCACCCAACCTCACCGAGATATTTCCATCCTTACCGGCGATCAGCCCGGCAGCCACCAGCCGCGCCCCGGCGTTGACGATGGCACGGGCGGCCGACGTGTGCGCGTCGGCCTGCGTGATGTCGGCCGTCTGGCCGGCTGACAGACCGGCCCCTGCACTCACGCGACCGGCGCCCGGTATACGATCCGCCCGTCCACAATCGTGCACCGGTTACGCCCCCGAAGGGCCATTCCGGCGTACGGCGTGTTGCGCCCTTTGGACAGGAAGGTGGCCGGCTCCACCGTCCACTCGGCGTCGGGGTCGAAGACAGTGATATCTGCTACCGTACCGCGCCGGAGCGTGCCTCCGGGCAGATGGAACAGTCGGGCCGGCGTACACGCCATCCGATCCACCAGGGTGCCCCAGCTGATCAGACCAGGCACGACAAGATTGGTCACCACGACCGCGAGCGCGGTCTCCAGTCCGACGATGCCGTTCGGCGCATCCGCGAACTCGCGTTCCTTCTCGTCGTAGTGGTGCGGCGCGTGGTCAGTCGCCACGACGTCGATCGTTCCATCGGCCACCGCCTCACGAAGCGCTTCAACGTCATCGGCCGTCCGAAGAGGCGGGTTCATCTTGGCGTTGGTATCGTAGCCGAGTACGCACTCTTCGGTGAGCGAGATGTGGTGCGGGCAGACCTCGGCAGTAACGTTAATACCCCGATCCTTTCCCCACCTGATCAGCTCCACCGAGCCGCGGGTGGACATGTGCGCGAGGTGGACGTGCCCTCCGGTCCGGCGGGCGAGGAGGATGTCGCGGATGGCCATGATCTCCTCGGCCTCGGCGGGTATCCCCTTGAGCCCGAGGCGGGCGCTGACGATGCCCTCGTTCATTGCCCCGCCGGCCGCCAGCGTTGGCTCCTCGCAGTGGTCTATGACGGGGACGTTGAAGCTGCGCGCGTACTCCAGCGCCGTGCGCATCAGTTGCGCACTCACCACGGGCTTACCGTCGTCGCTGAGAGCCACGGCCCCGGCACCGACCATCTCACCAAACTCGGCCAGCTTCTCGCCCATCTGACCGACCGAGATAGCACCGATAGGGTAGACGCGGGCAGCGTTGGCGAGCTGCGCCTGGCGCACTATGAAGCCGACAGCAGCCTGGTTGTCGGTTACCGGCGAAGTGTTGGGCATCGCGCAAACGGCAGTGAAACCGCCAGCCGCAGCCGCCCGGGCACCGGTGGCGATGGTCTCAACATCCTCGCGGCCAGGCTCGCGTAGATGGCAGTGCACGTCGATGAAGCCGGGGCTAACGATCAACCCCGTGCAGTCCAGGACCTCGGCACCATCGGGCGTCGATTCCAGCCGGTCGCCCACGTGCTCGATTCGTCCGTCAACAATGAACAGGTCACCCACCATGTCCAGCCCGGTGGACGGATCCAGCAGCCTCCCACCACGAAGGAGAGTCGGGCCGGCTGGTTCGACGTTTGGCACGCGCCGCGCTATGCTCATCGTTCCCCCTGTCCCTTGGCAGCGTCGGCCAGTTGGGCGTTGCCACCGGCAAGGAGATAGAGAACGGCCATCCGAACGGCAACGCCGTTGGTGACCTGATTCAGGATCAACGAGTGCGGCCCATCGGCCACGTCGGAATCTATTTCGACGCCGCGATTCATAGGTCCGGGATGCAGGATCAGGAGGTCGCGCGGCGCCTTCTCCAGCCGCGCACTGGTCACGCCGAACACTCGATTGTACTCGCGAAGCGACGGTATGTAGCCACCTTGCATCCGCTCGAGCTGCAGACGCAGGATATTGAGGGCGTCAGCCCACTCGATTGCATCCTCGATGTGCTCGAAGACGGTCACGCCCATCGATTCGATAGCGTTGGGAAGCAGCGAGCGAGGACCGCAGACGCCCACTTCGACACCCAGCTTCTTGAGTCCCCAGATATTGGATCGAGCCACCCGAGAGTGGAGGACGTCGCCACAGATGCAGACCTTGCGGCCGGCCAGGTCGCCCAGATGATCGCGCAGCGTCAACAGGTCGAGCAGACCCTGCGTGGGGTGCTCGTGGGTACCGTCGCCAGCGTTGATGACGTTCGATTCAATGCGATCCGCCAGAAACTTGGCCGCTCCCGACGATCCGTGCCGTATCACGACCATATCAATGCGCATCGCCTCAAGGTTCCGGGCAGTGTCCACCAGGGTTTCTCCCTTCTGGACGCTGGAACCGGACGCCGCCACGTTCACCGTGTCCGCCGACAGGCGCTTCTCGGCGAACTCGAACGAGATGCGGGTGCGGGTGGAGGATTCGAAGAAGAGGTTGACGATCGTCTTGCCGCGTAGCGTCGGCACCTTCTTGATCGCCCTCTCGCTGATCTCCTTGAACGGTTCGGCGGTGTCGAGAAGAAGTCGGATCTGGTCACCCGTGAGAGGCTCCAGGGCGAGCAGGTCCTTGCCGATCGGCAGCGTCACTTCTCCTCCGAGCGTCGGGCAAGGACCACCGCGTCGCGACCGTCGAGTTCCTCGACGTAGACGTCGACGTGATCGCCGGGAATGACGTCAATGGCCTTCCCGACCACATCTGGATGGATGGGCAGTTCCCGACCGCCGCGGTCGATCAGCACGGCGAGTGCAATTCGCGCCGGGCGGCCGAAGTCAGCCAGTTCGTCCAGTGCCGCCCGCACCGTGCGCCCCGTGTAGAGGACGTCATCGACGATCACCACATGACGCCCCTCCAGCTCCCAGGGCAGGCGGGTAGGACCGACTACCGGCCGCGGTCCGACCGTCTGCAGGTCATCCCGGTAAAGCGTAATATCGAGGGCGCCGGTAGGGATAGTGACGCTCTCCCGTTCGCCAATGATGGCGCAGAGCCGTTCGGCGAGAGGAACGCCGCGCCGCTGGATACCGATCAACACGAGGCCGTCGGTGCCCCCGTTCAGCTCGACAATCTCATCGGCCATGCGGCGGAGGGTGCGCATCATCGCGCGGGAGTCGAGCAGGGTGCTGGATGTGGTGGCCATGGTGGGGTCAATATAACGTCCACCTCGCTGCCTGCGAGGGGAGAGCGAAACGGCCGGCACATGATGCTCTCTCCGGTGTAAATTATGGTGCGGCCGCATGTGCCGACGCTGTCTCGCCCGTCGTGATAGCGCCGCTCCCACCGTACAGCCCGAACAAGCATGGCTCGCTCGCTCCAGCGCACCTCCAGTAACCCGATGCTCGCACCCGCCCGTTTCCAGGACATCGCTGGGGTGGGCCACATGACCGTTGCCGGCACCGCCATGCGGGCGCTGGTGCTGCTCAGCCTCGTCATCGCTTCATCAGCTTACACGTGGTGGCAACTAGCGCCGAATCCGGCCGCGGCCGGTCCGTACATCATGGGCGGCCTTATTGGCGGTCTCGTACTGGCGATGGTGACGGTTTTCAAGCCGCATCTCGCGCCCTGGACGGCTCCGCTCTACGCCGTCACGGAAGGGCTGGCGCTCGGTGGTCTGTCGATGCTCATGAACATGAGCTATCCGGGTCTGCCGGTTCAGGCGGTGGTGCTCACCTTCGGCGTCTTTGCCGTCATGCTCGGCCTCTATTCTTTCCGCATCGTTAAGGTCACTGACCGGTTTCGGACCATGGTCACAGGGGCGATCCTCGGTATTATGGTCTTCTATCTGGTCAACTTGGTGATCGGCTTCTTCGGCGCATCGATCCCCGGAGTCCATGGCGGCGGCGCACTCGGCATCGGCATCAGCCTGTTCACGGCGGGTATTGCCTCTCTCGCCCTGATGCTCGACTTCGACCGGATCGAGAATGCAGTGGCGGCCGGCGCACCCAAGACCATGGAGTGGTACGGCGCCTTCGGACTGCTCGTCACGCTCGTCTGGCTGTACATTGAGCTTCTTAATCTGCTTCGGAAAATCCGCGACTAATCCATTAAGCGCGACGATCGTAGCTCGTCACGGGGCGGTGATGCCAGGAATGGCGCCACCGCCCCGGTTCTACATTCCGGGACACGCGCACTCAATCGCTGTGCAGAGCCGTCGCATTCGCCAGCCCGGGGCGCTATACCCGGCAGGACCGGGCCTCTGAGGGCTCAACTGCGGTCAGCCCAGGCCCCGGCGGACGGGCTTAGTTGGAAATGAATTATCGAGCCCTCCGCGAGCCGCCACGGCGTCCGCTGTTTGCGTTGATAAGCTTCACCAGGTCGGCCACTTCGGCATCAGAAGACGTCAGGTCAAGCTGTATCTCCGAGCCCGGAATGCGCCGCTGCCGCGCTAACCAGCCCAGCAGGCCGGACCGGGGGTCCATGACTGCGCTCAGGGTGGAGGGATCGGAGAGCCTGATGCAGAGCAAGTCGCTCTGCACCGTGTCAGGCACGGCGTCCACCCGAACCCGGCGCGCCCCAGAGACATCGCTCCAGAGGAGTGGAGTTGGCCGAATTCGCCGCGAATAGATGCCGTCCGCGTCGACGGCGAGGAGCGGACGATTGTCGCGCCATTCAAGGATGGCGATGACGAGCAGATAGCCCAGAAGGACTACGACGAGTGCACGGATAGCGAGATGGGTGACCAGCGAACCGAACGGCACTGTTCCGGGCGATGGCGGCAGGCCCATGAAGAGCAGGGCGAGCGGTAAAAGGAGAACGCAGCTTCCGATGGCCATTGCGGTCGCAAACCGTGGCTGCGGAACCTCGATGCGGTCCATTAGCTACTGTGGTGACGATGGAGGACAGCCAACGGCTGGTTGCCAGGCATACATAACAACGCCTGCGGCAAAGGAACTCGTCGCGGCTCACCTCATCGGTTAGGGGCTCACCGGTGTTCCCACTGGGGCACGCTCGCTCTACCAGCGGCTGCCCAGGCATATCGATCGCGGAGGACTGGTAGCCCGTCAACAGAGCTGAAGGTCCTTCTCCGTGGCAGTGGCGATCCCCTTTCCGGACAGGAGCGGCCCGCCGGTGGCGGCACGACCGCCAACGACGAAACCCCACCACCCATGAATGGGCGGCGGGGCTTCGTCGGGAGTCGAAAGGTCGTGCGATTACCTACGAACGGATGGGGAGAGATTCGAACTCTCGAACGGCTTTCACCGTTACACGCTTTCCAGGCGTGCGCCTTAAACCACTCGGCCACCCATCCTCAACTCCTTTTCCGGCTTCCAACGCAAGCCATAACGGAGACGGGGACCCCAGACAGTCAGGCCCCCGAGAGAGGAAGTACGGACAGGGTGAGATTCGAACTCACGATACCCTTGCGGGTACGCCGGTTTTCGAGACCGGTGCCTTCAACCACTCAGCCACCTGTCCTCTACATCCTGGGATGGTAGCCGGAACTGCCGTGGCTGTCAACGGCGCTGGCCGTCCGGATTAAGGCCCCACGCTCCCCGGTTCCAAGCCAGGCTACGGGCGGGCGACCTCAGCCATACTGCTGCGTTGCCGCCACAGATCTGCTGTGGCCTCCCTACGACGGCTGGGCTCGCCACTCTAAAACAAACGTTTCTGACGCGAGAGTCTGGTTTAGTTGCATGTCGTAACCTGATGATTCATAGTAAGTTCGTGTTGCCATCTCATGTTATATCGCCGCACACAACAGATGGCATAAATATGGCCATAGTGGTTCGCCAGTCAGAGTAGCACGAGTCCAAATCCTCTCGCTTAAGGAACCAAAATGATTTCACGTCGCCTCTCCCTCGCTGCCGCTGTTATCGCCACTGTAGCTTTCGCTGCTCCGGTAACGGCGCAGTCCAACACCGGCAATAACACCGATTGGAGTTACTCCTACACCGGCCTCGGCGGCGGCTCCGGTACGGCCGTCAACGTGAGCCCGACCCCCGGCGCCTGGGCAAATACGTCGCCTACGTCCTACTGGGTTGGAGTTGTGACGAGTGGTTCGCTTCCGGGTGGCTCTGGTGACAACGCGAATCGTGTCCAGTACGACTTTGGCACGTCGTTCACTGGTTCCGGTTCTGGGCTGGTTATGACGGTCTGGACGGACAACTTCCTCACCGGATACAGCTTTAACGGAAGCTTCTTCGCCGTTGCTCCGGCTGCCGCGCCCGGGGACTTCGCGCAGCCCATGCCGCGTACCTTCACGCTTGCCACTACCGGCGGAAGCAATAGCCTGAACCTGTACTTCAACGGCGACGGCCAGACCGACGCGATCAACGTTGCCTTCACGGCCACTCCGGAGCCGGCCTCGCTGGCACTCCTGGCGACTGGACTGCTCGGACTGGGCGGTGTCGCCGTTCGTCGCCGTCGCGCGCTGCAGAGCTGAACGCACTGCCTAAGTAGCACACAGTAATCGGATCGGGGGGTGTCGCGAAGATCGCGACACCCCCCGATTCCTATTCTGCCCATTAGCTGCCAACGTCACCGAAGGCTGAAGCTGTCAGGGCTCGCCCCCGACCAGCATTAAGGATCCCCGTCGGCCCTGCCCGACTCGAGTGCGGTCGCGGCGCCTTCACGTCGCCCCCCGAAGAAGTCTCGAAGGGCCAACGACGCCTCGGCCGCGAGCACGCCGCCAACCACCTGCGGACGGTGGTTTAGGCGAGGATGGCGTAGGATGTCGCCCACCGAGCCGGCCATCCCTGCCTTGTCATCCCAGGCTCCGTACACCACTCGGTCCACTCGGGCCAGAACGATGGCGCCCGCGCACATCGCGCACGGCTCCAAGGTCACGTAGAGGGTACAGCCGGTGAGCCGCCAGTCGCCGATCGTGGCGGCGGCGGCACGCAATGCCAGAACCTCCGCGTGGGCGGTCGGATCGCCATCGGTGATAGTTCTGTTTCCGGCGCGAGCCACCACACTGCCGGCTTGAACGACCACTGCGCCTACTGGCACCTCCCCCAGTGCCGCTGCGGCAGAGGCCTCCTCCAGGGCGACGGCCATCCACCGGGCGTCGGTCGCATCCCGACCCGATGGCGTCTCGTTCAGCAACGAGTGCGACGGCGCGCCATCAGCCGCCGGCACTCGCTGCCCCACTGCCTTGCTCCGGCACAGCGGCGGTACTATCCTCGGCAGCCTCCGTGGGCTCACCCTTGACGAAGCTAAGCGCTCCGTCTTCGCCAACGTCCACCAGGATGTTGTCGCCCTCGACGAACCGGCCCTCCAGCACTGCCATCGCGAGCGGATTCTGGAGAAGCCGCTGGATGGCTCGCTTGACGGGCCGGGCACCGAATGCAGGCTCGTAACCCTCCGTGGCTATGAGACGCTTCGCCTCCGGCGTCAGATCCAGACTCAGCTTACGTTCTGTCAGGAGCTTGCGCAGACGGTTCAGCTGGAGGTCCACGATACGCTCCAACTGCGGCTCGCCCAGCGGGTGGAAGACGATGATGTCGTCGACCCGGTTTAGGAACTCTGGCTTGAACTGCTGCCGCAGCGCTGCCAGCACCTGAACCTCCACCGCTTCCCAGTCTCCGCGGCCGGACTGCTCGAGGATGTAGGAGCTTCCGACATTGGAAGTCATGATGATGACGCTGTTCCGGAAGTCGACAGTGCGACCCTGGGAATCCGTCAGGCGACCGTCGTCGAGGATCTGGAGCAAGATATTGAAGACTTCCGGGTGGGCCTTTTCGATCTCGTCGAAAAGGATCACGGAGTAGGGTCGACGGCGCACAGCCTCGGTGAGCTGTCCGCCCTCCTCGAAGCCGACGTAGCCAGGGGGCGCCCCGATGAGACGCGCCACGGCGTGCTTCTCCATGTACTCCGACATGTCTATCCGGACCATCGCATGCTCGTCATCGAACAGGAACTCAGCGAGGGCGCGGGCGGTTTCCGTCTTACCTACCCCGGTCGGGCCGAGGAAGATGAAAGAGCCGATGGGCCGATTGGGATCCTGGAGGCCGGCTCGCGAACGACGCACCGCGTCGGCCACCGCAGTTACCGCCTCCTCCTGTCCGACAACGCGAGAGGCCAGAACCTCTTCCAATCTCGTAAGGCGCTCGCGCTCTCCCTCCATCATCCGCGAGACCGGAATGCCGGTCCATCTGGCGACAATCTCTGCGATGTCATCGGCAGTTACCTCTTCTTTCAAAAACTGCGGACGGCCGTTATGGCTGGCGAGATTCATCTCGGCCTCCTTCATCCGCTGCGCCAGCTCAGGTATCCGGCCATAACTGATCTCGGCGGCGCGACCCAGGTCGCCTGACCGGGTCGCCTGCTCGGCTTCCGTCCGCGCCTGCTCGATTTCTTGCTTGATCCGCCCGACTGCACCCAACGTCTCCTTCTCCTTCTGCCACTGAGCCTTCATGCCGGAACTGCGCTCTCGCAACTCGGCGAGCTCACGCTCCAGACTCTCGCGTCGCTCCAGGGAGGCTGGGTCTTTCTCCTTCTGGAGCGCCTGTCGTTCGATCTCTAACTGGGTGATGCGGCGCTCCACCTCGTCGATCTCCTGAGGCATGGAGTCGATCTCGATGCGCATGCGACTCGCCGCCTCATCCACCAGGTCGATCGCCTTGTCGGGCAGGAAACGGTCGCCGATGTAGCGATCGGAGAGTGTGGCTGCCGCCACTACGGCGCCGTCGGTTATGCGCACGCCGTGGTGTGCCTCATAGCGTTCCTTCAGCCCACGAAGGATGGCGATGGTGCTCTCCACGGTGGGCTCACCAACGTAGACCGGCTGGAAACGACGCTCCAGCGCCGCGTCCTTCTCTACGTGCTTCCGGTACTCGTCGAGGGTGGTCGCTCCAACCACCCGAAGCTCACCGCGAGCAAGCATGGGCTTTAGCATGTTGCCAGCGTCCATGGAGCCTTCAGCCTTGCCGGCGCCCACAATGGTGTGCAATTCATCGATGAACACGACGAATAGGCCGTCGCTGTCGGTGATCTCTTTGAGCACCGCCTTAAGGCGCTCCTCGAACTCGCCGCGGAACTTCGCTCCGGCAATGAGGGCTCCGAGGTCGAGCGACACCAGCCGCTTGTTCCGGAGGCCTTCCGGAACGTCCCCGTTAATGATTCGCTGGGCGAGGCCTTCGGCGATGGCAGTCTTGCCGACACCTGGCTCACCGATGAGAACGGGGTTGTTCTTCGTCCGCCGGGAGAGCACCTGGATGACACGCCGGATCTCCTCGTCGCGGCCGATGACCGGATCCAGCTTGCCGCGCCGAGCGGCGTCCGTGAGGTCACGGGTGAAGCGCTGCAGCGCCTGATACTGGGTCTCCGGCGTCTGGTCGGTGACGCGGTGCGAGCCTCGGATCGCCTTGAGCGCTTCCAGCAGGTCGCCACGATCGGCGCCCACGGCGCTGAGGAGGGCGAAGCTCTCGCTTCCCTTTACCTGAGTAAGGGCTAGCAGGAGGTGCTCGGTCGAGATGTATTCGTCCCCCAAGCTTCGTGCTTCTTCCTCCGCCCGATCGAACACCTGGTTCAGTTCGCGTGACACCGTGGGCTGAGCATCGCTCTGGCGCGGGTAGCGCTGGAGTTCGCGCTCTACCTGCTCGCGCAGCGAGGTGACGTTGACGCCGAGCTTCTGGAGTACTGGCACCACGATGCCCTCGTCCTGACCGAGCAGGGCGAACAACAGATGCGCATCGTAGACCTGTGGGTTGCCCTGGCGGCGAGCGAGCGATATGGACTCGTTGACCGCCTCAGTGGACTTCACGGTGAGACGTTCGGGATTGATCATCGGGTGTTCCAGGCTGACGGTTCCGGATCGCGCCGCAGTGGCGTGTCGCGATGATAAGATGGAGCAACGCCAGTGCCGCGGCCTCCAGCCGGTCCGGCAGACAGGCTGCCTCTCTGACCCGCCGAGCCGCCGCGCGGCTGTCAGCACGGCATCCACTGGTTCGTGTGGCGCGTCAAACCTCCGCGCTTACTGGTCGGGCGGAGCCGAGTTATGGCTCAAACGCGGAAGGGGCGCCGCCGCCATTTGCGACTGAGCCCCTTACCGATCTCAGGAAGGCCTTGCTTACCGGGCCATCCACATTTTCTTCACGTACGGCTTCCCGTCGACTTCGAGTCGGTAGATGTACACCCCTGAAGCGACTTCTCTATTACCATCCCCACGACCGTCCCAGAAGGCGACATAACGATCGCAGGGAAGCATCACACTTTCCAACGGCTGCCCGCCCGCAACGGCCCCGCCTCCACCCTGAAGCAGCGGGGTAGCAACGAGTTGCGAGAGAATGTTGTACACCCGCAATGACACTCGATAGAGCCTGCTCGGCTCACTGCATTGCGGTGCGTCACCGACTGCAAATGGAATTCTGGTGTCGGTGTGGAACGGATTGGGATAGTTCTGGCCGAGCTCGGCCTGCGAGTCCTCCCGGCCCGGTGGATCAGACGACGCTTGGGCAGCGAGAACTTGCGGCACGAGTGCACCCAGAGCTAGCACAAGTACTAGTGCTGCCCAACGGAGCTTCATGTGCCAACTCCAGCGGACTAGTCAGGGTTCGAGTCGCAGACTCCTGGCGGTGGGAGAACAGGGTGATCGGTTCGTCGCGAACATACGGAGCGCCCGGATGTATGTCAAGCAATGGTCGGGCCGCGACGACAGAGTCGGAAACGCTAGCGCTCCCATCTCTCCCTTTCCCACACCTCAAAGGCCGGAAGGGTCCGTCCTTCCGAGAGATGCGCCTGAACGAACAGACGGAGTAGCCGCTGATGCGCTGCCACTTCGGCGCGGCTGGTGATGGGATGAGGCTGGCCGGCTATCCAGTCCGAGAGTGCTGAGCGGGCATCCGGCGGGAGGGGCCGCCCTCCCGGCGAGCGCGCGGCACACCGCGGACAGAGCACGCCACCGGCCTGGTGACTGAATGGCGCCGGATCTTCCGCCGTCACGAACTCGTGGCATGAAGCGCATTCGTGGAGCACCGGCCCGAATCCGAGTTCCGCTACCAGGTGCCAGACGCCGGCGAGGGCGGCAGACGCGGCCTCGCCAGGAGCGGAGAGAGCGAGTCTGTCCAAAGTGTCGGTAAGGATCGCGAATGCTTCCGGTTGAGGCTCGTCACCGAAAAAGCGCAGCGCCAGTTCGGCCACGGCGGCAGCGGCCGTGAACCGCGGCATGCTCGCGGCTAGCTGGTGGCGGCTTCGTGTGACATCGAAGCTCGTCAGCGACTGGAGGTCGCGGCCAGGCCGTACGATGAGTTGGGCAACACCGCCCGTGAACAAGTCAAGCGAACCGCCGAAACGGCTCTTCGCCCGACGCACACCTCGGGCGAGAACGGAGACGACGCCCACCTCCCGAGTGGCCAGTCGCACAATTCGCGAGCTCTCCATGTAGTCAAAGGCATGGAGCACCACCGCATCGGTGGCCAGGATCATCAGCTCGCCGGTGCGACGCTAGGGCCGCGGTTCCTGCTGGCCGAGTGCGTCGGTCAGCATGGCCTTGAGCCCGCCACGCGTGCGCTCATACTCCAGTCGTTCATCTTCCGACGGATTCCGTCGACGCTGAAAGCGGACATCGAGGACGGCGATGCGGGCGGCAATATCGTCAGGGTCAGGTATCCCACCAATTCCTGGGACGGCTAGCGGGGTCAGACGCCGGCGACGAACGCTGCGCCCAAGCGCCAACAGCATCAGCGCACCCAGCGCCACCACTATGGCGGTGTTATAGGTGCTGCTTCTATCAGAATCCGCAGCCGGCATGGTGATGCGCAGCACACCGGATGCGGGTACGTCCTGGCCAATGAAGCGGCGAAAAGTCCGTCCTTCGGCGATCACACTGTCGGAGCTCTCCATGGTCGGCCCGCTCACGGTGGCCAGCGAATCCTCCACCAGCACCTCGAGCATTGTCACCTCCTCCTCCAGCGGTAGGACGAGGGGGAAGGCGCCGAGAGGCAGGGCATAGGCAAAACCGAGTTGCTTGATCCCGGGGGCGATGGGGGAGAACACACTCAACACGCCATCCTTGACGGATATGGCGTCTGGCGACAGGTCACCGGCGGTCAGCCGTAGATCCTGCGCCTGGTCCGGAATGCGAGTCTGCCAGGTGGGTTTGTCACCACTGGCGACAAGGGTGATGGTAGTGTCGTTGGCAATCTCGAAGATCTCTACCACCGGACGTCGTCGCGTGCTGTCCACAGAGCCAACAATCACATGCCGACCTCGCACGACAAGGGGGAGCGGTCCGCTGGTGGTGTCATAGACGACCAGCTGCGCCTCCTCGCCGCCCACATCTGCGTCGGGCATTGGCGAGGAGAAGTATGTAATTCCGGAGTAACGCGCGGAGATGAAGAAAACGGCCGAGTCGGAAGAAGCACGGCGATAGCGCAACGCGTAGTTGCCACCTGCATCAGTGTGCACCGAATCGATCGCTCCGGCAGCATCGGCGGCGACACGATGAAGCGTTACCCATGCATCACTGGCGGGACGAACATTGTCCGAGCCGAGGGGGGTATAGATAATCCCGCGAATGGTGCGGAGGATGCCAGGCTCGGCGACGGACGGCGACGGGGCAGCCGGCTGCAGTTGCGCGGCCGTCGCCCTGCCGGGCGTCGCCTGGGCAGGAGCACTGGCTGGCAAGGTCGCTATGAGCGCGATGCCGGCAATGCCTATCGTGAGCGCGTGAGCAATGCCGCACAGCGCATTCGAGCGAGCGGGCTCAGAGGCGGAACTTGCCGAAGTCTTCAGGGCGTAGATTCTCCAGGTAGGCCTTCAACTGTTCCGCGTCCAGCGCGTCGGCAGACGCCTGGCGCGCGCTCTCGGCGGTCGCTGCGTCAGCGGCGGCGGAGCCGCTATCCCCCTCATACTCGCCCATTTGCCCGCTGCTCTCGTCGGTGGCGGTGCCGCCGATGACGTCCAGTGTCGTGAGCAGCGACTCGTCGGCGAAGATGGGCGCTGACAGGCGGAGTGCGATAGCGATGCTGTCCGACGGCCGCGCATCGACGATGCGTGTGGCACCGTCAAACTGCTGGAGAAGAAGCTCGGCGAAATAGGTGCTCTTCTGTACGCGCGTGATCTGGACCCGGCGCAGCGCGGCGCCAAGTCCGACGATAATACTCTTGCAGAGGTCGTGTGTGAGCGGTCGTTCGCGCTTGATCTGGTTCATCTCCATGGCGATGGATTCTGCTTCCGCCTGCCCAATCCAGATCGGCAGTAGTCGCGTACCCGTCTTCTCGCGGAGGATGACGACGAAGGCGTTCGAGGAACTATCGCGTCCCAGGCGGGACACCGTCACTTCCACCACCGGGACCTCCAGGGTATGAGGGACGATGAGGGCGAAGACTGCCCGAACGTCCACGAACGACAATCAGGGCTCAGCTACCGGCAGCGGCGCGGAGTGCATCCACGCGATCCGTCTCCTCCCACGAAAAATACAACGGAGACCCATCAGCGCCGCGCTCTGGCGTTCGACCGAAGTGGCCGTAAGCGGCAGTGCGCTGGAAGATAGGACGTCGGAGGCCGAGCGCGTTGATGATGCCGGCGGGCGTAAGGTCGAAAGTATTCCTTACAGCGCGGGCGATTTGAGCATCCGGTACAGCGCCAGTGCCGAAGGTTTCCACACGCACTGAAACGGGCTCAGCAACTCCTATGGCATATGCCAACTGTACTTCACAGCGTCGTGCAAGGCCAGATGCGACGACGTGCTTGGCTACCCAGCGTGCCGCATACGACGCCGAACGATCTACCTTGGTGGCGTCCTTACCGCTGAAGGCCCCGCCGCCGTGGCGACCCATACCGCCGTAAGTGTCCACTATGATCTTGCGGCCGGTAAGGCCAGCGTCACCCTGCGGGCCCCCCACCACGAATCGCCCGGTCGGATTGATATGTGCGCGCAATCCTTCGGTGCGTAGCTCAGCGGGGATCACCGGGTGAATGACCTCAGCGAGAACTGCTTCGCGAAGGTCGCTGATGCTGATGTCCTCGCTGTGTTGAGTGGCGACGACCACCGTCTCCACCTGTACCGGGCGATCGTCCTCGTAAATGACCGAGACCTGAGCCTTACCGTCCGGCCTTAGCCACGGGAGTCGCCCGGACTTCCGGCATGCCGCCAACTGCCTGGTGAGCGCATGAGCAAGCTGGATGGGGAGCGGCATTAGCTCCGGAGTCTCGTCGCTAGCATAGCCGAACATCATTCCCTGGTCGCCGGCACCACCGGTGTCTACTCCCTGCGCGATGTCGGGCGACTGGCGGCCGATGGTACTGATGACAGCGCAGGTCTTGCTGTCGAATCCGTAGTCGGCGTTGGTATAGCCAATTTCGGCGATTGTCGCGCGCACCACGTCGGGGATGTGTACGTACGTTGACGTCGTGATCTCACCGGCGACGCAGGCCAGCCCGGTGGTGACGAGAGTCTCACAAGCGACGCGTGCGGAGGGATCATCGGTAAGAATGGCATCTAGAACCGCATCGGATATCTGGTCGGCGATCTTGTCGGGATGCCCTTCGGTTACAGACTCGGACGTGAATAGAATACGCTCAGCCACGCTCACACTCGGCAGCGGAAGTGGGACGGAATGAAGACGCCCGCAACCCGCCGGAGCGGGGCACGGGCGACAGTCGTGCATGCGATGGAACCCACGGACAGTATAGGCGCCGCACTACGTTGCCAGCAACCCATCACGGAGGAAGGCGGCGTCACCGAAGGCGGCCAGCAAGCGACGTCGCAATTCAGCCTCAGCGCGCTCGGGGGTCCCGGCCTCCAGCGCCGCCGCCATCGCCTCTCGAGCTATGCCCACGCTCACCCCGCGCACCAGTCGCTTCATGGCTGGCACGCTGCGCGGCGCGACACTCAGCTGACGCACCCCCAGCCCCAGCAGAGCGAAAGCATGCAGCGGTTCGGAAGCCATCTCGCCACAGACACCGACCGGAATGCCGCCCTCCGCGGACGCCCGGACCACATCGCGAATGAGCCGGAGTACTGCCGGATGCAACGGCGTGAAGCGATCGGAAAGATTCACGTTCCCGCGGTCCACGGCCAGGGTGTACTGGACCAGATCGTTGCTACCGATGCTGAAGAAATCGACTTCGCCGGCCAGGGTGTCAGCGGTTAACGCGGCAGCGGGGGTCTCAATCATGACACCCAAAGGGAGCTGGTCACGGTGGGGGACTCCCCGCTCTTCCAGTTCGGCCGCGGACTCGGCCAGCAGCACTCGAGACGCACGCACCTCGTCAACTGAGACGACCAATGGCAGCAGTATTCGCACGTCGCCGTGGGTGGCGGCGCGCAGGATCGCCCGCAACTGAATCTTGAACAGCTCCGGCTCGTCGAGGCACATTCGGATCGCGCGCCAGCCCAGAAACGGATTCGCCTCGACGGGAAAACCGCCTGAGGGCAGCTTATCCCCACCGATGTCGAAAGTCCGAAGGATGATCGGCTGGTTCTTGAAGGCGTCGATCACCTTCGCGTACGCACGATACTGTTCTTCCTCATCGGGCATCGTGGTGCGGCCGAGGACAAGGAACTCCGAGCGCATCAGACCGACGCCCTCAGCGCCGCTGGTGGCGGCGATCTCGGCCTCCTCTGGCAGGTCGACGTTGGCGTAGATGGTCACCCGAACGCCGTCGGTCGTGATAGTGTCGCCGTGGGATAGTCGGCGCAGTTCGGCGTCGTCCAGCGCTTCCTGAGTTGCCCGGCGCCGGTAGGCATCTTCCTCAACTTCACTCGGGTCGACGATAAGCGTGCCGGTGGACCCGTCCAGGACAGCCCGTTCACGCCCGCGCAGCCTGGTGGTCGCGTCCTTGAGACCCACCACTGCCGGTATGCCAAGTGATCGAGCAAGGATGGCGACGTGGGACGTGCGAGTTCCGGCATCGGTAGCAATAGCAGCGATCGCCCGCGGGTCGAGCTGGACGGTAAGACTGGGCGTGAGGTCGTGGGTGACGAGGATGGCGCCAGCGCCCTGCGGGACGTCCACCGGATCGTGATCGGGGAGACCTAGAAGGAGGCTGAGCACGCGGATGTGGACATCCGTGAGGTCGCCCAGCCGTTCGCGGACCATCGGGAGCGCGTGGCGAGCGAAGTTCTTCCGCCATTCGCCCATCACTAGGTCGAAAGCCTTCTCGGCCGCGATATTACGGTAGATGTACGACTCTGTCCCCTGCACCAACTCGACATCGTCGAGCATGGATAATTGGACGTCGAAGATCGCCGCCTCCTCGGGGCCGGCACGTCGCTCGGCGCGACGCCGTACGCGGTTGACACGCAGGCGAGCCGCCTCCAGAGCCTCGTGGAACCGGCTGATCTCCCCCTCGATCTCGTCATCCGCAACTATACGATGACGGACGTCCGGGACCTCCCAGCGCAGGAGGTAGACAGTGCCGAAGACAATGCCCGGCGATGCCGGGACGCCGCGGAAGGCGCTCAGCATCAGACCTCGCCGAAGCCCCGATGGATGAGGTCGGTGATGGACGCGAGCGCCATCTCCTCGTCCGGACCGCTCGCCCGAACCGTCACGGTTGAACCGCACTCTGCGGCGAGCATCATGACTCCCATGATGCTCTTGCCATTGACCTCCAGTTCTTCCCGAACGATGGTGATCTCGCTCTGGAATTTGGAAGCCGCCTTAACGATCTCCGCGGCGGGACGCGCGTGGAGACCATTTCTGTTCGTGATCTGGACGGATCGTTCCGCCATTTAGACCGTAACCGAGAAAAGTACGAGAAGGAGCAGGAGGGGGAGAGCAAGCCGCCAGCCCTCCCAACGCCCCTGAACACGCACGAGCAACCCACCGGCGAGCGCACCCACCAGTAGCACAGCGGCAGCCACTCCAACGTGAGATGGGCCGACAGCACGCAAAGTGGCCAGTGGAAGCACCACGCCAGCCAGAACCGCACCGACGCGCCCGAGCCACTCTGGGCCGCGTCGTAACCAGGGCGTACCCAAAGCACCGGCAACGCGAAGTCCATCCCGAAGACCTACATCGAGGGCCCAGACGCGCAGGGCCAGGTGACCAATGTTGTAGATAACAAAGAAACTTCCGACAGATGCCAGCGGACCGCCACCCAGCCCCCAGATGACCAGGCCGATGAGGGCGCACAGCGGAAGCCAGGCAGCCCAGACCAGGCGATCGCCGCAGCTTCCCAGCGGACCACAAAGCGCCGACCGGAAACGTTCGATGCGCTCCGGCGGGTCGCCATCCAGCTCGGCCCTCAGTAACGCACCTACGGCGAGCGTGGCGAGATACGGGTGAGCGTTAAAATACCGGCACTGCCGGGCCATCGCCGCCCGGTACTGGTCGCCGCCCCGTCCACCAGGTAGCCGCCTGAGCGCTGGTTCCATGGCGAAGGCGACACCATTGCCAAGCATTGTCTCATAATTCCAGCTTCCCTGGATAGCCAGAGAACGAAGCAGAATCGAGGCACGGAGGTGCCATGGCAGGACGACAGAGGGTGGCCTGGCAGCTGGTATACTGCCGGCCGCCTGAGACGCACCAGTGTTGGTGCGGACGGGAGCAGCCGAGGAATCTGGTGAGACCGGCTGTTCCGGCTTAGCTGGCGATGAGTGCCCGTTCATAGCAATGCCATGAGCAGGACGAGTCCGGCGCCGAGGCCGCCCAAAAAGAGCAGTCGTCCGCCCTGAACGGTGTGGAAGAGCTTCCAGCCAGCTCCCGCGGCAACGGCAATAGCAACCGCCACGGTACCGCTGCGAGCCAGCTCTTCGCTTCCTCGCCATTCCGATAGTACTATCGGAATGACCAGCATGCCGACGATGAGTCCACCGGTCGCGACGAGCGACCCGCGGACGAAATCGGCGGTGAGACCGGCTACCTGAAGTCCGACAACCGTGCGCCCGGAGCCGCGCTCGAGGGCCTCCGCGCGGCGATGAGCCCAACGCGCGTTCAGGCGACGCAGGCTGATCATCGACAGGCCGCCAATCTGGGCGAGAGCGAGAGCGAGAAGCACAGCGAGCGCCAGCGCCCCCAGCTGGTCGGGCGGCTGAATCGCGTACATCCCGCCGGCAACAACCGATGCGGAGCCCCACTCGGGGTAGCGCGATGCTCCGAATGGAAGAGTCTCCAGCGCGAACAACTCGAGCAACGCACCCACCAGAAGCCCCGCCCCCGCCCCACCAACCAGCGCCCCGCCAAGCGTCGCGGCTACCAGCGGCCTGGAGATCATCGCCTGTGGAAAGCTCACCACATCAAGTCCGAGGATGCCGCCGAGCATTATCAGCGGTAGGATGTCAACGAAGGACGCGAGCATGCTGTCAGCTCTCCCGGTCAGCGGCCAGAAGCTCGTCCAGCGGCACGGCTCGCGCGGCCGGAACGTCCTGAGCAGTCACCGTCACGCCACGGCCAGCAAGGGAGCGGAGCGCCTCCTCTTCCTCAACATTCAGGAACACGTAGCGCAGCCTCTCCGTGCGGCCGGCACGATGATGGATTCCGCCCAGGTTTACGGCAGGGATCGGCGTCGCGTCCGCCAACCGTCGCATCGTCTGGATGCTGGAAGTGAGTAGGATGCCGCGCCGCTCGTCGCGCCGATAGTCGTCCAGTTGCTCGGCGGCCGACGCTACAGTGTTGAAGTGTAGCGCCATCTCCGGCGGAGTTCCCATGCGATAGAGCTCCTGCTCCCACTCGCAGTCGGCGACTTCATCGTCGACCAGGACGAGGAATTCGATGTCCAACGGCTTTCCCCACCCCACCACCACCTGTCCGTGGATCAGACGGTCGTCGATACGGTACAGCTCAATTGCCACGCGGTCCTCCCGATTGTATCCCAGCCGCAACGACCGTCATTGCGTTGCGGCCCTTCTCCGCGGCCAGCCGAGCGGCCTCTTCCGTAGGCATTGAGTCGTGGAATGTGAAGTCCAGGATCATGCTAAGATTGGCGCCGGTGACCAGTACAAGGGACGGTCGGTCTCGCATGACGCGTCTGGCAGTCAGCGTCCAACTCCCACCGACTAGGTCGGTGAACACGCAGACTGCGCCAGTTGCGTCCAGTGCTGCCTTGAGCTCCACCTCCAGTTGCTCACCACTCATGCCCCGGTTGGTGAGCGACGCAAACTCGTCGCCCCGGCCCGTGATCTGTCCCACCGCCGACACGAGGCCAGCGGCCCAGTCGCCATGACCGGCGACGATAGCGCGGATAATCGGCACGTCCGTGTCACTCATCATCTTCCTGAAGATAACGATTCAGATCCGCAGTCTGCCGCATCCTGTTGATGAGGCGCTGGTTGAACGCCTCCGCCGTGTTAACTCCGCTGTAGGCCAGCAGGTGGTTCATGGCGATGACCTCGGCCACCACGGTGATGTTCTTCCCGGGATTGAGCGGCACACGGATCATGGGTAGGGCGACACCCAGGATCTCGGTTGTCTCGCCCTCCAGCCCGGTACGGTCCACTACCGCCCCCTGATCCCACGGTTCCAGGTGTACCACCACCTCCATCCGCTTCTGCTGCCTCACCGCGCGGATTCCAAAGATGCCGGGAACGTCCACCAGTCCGACGCCCCGGATCTCCATGTGGTGCCGCTGCAACTCGTGACCACGGCCGATGAGGACGTCGGTGCCGCGCCGCTTGCAGAGCACCAGGTCGTCAGCGACGAGACGGTGGCCCCGCTCGACGAGATCGAGGACGCACTCACTCTTCCCGATGCCACTCTGGCCAGTGAAGAAAAGTCCGACGCCAAAGACATCGGCGAGTGAACCGTGGAGCGCGGTGTTGGGTGCGAATTCGTCCTCCAGGAACGGCTTGATACGCCGGTAGAACTCGGCGGTCTTGAGCCTCGAGTGGAACAGAGCTATGCCGCGTAGTTCGGCCAGCTCCCGAAGCCCGTGCGGAAGATCCTGGCCCTTGCAAACGATGACGCAGGGAAAATCAAACGCGTAGTATCGCTCAAGAATATGCTGCCGCTGTGCGGCCTCGAGCGATTGCAGGTAACTGCCCTCGGTCTCCCCGAGAACCTGGATACGCGTGCCAGCAAACCGCTCCATGTAACCGGCGAGGACCAGTCCGGGGCTGTGAGCCTCACCGACCGTGATGGTCCGGTCGAAACCCATGGTGCCGGTCACCTGTTCCAGTTCCAGCCGGTTGTGCATGCGCTCGAAGAGGCGGCCGACGGTAAGCTTGGAAGTCACACGACCTCAAGTTGGCAGATGGTCCGGGCTGGCGGCGAGTCGCCGCGAAGAACTGAACGGACAGGAGAACTCTGCATCATTACAATCCGGGCGACACAATGTGCGACAGATGCTCTGCTGTCGCAGCGGCCGCGCGCTCCCACGTGAAGCCCTCAGCGAATAACCGTCCCTGCGCGCCGAGCGATTCCACCAGCGACGGCGATGCCGCCAACTGCCCCATCACCGCGGCGAGTTCAGACACCTCACCGTGGGTGACGAGGAAGCCGGTCTCCTCGTGCACCACCGACTCACGCAAGCCGGGCGAGCGTGAAGCGATTGCCGGCGTGCCACAAGCGGCCGCCTCCAGGTTGGTAATACCCCACCCTTCCTTTGGTGACGTGAAGCATAGCGCCCAGGCACGTCTCAGGAGGGCGAGCTTTTCTTCTTCACTCACGAATCCAAGAAACCGTACGCGATCGCCGAGGTCAAGCGAGGCGGCGAGCTGCTCCAGGGCGGGACGCCCGTCGCCAGTACCGGCGATCTCCAACCGTGCCGTACGGTCCGTCAGCTGCGCGAACGCGCGTAGAATAATGTCAACTCCCTTGTAACGCTTGAGGCGCCCCAGGTACACGAACAGCGGAGTGTCGGCGCGCGCCCCTGCCAACGGCGTGTAGTGAGCGGTATCAATCCCCGGATAGATGACGCTGATGGAGGAACGTGGGACGCCGCGGGCCACGAGATCGTCGGCCGTACTCTCACTTATGGCCTGGAAGGGCACGCCTCGATACAGACGTGCCAACGGCCGTTCGGCGAGCCACACAGCGGTGGCGAGGGGTAGCGACGCTTCCTGGAATACGGTGGACCCAAACAAGTGTGGTACCAGCGCCACCGTACGCCGAGCACCCCACCGCGGCGTCGCCAGCGGCACCTTGTTTATGTCCTCCACGAGCACGTCGTGACCCTTTCCCGCGAAGTGCTTCCGGTAGTAGCGACGAGCGAGCGCCGGGAAGGTGTAACGCGTTCCCACTCTGTGCACGTCAATACCGTCGAGCGAGCAGCGCACAGGAGCACCGGGCCAGCCACCGCACAGGAGGGTCACCTGGTGACCGCCGCTGGCCAGCCGGCCGAAAATCTCGTGGAGATGGATTTCGGCCCCGCCAGCCTGCGGGTTTTCACGGTCCTGCCAGTTGACGAGGAGAATCTTCAGAGTCGTCCCATCCGGCGGGCAAGGGCGTCGAGAACGCCGTTGACGAACTTGGCGCTGGCCATGCTGCCGAACCTTTCGGCCAGCCGCACCCCTTCCTTGATGACGACGCGCGGGGGCGTGTCACCGATGCGCAATTCCGCTGCGCCCAGGCGCAAGACTGCGCGCTCAATGGCACCGAGTCTGGCCAGCCGCCAGTTGCGCGTGACCTCGCTCAATTCCTCGTCTATAATCGAGGCACTATCGCGGACCTCCCGAATGAGAAGTCCGGCCAGACGTCGCTCCTCGGGAGGTACGGACAGATCATCCCACACCTGAGTCGCCACGAAATCGAGGGATGGGCCGCCACGCATCTCCCAGGCATACAGCGCCTGCAGGGCGCGCGAGCGCGCCCGCGTTTCAACCTTCGTCTTCGTCTGCATCGGCTTCCGCGGCCTGCATCAGGTCCAACCGCTGGAACAGGTCCACCATCTCCAGCGTGGCAATGGCCGCGTCCCAGCCCTTGTTGCCATGATCTCCACCGGAGCGCGACTCCGCCTGCGCCATATCATTGCAGGTGAGCAGGCCGAGTCCGACCGGCACGTCGTAGTCACTGGCTACCTGAGCCAATCCGCGCGCCGCCTCCGCGGCTATGAAGTCGAAGTGCGGCGTCTCACCGCGCACGATCGCTCCGATCGCCACGATGCCGCTGTAGCGATCGCTGGAGGCGGCACGGCGTACCGCTCCGGGAAGCTCCCACGCTCCCGGCACCCAGATGACGTCCACGTCATCGAGCGAAACTCCGTGGCGAAGAAGACCGTCAAGGGCACCGTCGGCGAGGGCTTGCGTGACGCGTTCATTAAAGCGACTGGCCACAATGGCCATTCGATGGCCGGCACCCTGTGGCGCACCGGTGAATTCAGGCATACAGTGGGAGCGAGTATGTGATGCAGGAGCGGCCGCGCACTGCTTCACCAGCGGTGACGCGCGAGACGCTCATGACGGCGTTCTCAAGGAATGAAGCTCATGAAGCTACGAGATGGCCCAGCTTGGCCCGCTTCGTTTTGACGTAGGCGGAGTTCTCGTCCGTATCTGGCGCGATGATCCTCACTCCGCCGCTGACACGCAGGCCATAACCCTCCAACCCGACCAACTTACGAGGATTGTTGGTGAGCACCCGGATGGAGCGAAGTCCCAGGTCGAGCAGGATTTGTGCGCCGATACCGTAGTTGCGAAGATCGGGCTTGAAGCCCAACCGCTCATTGGCCTCCACCGTATCGGCGCCGGCGTCCTGGAGTTCGTAAGCCTTTAGCTTATTCAGTAAGCCAATGCCGCGACCTTCCTGGTCGAGGTACACGATCACGCCGCGTCCTTCCTGCGCGATCTGCTCCATTGCCGCGTTAAGCTGCCAGCCACAGTCACAGCGTAGGGAGTGGAAGACGTCGCCGGTGAGACACTTGGAGTGCATTCGAACGAGTACGTCCTCGCCGTCGCCGATGTCACCGTAGACTAGCGCGACGTGTTCGTGACGATCCACGTCGTTGCTATAGCCAACGATCCTCCATTCCCCGAGATCGGTCGGCAGCCGCGCCTCAGCAACTCGATGAACCAGTCGTTCGTGCTGGAGCCGGTAGGCGACCAGTTGGGCGACAGTTATGAACGTGAGTCCGTGAAGCTCGCAGAACTCCTCGAGCTGTGGACGGCGAGCCGTAGTACCGTCGGCATTCAGGATCTCGCATATGACGCCGGCCGGACTGAGTCCGGCGAGTCGAGCAAGATCGACCGCAGCTTCGGTGTGCCCGACGCGCTGCAACACGCCGCCGTCGCGCGCTCGGAGTGGATGCACATGTCCGGGGCGTCGCAGGTCTGCACGTACGGAAGCCGGATCCACGGCGACCCGGATAGTCGTCGCCCGATCGGCAGCGCTGATACCCGTGGTCACACCGAAGCGCGGCGCGGCGTCGATACTCACCGTGAATGCCGTGCGCATCGCCTCCGTGTTGTCCTCCACTTGCGGCGACAGACCTAACTGATCGACACGCTCGCCGGTCATGGCGAGACAGATCATCCCCTTCACGCCGAGCATGAAATTCACCATTTCGGGCGTGATGCGCTGTGCTGCGCAGATCAAATCGCCCTCATTTTCGCGATCCTCATCATCCGCCACGACCACGAACCGGCCCTGGCGGATGTCCTCGATCGCCTGTTCTACAGTGCCGAATGACATATGATTTTGAGAGGCCTGGACGATGAGTATCGAAGGAACCTTCGACGTTCAGCGACCGACGCTTCCAAGATAAGGGTTCACGAGGCGCGCGACGAACTTCCCGATGATGTCCGCCTCGACGTGCACCCGGTCGCCCGCGGCGAGCAGTCCTAGCGCGGTCTGACCGAGCGTGTACTCGATGATGGAAAGTTGGACGACGTTCTCATCCGGTATTGCGTTGACGGTCAGGCTCACGCCGTCAATGGCTATTGACCCGTGAGGCACCAACAACAGGCCTGTAGATGGCGTCACCACCACATCGATCAATCGGGCATCCCCAGACTGTTCGACGCGCTGAACAATTCCCACTCCGTCCACATGACCCTGGACTATGTGTCCGCCCAGCCGGTCGCCCAGCCGCATGGCCCGCTCCAGGTTCACGCGCTTTCCGCCGCGCCACTCCCCGATGGTGGTCCGATCCAGCGTCGTGTGGACGGCAGCCACGGTAAATGACCCCGGTCGCCAGTCACGAACCGTTAGGCAGGCGCCGTTAAGGGCTATACTTTCGCCGTCGGCAAGCTGATCGTATGCACAACGAACACGAAGTTCACGACCGGCGGACGTGTCCGCCGCCGATTCGATTGTGCCAACGTCGTCGATCAGTCCGGTGAACATGTCTGCGCGTTGAGCGGGTGCTTCATGGTTCCGTGACGGCTTGCCGGAGCGAGTACGTGGTGACGAGGTCGTCGCCGAAGCGCCGGCGCGCGACCACCCGCAGGCGCCGAGCATCGGCCGCCGTTACGGGAGGCGCGCAGGAAAAAGCTCCCATCGCGCCCGCCCCGAGGATAACCGGTGCCTGAAAGATAACCAGGCGGTCCACCATATCGCTCATCAGTAGCGCGCCGGTTATCCCTGCTCCTCCCTCCACAAGGATCGAGTTGACATCGCGCTGCCGGAGCTGGCGTAGGGATTCCGGCAAATCGGTTGCGGGCAGAAGCTCCACTCCGGCCGCTGAAAGCGCTCTTGCGGCCGACGAATCCGGCTGATCGGTGCAGACTATCACCGGCACCTGGCGGGCCGTCAGGACGAGCGCCGAGGTCAGGGGCAGTCGGCACGTGCGATCAAAAACGACACGTACGGGAACGCGACGGGGCGCCCTGCCAGAGCGAACGGTGAGCTGCGGATCATCGGCGATCGCCGTACCGACGCCGACTGCGATGGCGTCAACGCCGGCCCGCATCCGGTGCACCGCACGCCGGGAACGCTCGGTTGTAAGCCAGCCCGGGCGACGCGTGTGGTCCGCGATGGCGCCGTCCAACGAGAGGGCGAGTTTGACGATCACCCACGGTAGGTCTGATGTGAAACGGTTGAAGAAGTCAGCATTCAACTCCCGCGCTGCCTCTTCCTCCACACCGCTGCCAACCCGGACGCCCTGGGCGGCTATGACCGCCAGACCTCCACGAGCCGCCGGGTTCGGATCGAGAGTGGCAGCCACGACCGATGCCACGCCAGATCGCAGGATCGCTTCGGTACATGGCGGAGTGAGACCGTGGTGGGAGCACGGTTCCAGCGTCACGTAAAGGGTTGCGCCACGAGCCCGATCCCCCGCCGTCCGGAGCGCCACGACCTCAGCGTGGTCACCGCCGTATCGAGCATGGTAGCCCTCTCCCACTACCTGGCCGTCTCTGACCACCACTGCACCGACCAGCGGATTGGGCGACACATGGCCCCAACCGCGGCGCGCCAGGGTGAGAGCGCGGCGCATGAAGACGCTATCGGCCCGTCTGGTCATGGCATCAGGATGCGAGGTCGGAGCCCCAGACAACAGGCTCAGAAGCCGACGCGAACAGCCAGCGAACCGTAGAATCGTGGGGCGTCCGCACGGACATCCTGGAGATCGTTGAACGTCTCGAGAGAGCCGCCCCACACGCGCCCGATTTCCCCGACCAGTCGCAGCGGTGCCGCGTTGAGAGCCACGTTGGCAAAGGCATTGGTCCTCGTCAATCGCTGGTCGAGCGCCATTGGATTCGCCGTCACCGACATCCCACCCGTCTCGGCGAGGTAAGTCTTAACAGAGGCGCCGGATTGATAGCGGTCCTGGCCGAATCCTGCCGCGACGGCCATCGGGCGGTAGGACTTGCCGGTGATCAAGCGCCAGGAATTGCTGCGTACTCTGGCGTTTGTGACGGACAGCGTATCGCCACGGTCGGTGATTCCGCTGATGCTCATCGTGGGAAGCTGGTTCCGCGACATGGTCAGATCGACACTGGGTAGACTGACGGTCTCCCTGAGCAGCCCGAGGCGAGCTCCGAGACCGAGGCGAAAGTTGCTTCCCGGAAGCCTGACCTTCATGCCGTCGCCGCCAAACCCTGGAAGCCAGCTTCCCGTCATCAGAACGTCCAGCCCACCAACAAAGGTCATTCCAATCGGAAAGCCACGGAAGATGCCGATGTCGGCATCTACCACCGGTAGCGACACCCATTGCGATTTCGTCGCGATCTCTCCACGCACCGCCGGCCCCGGCTGGACGGTGAGCGGTCGAGGATCGGGAACGTCGGCCCTCACGCCGTTCACTCGCAGCGCCATGCTGAAGTGCCCGAGGCCACCAATCGGACCGGTCTGGCCAGGCGTGGGATTCCCGCCGGCGACCAGCGCACCGAGTTGCGGAGCGACAAGGGCGAAAATGTCCGCCGTCTTCTGGCAGGCATCCTGAGACGTGACTCCGGCGCACGACGGTACTACAGCCTGCGCCGTCACCACTGACGGCCCCAGAACAAAGGCGATTATGACGGCAACTCTACATAGCATCAGGTACGACACTCCATCGGCGAACCGGCTGCGGTAAGAAGGGGTCGTGTCGCACAGGACGGTCAGACCAGGTGAACCTGACCGGTGCCGACTGCGACGTCACCGAGGAGCCACGCTGGCACGTCTGCGACGGCGGCTGCGTCGATTACCGCGGAGACATCGGCGGGGTCGCACGCCACGACCATACCGACACCCATGTTGAATGCCCGGAACTGCTCTTCACGAGCTACCTGTCCAGCGTCCCCCAGGACACGGAACAGGTTGGGCACGCTCCAACTGGCGCTGTCCACCCTGGCATCCAGGGAATCTGGGAGGGCCCGATTGAGATTGCCCGGTAGCCCCCCACCGGTGATGTGAGCGAGCGCGTGCACGCGGTCCAGGACCGGCGTCAATGCGGCGAGGTATGAGCGATGGACGCGCAGAAGGACATCGGCAGTGGAGGCGTCCTCACCCGGGAATGGATCGTTGACACCCAGGTGAAGCCGCTCTGAGACTATCCGCCGGGCCAACGAATAACCGTTGGTGTGCAGCCCGCTGCTGGCGAGACCGACCAGAGCGTCTCCTGCGCGGACGCGGGTAGGGCCTAAAAGATCGGCCTCACCGACACATCCCACCAGGAAGCCGGCCAGATCGTAGTCGGGTGGGGTGTACAGCCCCGGCATTTCCGCCGTCTCGCCCCCAAGAAGAGCGCAACCGTTCTCCCTACAGCCCGCCGCCACGCCGGCCACGACCGCTTCCACCACGGCCGGCTCGAGAATGCCAAAGGCTACGTAGTCAAGGAAGAAGAGCGGTCGGGCACCCTGGACGAGCACATCATTGACGCAATGATTCACCAGGTCGTGGCCGATGGTATCATGCCGACCGGCCTCGATCGCCACCTTGATCTTCGTTCCCACGCCGTCTGCGCTCGCCACGAGAAGAGGCCGCTCGACGTCGGTCGGCATGCGGAATAGTCCGCCAAAGCCGCCGAAGACGCCACGTGCTCCGGCCGTCATTGTGGACTCCACCAACCTCTTTATGCGTCCCTTGGCATCATTCGCAGCGTCTATGTCCACACCGGCCGAGCGATAACTCAGTCCGTCGCTCATGTCAGCGCCCCCGCCGATGCCATCGGCGCGTCGAATGCCACCAACCGCTGGAACTCGCGCACACGGGCGTCAATCGTCGCCTGATCGAGTTCCAGCAACCGTTCGATCGAGAACTTCTCGACGGCGAACGAGCCCATGGCGGACCCGTAGATAACTGCCCGGCGGAGGTTGTCGTCGCTGAGGTCGCCAGTACGGGCCAGATGTCCCATGAAGCCGCCGGCAAACGAGTCGCCGGCGCCAGTAGGATCGAACACCGATTCCAGCGGGAAGGCGGGGGCGAAGAAGATCGTGTCCCGAGTGAACATGAACGCGCCGTGCTCTCCCTTTTTGATGATCACGCGTGCCGGTCCGCGGTCCATGATCCAGCGGGCCGCCTTCACGATATTGCTCTCCTCGCTGAGCTGTCGCGCCTCGGCGTCATTGAGCGTCATCAGGTCCACATGGCCGAGAAGCTCGAGCAATTCCGGACGCCTGCTCTCTATCCAGAAGTTCATGGTATCACAGGCGACCAACCGCGGACGCTCTACCTGAGACAGCACCGAGAGTTGCAGTCGCGGATCGATGTTCGCCAGAAAGACGAACGGTGAGCGGCGAAACTGCTCGGGAATCTGCGGCTTGAAGTGGGAGAATACACCGAGATGTGTCTCCAGCGTCTGGGCAGAGTTGAGGTCGTGCTGATAGCGGCCGCGCCAGCGAAACGACGACCCCTCGGCTGTCTGCACCCCGGTCATGTCGACGCCGCGCGATGCAAGAGCGCTCAGCTTCTCCATGGGATAGTCGTCCCCCACTACGCCCACCATCGATACCGGCGTGAGATGGCTGGCGGCGGCCGAAAAGTAGGTGGCCGATCCACCCAGCACCTCTTCGGCCTTGCCGAAGGGGGTCTCTATTGAATCCAGCGCGACGGAGCCAACGACAAGGACGGACATGGGAACAGGATCGGGGTGAGTCTGGAATCCGGCTGCGAGGGAGCATCGGTGCAGCGGCGAGTGGCCATCACGCGGTGGCGTGGCTGTCGCCGCTAGCTACCGTCACATGCGGTCGGGGGCTTGGATACCCAGGAGATCCAGGCCGTTCCGAAGAACGATCTGGATGCCGCGGGCAAGTACGAGTCGCGCGTTGGTGACCTCCGCCGCTTCGCCGAGAACATGATACTTGTGGTACCAGGCGTGGCTGAGTCGCGCGGTCTCGAGTAGCCAGTTGGCGACCCGATGCGGTTCCAGCGATGCGGCGGCGCCAGCGACGAGCAGCGGGAAGTCGGCGATGGCCTTGAGAAGCTCCTTTTCCTCGTTGGCCGAAAGCGGTGAGAGATCCACAGCGCCGTCGTCGAGCGTGGCTGCATCGATACCGCCGACGCGGAAGATGCCACTCATCCGCGCATGCGCCATCTGAATGTAGTAGACCGGATTCTCCTCGGACTGGGAGCGAGCGAGGTCAACGTCAAAGACGAGTTGGGAATCGCCCTTCCGCATCAGGAAGAAGTAGCGCACGGCGTCGCGCCCGACCTCGTCGATGAGGTCGCGCACGGTCACGTAGCTACCGGCCCGCTTGGAGATCTTCATCTCCTCACCGCTCTTCATCACGGTGACCATCTGGTGCAGCACGTATTCCGGGTAGTCCTCAGGGATTCCGATGTTGAGGGCCTGAAGTCCGGCACGCACGCGGGTAACCGTGCTGTGGTGGTCGGAGCCCTGCACATTGACCGCGCGACGGAACCCGCGCTCCCACTTCGTCACGTGGTAGGCGACATCCGGTACGAAATAGGTGAAGCTGCCGTCGCTCTTCCGCATCACGCGATCCTTGTCATCGCCATACTCAGTCGTGCGTAGCCAGAGCGCGCCATCGCTCTCGTAACAGCGGCCGGCAGCCTGTAACGCGGCAACAGTAGCTTCCACCTTGCCGTCCTCGTAGAGCGACGACTCCAGATAGTAGGTATCGAAGCGGACGCCGAACGCCTGGAGGTCGAGATCCTGCTCCTTCCGCAGTGCCTGGACGGCGAATTGGGTGACCGCCTTGCTGTCGTCTCCGCTGGCGTCATCCGGATGCTGCTCAGCGTAGCGCTGGGCGATCTCTCGGATGTACTCGCCGTGATACCCACCCTCAGGTATGCTGCCGTTGCCGCCAGCGAATTCGGCAAGTCGAGCGCGCGTACTGCGGCCCAGGTTCTCGATCTGGACGCCAGCATCGTTGTAGTAAAACTCGCGAGAGACGTCCCATCCCGTTGTCTCGAGAAGCCTCGATATGGTGTCGCCAAGAGCCGCCTGCCGCCCATGACCGACGTGGAGCGGTCCAGTGGGGTTGGCCGAGACGAACTCCACCACCACGCGCCTGGCGCCGCCGTCCGAGGAGCGCCCGTACAGCTGGTCGAGGGCGAGAGCGTTGCGCAAGCCTACCGTCAGGGCATCCTGGGCGAGCCGAAAATTGATGAACCCGGGGCCCGCGATCTCAGATGTCGCCACGCCGGCGCAAGCGATATCAACAATTACCTTGAGAGCCTCGGCGATCTCCCGCGGCTTACGCTTCAGCGGGCGCGCCAGCGTCATGGCGAAATTTGTCGTCCAGTCGCCGAAAGACGGATCTCTTGGCCGCTCCAAAATGGGTTCGGCACCATCGGGCACGCCAAGCGTTCGCGCCGCGTCGATGAGCGCGGCGCGAAGCTGATCGTCAGCGCTCACTCGCCCGCCGGCGGCCGGGGGGAAGGCGGCTTGACCGAGGACTGGCCGGTACTGCTACCGGCGTCGGAACCGCCACCGCTCTCCCCGCTCTTGCCGCTACCCGACTTTGAGCTGTCCCCGCCGGCGTTTCCCTTGCCCTCACCGGTGCTGGACTGACTGCTCTGCTTCTCGCCACCCTTCGATTCATCACTCTTTGAAGAATGTGAAGCAGCTGCGGCCGCGCGCTGGTCCTTCTTGCCGTCCTTTCCGTAATCGGTGATGTAGAAGCCGGAACCCTTGAAGATAAGTCCGGCGCCGCCGGATATCAGACGTATCGCCAGTTCACCGCATTCCGGACAGGGCACCTCGCTGGGCGCCTCGGAGATGCGGCCGAAGCGGCGCTCGAAGTTGTGACCTTGAGGACAGCGAAAATCGTAAGTGGGCATTGGGGAACGACTTAGTTGATTTTGGCGAAACAACGCAATCTATCTGAGCCAGGATCGGCATTCAAGATAACCGCTAAGCGAACCGACAATCGCGGCGGCGCCGGAAACCCACGTCGTGAAGCACCAAGTCAGCGTGGCGGCTCGTAGTGGCCCCAGACGCTCTCCAGAGTATCGGCGATCTCGCCTACCGTAGCCCGAACACGTACGGCCGTGATTATGAGCGGCATCAGCGGTTCGCGTCCAGCCTGCTGCTCACGCTGGCCGTAGCCCGTTGCGGCGCTAGCTAGTGCGTCAAGGGCATGCCTGACAGCAACGGCATCGCGTCGCTCACGCACCTCGCGTACGCGCTGCACCTGGCCGCGCTCGAGCGACGAGTAGTCTGGCGAGGTGATCTCCAGCGGTGGCTCGTCACTGGTGAACCGGTTGACACCAACGATCGTCGTCACTCCTGCCTCAACGCGCAGCTGATAACTGTAAGCGCTACGAGCGATCTCTTCCTGGAAGAAGCCGGCGCCCACGGCCGCCGCCGCTCCACCCAATTCGTCCACCCTGTCCATCAGGGCGAGCGTCTCACGCTCCAGCTCCGAGGTCAGGTGCTCCACGTAGTAACTACCAGCCAGCGGATCCACCGTCTGGGCAACGCCGGACTCGTGCGCCAATACCTGCTGGGTTCGTAGAGCCAGCGTCGCTGCCTGCGCCGTCGGCAGAGACAGAGCTTCATCGTAGCCGTTAGTGTGCAGCGACTGCGTACCACCCAACGTGGCGGCGAGCGCCTGTACGGTCACCCGAACAACGTTGTTCAGGGGCTGCTGCGCGGTGAGAGTCACCCCTCCGGTCTGCGTATGGAATCGCAGGCGACCGCTGGCCTCGCTGGCCCCGAATCGCCCCGTCATCAGGCGCGAGTAGATCCGGCGAGCAGCGCGGAACTTGGCTACTTCTTCGAACAGGTCGTTGTGAGAGGCGAAGAAAAATGACAGGCGCGGAGCGAAGAGATCCACTGGTAGGCCGGCGGCGAGAGCTCGTTTCACGTACTCCACGGTGTTGGCGAAAGTGAAAGCCAACTCCTGCACAGCGGTGGCACCGGCCTCGCGCATGTGGTAGCCGGATATTGATATCGGGTTCCAACTCGGAACCTCTTCCGCGCAGAACCGGAAAACTTCGGCGATGAGGTCCAGTGACGGGTCGGGCGGATAGATGTACGTGCCCCGGGCGATGTACTCCTTCAGGATGTCATTCTGGATCGTCCCGCTCAGAGCGGAACGCTCCATACCGCGCTCCTCGGCAACCACTATGTACATCGCCAGCAGTGTGGCTGCCGTGGCATTGATGGTCATCGACGTCGACACTTTATCCAGCGGCAGCCCGTCCAGCAGCTGGTGCATATCCTCGACACTATCGATCGCCACGCCCACTCGACCAACCTCTCCGAGCGATCGGGGCGAATCAGAGTCGATCCCCATCTGAGTCGGCAGGTCGAAGGCCACCGAGAGGCCCGTCTGCCCAGCATCGAGGAGGAGCTTGAAGCGTGTGTTCGTCTCCGCCGCGGTGCCAAAGCCGGCGTACTGCCGCATCGTCCAGAGCCGCTTACGGTACATCGTCGGCTGGACGCCACGCGTGTACGGGTAGCTACCCGGGTCGCCGAGATCGGACTCGTAGTCGAGTTGCGCGTCCGCGGGTCGGTAGACCGCGTCTATCGGGATTCCGGACGGCGAGACTCGCTCGCCGGAAGCACTCATGCGCCAACCTCTTCCGCGACACTGTCGCCAAGCATCCGATCGGCCGCTTGCACATCGTGCAGACTTCCGATGAAGAGGGGTGTGCGCTGATGGAGCCCTGTCGGCTTCAGATCGACGATGCGACGGTGGCCGTCGGAGGCGGCACCGCCTGCTTGCTCGACAATGAATGCCAACGGATTGGCCTCGTAGAGGAGGCGCAGTTTGCCCTGCGGACTCTTCGTGTTGGCCGGGTAGGCAAAAAGTCCGCCGCCTAACAGGTTGCGATGAAAGTCTGCGACCAGCGAGCCGACGTAGCGCACACTCATCGCCTCACGCGTTCCGTCGAGGCCGCGATAGTAACGCATCAGGGCGCGTGTTGGCTCGGTCCACATCTGCGAGTACGAGTCGTTTACGCTCAGGTATCGCCCGGTCTCCGGTATGCGGATGTGAGGGTGCGACAGCAGGAACTCACCTATCGATGGATCCAGGGTGAAGCCATGCACTCCCTGCCCAGTCGTGTAGACGAGCATGGTACTGGCGCCGTAGATGACGTAGCCAGCGGCGACCTGCTCGTAACCCGGCTGCAACAGGTCCCCAAGCACCGCCCGCTCCCCTTCGGAAACCTTGTGCAGGACAGAGAAGATTGTCCCAACAGGGACGTTCACGTCAATGTTCGACGAGCCGTCCAAGGGATCGAACAGCAGCACGTACTTACCGCGCTTAAAGCGCGAAGGGATGTGGATCATGTCCTCCTCCTCCTCTGATCCCATCCCGCACAGGCGTCCGCCGTGATCCATCGCCTTGACGATGATCTCATTGGCTATGACGTCCAGCTTCTGCTGCACCTCTCCCTGAACGTTCTCGTTCTCAGTGGAACCGAGGATGTCGGCCAAGCCGGCGCTACGCACCTTGTTGGCGATCATCTTGGCCGCCACACCTAGGTCGTAGAGAATGGCCGACAGGTCGCCCGTAGCATGCGGATAGAGTCGTTCCTGCTCGATGATGAAGCGCTCGATGGTGACGACTGAGGTATCACTGTGCTTGACCACGATCAGGATGGGGTAAGAGGAGGTGGATCCGCCTCCAGCAGGCGGCGCGCGGCGAACGAACGAGCGTCAGCCTCGAAGCGGTTATGGTGGTAGCCAAACCTCAGACTCTCCCATGCATAGGCAATCGGGAAGAGCGGGCTGGCTCCAAACTGATGGACGTGTCGAAGCTCGTGCAAGAGCAGGCCCGGGTCCAGTGGCGCACGGCGGGATAGCCAGATGGTGCGCCAGAGAGTGATGCCGGTGACGCTGGCGGCACCGAGGCACCAGCCGCCCACTCGCAACGGTAGGCCGCCACGGCGAAACCGTGCACCGCGTAACTCGGGAAAACGATCCAGAATATCGACTGGGAGTTGTTCCTCACGACCGATGAGGTTGCCGATCAGCGTATCGCTGACCAGGCGGATCAAGGACAGAATCATGGCTTCTGTGGTGGCGACGGGCGCGGTGAAGAGAGAGCGTCGAGATCCCATTTGTCTCCAGCTGCCTCGACTGTTATAGAGCGACCGTTGGTCCGCACTACGATAGTTCCTAGTTGGTCCGTGCGCAGCACCGACGCGCCGGCATCGGCAAGGCGAGCAACCACGTCCTGAGCAGGATGGCCGTAGGCGTTACCCGTCCCCACCGAAACCAGCGCCAGTCGCGGACGGACGGCCCGCAGGAATGCCGGAGTGGTACTGGTCCTGCTGCCGTGGTGAGCCACCTTCAGAATGTCGGCGCTCAAGGCGTCGTCACCGTATCGTGCCAGGAGCCAATCCTCCTCGGCGGCCTCGGCATCCCCAGTGAGCAGAATGCGTACCTCACCATAGTTAACCACAGCCATCGTGCTAGCCGAGTTGGCGTCGGGTAATCCGGCCGCCCACGCCGAGTCGGGCGCCAGGAAACGGACAACGACGCCGTCGATCACGAGGGAGTCGTCAGGATGTACGCGTTGCCAACCAATGCTTCTCTTAGCCGATACCGCGAGCGCCTGAACGTAAGCCTCTCCACCGGCGGGATAACCAGCGTCCCAGAACTGGACAGGGCGCATGGTTGCCAGCACGCTCGCCGCGCCACCCACATGGTCGGCGTGCGGGTGGGAGAGAATGAAGCTAACCAACGCCCCTCCCCGACGGCGTAGGTACGGCAATACTGTCCGCTGGCCGGCGTCGCCACCTCGCCAGATGCGGCCGGCGTCAACAAGTACCCATCTACCCGCGGGCGTGCGAAGCGCTAGCGCATCGCCCTGACCCACGTCCAGCATGTGGATCTCAAGGTCGCCACTGTTCACTGATGCGATCGGGAGCCAGATGGCCAGTGCTAACGACACAGCCGCTGCCACCAACGCTCGCCCGGGGAAAATGGCCACACAGGCAACCAACAGAGCCGCCATAGCCAGACCGAGACAGATGGCGACGGCAAGCGTGGGCGCCACCGGGATGCTTGCGCCTGGCAGGGCGGCAGCGGAGGCGGCGACACCATCGAAAAGTCGGAGCACAGGCCGAGCGGCATCGGCCGCAAGTGCCGCTGCCGGCTTCACCGGAGAGAGTGCGAGGGCGAGAAAGAGAAGCGGCTGGAGGAATGCAATCACCGGCGAGGCAACGATATTCGCCAGCGGGCCGACGAGGCTCAACCGCCCGAAATGCCATGCGACAATCGGCGCGCTGGCCGCTGTCGCGGCCGTGGATGCGAGCATGGCACGTAAGAGCGATCCGCGCCAACCGCGTACGTCCGCCACGCTGCGCCAGCGTCGACATAGGGCGCTGGCGGCGAGGAGTGCAGCCACCCCCACCACGCTGAGCTGATAGCCGAGTGAGGCCGCAACCAGGACGCCGGAGAGGAGTGGGATAGCTGCTCCAACGGCCAGAACCGCCCAGGGAGAAGTGGGCCGCTGCCGAAGCCGGCAGAGAGCGATGGCGGCGAGCATCGACCCCGATCGCAGCGCCGCTGGTGGGAAGCCCAGAAGCCCAACGTAAGCCAGGGCGCCGACGGCAGCGACGGCGCCGGCCGCCCGGCGCGGAACCCGGAGGGCCCGCGCCAACAACTCTATGGATCCGGCTACCAGGCCGATATGAAGCCCAGAGATCGCCAAAACGTGTATCAGGCCGGCGTCGGCGAATCGTTGGCGTATCTCGGGAGTCAGTCCTTCTGTATCAGCGAGGAGGAGTGCGGACGGAAGCGGATGGTCCTCGCCGTACAGTTCACGGACCCGTTCGCGCGCCCGCCGACGGGACCGATCCAGCCAGCCTGGATCACCCCGCCGCCGCAGCTCAGCGCTGGCAATGCGCAGCGCCACTCCACCTTCGGCCGGCAACGGTCGTCCCCGCACATCCACCACGGCTCCGCTCTCTGCCATTCCGCTCTTGATGCTCAGGGCGACCATGACGTCGCAGTCGCCAGCCACAAGGCGGCCACGCAGCGAGCCGCCAGGCTCTGCATCTGCTAACAGACGCACGGTCCAGCGGCTGGCGGCGAGGGCAGCGGTCCGGCAGTCGCTGGCGCTAGTTCGCTCGGCATGAGCGAGGAGCGCACCCGCGGCGGCCAGCGCGGCGAGCGCGGACACGACTCCTTCTCGACGTACTAACGATATCAGAAAGGCTGCCGCCGCGACCGCGACGACGGGTCGGCCGAGCCCGGCCATCTCCGCCAACACACCGCCGACGAATGCGAGGTAGGCAGTGGCGACAAGAGGCATGGGACATCGAGCGAGGGTGGTCGAGCGTGCTGACCTGCGCCACCAATCTTCTTCTCTCTCGATCGATCTCCGTACCCGACGGCCGCGGGGCCCGGCGTTTCATCGCCGGGCCCCGCTATCATCGCCAACTGAACTCTTTGTGAGGCGTCGCCCCTATTCAGGCGTCGTTCGGAACAGAGTCTGGCGGCCGTCAGACAGCCAACGGAAGAGAGCGACGCTGCTGGATTACGGCTCCCGTGAACGTACTCCCGGTAGTACCGGTGAGCTGAACTTCGAGGTACTGGCCAATCAGCGATTCGTCGCCGGGTACCAACACCGTCTTGAAGTCGCGCGTTCGCGTCTGGAGCAATTCGCCGCGCCGCGACACCTTCTCGACCAGGACCTCATCACGACGGCCGATGATCGACATGTTCCGCTCTCGTGCACCATCACGAACCACGTGAATCAGCCGCTGCAGCCGCTCGCCCGAGACTTCGTCGGGTACCGTCATTTCAGCGGGCAGCCGGGTAGCGGGAGTGCCGTCGCGTAGCGAGAACTTGAAGGTGTACGCGTCGTCGAAGCCCACCTCGGTCACGGCGCTCAGCGTATCGGCGAAGTCTTCTTCCGTCTCACCGGGGAAACCAACGATGATGTCGGTGGTGAAGGAGAGCGCCGGCATGGCCTCCCGCATTCGACGTACGCAGTCCAGATAGCCTTCGCGCGAGTAGCGGCGCAGCATCCGCTTCAGCGTTCTCGATGACCCGCTCTGCATGGGCAGGTGAACATGACCGCAGACATTGGGCACCTCGGCCATGGCGGCAATGACCCGGTCGCTGAAGTCATTCGGGTGTGGGCTGGTGAAGCGCACGCGCCTCAAGCCGTCCACCGTTCCCATTGCCCGCAAAAGATCGGCGAAGTCGTGCTCGCCATCAGTGTAGGAGTTGACCGTCTGGCCCAGGAGCACGACCTCGCTAATGCCGTCGGCGACGGCTCCGTTGACCTCGCGCACCACGTCGTCCAGTCTCCGACTGCGTTCCGGACCACGAGTGTAGGGCACAATGCAGTAGGTGCAGCGATAGTCACAGCCGCGCTGAACAGGGATCCATGCCTTCACACCTGCGGTGCGCCTGGGCTGGAAATCCTCATAGTGCTCCTCGCTATCGAACTCCACCTGCACGGCTCGCTGACCGCGACGCGCCCCGGCGAGCAGTTCGGGCAGCGCGCGATAGCCGTCGGGTCCGATCACCAGGCTGACGTGCCGCGCCTGCTCCAGAAGCTGCGGACCCAACCGCTGCGCCATGCATCCGGTGACACCCACCACGGTGTTGGGATTCATGTGGCGCTTGAGCTCACCCAACCGTCCGATCACACGCTGCTCAGCGTGATCGCGGATAGCGCACGTGTTGACCAGGATGACGTCTGCTCCGTCTGGTCGATCCACAGGCTGGTAGCCACTGGCGACGAGCTTACCGAGCATCAACTCGGAATCGCTCACGTTCATCTGGCAACCATACGTCTCTATGTAGACCGTAGGGAGCGGCGCGGAGTCAGTCATCTGGGTAGTGAGCTGCGGGAGTCTGAATGGATCAGGAGCGGGAGCAGCGGCTGGCATTCTGGAAGGCCGGGCCTATAGCTGAAGCTAAACCGCCGCCGCACTGTCAGTGGTCATCCCTGCAGAGCGGTGCCAGATGCTGAACTTGACTTCGGGTCAAGCAGTGGAAGATCCACATGGAAGGCGCTGCCCTTGCCAAGCTCGCTCTCCACCCAGATTCGCCCGCCGTGCGCCTCCACAGCGAGGCGACAGAAGGTGAGCCCCAACCCCGATCCGCGCACGCGCGGCGCGTCGGGAGTCTGCAACGACTCGAACTTTCGAAAGATCACTTCCTGATACTGCGGAGCGATCCCCGGACCGTTGTCACGCACAGTGATACCGATCCCCGTAGGGATCCGGCGAGCCTCAATCTGGATGCGAACAGCTCGACCCGCATGGACCACCGCGTTCTGTACCAAGTTGGAGAGAACGCGCGTCAGCAGGCCGCGATCGGCCTCGAATACGGGCGCATCCACAGCCACGTCTAGCGACGCTGTGCACTGTTCCTGGCGCAGGCGTAGCGTCCAATCGGCCAATAGAGCCTCGAGGAAGACCCGCGGCTCGATGCACACCCGGTTGATTTTCAGGCTGGAGTCCTCCATCCGCGAGATTTCCAGCAGATCATCGATCAGAGTTAGCAGATCCTCGGCTTTCGCGTATGCATGCGCTAGCACACTTCCCTGCCCGTCGGTCACGGTACCGAAGTCGCCATCGAGTACCATCTCCAGCGATGCAAGGACCGCCGTGAGCGGGGTCTTGAGATCATGCACGATCATCTTCATCAGATCGTCGCGCAGGCGCTCGAGCTCGCGTTGACGATGCAGACTCGCCTCCAGCGCGTCGGTGGCTGCTTTCAGCTTTAGCAGGCTGCGAACCCGCGCTCCGAGCACCAGTCGGTTGTGGGGCTTGGTGAGGAAGTCGTCGCCACCTGCCTCAATCGCCCTGACCCGATCGGTCGTGTCACTAAGCGCGGTCACGAAGATCACCGGGATGCGTGACGTGCGCGGATCGCGCTTGATTCGCCGGCATACCTCGAAACCCGTCACGCGATCATCCACCCCCAACTCTCCGGCCGGCATGGAGACGTCCAGGATGCAGAGGTCCGGCAACTCTGCGAAGCAGGTCTTGACTGCCGATGGTCCGTCGACGGCCATGATCGTCTCGAAGCCGAGTAGCTGCAACTGGTCGCGGAGCAACTCCACATTGGCCGGCACATCGTCGGCTATGAGGATCCTCGGTGGTGTTAGCGCCGTTTCCAGTGCCTGCGTGACAATCATGGTGTATCAGTACTCCTTGCTGCGAGCGACTTTCAGGGTCGTACGGTGACACCCACGCCGTAGGTCCAGGCAACCTCCTTGGCCAGGACCACCGACCGCACGGCGCGCTGCGTGGCGAAGTCGACTAATACACGGCCTCGTGCGAGCGGCACGCCAAACCCTCCAGAAAAGGCCGTCTCTTTCGGCTGCACTCCCAGCACTGGGAACGGAAGATCACGCTGCTGACCACCCACGCGCAGGCTGACAGGAGTTCCGAACACGGATGGACCCACGATGTCCGCGCCGACGCCGTAGCCCCAGCTGTCCATTGCCTGGAAGCCGTCCCCCCGGCCTAGTCCGTCCATCGAAGACCAACCAGTCCATTCGGCGCGGGCCGAGAAAGACGCTCCACTGATCGCCGACAAGCGAACGCTCGCACCAGCGCGCGCTGGCGAGCTTCCCCTGCCGATGGTGCTGTCGCCCATGCTGGCACGGATGTCACCGCCCAGTTGACCACTTACGCCTACGGTGACAATGCGAGAAGGAGACCATACCGCGCCGGCTGATGCGGCAAGACCGGTATAACTCACCTCGGATCGCTGCTCGAAGTTCGCGTCCGTCCCGTCTCGATCGATTCGTGAGACCGACAGGCGATTGGCGCCCGTGAGGACATGGACGCCAGCACCAAGCTGGAGGCTCCGGCTGAAGCTCCAGGCACCTGCCGCGCGAAGGTCGGTGATACCTCCGCTACTCTGGAAACTCTCGACGGTGCCCTCGCCGCCAGATTCGGACGGATAGGTTCGCACGGTCGCCCAGGTACGGTCCAGGAGGCTGGAAGCGGTGATACCGGCATAACCTCTGGTGCCCACCGGGAGGATGGCCCCGAAGACCGGGAAGCGTGATAGTCGAGACTCGTCGGTAGCGCGACCGACGTCAGTCTTCCTCGACTCCGGCGCGAAGTGGGCGAAGACGGAGGTGACGTTAGCTCCGGTGATTGCGGCCGGGTTGAGCGGCGACCAGGGGTCCAGTTCGGCCACGGCACCGCCGGTGCTGAGTGCCCAGGTGCTGAGTTGGCCGGTGGGATAGCCCAGTCCCTGCGCGCTCACGGTACCCTGAGCGTTAGCGGCGGCGGAAAACAGACTCGCCGGAAGGAGTGCAGCGGCAGCGATACGAAGGAAGCGGCGCATCAGGGGAGGTCGAAATTGATGCGGCGAACGTAGCTCAGCCGCAGCGTGGGCCGCAGCGCGGCAGGGGCCTCGGCGGAGAAGAATGCGGCCCCCAGAGGGGTTGCTCCTTCCTGATTCACTTCGAGGACGAGGAGGGGTTGGAGAGGTGAACCAGAGCGGTTCGCCCAGAGAGAAACAATGTTCGCCAGCACGAACTCCTTCTTACCTGAATCGCCCGGTGCGAGGGCGACGCGTGGTACGACGCGAATCTCACTTCCGCCGCTGGTGGGGTTGGCGGCGAGTTGGAATAGCCGATCCAGATCGGTCACCTCCCGCGATGCGGTCACCGGAAGCGGCTTGATCAAGGCCGAGTCTCCAGAGGCGAAGCCACGCAGAGGAGTCTGGGTGAGCACCAGGGTGGCGCGAATGATCGTCGATGAGTCTATGATCGCCGGCGGAATTGCGAAGCGCAGCATACTCCGTTTTGCCGGCAGCCCGCCCACCATCAGAACGGGGCCGGTCAACGTCGGAGTGCCGTTCACAATTAGAGGGAACGAAGCCAGATCCAGGCGCTGCAGGTTGTCATTCTCAGGTGTGTCAGATGCGATACCGATGGCGATCTCGGCTACCGCGGTGTCCGGAACCGCCCGAAAGAACAGCTGCGCCCCATGACCTAGGGCCAGGCGACCGGCCTCCCCAGCCACCATTTTCACTCCCAAGCGGATACGGCCGCCACTGCTGACCCGGGCCAGCATGGCCGCCGCATCGAGTGGAATCCGCAGCGTGTCGATCAACGCTGTGTCGCCAGCCGGCGCGGGCATCACCACGAACGTGCCCAGGCGTCGATCGGGCGTGAAAAGTGGCGCCAACTCAGCGACCGATGTGTCGGCGCCCGGCGCATTGACGTCGTACACCTCGAGAGTCGCGCCGCCCGCGGGGATTCTGGCGTCGGCGCGCGAACTGAGCATACGGAGTGTCGGGTCCAACAGCTGAGTAATCACGGCCGAGTCGCCGGACGCCTTCGTGTAATACTGACGCACTTCGTCGAACCGGTAGATCCCGCGGACGTCCACCAGCGTACCGCCGCCGGCGACCAGCAATCGGTCCTCCTGGCCGCGAATGGGGAAGCCCGACACCGTCGTGTCGAAGGTCACGGGCTGCAGATCTACCTGTTGCACCGTTATCTGCTGTTCCGGACAGAGCTCAGGGCAGGTTGCAGTGGTTTCCAACTGCTCGTCGCACGCGGCGAGCGCGGCGACGACGAGCAACGGTGCGAAAACGACGACCAGCGCGCGGCGACCGCGGGCAGCGATGTATTGGAGCGCTCGCGGAACCGGGCGGAGTGAAACGTTCATGGGCTGGGAAACGAGGACGACAACGCGCTCAGTCACGAGATAACGAGTCAGGAAGGAAGGCGAATGGTAGCAGAGTGGCCAGCGACCAGTGAGCGATGTCCCCATCTCCGGCCGCGCTGAACACCTCAAGACCGGGCGCGAATTCCGCCAGAACCTGGCGACAGATGCCACAGGGCGACGCCGGAGATGTGGCATCGGTGGCGATGGCGATGGCCCGGAAGCGCCGGAATCCTCGCGTCACGGCGGCCGCCACTGCAGCCCGCTCGGCGCAGATTCCAGCCGGATAGGAAGCGTTCTCAACGTTGCAGCCGGCGATGATGGCTTCAGTTCCGGACGAATCCTCGCATAGCAGCGCTGCTCCCACGCGAAAGCCAGAGTACGGTGCGTAGGCGGCCTCGCGGGCTCCGCGCGCAGCCGTCAGGAGGCGCTGAGTGTCGGCTTCGGTGATCGTCGCTGGGTGGCCGCCGTCGGCTGTCGTCTCGCAGCCACCGGCCGGAATACCGGTCACGTAGACTTTCCGGTTGGCGACGGGCGACCCTGCCCCTGCCCACGGGCATCGGGGCCGCGCAACGCGTCCGCAAACGACTCGCCACAGCCACGGAAATCCACCTCCAACCACTCAGCTACCGTTGCTCCGAGGTCGCCGAACGTCGTCCGAGTGCCGAGAGGTACCGGAATCACGCGCGATCCGAACGCCAGCACAGGCACTCGCTCACGGGAGTGATCAGTACCGGAAGTAGTGGGGTCGTTGCCGTGGTCAGCGGTGATGCAGAGCAGATCGTCCTCGCGACAGAGGGAGAGCATGGATGGAAGTGCAGCGTCGAACTCGCGTAGCGCAGCATAGAACCCCGCAACGTCGTTGCGGTGCCCGTATAGCTGGTCGAAATCTACAAGGTTGGCGAACAGCAGCCCACCGCTGCGTGCTGCCAGCCACTCCGCGATCAGCCGGATTCCCTCCTCATTGCCCGCGGTGTGACGCGCGGTCAGGCCACGGCCGGCAAACAGGTCGTCCACCTTTCCCACCCCTGTCCGAGCAATCCCGACATTCTCCAACGCGTCCAACAGTGTCGGCGCCGGCGGGGAGAGGGAGATATCGCGCCGGTTGGCGGTTCGAACGTAGGTACCGGGCTCGCCGGTGAATGGTCGGGCGATGACCCGCGAGACGTCGTTGGGTGGCACCAGCAAGGCTCTAGCCTTAGCGCACGCCGCGTACAGTTCTTCCAGCGGCACCACCGACTCGTGAGCGGCTAACTGGAAGACGGAGTCGGCGGAAGTATAAAGTATCCAGGCGCCAGTCCGTTCATGCTCCGGACCGAACTGGCGCAGGATGTCGGTGCCGCTCCCCACCACGTTACCGATCACCCTCCTCCCTGTGCGGGCAGAGAACTCCTCGACCAATCCGAGGGGAAAGCCCTCTGGATAGGTCGGGAATGGCCGGTCGATGGCCACGCCGGCCAGCTCCCAGTGTCCGGTGATGCTGTCCTTGCCGGCGGAAGTCGGTTCCATCAGCCCCCAGGCTGCCATTGGCATGATGTCCGACCGCATGCCGGCCAGCGGACGCGTCAGCCCGAGACCCAAAGCCTCCAGGGTCGGCAGTTCCAATCCTCCCACGGCTTCGGCTATATGACCCAGGGTATCCGCGCCCGCGTCACCATAGCTGTCGGCGTCCTTGGCGGCGCCGGCACCGACTCCGTCCAGGACCAGAATCACGGCCCGGCGCGTCAACTTCCTGCCTCCATCTTCCCATCTGACGGCGACTCTAGCGACCCGTCGGAGTCCTCACCGATGATCGGGGTGGACACGGAATCGTCGCCATGATCTCCCGCTACCTGATCTTCGACAGCCGAGGGCAGGTAGATGCGCGGGAGTCGCTCGCGGAGCCCGGTTAGAATCTCGTACGGCGATAGTTCGGCCGCACGAGCCAAGTCGCCAATTGTGATCGTGGGGCCGGATGGGGTCTCCGAGCCAATAAGGGTTGCCACATCACCGATCTCGCACGGTATGTCAGTCACGTCCACCATCGTCATGTCCATGGTAACCTTACCTGCCACCGGCGCCCAACGACCGTGCAGGAGCACGGCTCCCCGATTGCTTAACGAACGTCGATAACCATCTGCGTATCCCACGGCCAGGGTGGCGACTTTCCGGTGGCCGACGGCCCGCCAACTCCCGCCGTAGCTCACCGTATCACCGTCGGCAACATCGTGCAGTTCGACCAATCTTGCACGCAACGCGACAACCGGCTCCACGGCATCGGAGCCGCCGGAATCGACGCCGTACAGGAAGACACCCGGACGCACAAGGTCGTAGGCCGACGCTGCTCCATGCTCCACCCCGGCACTGTTCTCCGCGTGGACCAGCGGAGGACGGGCGGGAAGCGACGCCAGGGCAACATGAAACCGCTGTTCCTGTGCCTCGCGGGTTCCGTCCATACGGTCGGCCGAGTGGAAATGGGTAAAAACGCCATGCGGAGGTACTTCTCGGAGTAACGCGGCCAGTTCGCCGACGGCGTCCCAGGGCACTCCGGCGCGGTTCATCCCAGTCTCCACGGCCAACTGCCAGGCGCCGCCGCCGGTAGCCCGCCATTCACGAATCTCATCAGCGCGATCCAGAACCGGAGTCAGACGGGCAGCCCGGAGAGCTGGCCACGCGCCTCGCCACACGGGCGTGAAGACAACAATTGGACGAGTGACGCCAGCTTCTCGCAGTTCGACGCCCTCGGCGACCGTGCCGACGCCGAAGCCCCACGGGTTGAGCGCCTCAAGCGCGCGCGTCACCCGCACCGCGCCCAAGCCATATGCGTCGGCTTTGACCATCGGCAGTAGCGGCACACCGGCGTGGCGCGCCAACGTAGCAGCATTGCGCACGAGCGCGCCCAGATCAACCTCGATCCAGGCGCGCGTGGTCGCTGCGGAGTACGATTGACCGTTCATTCTGAGAGCCGATAAACTACCGGTCCCTCTATCCCCGTGCAAGGAATATCGATGGCCGACAGCTCCCGACCGACACTCGAAGACGCCCTGGCACTCATGAAGGACCTACGCGCCCGTTGCTCATGGGACGCTGCCCAGACCCATCAGTCGCTCCGTCCCTATCTCATGGAGGAAGCGCACGAACTGGACGACGCCATTCGTTCCGAGAACGACGAGAACATCCGCGAAGAGCTTGGCGACGTCCTCCTCCAGGTTCTCTTCCATTCTGTCGTTGCGTCCGAGCGCGGCGCCTTCGACGCCAGCGACGTCGCGAATGCGCTGATAAGCAAGATGCGAGAGCGACACCCCCACCTTTATGGGGACGGCGAACGCGTGCCGTGGGAACGCCAGAAGGCGCGCCGACGACTCTCGATTGTGGATGGACTACCGGTCGACCTGCCAGCCTTGCATCGCGCCCATCGACTGCAGGATCGAGCTGCCGGGGTCGGCTTCGACTGGCCCGATGCTGAGGGCCCATCGGAGAAAGTGATCGAGGAACTGGCGGAAGTCCGGGCCCACCTCCCGGCCCTCGCCCGGCGTGCTGCCGCCAGAGGCGAGGATGAGGCTGTGGACGCCCCGCAGTTCGACGAGCTGCACGACAAGCTGGAGGACGAATTGGGCGACCTGCTCTTCTCCTGCGTCAACTTGTGCCGAAAGGTGGGTGTCCACGCCTCCCTCGCGCTCGACCGCGCCAACCGCAAGTTCGCCGACCGCTTCACCCAGGTTGAGAAGTTGGCCGACGAACGCGGTTTGGCCATGGACGGTATGTCACTGGCCGAACTGGACTCGCTGTGGGACGAGGTGAAACTGCGGTAGCGAGCGGTGAGCTAGGGCCGCAGGCGGTGCATCATTCGCGGGAAGGCGATCGCCTCTCGCAGGTGAGGCAGCCCGCAGATGTAGGCCACTGTGCGCTCCAAGCCGATTCCGAATCCGGAGTGCACGAACGTGCCGTACTTGCGCAGATCCAGATACCAGCCGTAGGCATCCTCCGGTAACTTCTCGTCGCGGATGCGCTGCAGTAGCCGGTCGTGGTCATCCTCGCGCTGCGAACCGCCAATGATCTCGCCATACCCCTCCGGCGCCAGGCAGTCGTTGCACAGCACGGTGCGCGGATCGGCGGGATTCTCCTTCATGTAAAAGGCCTTTGCTTCCTTGGGATAGTTGACCACGAAGATTGGCTTGTCGTGATCCTCTACCAGTAGCGACTCATCCTCGGCGCCGAGGTCGTCGCCCCACTGGATAGAGCTTCCCTTCGCCTGTAGCGTCGCGACGGCATCGGTGTAGTTGATGCGCGGGAAGGGTGCCTGCACCGGTGCCAGCTTGGAGATATCGCGCTCCAACTCTTCGAGTTCAGCCGCGCAACGCTCGACCGCCCGCTGCACCAGATACGACACCAGGTCCTCCTGGAGCCGCATGTTGTCCTCAGAGTCGTTGAAGGCAACCTCGGGCTCGATCATCCAGAATTCGGTGAGGTGGCGGCGCGTCTTGGACTTCTCGGCCCGAAAGGTCGGACCGAACGTGTAGATCTTGCCGAACGCAGCCGCTGCAGCCTCGCCGTAAAGCTGCCCGGTCTGGGCCAGGTAAGCGCTCCCCTCGTCAAAGTACTCGGTGGAGAAGAGCCCTGATCGCTCACCGATGGCGGCGGTAAGGAGCGGAGTATCCACGCGCAGGAAGCCGCGTTCGTAAAAGAAGTCGTGGATGGCCTGTTCGATCTCGTGTCGCACGCGAGCGATCGCGCGCTGTCGGTTGCTGCGCAGCCAGAGGTGACGGTGATCGAGCAGGAAGTCGATGCCGTGCTCCTTAGGCTGGATCGGGTAGTCAACCGGGCTCAAACCCAAGATTTCCAACTCCTGCACACCCAGCTCGAACCCTCCCGGCGCCCGTGCATCCGCTCGCAGCTCGCCGGTAACCTTGACCGAGGTCTCCTGGGTCAGTTCGGCGAAACGAGCCCAGGTAGACTCGTCCACCTGGTCCTTCATAATCACGCCCTGGATCACTCCGGTTCCGTCGCGGAGAACGACGAAGGCAATTTTCCCCTTGGAGCGGAGGTGGGTTACCCACCCCTGAACCGTGACGGTGCTGCCCGCGTGCGGGGCCAGCTCGGCTATCCGGAAGTACGGAGATGTCATTGGATTATCTGAGTTTACGTCGTTAACCGCGGCAAGCTATCGGAACTCCGGCCTCACTGTCAACGTAGGCAGGGGACGTGATTAACCATGTTAGGAAAGATTGTTGTTTCGTCTGGGACGTGATCTGCGGCACTGACATACACGGTGCGTGCACGTCCTTTGCATAAGGTCCCGCTTGCCACCCTTCTGTACACGCTTCGCTCCTGGCTCGCCATGTCTCCAACGGCGAGCGTTTTCGCGCGCCACCTGTGACCAAGCAGGGGTCGCACGGCGTGAAGAATTCTCCCGACATGACCCTCCGCGCCCGCCTCACACTCGGCTTCCTCGCCATCGCCATCCTGCTAGTCATTCCGCTGGGGATTGCCCTTTCATCGCTGAGGGAAGTCCAGCGCACGACGCAGCAACTCCAGTCGGGGGACTTTACTGCGTCGCTGCAACTGGCGCGGGCGGTGCGGGCGCTGGAATCAGTACGAGAAAAGGAAAAGGTATTTCCTATTTTCGCGGACTCCGAGGCCACACCTCCCTTTCTGGCGGCGTTGGACAGCCTGACGCGCTCGGCAGACAGCCTGGGCGCACTCGGACGAGTAATTCCTTCTCGGGAGCTTCGTCAGACCGCGGACACCTTGAGGGCGGCGCTTACGCGGCTCCGGGCGGCGGTATCGGCGGCAGACACTGTTGCTATCGACTCGATCACGATGGAGTGGACGCAACCGGCAATCCAACGCGCCGAGAGTACTCTCACCGTCACCGGAGAGACGCTGGAAGGGAACAGTCGTGACGTTGCCCGCGACGCCCGCGACGTAGCGACGAAGGCTTTCGACCTGGCCCAGTGGGCGCTCGGGCTGGCAATCCTCATCTCAGCGGGCGTCGCCGTCCTTATCACGCGTTCCATAAGTCGGCCTGTGCGCGAGTTGCAACGTGGTATGCAGGCGGTGGCCGACGGCGACTTCAGGCGCGAGTTGAATATTAGCCCTCAGCGTGAGGATGAATTCGGACGCCTGGCAAGAAGTTATAAAGTTATGGCGCGTCAGCTCTCTGATCTGGACAAGCTGAAGGCGGAGTTCGTGTCGGTCGCCTCTCACGAACTCAAAACCCCAATCAACGTCATCCTGGGCTATCTCCAGCTACTGGACGAGAGCGTATATGGTCCGCTCACCGATCGGCAACGAGAGGTCGTGGCGACGCTCGGCTCCCAAGGCCAGTCGCTGGCGCGTCTGGTGCAGCAGCTTCTCGACATAAGTCGCTTCGAGGCCGGAGGCGGTCGCATAGACGTTAGGGATATCACGCTCTCGCACTTCATTACGGAACTCGAGACCGCCTTCCACGTGCTGTCCATGCAGCGAGGAGTTAGCTTCCACATCATGGGCTCCCAGGACCTACCGGGAGTGGTGCGCTGGGATCCCGACCGAATGAGCGAGGTGTTGGGAAACCTCCTCTCGAATGCCTTCAAGTTCACCGAGCGCGGTGGCTCGGTGGAGCTGGAGATTTCCAAGGATGGAGATAACGTCCGGATGATCGTGCGAGATACCGGTGCGGGAATACCGACGTCACAGTTGCAGCACGTCTTCCTGAAGTTTTACCAGGCTGACAACCAGTCGGCCGCGTCGTTGAAAGGGACCGGATTGGGACTGGCCATCGCGAAGGAGATTGTCGAGGCGCACGGTGGTCAGATTACGGTTGACAGCACTCCCGGCGCCGGCACTACCTTCTGCCTGGATCTGCCCATCCAAGCCACCGGCAGACGGTTGCATATCCAGATTCCCGAGCTCGGATTGCATGGGGCGGTGGGTTGATCCACGCCGTGCCATTTCCTCGTCAGGTAGGCGCCCGGAAACGGTGGGGCACCACTGCTCGCTCGCTCCTCGTTGCCGGCTCCGTTCTGGTCGCCGCCTGTACTAGCAGCCGAGCTGGCGCTCCCGAGCTACCGGCACCGCTCGACCCGCCCGCGTTGCAAGCGAAGTGGGCAGCCACACTGTCCGGAGTAAAGGCGGACGTCGCGAGCGCCCGCTACGCTGCCGCCGACAGCTCCATCAGCGCGTTCCTGGATGCACATCCGGGCACCACGCAGAGCGCCGATGCCCTGTTCTGGCGCGCGGTGTTGAAGTTGGATCCGGCGAACAGCACGGGATCGGCCCGCGAGGCTCTGGTAGCGGTGGACGCCTATCTGGCCGGTGGCACTGCACTTCCCAACTTCGAACTCGCACAGGTTCTGCGACGCACCGCGAGTGCGATCGAGTCTGCCCAACGGCCACTGCCGGAGCCGGTTCGTACCACTATCTCAGTTCCCGACAGCAGCGAACGTGCTCGCTCCGCCGAAGAGATCTTGCGCCTGAAGACGGAGTTGGAGAAGGTCCAAACTGAGCTCGACCGCATCAAAAAGCGTATCCGGCCGTAGCGGCTGAGACGTTAGCTGAGGCTTACTTCGACTCGCCTCAGCCGACGCGAAATAGCGCCAGCGAGCGACTGTAACGTTCGCCCAGCACACGCCGCAATGCGGCGTGCTCGTTTGCCGTCAGAGCCGGGTCAGTAGATAGCAGGCGCTCGGCCGCGTCCCTGGCCAGGACGTTGAGTTCGATGTCCACCAGTGGATCGGCGACCTTGAATGCCGGCATGCCGCTCTGTCGCTCGCCGAACAGGTCACCCATGCCGCGGAGTCGGAGATCGGCGCGGGCAATCTCGAACCCATCCTCGGTCGCCACAAACAGTTGCAGCCGTTCCGCCGTTTCCTGCCCGACGTCGCCAAGAAGGATGCAGTAGGACTCGTCGGCCCCCCGCCCCACCCGGCCGCGCAACTGGTGCAGCTGCGAGAGTCCGAAACGTTCTGGATGCTCTATTAGCATGACGGTCGCGTTGGCCACGTCGATCCCGACCTCGATCACCGTAGTCGCTACGAGTATGTCGACCTCGCCATCGCGGAAACGGCGCATGACATCGTCGCGCTCGTCCGTCGGCATCCTGCCGTGCAGGAGTTCGGTGCGCCTGTGAGCGAACGGACCGGCTGCCAGTTGGGCGTGCATCGTCGTCGCTGCCTTCAGGTCCGTCTTCTCGGATTCCTCAATCACCGGATAGACGACGTACGCCTGCCGTCCCGCAGCCACTTCCCTGTCCACGAACTCGAAAACTCGCTCGCGCGCCGATTCGGGACGCAGGGCAGTCCGCACCGGAAGCCGGCCGGCGGGACGCTCGTCCAGGGTACTGATGTCCAGGTCACCGTAGAAGGTGAGAGCTAGCGACCGCGGGATGGGGGTCGCACTCATCAAAAGCACGTCGGGGCGCTCCCCCTTCGCACCCAGGGCAGCTCTCTGTTCCACGCCAAAACGATGCTGCTCGTCGATTGTGACGAAGCCAAGGCGGGCAAAGTTCGTTGCCTCCTGCACGAGGGCGTGGGTACCTACGACAAGTAACGGATCATCGGTGGCAAGTCGCTCAGCGACCGCACGGCGTTCTCGCGCGCCGAGCCGGCCGGTGACGAGCAACGGCTCGATTCCCACCGCTGAAAGCAAGCTGGCGAACGTTCGCATATGCTGTTCAGCGAGCAGCTCAGTGGGCGCCATAATCGCCGCCTGGAAGCCATTCTCCATCGCGAGAAGTGCGGCGAAGAGCGCCACCACCGTCTTTCCACTCCCCACGTCGCCCTGCAGCAGCCGATGCATTCGCCGCGGACTGCACATGTCGGCGAATATCTCGCGCAGCGCCCGCGTTTGTGCCCCGGTAAGCTGGTAGGGAAGTTGTTCCCGGACGCGCGTCGTGAGATCGCGCCGGTTCACCATTGCCACCCCGACTCGCTCCTCTCGGGCCAAAGCATTAGCGCGGCGATGGAGGATCTGTACAAAGAAGAGTTCCTCGAACGCTAGCCTGGCGCGACCCGCGCTAGCCTCGACAAGAGTCCGGGGCCGGTGAACCATCTTCAATGCATCGGCCAGGGTGGGGACGCCGGCCTCCTGCCAGACCCACGACGGCAGGTAATCCGTCACCTGCTTCAGCAACGTCTCCAGATTATCGTCTATGAGGGCTCGCAATACCTTCACCGAGATTCCCTCAGTGGCCGGGTAGACGGCGAGCACACGCCCACCGGCCGTACCTTCCTCATCAGGACCGAGGTTGACGAACTCCCGCGGATGAAGTTGACGTCCGTGGAAGAAGCGCACCGAGCCGGTCAGCAGCAGGATGTCGTCCTTCTGGATCGTGCGGTCCAGAAAGGGCTGCCCGGGCCAACTCACCTCGATCATTCCGGTGCTGTCCCGGACGACCGCCTGGAAGATGCGGAGTCCTTTCCTGGTCGGGATGATACCCTTGGACACGACCCTACCCATCACCGTCGCGTCCATCCCCGGGGAGAGGCTGGAGATGTGGGCGATCGTGCTGGCGTCCTCGTAACGGCGCGGAATATGGAAGAGGAGGTCGCCGGCGGTGTAGATGTCCAGTCTGCCGAGCAATTCGGCGCGCTTCGGCCCGACCCCCTTCAGGTAAGTGATGGGGGTATCGAGGAAGAGCCGGCTGCCGGTGTTGGCGGCCGCCCGCCCAGTGCCCGAGCCGGCCGCCACCTAGTCCTCCAGCACGTCCCGCGCGAACTGACGCGCGTCGAAGGGCACCAGGTCGGCCGACTGCTCGCCGGTGCCAAGGAACTTGACTGGTACGTCCAGATCCTCGTGGACGGCGACGACAATGCCGCCTCGCGCGGTGCCATCGAGCTTCGTGACAACCAATCCCGTAATCGGCACGGCAGCGGAAAAGGGCCGGGCCTGCATCACTGCGTTCTGGCCAATCGTGCCGTCCAGCACGAGCAACGTTTCGTGCGGAGCGCCTGCCAGACGCTTGCCGATCACGCGCTCCACTTTCTTCAACTCCTCCATCAACCCAGTACTGGTGTGCAGACGACCAGCGGTATCGATGATGACGACGTCGACACCACGCGTCAGTCCAGCATCAACCGCGTCGAAGGCGACAGCAGCCGGATCGGTGCCCGGCTTGCCCGCCACAAAGTCGGCGCCCGTGCGGTCGGCCCAGAGGCGCAACTGATCGATTGCGCCGGCGCGAAAGGTGTCAGCCGCGCCGACCAGAACCCGCTTACCCTGCGCACGATACCGCGCGGCGATTTTGCCGATGAATGTGGTTTTTCCGGCGCCGTTCACACCGATCACGAGCACCACTGTAGGACCGCTGGCTGCGACATTCAGCGCCGGATCGCTGTTACCTGAGCGCAGCGCGCTCTCTATGCCAGTGGCCAGAGCATCCAGGAATTCGTCCTGACTCTTGACTGCGCCGCGCTGGGCAGCCTGCTCCACAATGGCGATCAAACGCATGGTCGTCGGCACGCCGAAGTCCGCTTCGAGGAGCAACTCTTCGAGCTTCTCCAACGAACCGGCGATCTCGGCGCCGCGAACGAACGTGCTGACATCCGTTAGAGCGATATCCTTGATGCGCTGCCAGAGCGAGCGCGCGGGGAGGTCGCCTTCTTTACGAAATAGACGGGCCATGTAGCGAAGCCAGGAGTCGATGAATCAGGGAGGCGCGGATATCGTTAACGACCCGGGTCAGCATGCGCTCGTCTTCGAGCCGTATCTGGTCCCATGCGCGCCCGACCTCCTCACCTCATCTCAGTCCTACACGGCGCCGCAGGAGCCATTCGGCACAGAGCAACAGCACCAGCAGTACGAACGGCCACACAGCGCTCCGCGACCGCGGAGCGACTCCGGCCGTGGGGGGAGCTGAACCCACCGGACCAGCGGCGACCGTCGGCCGCGAAGGTAAGAGCTCGCGCGACGCATTCACCACCAGCACCGCCTCGCCGCCCGCCACGGTGAGGTCGTAGACGCCGGAAGCCAGTCCCGGTGACTGGACCGTGCTGCCACCGTCGGTGAAGGAGAGAGTCAGCGCTACCGAGTCCGACTCCCCTCCACCTCGCCGGCGTAGCAACAAGTTCACCACCGAATCCGCTCCACCCCTGCGCCACACCACAGGCTCACCAGCCCGCAGTAAGGCAGCGTCAGGCAATGCTGCACGCGCGTCGCGGCGCTCGGCAGCCATCCAGTCAAATATACCACCCCAGACGGCAGCAAAAGCGTCCGCCGGCAGGCCGCCGCGGAAACGCCAGCGCCAGAGCCCTGTCACTCCCACCACCGCCCTGCGACGAGGAATTTCCGAACCGGCTATTGCCGCCTGTCGCTCGAACTGCCTGCCGCGCTGCACCGTGAGACCCGTCCATTCGCCACGAGGAGGAGTTCCGCCGACTGCTAACGGCGGCAGGCTATCCCATGTCGTCCCGCTCAACAGAGCTGAAAGAGGCGAGGGTGGAGCAGCGACGGCGTACCACTGCAAGTCGCCGGTCGCCGCTCCCGGCATCAGTAACTGCGCGCCCGATCCCAGTGACATGGGCGCACCGAATGCCGCCGTATCGCCGTGGAGGACTAGTATGGGTGCCCGCCGGGCAGCGTCCCGCACCATTTCAGCGCCCAACGGCGCCAACGATCCCTCGCGCCTCCACTGACCGGGAGCCACCTGAATGTATGCGCGCGTGGGAAGAGCCGTCGTGCCGCGAAGCACCTCAAGCATATAGCGCAGATCGAAGTCCGGAGCGGTGGAAACCACGGTCACCCCAGCCACAGTGGAGAGATGAATTGCCACTGCCAGCGTATCGTTTCGTGGCTCCTCGTCACCGGCAACCGCGACAACGGCGCGGAGAACAGCAATCCCCTCTCGCGCCGGCATTCGGCCTCGCATCGATGTCCGTAACTCGCCCCAACCCGGCAGGCTGTCCAGCCGCGCGGAGTCGAGGGGTTGGTCGTCGAGCAGCAGAGTTACCATGCCTCCAGGCAGCGCCTTGCCGGCGGCACCAATGCGTACGGAAACGTCGATCGTGTCGCCGCCCACCACTGCACGCGGAGCGTCGATAGCCAGCGGCGCGGCGTCCAGAAGCGCCGCTGTCACTGGCACCCTGACAGCGCTACCACGGGGCAAGCGATCGAGTGCACCGGCGTCGTCCAGCACTCCGTCGGTAAACAGGATCAGCGACCTACCTGAGCCCAATGCGCGCTCCACTGCCGGCGCGACCCTTGAGGCCATGTCGCTCGGCTGGGCCGGCGCAGTCGCCTCGCGCAGGGAATCGCCGAATAGCAGGAGGGGCACGCTGCTCTCGCGACGGGCGTCAGCGGTAGCCGTCTCGTACGGCGCTGTCGCACCGCCGCGGCTCCAGCTCGCCGAGACGTCCAGGGCAATGAGCGGTGCCGGCGGCCGGGAGGGTCCCAGAGGGGCGTCGAGGAGCAGCGCGACGAGCATCGCGGTGGCGCCACCGCGGGCGATGGCCGCCGCGAGGACGACCAGCGGGGCGCGTCCATCTGCAACGCGCCCCGCGTATCCCAGGAGGGCAAGGGCTATCCCCGCGCCAGTGGCCAGAAGCCAGGCGGACATCGGTCAGGCTCTGATCAACAGTTCGCCCGGCCGCCGAGCCCGCGCGTCACGGGCGTCGGCGTCACGTCAGCGGGCGAGCGCGAGACGCGTTCGACCCGAGTCCGGACTGGAGAGACCATCAAGGCTGGACAACAGCTGGGAGCGAAGCTCACGGAACGCCTTCTGATCCCCTGCCGATAGCGCGAAGCCGGTCTTACTGGCGAGAGCTGTTCGCGGATCGCGCTGCTTGCCTCCCACCAGCACCTCGAAATGCAGGTGTGGACCAGTGGCCAATCCAGTCATTCCGACGAAGCCTATAGTTTGACCGATGCCGACCTGCGACCCACGTCGCGCACCCTTCGCGAAGCCGCGCAGATGCGCGTAGCGGGTGACGTAGCCGTTAGCGTGGCGCACTTCGACGACGTTGCCGTAACCGCCTCTGGTACCGACGAAGATGACCGATCCGTCGCCGATGCTACGTACCGGCGTGCCAGAGTTGGCGGCATAGTCGGTTCCGGTATGAGTCTTCCAGACCCCCTGAATGGGATGCTTGCGACGACCGAACACGCTCGAGATGCGACGGAACTCCAGCGGCGCGCGGAGGAACGCAGCTCGCAGGGACTTTCCTTCACGGTCGTAGTAGCGACCCCGTCCTGCCGCATCTTCCTTGTCGTAGCGGAACGCCTGCACTGTGTCACCGCTGAGAAGCATGTCGACGGCCAACACCCGTCCCACTCGCACTGCTCCGGTGGCAGTCGCGCTACGCTCGAATAGCACCCGGAAGCGGTCGCCTGCCTTCAGGTCGCGGCTCATATCGACGCGGTACTCGAAAATGTCAGCCAGCGACCAGGCCAGCTCAGAACGCAACTTAGCAGGCAGCACTCCATCAGCCGCCGAATCGAACGCGGCATAGAGTGAGGAGGAGATCGAGCCGGCGACAACCGCCGTGTCGGTCAACCACGGAATGACCTCGTCAGAGCCGCTCCATCCATCAGCGGTTCGCGTCAGCCGCACTAGGCGGTCAACCGCAAACTGCAGCACCACTTCCGATGGCGTGGCGTCGGACGACTGCCCACGCACGGTGAGAGCCAACCCAGCCGGCACACGGCGTTCGTCGAACGAGTCAGTCTGACGGAGCGCAGCGATCGCCGCTGCACCGTCGATTCCGCGTCGTTCGAGTAGCGCTACAAGGGACTCGCCACGACCAAGAGTGTCGTGATAGGAGACCCAGATCGGGCGAGTGGGAGCCGGTGTGGCAGCGATTGCCGCGGCTGGTGAATTGGGCGGTGTAGCGGGTGGCGTGGCGCGGAGTGCGGCGATCGCCAACAGTGCCACTGCCGAGTAAGCAATGGCTCGTGCAGTCGTAGTTTTCAATCCATCTGCCTCCGGATGAAGGTCGGGATCTCCATGTCGCTCAGATCCTGACCCGCCCGGTCGGTGGGCGAGGTGCCCGGTCGTCTGGAAGGCTCCGCGGGGGACCGCGTTGCCGGTGTGGTGCCGCCAGTAGCGGACGTGCGAGTCGGTCGCGGCGTCGGGAACGGGATCACCGGTGCGCCACCAGCGCGTACTGCCTCAGATGCCGACGTAGTCCCGGTAAGACCCCCCATGCCACTGGCCTGCACTTCCTGGTCGAAACCCGTAGCGATCACCGTTACGCGGATCTCACCCTGCATCGCCGGCTCGTGCACCGCGCCGAAGATGATCTCGGCGTCGTCACCTACAGCGTCGTGGACGATCTCGTTGATCTGATGCACCTCTCCCAACGAAAGGTCCTGGCCGCCAGTGATGTTGATCAGGACGCCGGTCGCTCCGGAGACGGAGATGTTGTCGAGAAGCGGACTGGAAATCGCCTGCTGCGCTGCCTCCACCGATCTGTTCTCGCCGCGTCCCACGCCAGTGCCCATGAGCGCCGATCCACCATTCTGCATCACCGTGCGGACATCGGCGAAATCGACGTTGACAAGGCCGGTGACGCTAATGAGCGACGATATCCCCTGCGTCGCGTGCAGGAGCACTTCGTCGGCCTTCTTCAGCGCGTCCTGGAAAGGGATTCCCTTGCCGACGACGGCGAGCAGTCGCTCGTTGGGCACGACGATCATCGTGTCAACATGCTTGCGCATCTCGTTGATGCCCTGCTCCGCCTGTCGCATCCGCTTACGTCCCTCGAATAGGAACGGACGGGTGACGATGCCAACGGTGAGCGCGCCAACCTCACGGGCGAGTTCGGCCACCACCGGCGCCGCTCCAGTGCCGGTGCCACCGCCCATGCCGCAGGTGATGAAAACGAGGTCGGCGTTCGACAGAACACGCGAAACCTCATCCCGATTCTCCTCGATCGCCTGGCGACCAATCTCTGGCCGCGCTCCAGCCCCCAAACCTCGAGTCAGCTTCTTGCCGATCTGGATCTTCACATCTGACTTCGAGCTGAGCAGCGCCTGTGCGTCGGTGTTGACCGAGATGAACTCGACCCCCTCCAGACGCTCCTCAATCATTCGATTGACGGCGTTCCCACCGCCACCACCGACACCCACAACCTTCATGCGGGCGTTCTGGGTAGCGCTCTCCTCAAATTCGAAGCTCATCGTGCGCGTGACTCCGCTGCTACTGGGGTCGTGAAGGTGCGCCGCAACCGGCTGACCGGTGCGCGGCACGGCGGGAAGGCGTCGGAAGCGTTTCGTGAGATAACGTCGCCGGTGACGATCACCGTGACCGGCCCAATATAACGAGAATACCGATTACCACCACGTTTTTGCGACGATCTCCGATGAAATACATCACGCCCAACTTGCCCCTATTGTTATCCACATAAATTCAAGCTACAGCAACTTCTTGACGCCTGCCCAGCAGCCTTGCCGACACCCGATAGCATCGCAGCGGTTACTCAGAAGAAATCCTGAAGCCAAGTCTTAACCCGGCCGGCGAGCCTGTCCATGCCAGGCGCGCTCAGATTGATCCGCTTTCCGGACGAAGAGGTCCCGAGCGTCATCCGCGCGGCAGCATATTGGGTCAGCCCGACTACGGTTGCGAAGCGCGGCGACTCAACGGTGTCGCTCAGTCCAGTTAACCGCTCCACCGGCACCCCCACCCGCACGCTGCCGCCGAATACCTCAATCGCCAGATCGCAGATACCGGGGAGCAACGCGCCGCCACCGGTGAGCACGAGACCAGCTCCCAGCTTGCCGCCAAAGCCAGCCTGGTCGATCTCCGCCTGGACCAGGGTGAGGATCTCGTCCATCCGCTGATGGATGATGTGCGCCAGCAGTTCGCGTGGCACCTGACGCTCACCTTGCGAGGCAGTTCCAGGCAGCGACAGGATCTCCGCCGGATCGACTAGTGGTTCGTATGCGCAACCGCCGCGTTCCTTGAGCCGTTCCGCTTCCGACTGCGTCACGCCGAGGCCGTGAACGATGTCGCTGGTAACGCTGGCGCCGCCAAAGCCCACTGTTCCGAAGTGGCGAATCTTACCCTCGTGGAACAGCGCCAGACTGGTGGTGCCGGCACCCAGTTCCACCACCGCCACGCCCAACTCCTTCTCGTCTTCGGTCAGGACGCTGAGAGCGCTCGCCAGCGGCGCCAGCACCAGTTCACGGACACCGTAGCCAGCGCGCTCCATCGCCTTACGCAGGTTGATAGCCGGCGAACTTCCCACCGTGACCATGTACACCTCTGTCTCCAACCGCGTGCCGACCATTCCCACCGGATCACGAACGCCCTGCGCCCTGTCCACCGAGTACTCCTGTGGGATGGCGTGCAGAAGTTCGCGATCCTGGGGGATTGCCAGCGCGCGAGCGACGGCATTGACACGCTCCACGTCGGCGGGTGTGATCTCGGCTCCGCTCACGGCGACGATGCCCTTGCTGGACATGGTTCGAACGTGCTCGCCGGCTATGGCTGCATAGACCTCGCTGACGCGAGCGCCGGCCATGCGTTCGGCATCGCCCATCGCCTTCTGCACTGAGCGCATCGTCTCCTCAATGTCCGAGACGACACCGCGTCGGAGACCCGTGGTACGAGCCTGGCCCAGACCGAGCACCTTCAGCACGGGATGTCGCGGCAAATCTCCGACGACCTCGCCAATGAGCGCGGTCGTGGTGCCGGTACCGATATCAAGACCGGCAACGAGGCGTTCAGTGTTCATGGCAGTCGGGCGATCACTTGGTCACGGAAGCGGAGGTCGAGTTCCACGGCACGCTGTTCTCGCTGCGCGAGGTCGTCCTCTACGAGTTTCAAGTCCCCGAACCGTTGCGCATCAACATCGGTGCTCGTGCGCACGGTCAAGGTGTACAATCTGAAAATCAATTCATGCGGCCCGGCATGCTGCACCTCGCTCAGTCGCGCGTAAAACTCCGGCTGAGCACTCCGTAACTCTCCCAACAAACGGAGCACTGCGGTATCTGGAGTAGCGAGCACTGGCAGGTCCACCGGAGTTCGATTGGGATCAATAGGCAACAGGTTGCCCCCAGCATCGCGCAGTTGAAGCCCGTTCCCGGTAGCTACGAATGCCACCGGCGTGCGTTCCGTCAATCTCACCACCAACGTGCCGGGCAGCCGTCGAACCACCGAGACGTCCTCGATCAGCGGATCTGTCCGGAGCCGCAAGGCCAACGGCGCCAGTTCGTCCCACACCGAATCCAGGGTGTCCACGTTCAGACGCTGGACCACCGCGGCAGGATCGAGGTAACGCGCGCCCTGAACCTCGACGGCGCGAACCTGGAAGAAGTCCAGTTGCTGTAGAGCGGCCCTACCCCACCATGGTACAGCTACGACGGCCGCGAGCGCGAGTCCCAACAGCACTCGCCAGCCCCACCGGCGGGCACGACTGCGTCCCGGGCCGCCGCTCCGGACGTCGCGCGGGCTGTTGCCCGAGACCTCGTTCTGCGCAATGCCGCCGCCTTCTGAAGAGCCATCCAGTTCCGGCGCGGCCACCGATCGACGCGGCGCTCGGCCGGCTACCGTCATCGCGCGCCGAGAAGGCGCAGGAGCTGAGGACCGACGCGTGTGATGTCCCCCGCGCCAAGCGTGAGTACGACATCCCCTTCCCGGGCCGAGTCAGACAGGATGTCGATCAGCCCGTCAACGGTTCCACGCCAGGCTACTGTGCCCCCGGCCGAAACGACGGCGTCGGCGATCAGAGCCGACGTGACACCTGGCAACGGTGCTTCGCGCGCCGGGTAGATGTCGACGAGATAGACGGCGTCCGCAACGGCCAGTGCCTTGCCGAACGAGCCGGCGAAATCGCGCGTGCGAGAATAGAGGTGGGGTTGAAAGGCAGCGACAACGCGGCGACTGGGAAACGCTTCCCGGGCTGCTGCGAGCGTCGCCGCGATCTCTGTGGGATGGTGGGCGTAATCATCCACGACGGTCACGGCGGCAACGGTTCCAAGCGCCTGGAAGCGACGTTCCACGCCGACGTATTCGCCGACGCCGCGAGCCAGCGCATCGGCTGGTGCGCCGAGGGCCAGTCCCGCTCCAATCGCCGCGAGCGAATTGCGCACGTTGTGGATGCCGGGCACCCGGAGCGCGACCTCCGTCACCTCTACGTTATCCATCAGTACTCGGAAACTCGTGACGTGAGGTTCCACATGCAGCTGAGTGGCCTTTAGCCGGACATCTTTGGAGTCGGTTCCGTAATCAATGACATCAGCCGTTCTCGGCAACCTCAGCGATGCCGCACCGTCGTCATCGCCGCAACGAACCACCGCTCGAGCATCGGCCGCGTAACGCTCGAATGTTTCCAGGATGTCGGTAAGGTCTCGATAGATATCGAGATGGTCCGAATCGACATTGGTGATCGTGGCGACGGTGGGCGAAAGGGCGAGGAAAGAGCGATCATACTCGTCCGCCTCGACCACGAATATCCTGTCGCCGCCTAAGCTCAGGTTTCCCTCCCACTCCGCGACCCTCCCGCCGACGACGCCGGTGGGATCGAGCCCAGCCGCGCGTAGAGCCAGCGTGGTCATCACCGTCGTCGTGGTCTTCCCATGGGTGCCGGCCACTCCGACGAGTGTACCCCCGCTGACTGCCTCGGCGAGGGCCTCGGCACGTCGGATGACGGGTAGACCCATCTCCCTCGCACGCACCAGTTCCGGATGCGATTGCGGGATCGCGGAAGAGACGACGACGGCTCGCACCCCGTCCAGGTGGGCGGGATCATGGCCAGCCTCCACAGTGGCTCCCAGACGCACCAGGTCGCCGGCTCGCTCCGCGAGGAGGTCGCAACCGGTGACCGCTGCGCCGCGGCGCAGGAATAGCTCGGCGAGACCGCTCATTCCCGCGCCGGCAATACCGACGAAGTGCAGTGGGCGGCTGTCTGTGGGATCAAGAAGAGGCATGGGTAACGAAGCGCAATATAGAGCCCGCTAACACCCCTCTCAAGACATGAGGATACGGGACGGCAGGTCGGGAGGCTTAGGTGGCGCCGACCCGGAGGCACTCACACGGGTGGAGGAAGGCCTCGGGCGAGCGCCAGTACTCGGGTAGCTATCCGCACCGCGGCATCCGGCCGTGCACGAGCAGCAGCGGCGGCGGCCATCCGCTTCAGACGCTCGGGATCGCCGATCAGGGCACCGATCTCTGTGTCCAACCGATCCGCAGTCAACTCCGTTTGCGGCAGCAGCAGTGCAGCTCCGGCGTCGGCGAGTGCACGAGCGTTCGCGGTCTGATGGTCGGCAGCGGCCGTTGGCAGAGGAACCAGCACTGACGGCAGGCGCCAGGCGCAGAGCTCGGCGGTGGTCATCGCGCCGGCGCGAGTGAGTGCCATGTCGGCGGCGGCGTAAGCGTCGGCGATCGGGGAGAGGTACGGCTCCACGCGAATCAACGGCGACGCAAGAGAGGCAAACTCCTCATAGCTCTTGCGGCCAGTCGCCCAGATCAACCGGAGGCCGTCGGGTAGGCCGCGTCGGATCCATGCGCCGACCGCCTCATTGAGGGCATGGGCTCCCTGGCTGCCGCCGGTGACCAGGAGGACCATCGCGTTGGAGTCTCCGCCGAGCGCCCAGCGGACTCGGGCTTCGAGGCGTGTTGGTCTTAAACGAGGCGGTGGTTCGATCGCGTTGCCGGTATCGAGAACGAGAGCCTGCGGTCGTGGATGCAGAGCGCCCACCGCCTCGGGAAAGCCCAGATAGATCTCGCTAGCCCAGCGACTGAACAGTCGGACAGTCATTCCCGCCGTGCTGTTCTGCTCCTGAATAGCATAGGGAATGCGATGGACCGCGGCATAGGCCATGGCAATGCCTGAAGCATAGCCTCCGGTACCAACCACTGCGGCTGGACTTCGTTCCGCTCGAATGGCCGCCATTCTTCGCCACGCCGACACGGCTCCGCGCAGGGTGCGCCAGTTTTCCCACGGCCGCTGGCGGTAGAGCGGGTGGAGGTCCAGCAGTTCATACGGGAAACCAGCGCCGGGCAGGATCTCCTTCTCGATGCCGCGGCGAGCGCCGACGAAGAACGGCTGCATTGTGGGGTCCAGTTCCCTCAACGCGCGCGCGATCGCCAGCCCCGGGTAAAGGTGTCCACCCGTCCCTCCGCCGGCGAAAATGACGGTGGTCGTGCCCGACGAGCGGGATGCCGTCACTGCCTCTTCACGCAGCAGCCTGCACCAGCGGATCGGTCGCGCCGTCGTGATAGACGCGTTCGCGGATGCTGCCAATGTTGACCAGGATTCCGGTCATGAGCATGGAGAGGACGAGATTCGAACGGCCGAACGAGACAAACGGAAGGGTCAGGCCGGTGGTTGGCAGAAGACCGATCACCACACCTATGTGAAGGTACGCAGTAACGAGCATCGTGAAGGTCAGTCCAACGCCCACATACTTCTGAAATGGCGTGCGCGCCTGCCTGGAAATCCGGAAGCCGAGCCATCCCCAAGCCGCCCAGGCGAAGATGAGAATCGCGAGACCCATGAAACCCCACTCCTCGCCGATGTTGCTCCCGATGAAGTCGTTATACGCAAATGGGAGAAACCCGTATTGCTGACGTCCCTGACCGAAACCCAGCCCGAACGCACCACCGGAACCGACGGCGATAAGCGACTGCTTTAACTGGTAGTTGAGGTTCTCCTGCGTGAACCCCGGATCCAGGAACGTTACCATTCGCCCCAACGCATACTGCAGGCGCAATATCTGGCCCCAGAGCAGTGGAATTCCAGCAACGGCAAGGAAGACGAAATGACCGATTCGCGCCCCTGCCGAGAAAAGAATCACCGACATGACGAGAACAAACATCATGGCCGAAGAGAGATCCGGCTCGAGTAACGCGAGAATGCCCAGGGTTCCCACGACGACTATGAACGGCATCAAGCCCTTGCTCAGTCTACGCAGCCCGCCATCTCCTTTCTTCACCACCAGCATGGAGGTCCAGACGATCACACTTAACTTCGCCAGTTCTGACGGCTGGACGGAACCGCCGACCAGGAAACGACGGGATCCGTGGATGCGCGGGGCGATGCTCTCCGTGAATGGCAGTACGGTGAGCAGCAGTAGGAACATCGTCACGATCATCAACGGCCATGCGACGCGCGACCACCGTTCAGCGTCCCATTTCGCAGCAATAGCGAATACGACGACGCCAACGGCCGCGCCCTGAAGCTGTCGCTGCAGGAAGTAGGCGCTTCCGAGATACTCCTGCATGGCGACGATCGCGCTTGCGCTATAGAGCGTGGCGAAACCGAAGGCGAGCATGCACGCGCTAATCAGTACCAGCGCCCGCGCCTCCACCGTCATCCGCCATCGCTCCCGAAAGTGCGTCGTTACCGCAGACCGACTGTTCAACGGCCTGGTCCTCCAGCGAGTTCTTTGAAGAGCTCACCGCGCTGTTCGTAGTCGTGGAACATGTCATAGCTGGAGCAGGCGGGGCTGAGGAGGATTGCATCGCCTGGACGGGCGATCGCCCGAGCCCTAGCCAACACGCCCTCAAAGTCAGTATCAAGGCGTTCAACGGGCAGAAAATCACCCAGGTCATGCACTATCTCGTCGCGTGCCTCGCCAAATGCGAGCACCGCCCTCCCGAACTGCCCGAACGGCTCGACCAGCGACGTGTAGGGCTCCCCCTTGTGACGGCCGCCAAGGAGTAGCACGTATGGACGGCGCATCCCTTCCAGCGCTACCCGGGTGGAACTAACGTTGGTCGCCTTCGAATCATTGATCCAGAGCACGTTGTCCACCTCACCCACCGGCTCCATGCGATGAGGTAGAGCCTGGAAGCTGCTCAGTGCTTCTGCCATCGCGAGCCGGCCGCTGTCCGTCCGGTGGGCGCCGTCAGCCATCGCCACAGCAAGTACCGCCGCGAGCGCATTGGCGACGTTGTGATCCCCCAACAGCGGCAGTTCAGCACGTTGCATCAGGGGCCGACCGAGCAGTTCCAGCATGCCCGAATCTCTATCGTAACGCGCCTCGACAGGAGCGCCAATGGCAGAGAAGCGCCAACGTGTGCCGGCGTGCGCGGCAGCCATCTCAAGAACTGCGGCGTCGTCCGCGTTGGCCACGATAGCCGAGGTCTCGTCGGAATTGGCAAACAGCCTTGCCTTGTCCGCGTAATAATCGGCGACCGAAGCGTAGCGATCCAGGTGATCGGGGCTGAGGTTGGTGAGCACACTGACCGTCGGCCGCAGGCTGGGAGTGTCGTGGAGCTGGAATGATGAGAGTTCCAGCGCCGCCCACGACGGCGACTGATGACGGAGCGCCAGCGACGCCAGCGGGGTGCCGATGTTGCCAGCATCCGGTGCGTCGTGGCCGAGCGCCCGCAGTAAGCGCCCTACAAGGGCCGTCGTCGTTGTCTTTCCGTTAGTACCAGAGATGGCGATGTAGCGAAGCTCGGGAAGGTAGTGGAGGGCGATCTCAACCTCGCTCACAATGTTACGGCCGGACTGACGCGCGGCGACGAGTGCTGCGGCCAGCGGCGGCACTCCAGGACTGGTCACGACCAGTGCCGCAGCGGCTATCCGGGCCAGATCATGCCCACCCGTATCCACCCGCACTCCCAACTCCCTCAGCTTCGCCCCAATAGTGCTGGCCTCAGGACTATCGGACGAGTCGGAAGCATACACGTCATGACCATCGCGTACGAGAAGCTCGGCTGCCGCGCTGCCGCTCCGTCCCAGCCCTATGACCGCCACCTCGCCCGCCAGTCCGCCACGGAAGATCGACATGTTCATCAGCAGACGGGTCCTAGCGGAGTTTGAGCGTGCTCAACGCCACGAAGGCGCACAGAATACCGAGAATCCAGAAGCGAACCACCACCTGGGTCTCCTTCCAACCCTTCATTTCGAAATGGTGATGAAGCGGGGCGCGGAGGAATACACGATTGGCCTGGGCGTATTCAAGCCCGTACTTGCGCCGCCGGTACTTAAATACTCCGCGCTGCAGGATAACCGACACGGTCTCCGCCACGAAAACAGCGCCCACGATCAGCAATAGTACCTCGGATTTCAGCAGGATCGCCACTACGCCCAGGGCGCCTCCCAAAGCGAGCGAACCAGTGTCGCCCATGAATACCTCGGCAGGGTGCGCATTGAACCAGAGAAAGCCGATACATGCGCCGAATACCGCCGAGCAGAACACCGTCAGCTCGCCAGCCCCACGGAGATAGAAGATCTGCAGATAGTCCGTCGTATCCACGCGTCCCATCACATACGCGAATAGGGCGAACACTATGATCGCGATCGCCATCAGTCCGGCTGCCAGACCATCCAGACCGTCGCTAAGGTTGACCGCGTTGCTTGTACCGGTGAGAACAAAGGTCACCCATGGCACGTAGAGCCACGCTGCCAACCCGCCCGCCGGCACGATGAGCGTCCACTTGTAAAACGGAAGCGTGGTGGATGGTTCGGGAAGGGTGGAGAGCGGGAAATGCCAGAGGATAAGGCTCAGAGCCACACCGATGACAACCTGGCCGACAAGCTTGTTCCCTTCTACCAGACCGAGATTCTTCTTCCCTTCCCGCTTCTGCCTAATCTTCAGGTAATCATCCAGGAAGCCGATCCCCCCCATCCACACCGTCACCACAAGGGCAAGAAGCACGTAGCGGTTGTCCAGTCGTGCAAACAGCAAGGTCGGCACGATGAGGGCAACGAGGATGATGAGACCCCCCATCGTAGGAGTCTCGGATTTGGACTGGTGGCTCTCCGGCGTCCCCTCACGCACCACCTGGTGCAGCTGCATAGACTGCAGCCGCCGGACGAACAGCGGGCCGACGATGAACGATATGAGCAGCGCGGTCACAGCCGCGGCGGCGGAGCGAAATGTGATGTAGTTGAAGACGTTGAGAAAGCTGAGATACTTCGTCAACGGCACCAGCAAGTGATAGAGCACTATCGGGTGGCCCAGGCGGAGAGATATGGAAGCAGGCGCTCAAGTCGGGCACCGCGAGAGCCCTTGAGCAGGATTAGCGAGTCGGACTCCAGTCGCGGCTGGAGCAGAGGCCACAGTTCGTCCACGTCAGGCGCGGTGACCACCCGGGTATCCCCGTCGCCCTCGCTGTTGAGGGCCTCGGCGAACAGTCCAACGCCCGCCACCAGATCGAATGGAGAGTCCAGGGCAACGCGGGCGATCTCACGGTGAAGGCGATCGGTGGAGTCTCCAAGCTCGCGCATGGTGCCGAGCACGGCGACCCTCTGCCGTCCGCTGTCCATCGTCGCCATCAAGTCGAAAGCGGCGCGCATGGAGGGTGGATTGGCATTGTAGGCGTCGTTCAGCACTACCGCTTGGCCCAGCGGTTCCCAGGCCATTCGCATCTTAGGCTGGGGCATGTGGGCGATTCCCGAAGCGGCCTGTCCGAGCGGCACGTCAAAGTGACGAGCGACGGCCAGGGCGAGCATCGCGTTACACAGGTTATGCCGTCCCCGAAGAGGGACGTGAACATGCGTATCGCCAATCCGTATTATGCCCGTCCCGTCGTCGAGAAGTCTCCACGCATCAGCGTGAAAGTCACCCTCGTCAAGGCCAGCCACAATTACCTTTTCTACCCGTCCAACCGCCGCCGCCGCTATCTCCGGCTGCGCGGCTGGCGTCACGGCCAGCAATGCGCCGTCAAAGATGGACGCTTCCTCCCGCAATACGCCGGCAAGGTCGACCAGACCCTCCAGATGCTCCTCGCCGATAGATGTCAGCACGGCGACCTGGGGCTCGCAGATATCACGCAGTATTGCCACCTCGCCAGGCACATTCGTACCCACCTCAATAACGGCAATCTGAGCGTCATCAGGCAGGGCCAGGAGAGTGAGCGGAAGGCCCACGCGATTGTTGAAGTTGCCCGCGGTGGCGTGAACCCGGAGCGAACTGCCGAGCGCTGCGGAGAGCAATTCCTTAGTGCTCGTCTTACCGTTGGAGCCGGCCACGGCGACGACCGGGCCGCCCCACGCCCGCCGGCGCTCGCGGGCCAGCGCACCCAGGGCGACCAGCGTATCGGAGACGACTATTAGCGGAACGTCCACGTGCGCGGCGTTCGTCGCGTCCTCGATGACAAGCGCCGCCGCGCCGGCAGCGACTGCCTGTTCGAGAAAGGCATGGGCATCGAACTGCTCCCCGCGAAGGGCAACGAAGATGTCTCCCCTCTCCAACGCCCTCGTGTCCGTACAGACAGCCCGGAAGAGCATCGATGCGTCGACACCGGGCGGCATTGACGAGCCGGTTGCCGCGACGACCCTGCCTAATGTCCAGAAAGCGGTCCTGCCGGCGGTCGTCTCGATCCTCGCGCTATTCATTGCCGGTCAGCAGCTCGCGCACTATGACTAACTCATCGAATGGGAGACGTTCAGTGCCGCGAATCTGATACGTCTCGTGGCCCTTTCCAGCAAGAAGTATCAGATCGCACTCCGGATCAGCCATCGCGAGCGCCGTCGCGATCGCTACCCGTCTGTCTTCCACGCGGCTGTACTGGCTATGGCCCATTCCCTCGACGATGTCGTCCAGGATCCGCTCCGGATCTTCCGTGCGCGGGTTGTCGCTGGTCAGAATCACGATGTCGGCCTCGTCGGCAGCGATGCGACCCATCTGTGGGCGTTTGCCCCGGTCTCTATCACCGCCGCAGCCGAACACCACAATTAACTTGCCGCTGGCGAACGGCCGTACTGCCTGGAGCGCACGCTCGAGCGCGTCCGGTGTATGCGCGTAGTCACGCAGAACGAGCGGCGAATCGGCTATGACCTCCAGCCGGCCGGGCACCTGCGGAATCGTCGCCAATCGTTCGATGATTCGCTCTGGCTCCATGCCCAGCGCCCAGCCGACCGCCGCGGCACCGACGGCGTTCTCCACGTTGAAAGCTCCGATTAGCGGCAACCGAGCAGCGAGCCGCTGCTCACCGAAGCGTAACGTGCACTCAGTGCCGCGCACACCGAACAACGGCAGTTCCACCGCCACGTCCGCTGACCAGTCGCCACTGCCGGAGAAGAGCAACATTCGCGTGGCCGGAGGGAGCATCCGCCACGCCGGTTCATCGGAGTTAACCACCGCCACGCCGGACGGGCCCAGATGGGCGATCAATCGAGATTTCGCCTCGAAGTAGGCCTCCATCGTCTGGTGATAATCCAGATGGTCGCGAGTGAAGTTGGTGAACACCGCAGCATCGAAGTGAAGGCCGTCGATGCGCCGCTGGTCGAGGCTGTGGGAGGAGACCTCCATGGCGACCGCACGCACGTCGTAATCCACCAAGGTGCGCAGCACTCGCTGCAACTCTACCGGGCCCGGCGTGGTAAGGCCGGCGCCACCTGCTAGCGCCTCACCGGCACTATCGAGAAGCACCCCCAGCGTTCCGATGGAGGCGGCGCGACGCCCGATCCGATCCAGCAGATGGCGCAGTATGTGGACTGTCGTCGTCTTACCGTTCGTGCCCGTCACGGCCACCAGATGCAACTTGGCCGCCGGGTGGTGATAGAACTCGGACGCTATCACCGCGGCTGATCGTCGTGCATCCCGAACAACGATCCGTGGCAGCGTGGTGCATTCAGAATCCTCCACCACGGCCATCGTGGCGCCAACGTTCGCCGCGACATTCAGGAAGTCGTGGCCGTCGAGTGCCGACCCGCGCACGGCTATGAATGCCGTGTCTGCTGTAACGCGCCGGCTGTCGTCGGTCACCGCGCTTACCGCATGCGGTAATTCACCGGCGACTTCAACAAGCAGACCGGCTCGGTCGAGCGCCAGGACGAGCTGCGAAGTCTCCATCCGCAATTCTCCGGAGCCAGCCATCAGCGGGAGCCCCCCAGCCTCACGACCGCTCCCGCCGGTGCGATTGTGCCAGCAACGGGCACGGTGCCGACTGCGCCCGGGACGACGCGCACCAGGAAACCAGCAGCGTGGAGTCGTCTCACTGCGACACGAAGCGGAAGGCCGTCCACATCGGGAACCGTGCGCGGCCCCAACGGCGGCGTGGCCAGCGGCGCCTCCCCGTCGGTGAGGTCAAAGGTAGTCACAGCCGGCGTCGAGTCAGCGCCCGCCACGTTGTTCGGCGACGACGACCCGTCATCGCCTTCGAACGCTGATCGCGGGAATGTGGCGAGATCGGTGCGAACGCGGGTGACAGTGGCGACCTGAGCGCCGGTGCTGCGTGCTGGACGCGCCCGACGGATTAGCTCACCTCTGTCCAGTGCGGCGTCGCGCGCTGCCAGCGCTGCTTCCAGGACTGCCCTGGACACCGGACCGGCAGTGGCACCACCAGTGTAAGCGCCCTCCGGACGGTCCAGTTTTACCAGCACTACCAACTGTGGAGCCTCCGCCGGGAAGAGGGCAACGAACGACGCAGTATAGGCTCCGGCCTCATAGCCTCGTCCGGTACTCAGTCGCGCGGTGCCGCTCTTACCGCCTACTTCGTAGGTGCTGAGCGTAGCGCTCCTGCCGGTACCGCTGTCCACTACCGCCGTAAGTAGTTCGCGCAACGTGGCAGCGACGCTCTCCGGCATCACCCTCCGGACCACGCGCGCGCGATGCTTATAGAGCACCGTCCCGTCGGGCGCCCGGATCTCCCGCACCAGCGCTGGCTCCATCAGTTCACCACCGTTAGCGATGGCGGCGTAGGCGTTCGCAAGCTGGAGCGGCGTAGTGCCCATCTCGTAACCCATCGCCAGTGCCGCCGACGTGGTCAGCGACCAGCGGGACGGCCGGGGAAGCACTCCCGAAGCCTCACTCGGGAAGGCCAGGCCAGTACTCGCGCCGAAGCCCACATCGCGCAATCCTTCGAACTGCTCGCGCGGGCTCAACCGCTGGGCCAGTTGAACGATCCCAATGTTGCTGGAGTAGCGCAGCACATCCGCGACGGAGAGCGACTCCGCCCGGTGGGTATCTCGGATGGGGGTGCGACGTCCCGGCGCCATATAGGAGCCATCGTGAACGTCAATCACCTCATCGACGTTCGTCCGCCCGAGCGTGAGCAGTTGGGCAGCGACAAACGGCTTGATCGTACTTCCCGGCTCGTAAGTGTCCGTGAGCGCCGGCACGCCGCCCACGCTGCGTCCCTCCCGCTTGCTTACGAGCGCCAGGATCTCCCCCGTCTGTGGATCGAGCACGACGATGTCGCCGCCGCTCGAACCGGTCTTGTCCATCGCCTCGCTCAGGGCGTGTTCAGAGATGTCCTGGAGCGCGTGGTTGAGGGTGAGACGCACGCTATTCCCCGGTAGCGGCTCCTCGCTTTCTACCGACGGCGAATCGAAACTCCCGCCTCGAGCATCGCGCAGGTAGCGACTGCGTCCCTGGGTACCTTGAAGCATACTGTCCAGGGAGAGCTCTATCCCGTCGATGGCCTTCCCATCGCCGTCGATCATTCCGACGATACGCCTGAGCCCTTCGGCAGCTGGAGAGACGCGCTCCACGGTAGGAGCTCCGTGTACACCATGGACGGCCAGTAACGGCGCCGCCTGCTCGGGAAGGAAGCGCCGACGCAACTCGACCCATTTGCTTGTCGTATCGGTGGCGCGTCTGATGGTAGAAGCACTGATCCCCGCTCCCGTTAAGGCCCGCCGCAGCGCCTTCATGTCCGTCACTTCCCGCGGAGCCACCGCCAACTCGATCATTTCTCGACTTTCGGCCAGCACCTCACCATTGGCGTCGAGGATCGAGCCGCGCGGCGCTGGGAGCGACGACGCAGCCACCTGTTGACGCTCAGCCTGCTGAGCCCAACGGTCACCCTGGACCAACTGTACCTTGGCAGCGCGACCGACGAGGAGGATGGCGAATACCACCAGCGCGCCGTGAATGATGGCGATGCGAGAGGGCGGAATCACCGGCTCCCTCCAGGTTGCTCGACCCTCTTACGCCCGGCCGCTCCACCCACCGCCGATCGTTCCAGGTAGACAATCTCCCGGTCCACAGGAACGTGCATGCCAAGCTTCCGCTCGGCGAGCGGCACCAGGCGGGCACGTGTGGATGCGTCACGGATGTCGCGCTCGAGGCGGGTGAGTTCGGCCTGGAGCTGCGCGCGTTGCTGCTCGAGCCGGCGCAGTTCGCTGGCCTGAGCAATGCCGAAGCTACGTCTCCAGATCACGAGCGTGGACACGGTGACGAAGACGAGCAGAAGGAGCGCCACGAGCGATCTCCCCCGTCCCGCTACTCGGCGCTTCGCCATATGCGCAGATGGGCGCTACGCGCCCTGGAATTTAGCGATACCTCGGACTCGTCCGCAGTCATGGGTCGCCTTGTCAGCGTCTCGCCCAGCGCATGACCCCGGCAGGTACAGACGGGATGCCGCGGAGGGCAGACACAGGTTGCGCTCCAGTCCCGGAAGGCACGCTTCACCAATCGGTCCTCTCCAGAGTGATAGGCAATCACTGCCAACGTTCCTCCAGGAGTCAATCGATCCCGCAACGCCGGCAGCGCTTGGGCCAGCCCACCCAACTCGTCATTAACAGCGATACGTATAGCCTGGAAAAGTCGCGCGAACTCACCCGGACCCGCGGCCGCTCCTAGTACGGCGCGGATGGCGCCGACCAGATCGTCGGCAACAATGAAAGGCTTCCGCTCCCGGCGTCTGACAACTTCACGCGCCAGACGGCCGGCACGGCGTTCGTCGCCGTAATCGCGGAAAATGTGCTCCAGATCACTCTCCGGCAGCGTGTTCAGGAGATCCGCGGCACTCCAGGAGGCGTCGACACCCATCCGCATATCTAGAGAAGCCCCTATTCGGAAGCTGAACCCTCGTTCTGACGCATCTATCTGATGTGAGGAGATTCCAAGGTCCAGAAGAATGCCGTCGAAAGTGACGCCCTGGAGCTCGTCGATCAGATGGAGTTGGGCGTAGTTGCCCCGGTGCGCCGAGAATCGACCGTCTCGTGCTGGGGCCGCCAGCCTGTCAGTGGCTGATGCAAGCGCCTCTGGATCCCGATCGATGCCCACGACCCGTGAGCCAGCATCGAGCAGTGCCGCCGAATGACCGCCGCCACCAAGGGTGCAGTCCAGAACAAGCGAGCTGCCTGCCAGGGCGGCGACCACCGCCTCCACCATCACAGGTGAATGGTAGGCGCTGTCCCAGCGCCCGACGGGCACGGATGGGTGCGACATGCTACTGCTAGTGCTATCGGTGCTCAACGGATGGCCAGTTCGTTACACGGGCATGAAAGTGCGCGGGAATTCCCGTGCGACGTGGTCGCGGGCGAAGCTTGGAGTTTTGTGAGCCGCCCCGCCACTGGATCATACCCTCCGCGTGGTCCCGTAGCGAATGCTCATGACCCAGAGTAGCTACGGCTCAAAGACGGCAGACGCCCGCCTCGCGACTGGCGGGGCGGGCGTCTGATGGTCGCGCCCGGTGAGGAGCGCGACCAGGAGCCTAGCTATTTACAGAGCGACTTTATCATCTGGTCGGCGAATGGCGAGTACTCCTGCATCTGCGCCATGATCTGACCAGCAGTATTCGGGTCAACACTACCGCCACCGGGCATCGCCCGAGCAACGATCGCGAAGTTCGCCTTCGCATCACGCGCCATCTCGCAACTATTCTCGCGCTGTGCGGCCTGCAGTTGGGCGATCGCCGCGCTGTGCGCGCTTACGGCGAGGACGAACTGCACTGGCTTGTTGTTGGGGCTGAGCGAATCGGACAGAGCAAGGAACGTCACAGCACGACCGTAGTCGTCGAGCGACTTGCTCTCTCGAGAGGCTGTGAACGCCTGCTGCCCGATCTGAGCTGCGATACCCGCCACTAGTGGAACGCTGTCACCAGCGGCCGCTGCCGCCCGCAGGCTGTTCAGAGCGCTGTCAGGCTGCTGCATATCAACGTAGATCTGAGCCAGCGTAAGGTTCGCGCCAGCCGCCTTGGGGTCGGACTGGAGCGCCCGCTGGAGCGTGCTCACGGCCTGCTGAAGCTGACCCGCCTGGCGGTAAACACCGGCAGCGTCGACCAGCAACTCAGGGCTGTTCGGGAACTTGGCAACTCCGCGGGCAATCGTCTCGGAAGCCTTCTGGGGCTGGCTGTCGGCGATGTAAGCGCTGGCCAGTCGGGGGAAAAATGTCACGGTGGCGGACGCCGTGTCCACACGCGCCATGTCTTCACCGACCGCGGCCGCCTTCTTCCAACGCTCGGCGGCGATGTAGACCGGGAAGGCCATGCGCAGCAGCTCGGCGTCCCCCGGGTTGTCTTCGAGCGCTGCCGAGACCACGGAGTCGGCCATGTCGAACCGCTTACTCAGGGCGAGCTCGCGAACAACTGCCGTCTGAACACTGGTGTTGCCCGGGTCGGCAGCGAGGAGACGGACGAGGGTATTAAGTGCCTCATCGGTCTGGCCTAGTGCCTTCTCGGCTTCGTACGCGTTACCGAGAGCCGGACGGCTGCGCGGATCGATTGCCAGGATCTCCTTGGAGAGCGCGAGCAACGAGTCCGGCGACGCCTTGGCGCGACTCATTACGTTCAGGATGCACAGCCGCCCGAGGGTGGACTGCGGGTACGCTTCGATCGCCTTGCGACCGGCGGCGATAGCCGCTGCATCCTCGCCGCCACTGGCAGCGGTGTAGCAGGCCTTTTCCGAATCAAGCTGCTCGCGAGCGTCCTTGACTGCCTTGGCGATGGCGGCTCCGGCATCGCCGGGCTTGGAAACAGTCTGAACGGGGAGCGGCTGAGCCAGGTCGAGATTGCGAGAGAGAACCAGTCGCGCCTCAACCTTGTACTCACCACCCTGCTGGAGCACGACGCCGTCCACGTACTCATCAGCTCGCATGAGGTTCGCGAGCGTGCGAGCGTCGTTTGGGTTCAGTGGCTCATCCGTCGGATACCCGGACTGCTTGAGCGCATTATCGATGTCCTTGCGCGGAATGACCCAGAGCGAACGGGCGCTGAACTCGCGCATCAGCCGATCTCGCACTGCATCGGCGGCGGCCACACCTGCTCCCTTGTCCCCACCCACGGAACGGAAGTTCACGACGACTAGTCGGCCCGTCGTTGGGGTGGGAGTTCCACGCTGCTGTGCTCCAGCGGCGGAAAGACCGCCGCTGACCACAGTTGCTGCTACAATTATCGCGAATGTTCGCGCCTGGCGAAGCCGAACCATCAATGTCGTAACCTCCGAAACGTTGAACATTCGTACCCGCTGTGGGGCCGCAGGGTCCAGCACGGTGACAGGTGGGCGAAGAGGGATTCGAACCCCCGACATCCTGCGTGTAAAGCAGGCGCTCTAACCAGCTGAGCTATTCGCCCCTCAAAATACGGCCAGCTAATGCTGACAACTCCACAACCTTCATCGCCTCATAATGGCGATCGGGATTAGCACGCAGTACCCGAGCACAAGCAGGATTGGCGCCAGCGTGATGCCGCCGCGGATCAGATCAAGGTATCCGAGCAGTAACGCGAGGACTGCGAGTCCCCACCAGAGGAGCGAGCGACGCGGCTCGGCAATATCAAGGTCGGCCATAAGAGAGTTATGGTAGACGTGGCCCAAATAGCTGTCAAGCGAACATTTGTGAAGCGTAAGCCATTCCTGTCACAATCGTCGCGCTCAAGCGACACACAGGGAAGCGTAATCGGGCTCCTGAACGGCTCCAACTGGGGTTCTATGCGCGAGTCATGCCAGACGCTGAACTTCCTGGCTAAACCGGAGCCTGGGGAGGCCTCATCACAGCGCCGGAATCGTTGTTTTCGTCCGCCCCAGACCGGGGATTCAAGGAATCGTCAGGCGATGCTTCGGCCTGCTCCAAATGGACTTCAGATCCAATGGCCTGAATGTCAGTCCTGACGTCTGCCGTGGCCGGCTGCAGCGGAGGTTCCTCGATGCCCAGAAGCGCTTCTACTGTGGTTCCGGCGGCCTCCGCCCGGGCCTCCAGAATCCTGTCTACGCGGCGCAAACGTTCCATCCGCTCCTCATCGCGTCGACGCCGGATGGCCACCAGAGGGATCATGATGGCCAGGGCAAAGATCGTGGCCACGGTGAGGTCGCCGACCACGGCAAGCACGCCGTAGCGGAGTTTTGTGCGCTTCTGCCAGCGCTCCTCGAATCCATCCAGGGTGATTCCGTAAGCGCGCCGCACGGCATTGTCCAACCGCCCGCTCTCCTTCCAGTATCGGAAAAGATTCGTCAGGCCGCGCTCCGGATCCAGCGCGGCCAACTCGGCCACCGCTCGGTGGGCGAGGGCGTAAGCACCGCGAGCCTCCGCCGGCCCGCCGGTGAGTCGGCCGTTAAGCGCATCGAGCGACGGGAGAGGCCGGAAGAGAAGGGCGATGTTAGTGGCGAGCAATTCGTCCCGCCCCCACTCACCGGCCGCATAGCTAGCATAGCCTTCGTCGAACCAACGCGGTGTGAGTTCGCCCATGGCTTCATGGAGTGCCAAATGGGCAAGTTCGTGCCTGAGAACGACTCGCGGCTCTCCACCAGCAGTGGCCCGAGCGCCCCGACCGCGGACCACGATGTGACTCCGGGAGGGGATGGCGACTGCCGCTCCCCACTCCGGAACGTTGGGGCCAATCCACTCCCGAAAACGTGCCACGTCGGGAGCGATCGCGATGATTACCGGATCGCGCGGACGGGGGAGCCCGGGAAAGCTGTCCCGGGCTAGGGCCGACTTTAGCATCGACCGCGCCAGTTTCAGGTCCTGCGGATAGGCGACAATAGTGAAACGCCCCGCATCGAGCCGAGCCGGTTCCTCTAGCGCGACGTCAGCCTGTGCCGCCAGCGACGATCCCAGAGCGGCCGGAGCGAGTACCAGCCAGGCGGCAACAAGTAGGGCGCTCCTGCCTAACCGCTGCGCAGTGGCGCTCCGCCTGACTCGACCGTCTCCAGCATCTCTGCGCAGCGCTTCCCCCATGGACTGAACTTGTTCGCCGAGAACCCCTCGCGCCACGCCTCTCGCGCGCGGTCCTGCTCACCACCGAACCAGTGGGCCCGACCGAGTTCATAGTACGCCTCGATCAGGTTGGGACCCAGTCCCAAAGCCTTGCGGAAAAAAGCCTGCGCGTCGTCGTACATGTCCCGCTCCAGATACACCAGACCGAGATAGAAGTGCGCGTAAAGAGTAGCCTTGCGATCGTTGTCCAGCCGGATAACCCGCGACAGATGTTCGATCGCCTCGCCGAAGATTCCCTTCTTTAGGCAGGTATACCCGACGTTGACGCGAGCGAGCGAGTTGTGAGGATCGCGCAGCAGTACCTGTTGGAAGAGCAACATGGCGTCATCGTACTTTTCCTGCAGCATCCGAGCCCATCCCAGAAGCGCTTCTGCCTGGATGTCTCCTGGCGCGAGTTGGAGGGCACGGTTCAGCGACGTCTCGGCTCCCACTGCGTCGCCCACAGAGATCTGGTGCCATCCCTTCTCGATATAGGTGGAGGCTCCCAGATGGTCTGCCTGAACCACCGAAACCGCATCGGCCATCGGCGCCGAACGTTCTGACGCCTCTGGCAGCGTCTTCCACTTCTCGATGAGAGCAAGCGCGTCCTGCTTAACCGTCGCCAGTTCCGCCAACTCAAACTCTATCGACCTGTACAGCGTTGCCAGTTCGCCCTTCAGGCGATCCCGCTCTCCCGCCGCCCCAGGGGCAGCAAGTCGAGAAGCGAGAGCGCTGGCGCGGTTTCGGAGTTGGGCAGCAGAGTCGGGCATCAGAGCTCAGGCGTCGGCAGACGCATCGGCGAGCATCATCCGCTCCGTGGCGGAGAGGAGACGGGCAGCGTGAAGGACGACGATGAGCCTTCCGTCGCGCCTGACGACTCCCTGAACGTAGTCAGCATCCAGCCCGCGAAAGAGAGGTGGCGCCGGATCGATCTGATCCGCGGCGACGCTCGACACGTCCACCACCCGGTCCACAATCGCTCCTATGCGCCCCTCCTCACCCCCGATCACCACGATCCGCGGCTCGGCACCCGGTTCCGCTGGCGGGAGTTGAAACCTCCGCCGAAGATCGACCACGGCGAGCGATCTACCATCATGCTCCATCAGCCCCGCTACCCAATCGGGCAGGCGGGGAACTGGCGCCGGTGGCCGGTAGCGGAGCACTCGCTCCACCTCCAACACGTCGGCAGCGAACAGCTCCTGGCCAACGGCGAAGGTGACGATGTGACGGCGCATGGCCTGGCTCACGCGACTCTCTCTCCGTAAGCCGCCAGAAGTTCCGAAGTCGGGGCGACCGCGGGCACTTCGGCCAGTATTGCCGTGCGCAGCGCGACCGGGTTCAGAATGGCGATGAATTCCTGATCCTCTACTACCACCGAGCGCACGACTCGATGCTGGTCGGCGCGACCCGTGAACGGCCGGAGGATCGACGGCGGCAGCTGGCGAACGTCGCAGACTTCGTCGACCGCTAGAGCGAGTGGTTGCACCGGATCGGCGAGGATAAGTACTACCGCCGACGGTAGGTCACTCTCGATGCCGAACGGGACGCGGGCACCTTCCAGTGGAAGTCGGCGACCGCGCCACTCGACATACCTCGCCGGCCGCCCATCCACGCCGGCTACCTCGAGTACCACCGGGCTATCCAGGGCCTCGGCGACCGAGTCCAGAGGTAGGCCGAACTGCTCTCTCCCTACTCGAACCACGAGGTAAGAGTCGCGACCGTCCGTCGCTTCGCCGAGCCGGGGTTGGTCACGCTCATCGGCCGCCACCGACGCTGGCACGCGGGAGGTCAGGGACATCGAAGGAACAACGTGTCTCATGCGGCGAGCAGGGGAGAGACTGCGGGAAGGCGGCCGGTGCGGATCGCACTCTAGGAACGACGCACCTCGGCGGAGGTCACGCCGGAACGGGCATCGCTCAGCGGGTGGAGAGTGCGGCAACGATCGCGTTCGAGGTTTCCCCGAGTGCGACCACGCGGTCAGCGCCGGCGATGGCCAGTGCCGCACGCGGCATTCCGTATATTGTCGCCGTAGCTGCATCCTGTACAATTCCCAGACCGCCCGCCGTACGCACGGCATGCAACCCGTCGGCCCCGTCACGGCCCATGCCGGTGAGAACAACGCCGACGCAGCGAGTTCCAAATGTGGCCGCCGCAGACTGGAAGAGCGGGTCCGCCGCAGGTCTGACGCCCCACATAGGTGGCGTCTGCTCCAATCGCAGCCGCGCCACTCCGTCCTCCACCGACACACGCATGTGGGATCCACCAGGTGCGATGTACACCCTGTCGGCCAGGATATGATCGCCATCGCGTGCCTCGGCCACGTGGAGGGCGCTCAGACCATCCAGTCGTCGTGCCAGGCTGGCGGTGAAGCCACGCGGCATGTGCTGCACGACGAGGACTGCCGCTCCCAGAGGCGCCGGTAGGCGTGGGATCACCTCTGCCAGTGCTCGCGGCCCACCTGCCGACGCAGCGATCACGACGGCAAGCGTCGCCGCCAGGCCGGCGACGGGGCGGGAAGTAGCGCCAGTGGGCGACGCGGTTCGGGCAAGCATCGGGACGCCGCGCAGGTTCACGTGGCGCGACGCATCGAGTGCGGCGACCAGCTGGCCGCGCACGCCCTCCAGGTCCAGACTGATTGGACCCGATGGCTTACGAACAAAATCCACCGCGCCCAGCTCGAGCGCACGGATAGTCAGGTCGGCCGATCCATCCGTGGTGATTGCGCTGAGCATGATCACCGGACGCGGCGTCTCGCTCATGATGTAACCGAGCACCTGCAGGCCGTCCAGCCCGGGCATCTCGACGTCCAGCGTCACGATATCCGGGTCCAACTCGGTCACGCGCTGCAGCGCTTCGTGCCCATCGCCAGCGGTGCCTACGACGCGAAACCTGGGCTCAGCATCCACCATTTCGGAAACCAGACGCCGCATGAACGCGCTGTCGTCCACCACCAGAACTGTCCGCACCCGGGAATGGTTCCGGTCCGAAGTGGCGGAATTCCTGGCTCCTCGCGATTTATCGCGCAGCGACGAATTAGAGGTCACGATCGCCGGCGGCGATGCTGCGGACGATGAGCCGGCCGGTAGCAACGTCGAAGTAGACGCTCCGACCGTGCTCACCCCCTGTGTCCTCAGCGGCGAGTGCGATACCGGCAACCTTGAGCGCCTGGTGCGACGCCAACACGTTCCGCTCACCCATGTTTACCCCGCCATAGGCCAGCAGCGAGCGGAACATGCTCGCGCCGCCTACCAACCGCGCCTTGATCTCGCCACTCGCGCCGAGCCGGCTCATGTCGTTCAGCAACGCGGGAACGGCAGTGGATGGGAACTTGGCCGGGTTGTCGTTCTCTCTCGACATCTCCGGCGATGGTAGAAGGATGTGGGCGAGCCCTCCAATGCCGGTGCTCCGGTCATGCAGGATGATCGCCACGCACGAACCGAGACCCAATGTGACGAGACGCTCACCCTGACTGGCAGCGGCCATATCGGCGACGCGGACCCGCACCTCGCACGACTCGTGACTGTTCACAGCCGTCGGAACATGCGCTCGCGCGCGTCCACCGCCATGAAGCCGCGCCTGGAGTCACCAAGCAGCGTCTCCACCTTACCAAGAAAGAGAGCGCCGCCGGGCACGAGGTGGTCGCGGAAGAGAGCGAACAGTCTCTCTTGCGACTCGCGATCGAAGTAGATCAGCACGTTGCGGCAGACGATGAGGTGAAATGACTCTGACGGTGGAGCCTGATTGAGGAGGTCGTGCTTCTGGAAACGCACACGTGCTCTCACCTCCGGATCCACCCGTGCCGGGAAGCCGGCCGAGAAATAGCGCTCTCGTAATGCTGGCGGGGTGTCAGCGAACGCCGATTCGGGATACTGTCCGATCTCGGCGACGCGGAGACTCTCGCGATCGATGTCGGTGCCAAGCACGCTGATCCGGTCATTTCTCTCGCTCTGGCCTATCGCCGCCGCGTGGGCGACGAAGAGCGTGGCGACAGAGTACGGCTCCTCTCCTGACGAGCAGCCGGCACTCCAGATACGAAGTTCAGACGCGTCGCTCTGCCACAAATCAGGGATGATGTTGCGAGCCAACGACTCGTAAGCCTCGGCGTTCCGGAACAACTTCGTGACGTTGATGGTGAGCGCGTCCATCAGCCGCTCCCACTCTCCTTCGTCGCCGTCGAGCAGACGCGCGTAACCAGCGAACGAGTGGGCGCCTCGAGCACGCATCCTGACGGCGATGCGGCGGCGCAGGCAGCGCTCCTTGTAACTGTGACAACGGAATCCGCTTTCTGCGACGATGAAGTCAACGAGAGCGGCGAAACCAGCCGCGTCCTCGTTCTGGGCATCTTCCTGCTCGGTGGAAATCGACGGATCGATCCCGTGACGGCCAATCATGCGACCCCCGCCCGACGCACCGCGTCGAGATTGTTTCGCACGATGGCATTGTGCGGGTCCAGTTCAAGCGCCCGCGACCAGCACCGCTCCGCCTCGATCGGGTCGTGCCGTCTAAAGCGGAGGTTGCCGAGCTTGAGCCAGACGTCAGATCCGATATCGGAATCGGAACGAACTGCTCGCTGATAGGATTCCAGGGCGTCGTCGTACCGACCAGCACGATAGTGCAGGTCACCGACGTTCTTGTGAAGCTGTGCGACGCTGGCGTCGGCCAGGAGACCACGCTCGGCGGCGGCAAGAGCGCCTACCGCATCGCCGCGACGTTCCAGAGCAGCAGCGAGGTTGTTGTGCAGCGCCGCCGCGTGCGGATGAGAGTGTACGCCGTCCTCAAGCAGCTGAATCGCACGTGGCAGGTCGCCGCCAAGCGCCGCGGCGAGCGCGGAATAGTGGAACCAGGCAGCTGGCGGAGTGCGGCGGCCCCACAGCGAGTGTGCTGCCGACAGTAACTCATCGGCCGTTGCCACATCGCCGCGGCGAAGCGCGAGCACCCCCCGTGACGTCTGCACCCGCGGATCCTCCTCCCCGCCGCGGCGCATCGCCTCGTCCAGCGCGGCCCAAGCTTCGTCGTATCGACCCAGCCGCTCAAGCGAGTAGGCCAGGTTATGGAACACTGGCGGCAGCGCCGAGGGATGCTGGGCAGCACCCTCGTGAATCTGCACTGCCTCTTCCCAATGCCCCTGGCGCATCAGTCCAAGGCCGGCAAAGAAGCGCGCCGAGACATCCTCGGGCCGCAGTTCGAGGACGCGTCGAAACTCGCGCATGGCCTCGTCGTACATCCCGGTCTTGTAGAAGGCGACGCCAAGATTGCGATGCTCCTCGAGTCGTACATCCGACACACGCGGAGTATCGACCGCGCGAGACTTCCCGACACGGTGCGCAAAACCGGCTGATATAAGTCCGAATAGAGCCTTACCGACCTCGAACTCAACCAGCCCGGATGCATCCACCAATGCGTCCACGTCACGGGAGCCATCGATTAGCGGCAGCAGGATGTCCTGCTCGGCCGTAAGCGCTGGCTGGCGCTCCTCCAGGTACGGACGATCAATGCCAAAGATAAGGTCGAAGCTGGCAACCTTCTTCTCGATCAGGCTCCACTCGTCTATCCGGCGCGCTCCTTCCAGCAGTAACGATTCTGGATTGATGGATACGAGGAGGTCCTCTTGCTCGGGTCGCAAGTCCGGCTCGAAGTTGAAGCTGCCGTCAGTCCAGGTGAACAGGTGATAGACCGCTTCCTCGATCTGCAGCAGGATCTGGCGATCCAGGACATCGCGCTCGATCGCCCCGCGAGCGACGAGGAGGTCGCCGAGCCGGAGGTCCGGCTGCTCGCCCTGATCGCCGATCGCCTCGTCCAGGACCTCGCGCGGGATAAGCCCACTCTTAACCAGGATATCGCCCAACCGGTCACGCCGGTTGACGATCGTGGCGTAGCAGATGCGCCCGCGGTCGAAGTAAATGGCGCCGAAACTGCTGCGATGTGTCACGCTCAGGCAGCCGCTCTTCTGGCCCATCGCTAGAAGCTGCAGCACGTCCGGCAGACTCGCTTCTCTGAGACTTCCCTTGATCGCCATGATAGATCCCTCAGCGAAGCTCTTCGATTGCCCGTCCGCCCACATCGGGCCAATCCCAGACGATTTTCTCATCGTCCAGAAAGAACGTATCAGCCACACCAGCCACGTGAGTCGGCGCGACTGCCGGAGAGACACCGCCCTCCAACTCAGTCCTCGCCAACGACACACCGAGTGTCACGCCAGCCACTTCGGCCGCCGTCACTAGACGATTGGCTGTGCCCAATATTTCACGCACGCTGGCCACCGCTCGATCAGCGAGATACGTGACCACCTCCGCAGCCACACTGCTACCCGAATGAGCGAAGGCCCGCCGGTAGAGCTCTGCGCGGAGTGCGCGATCGGGCGGATGGAGCTGCGCTACGAGTCCGCCTTCAAAGCGAGTACGCAGACGGTCAGCCAGCTCCTCCAGCTCTCGCGGCGGTCTGTCGCTGGCAAAGACTAGCTGCTTACCCTGAGCCACGAGGGCGTTGAAGATGTGGAACAGCTCCTCCTGGGTGCGCTCCTTCCCCGCCACAAAGTGCACGTCGTCAATAAGCAGAGCGTCCAGCGCGCGATATCGTGCCCGCCACACGTCCAGGGTGCCCATCTGAAGCGCGACGATGAGTTCGTCCACGAAACTCGGCGCGCTCACGCAGGCAACCAACCGACGCTCCTCGCCAGACTGCTGCAACCCCAATCCTATCGCGTGCAGCAGGTGGGTCTTCCCCACCCCGCTCGGCCCGTGAACGAAGAGCGGATTGAAGCGACGCCCAGGTTCACCGATCACCGCATCGGCGGCCCGAACGGCGAGCTGATTGGAGGCGCTTACGGCGAACCGATCGCGAGCGAAGTCGCTGGAAGGACGGGGCAGAGGCGCCCCAGCGGCGAGAACTCGCTCCAGGTAAGCCTCGGCGGCAGCCACGCCTTCGGGGTCGCGAAACACGCCCAGTCCGCGCGTGGACTGGTCAATAGCGGCGGCCGCCTCCTCCAATTGCTGGAGATGCACCACGGCTGCCTCGAAGGTGGCGAGCAATCCGTCCACATCGGGCTTCCTTGGTAGGCTGAGAGCGCGCTCCAGGACGGCGGTCCTGTAGCCGCGCTCGGCCCACGTCGTCACAGCCTCGCTAAGCCTGGCCTTCCACTCCTCAACCGTGGATGCGACGGCGGCCGAAACGTCAGCCACGAAGCTCAAGAACTCGCCGTCGCCAGCCGCAGTCGCGACGGTGTTGTGACGCGGCGTGCCCGCACGCGCACCCAGCAACCGTCGTACGGTGCCAGCGATCACCGGTTCATCCCCGAGCGCGGAGACGGCAACGAGTCGATTGAGCGCGCCCTGAAGTTCGCGAACGCTGGCGAAATCCAAACGCGCAACCTCCTCCAGCACCTCGGCGTCGAAGTGGACTTCGCGCTCGGCGCACTTGCTTCGGAGGATCGCTACCTTGGTCTCGAAATCCGGGGATCCGATGTCCACGATCAGGCCGCCGGACAGGCGCGAGACGAGCCGCTCATCCACGTCCGGAATCTCTGATGGCGGACGGTCACTAGTCATGACCACCTGCCTGCCCTCGTCCTGCATCTGGTTGAAGAGCCGGAGCAACTCGCCCTGGGTCTCCCGGCGACCAGTCAGGAACTGGACGTCGTCGAGAAGAAGGACATCCAGACGGGTGTAGCGCTGTCGGAAGGAATCCGCCTGACCGGTGGATATCGCGACGTGGAGCTGCTCCACGAACTCATCCACGGTAACGTAATCAACCGTCGCATCCGGCTGTCGCTGGGCCACCTGCCAGCCGATCGCGGCGGCCAGGTGAGTCTTGCCGAGCCCGGATGCGCTGTAGATGAAGAGCGGATTGTAGACTGCGCCGGGCGAATCAGCGACCGCACGCGCGGCCGCAGCGGCGAGCCGGTTGGCCGAGCCGACGATGTAGTTGTCGAAGCGTAGATGCCCGTCCAGACGCACGTCAGACTCCTGCTGCTGGCTGACTGAGACGGCGCAGGACCAATTCGGCCACGCAGCGGAGCGTCTCGAAGACTCCGAGCCCGTGAAGCGCGTCCGCGGCAAAGTGGGGCACGTCGCGGAAGTTGAGTTCGTCCTGCAGCTCACTCACACCGAGAATGAGGTCGCGCGGCAGATCCTGCTTGTTGTACTGGATGACGAGCGGCAGGCCCCGCACGTCCACACCCTGCTCGCCAAGGTTCAGATGCAGGTCCTGAAGACTCTCCACGTTCTCATCTAGCTGACAGCTCTGGCTGTCGGCCACGAACACCACGCCGTCGGCGCCCTGAAGAACGAGATTTCGTGTGGTGGCGTAGTACAACTGCCCGGGAACGGTGTAGAGCTGGAAGCGCGTCGTGAAGCCAGCAATCGAGCCCAGGTCCAACGGCAAAAAGTCAAAGAACAGAGTCCGATCCGTCTGCGTGGCGAGAGAGATCATCTGTCCACGTCGCTCCGCTGGCAACTGCTCGTAAATGTAATGCAGATTGGTCGTCTTACCGGCGCGCCCGGGCCCATAGTATACGAGCTTGCAGGTGATCTCGCGTGTAGCGTAGTTGACTATGGACACGGCTCAGGCTCCGGACGGATTGCCGGCTGGCAGCCGCTCAGAGCGGCCTTGCCGGCAGGACTGACGCGATGGCTCGCTCACGGTGCGAGCGCCGCCCTGGCGCGAAGCAGTGAGAGGCGGAGCAAAGCCACATTCGTCCTCGGCTCGGCTACGGCTGCCAGAACCAACTGGCTAGTTCCAGTCACGCAAAGCCAACCATGTTCCGCCTGAAGCTGAAAGTAGGCTCCGTCACCATAGTGCGCCGCCTCAGAGGCACGGCGGGCATGGTCAAACAACGACGCGGCTAGCGCCGCAACCGCTTCGCCGTCCACGCCAATGGCAAGAGTGGAGTCGACCGGGATACCGTCCACCGCATCAATGATGAGGGCGCCCAGAACGCCTCGTTGTTTCATCACATCCTGCAACGTTGCGTGAAACGGCGATACACGAGTGGGGACGCTCAAGGCGTCCCCCGCCATGCCCGGGCGCGCTCGCTCACCCGATCCAGGAGGCGACGCAGCCGACCGACGGGAGTCGAGGAAGCCGTGGCGACGAGCGCCAGACCATCGCCGACAGCTGTCATAGCGAACAACGCGTGGGTCGACTCGACGACGATGGTTTGCCAGTTCCCAAGCGCCAGATGCCTCATCGCCCGCGTCGCCTGGTCAGCAATACGTGACAGCTCTGTGGCTACCGCCCCGCCAACGTCCCGTCCGTCTACCGCCTCGCAGTGGCCTGCGGTGACGGTTCCGTTGGCCGACACCAGTAGAGCCGTCATATCGCCGTCCTCAAGCAACGCGTCGAAAAGGGCGCGGCCGTCAGGATCACCCAGCCTGTGTCGAACGCGACTCCGGGCGGCTGAAATCGCCGCCTCGTTGCCGCCGGCGGCCGCTGCTGCGTCAAGGTACCAATCAGCGTCGCCCAGGCGGTCGCAACGGTAGCAGAGGAAGGCCTGAGTCTGGCGAGCCCGGGCGGCATCCGCCGTACCGGCAGCCAGTGTGGCCACGACATCCCATGCCTGTAGCGCTTCGTCCCACATCTCGCGTTCGGCGGCCAGGCGAGCGTGCAGCGATCGCGCCGCAACATCAGTCGGATGCCGTCGGACACCGCGTTCAGCCAGCCGCCACGCGGCGTCGTGCTCGCCCCCGGCCTGCAGCAGTTCGGCCAGAGGAATGAAGACCATACTCGCTGGTTCACGGGCTAGCTCATCACTGAGGCGGCGGATGTCGTCAGTTCCAGGCATACGCCTCCAGCATCTCGTGCAGCTGACTGGCTGACTGGAGCGCCTCACGGACCTCGTCGCGTTGTCGCGAGTCGATTGCCGCATGTAGGTAGAGCCGCCAGTTCGTGATTGCTTCTGACAACTGTCCGGCCCGCGCGGCTGCGTAGCCGAGGGCGCGCTGAACATCCGCGTTGCCGCTACTGGACTGCGACGCCCTGCGTAGCTCCTCCACGCTCTCCTGGACGCGTCCCATTCGGTCCAGCGCACGGGCCGCTGCAAGGTGAGCCGGCACGCATGCCGGATCGGCCGCTATCCCCAGGCGCGCTTCGGCCAGTGCCTGCTCGAAGTCACCGTCGGCGAGGAGAACCGCCGCCCGCTCCGCCTGGCCGTAGGCCGCTCTGTCGCCGTTGCTTTCCAGTGCCCGTGGGCTGCACATCTCCAGGACCCCCGCCCGAACCAGCTCGGCAGCGCTCTTCGCAACATCGAACTCTGACCGACCCAGCACGGTGGCTATGGCCCGCAGGTCGCGCGCTCCGTCCACCGCGGCCAGTACTTCCCACTCCTCCAATCTCAGGTCCAGCGGAACATCGGCGGTTGCTGACTCCCCCCCGTCCGCCGAGAGAGTGGGCACCACGTCCAGGCTCGGAATCCTGTCGGCGATCGCGCTCCACTCGTCCATCCGCCGTGCCGCCTCCATGAGCAGCGACTCGGCAGAAATACGTACCGTTGCCTCGGCAGGCATCTCGGCCACGTTCTGCTCGACGAACGAGAAGAACCCCTCCCTCCACGACAACAGCTCGAACACCACCGCTTCAATTTGCAGGCGCAGTTGACGATCCAGCTCGCGCGCCGAGATAAAGCCATCATCAACGAGGAGCTGTCCAAGCCGACGGCCGTCACGCTCCTCAGCCTGGCGCTGGCGGGCCCTCGTCAGCTCAGCCTCGGTGATCCTTCCTGAACGTATGAGCATCGCGCCGAGAGGATGGGGGTTGCTACGCACCGCAGCGTACACCACCTGTCCGGCGTCGAAATAGACAGTGCCTTCGTTATCACGGAGGCCGGAAGTAACGCGCAAGGCTCCCGTCTTCCGGCTCAGGTCGAGCAACTGGAAGACATCATGGATACCGAGTTCGCGCAGCGGTCCTTCAATGGCCATCGGTGTGACTCAGAGGAAAGTGTCGGGTCTTCTCAGGCGACGAGCCCGAGGGGTAGTGCGTCACCGGCACGGGCGGCAGCACTTCTGGCGCGCTCAGCGACTACTCCGGTGACATCGGTGGCAATTGCCTCGTGCCAACATGCCACCGCCTCGCGCATACGGTGCTGGAGCGCGTGGAGTGAGCCCTGTACATAGAGGGCGCCAGCGTGGGATTGATCGATGCGGAGGGCGCATGACACGGCTACCTGCGCGTCGGCAACGGCGCCGTTCGCAAGCAGAAGGTCCGCCAACTCGGCGAGCGCTCCGAGATCATGCGGATCGCGGCCAAGCGTTCCTATCAGCAGCTCCCGAGCCTCATCGCCACGGCCACGTTCGCGTAGCAGCACGGCCAGGTCGAGTCCCGCCGCGGCGTATGTAGGCACGGTGTCCAGAGCGGCCCGCAGTTGCTCTTCGGCCGCTCCTGGCAGGCCAGCGCCGGCCAACAGTGTGGCGAGGGCGCGGCGCACCGCTGCGCGGTCGGGTTCCAGGGCAAGAGCGTCGCTGTACGCCGTAGCCGCGGCAGCGCTATCGCCGAGCATGACGCGGGCGTCGCCAACACGCTGAAGAGAGTCAGCGCGGTGCGGGGCCAGTGAGCAAGCGCGGGCGGCATGCCCGGCTGCGGTCTCGGGGTCGCTGCCAGCGAGTGATACATCGGCGGCGGCTATCAGGAAGTCCACATCATCCGGCCGCCTGGCAAGGATTTCGTCGAGTCGCGAGCGGGCGCCACCCAGCCTGCGCAGCTCTAGCAGCGCTCGAACGGCACCCAGTTCGGCCACCTGCAATGCCGGCACCAAAAGCAGAGCCTGGTCGAACCGCTCCAGTGCCTCTCCATGAAGCCCTTGCATTACGAACTGGGCGGCTCGGTCGACCAGTGCCATGGCCTCCTCGGCCGGCGCCAGAGCGGGTGTCTCGGCCACTGCGCGCAGCGCCCCGCTACGGGGCGCCAGCGAGCCGAGGAGAGAGTTCAGGGCATCGGCGTCGAAGGAAAACTCGTCGACCGGTGCATCCCCACGGCGCTCTGGCTCCACGTCGGGGAGAACAGAGAGATCCGGACTCTCATACTCGAGGTCTATAGCCAGTTCGAACTTCTGCGAGATGTAGAACGGGTCCAACTCGAGGGCTCGCTTCGTTGCCGTCAGCGCGGCATCGAACTCGCCAAGATTGGACAGCGAGAAGCCCAGGTTATAGTGCGCTTCGGCGTAGTTAGGGCGAGCCTGGATCGCGCGCGCGAAGGCCGGGCGAGCATCGGCGAACTGCCGCTCATCCAGGTGCGTGCGTCCTAGTCCATTCCAGGCAATCGGCTGCTCCGGATCCACCGTCAGTACACGGCGGAAGCACTCGCGAGCATCTTCCATACGGCCCTCGCGAGCATGCAGAAGAGCCCTGTTCAGCAGCGCTTTGATGAAGCGCGGCTCTTCCCGCAGAGCCGTATCCAGTATTGCACCCGCACCCTCCGGCTGCCGTAGGTGGTAGAGTGCGACTCCCAGGTTGTTGAGGGCGAGCGCGTAGCCGGGATCGGCTTGGACTGCGCACTCGTAGCTCGCACGTGCCTCGGCAACGTGGCCGGCGTGATGCAGAGCAACGCCTCGCTCGTTCCACAGCTTCGGGCTGTTCGCGGCCTCTTCGAGCAGTTCATCGTACAGCGCGACCGCAGCTGTCGTGTCACGCTGCAGCAGCCTGACCTCGGCCAGCGCCTGAAGGACGAGGCTGCGCTCCTCATCACGCTCCAGCGCAAGCTCGTATTCGCGTGCGGCCTCGACAAGGTATCCCTTGTGCCTGAAGGCCAGCCCCAGGTTAAAGTGCGCCAGATGGCGTCCGTCGCATGCCGGCCGGGCCGGCGTATCGCTTGGCTGCCGCGGCGTGGTTGCACGGCCCTCATGACCGACATTAAGATGACCGGCCACTGTTTCCAGCGATAGATTCGCTTCGGGCCGGGCCATCCCTGGATTCAGTTCCACCGCTCTCCGGGCTGCCAGCAGCGCGGCGTCATGGTGCCCCAGGTCGCCGAGCACGAAGCCGAGCAGATGGTGGGCGTCGGCGTTGGCCTCGTCCAGCTCCACGGCGCGCTCGAGGGACGACAACGCACCTTCGGTGAGGCCTCGGTTGTAGAGAACCTCGCCAAGCGCCAGAAAAACGTCTGACCGATCGGGAGCCAATCGAACAGCATGTTCGAACCACCGTTGGGCATCCGCCAGATCACCCCCGGACTTAACCGCCAGCCCGGCCTGGATCATTGCCTCCACGTCGGACGGATCGCGAGTTAGGAGCTCGGCGAAGGCGGCAACAGCTTCCTCGTGACGGCCCCCCAGCGCGTGGGCAATACCAAGCCTCATTCGCGGCAGCCGGGCATTCGGGTCGGTGCGAACCGCGTCGACCAGTTCCGCCATCCGCCGCTCGGCGTATCCAGGATGCCCGTGGACAATCTCCAGATTTCGTCTGGCCACGCGAAGCCGCGGCTGCAACTCGAGAGCACGTGTGAACATCGCCACCGCCTCATCCAGAAGCCCCTTGTTGAAGTACAACACGCCGAGATTGTTGTGCGCGCCAGCGTCGCCCGGCTCAAGCCGGCGAGCAAGCGCGCGCAACGTCTCCACGTCGCGCTGAGATATCAACACGGGGATCATGTCTGCCTCAGGCCAGACGGACCGCGCGCAGGATTGCCTGCAGCGACGGGAAGTCAGGCAGGAGGAGGAAGAAACCGCGCAGGCGTTCGCTGGAGTCCTGCATGAGGAACTCGCTCTCGACGCAGAATACGTAGTCGCGGTCCGGACTGAACTGCAGATAGGCTGTGGAGAGCACCGCTGCCGCCGAGTCTACCGCAAGGCTGGGCGGCGAGGGCAGGAGAATCATTCCGAGAAACTCGCTGAGGGCGTTCATGTAAGCGCCACTGAGAATGTTTCCAGCCTCCTTGACTGCCGACTCCTCGAGCGCGTTGAGCGTGTCCGACGGCGGCAGCGGGCGACGAAGCATGAGCTCGGCGAGCCGTCGTGCGGTGCGATTCGGGAAGACGAGCAGGGTTCGCCCAGAAAGGTCGCCGAGCATGCTCATTAGCACCGCGGCTACCGGTTCCTCAGCCTCTGAGAGCTGCGGAGGAAGCTCCTCCAGACGGGCGATGTTGATCGTCGGCACGCTGATGAGGATCGTCTTGTCCGTCATCTGCGAGAGAGCCGTGGCGGCGTGGCCGGCACCGATGTTCGCCACCTCGCGGAGGGCATCCAGGTGCAGCGGAGAGAGAGTGCGCAGGTCACCGACCTGCGAGTCGTCCAGATAGAGATCTTCCATGGCGGGCCTAGGTGAGAAGTCGTCCAACATCGACGATCAGGGCTGGCATACCGTTGCCAAGCACAGTCGCCCCGCTGAAGCAGGGCAATGCACCCCGCACCAGGTCGAACCGTTTGACCACTGCTTCCTGCTCTCCCAGCAGCTCGTCGACCACCAGGCCGAGACGCCGGTCTCCTACCTCCACAACTACCAGTTCGCGATCGGCTTCGTCGCTCTCGGCCATCCCAACCAGATACCGTAGATCCAACGCCGGCACGACATCCTGCCCCAGCACGAGCACTGGCTCGCCACGTAACGTCGCGGAGCGCGCAGCGGTGAGCTCGGACGTGGCCGCGACATGGCTAGCCGGCAGCGCGTATACCTCGTCGCCAACCCTCGCGAGGAGCGCGCGTACGATGGCCAGGGTGAGCGGCAGGCGGAGAGTGGTCGTCATTCCCATGCCTGCCACCGTGCGCATCTCCACCGAGCCTCCGAGTTTCCGGAGACGCTCCTCCACTGCGTCGACTCCGACGCCGCGCCCGGATATGTCGGTCACCTTCTCCGCAGTGGAGAATCCGGCCCGCGTCACCAGCCTCACAAGCTCCTCGTCATCGGGCTGCGCGCGCTCGTCAAGCAGACCAAGTTCCCGGGCACGACGTGTAACCTTCGAGCGATCCAACCCTCGTCCGTCATCAGTCACCCGCAAGAGCACGGCGTCACGATCGCGGATCGCGCTGAGGGTGAGACGGCCGCGACGCGGCTTACCGGCGGCAAGTCGCTCGGCCGGTGTCTCAATACCATGATCGATTGCGTTCCGTAGCAGATGCACGACGGGGTCGCCGATCTCATCAAGCAGCGATCGATCCAATTCGATTTCCTTGCCCTCGACCACGAAGTCGATCTCCTTCCCCAGCGACCGCGCGCTGTCACGGACGAGTCGAGGAAAGCGATCGAAAACCTGCCAGACCGGCACCAGCCGCGCCGACAGCACCTCCGTCTGCAAATCGCCGACAAGTCGCGAGAGATGGTCCAGGGCATCCCGAACGTCATGGGAGGGAGCCGCCCCGAGCGATTGGCGCAATCGGCCGCGAGCAATGATCAGCTCGCCCACCACGTCGAGCAGAGAGTCGAGATGTCGAACGTCGACGCGAACGCTGCGCGTCGCGCGATCGACTGCTGGACGCGGTTCTGCCGACTGAGTATTCGGACCGGACGGTTGGGATTCTGGCGCGCTGGCGGACGGGGGCGGCGCGGCTGCAGCCATTCCGGCGACTGGCGCCGGCTCCGTCACAGCTTCCGCTCGCTCGCCCGGCGGCCATACAACGACGCTGTCGATATCGCCAGCGGATCGTGCCGCAACGGCAAGCGTCATCGCATCCAGTCCTGACTGCGCCAACATCCGAACGGTGAAGCGATCTTCGTAACGGTCAGCCTGCAGTTCGGCCAGAGAAGGAGTGACTTCGACCACGAGACCAACGCCTTCCAATTTTTTAACGACAAGCATGGCCCGAACCCCGCGTAACGGAGTGTCGGGCGCCTGTACTATTTCCACCAGCCAGCTATCGTCGTCGCCGTGACTGGGTTGTGGCATGACCGTTTTCGGCGCCGCCTCGGGCGTCTCCATTGGGTCCGCCGACAGCACTCGCAGTCGCTCGATCACCGCCGAGCAGTCCACCCGGCCATCGGCTCCCTCTATGGCGGCCGTCACTGCCTCTTCCAGGTTATCGGCCGCAGCGAATAGCACTTCCGTCGTTCCATCAACAGCCTTGCATCTGCCGCTGCGGAGTCCGTCGAGCAACGACTCCATCTCGTGGGCCAACTCGGTCACGGCGGAATAGCCCATAGCTCCGGCCATCCCCTTCATCGAGTGGACGGCACGGAAGAGCGAGCGCACCGCGTCGGCGGGCGGGCGACCGCCCTCTAGCTCGAGGAGCGCATCGTTGACGACCGACAGGTGCTCGCGACTTTCCGAGAGGAATAGCTCGGCGTAGCGGGCAGTGGACATGGCGGGGATGGACGGAGCGCGGTTGACAGCCGCGTAACTACTGGAACGGGCAGCGCAAATTGCGATGCGATACGCAGTCGGAACTCACCTACAGGTCAGGCGAGTACGCGCTGAACCGCCTCGAGTACCCGGCTGGCCTGGAACGGCTTGACGACGAAATCCTTCGCGCCAGCCTGGATAGCCTCCACAACCAACGCCTGTTGACCCATCGCGCTGCACATCAGCACTTTCGCTTCTGGATCGAATGACGAGATCTCGCGAACCGCGTCGATTCCACCCATGTCCGGCATCACAATATCCATCGTGACCAGATCAGGGCGCAGGAGCTTGTACTGCTGCACCGCTTCGACGCCGGTCTCCGCCTCGCCGACGATCTCGAACCCTGCCTGCTGCAGGATGTCCCCGACCATCGTGCGCATAAAGATCGCGTCATCACAAATAAGGACCGTGCGGCTCACCGTTCCCCCGGGAAGAGGAGTGTCTGTCTGACGATTACAGGGAGATCGAGCACGGCGACCATGTTGTCTCCGGCGTCTCCTATGCCGAGGACGATCCCAGGTGGCATCCCGTTACCAAACTGTGGCGGCGGCAACAAATCAGGGTACTGGTAGACGCGCTTAACCGCATCAACTCGGAAGCCTGCTATTCGCCCGTCAGCTTCAACCACCATTACCTGACCCTCTGATGGGAGTCCGGAATTCGCTCCAAGAGCAGCGCCCAGATCAATCACGGTGAGGAGGGTGCCACGCAGGTTGAGCAGACCTATAACCCGCTCTGGGGCCCCGGGGAGACGGGTAGTAGGTCGGTGGGGTATGATCTCCCGGACATCGGAGAGCGGACATCCGAAGAGTTTATCGCCAATCACGAAGACCAGGAGCTGAGGTCCAACCTCGTCCGCCGTATCTATCGGTGTACGCGCCCCAGTTGACGACCGGTCCGACGCCGGCGAGCCGCTGGTATCAGTCTGCTTAGACAGGGCGTCCTTCGCCGCCGCCGGAGTCGGATCGAGGGCGCTCGGCGTCGTTCTCGTCGAAGAATCCAAAGGAGGCAAGTGGATCGGGGTGAGCAGCCAACGCTGGGTCTTCGGCGGCGGCGGCCAATGAGGCCACCAATTCCGGTGGCAGGGGAGCTCTGAAGTCCAGCGCCTCACCCGTTATCGGGTGTCGCAGACGGAGCCAGGCGGCGTGCAGGAAATGTCGGTAGGGCGGCAGCGCCAGCAGCCGTCGGCCGCCGCCGCCACCATAGGTATCGTCACCGGCCACCGGATGCCCCACCGAAGCCAGGTGGACACGGATCTGATGCGTCCGACCCGAATGCAGTTGCGCTCGCAACAGATCCACCGAGTCAAACCTCGCCAGCCGCACGAAATCCGTTCGCGCGGCCCGCCCTCCCTGGACGATCGCCATGCGCTTCCGGTCTCGCGGGTCCCGGGCGATCGGCCGGTCCACCGTCAGTCTGTCATCCTTGAGGTGCCCCCAACATACCGCGGCATAGCGCCTGGCCACTCGACGTGCGGCCAGCGCCGATGAGAGTAGACGGTGGGCGCGGTCCGTCCGCGCCACAAGGAGCAACCCCGACGTTTCCTTGTCCAGCCGGTGGACAATTCCCTGCCGCTCATCCCCTCCTTCATCGCTCAGCGACCCGCCACGTCCGATGAGGGCGTTCACCAGCGTGCCGGTCCAGTGCCCGGGAGCTGGGTGTACGACCATCCCCGCCGGCTTGTCAACCACCAGCAGGTACTCGTCCTCGTAGACTATGGAGAGCGGTATTTCCTCGCCGGCAATTGCCCGGTCGGCTGGCGGCGCGATCTCCACCGTCACCGATTCGCCGCTTTGCGGGCGGTAGCTGGCTCGCTCACGGCGGCCATCCACCCGCACCTGGTCAGTAGCGATCAGTGTCGCCGCCTGGGTGCGAGAGAGTCCCATTCGTTCGGCGATCAGCAGGTCGAGTCGGATCTGTAGGTCGGTCTCCACTTCCAGCCGATGACGTCCTGGCCCGGCCGTCGGCGGCCCCGAATCGGTCATCCGCCCATCAACGTGCGTCGCGCTCGACTGGTACCGGCGAACCGGCCTTGGCGACGGGACCGGCGGCGTGCTGCTCCTCTCCCCAGAGCACCCAGGCGAGCAAGAATGCGCCGACGCTGACCGCCATGTCAGCGACGTTGAACGTTGGCCAGCGCATGGAACCTATACCGACGTCTATGAAATCCACCACGCCTCGATCTGACCTTATGCGGTCGATCAGGTTCCCCACGGCTCCAGCACACACCAGAGCAACGGCTAGCAGTCTCGCCTTGTCCTGCGGCCTGGTGCTGCGGTAGAGGCGCCAGAGGACGATGAGGGCGGCGAAGGTGAGCGCCATGAAGATCCAGCGCGAGTAGGCACCCAGGTACAGCCCAAACGCTGCCCCAGGGTTGTAGACAAGCCGGAACTGCACGAACTCCCCGACCACGCGCCGCACGGAGTAGTGGGGCACGAGGTTGGCCTCGGCAATCGCCTTCGTGATGAAGTCGGTCACCAGAACGACGATGATGATGGACCAGAACTTCATCGTCGAGGCACTACTTCTTTGCATCTTCCTCCTTCTGCTTGCAGGTGATGCAGAAGCGAGCGTGTGGAAGCGCGTCGAGTCGCTCGAAACGGATCTCTTCGCCGCAACCGTGGCAGTGACCGTAGCTCTCAGGCTCGCGATATAGTCGGCGCAGTGCCTGATCGATGTGCCAGAGGAATCGGCCCTCCTGGCTGGCGAAGAGGAACGCCTTCTCGCGCTCCATGGCGTCGGTGCCCTGATCAGCCATGTGGAACGAGTACGAGCTCAGGTCACCGCCGGAATCGTGCAGCGTAGACCCGAAAGTATCCCCATGTGTGCCCAGCTCCTTGAGCACGCGGCCCCGCTCCTCCATCAGCCGCTTCTCGAAGTGGGCCAGGTTGGCCTTGGACATCGGTCTGGCCTGGTTCGCTCCGCTCGATGTGGGCATCTAACTATCCCTATTCAGGGCGACGAGTACGCTGATCCCGTCTAGGTCCAGGGTACGCGCCGCGTGGTCGCCTGCTGGCCATTCGGGCCCGATTACAAGCGTTGTGGTCAGGGTCTCGCTCGCGATCCAGTCGGCGTGCTCGCGCAACGCGACGATAATCGCAGGCTCACCATCCACGAGAAGACGAATACGATCGCTTACTGCAAATCCAATTTCCCGACGGGTGCGCTGGACCCTGCTCACCAGTTCGCGAGCCAGCCCTTCGGAACGTAATTCCTCTGTCAGCTCGGGATCTATCGCGGCAAAGCGTCCTTCTGCTTCCTGAACCACCATATCACCCGTAGCACGACGCTGGATGATCACCTCGTCCAGCCCCACTGGATGCGTCTCCCCATCCACAGTCAGCTCCACCGTACCGCCTCGTTCCACCACATGAAGCGCATCGCCGTCGAGCGCCGAAACCGCCTTGGCCGCCAGCGGTGTCCGTGAGCCGAACTTGATACCCAGCGCGCGGAAATTCGGTCGCGCCGACAGCGACACCAGGCTGTCAGCGGAGGAGGCGAGTTCCACCGCCTTCACATTCAACTCCTCGCGGAGCAGCGGCAGCAATTCGTGGATGATCGACGGCGTGGCTGGAGGTACTACACATACCACCCTCGACAGAGGCTGTCTCACCCTGATGCCCGCTTCCTCGCGCGCGGCTCGACCTAGGCGGGCGAGCTCACGCACCTCCTCCATGGCTGCCTCCAGCGCCGGATCAGCCAACGGAGCGTCCGCCCGACGATAACTCGCCAGGTGCACCGAATCGCCGGTCAACTGGCGGTGCATCCAATCGGTGATGAAAGGCGCGAGCGGAGCCAGCAGGCGGCAGGTAACCACGAGAACCTCATGAAGCGTGGCGAACGCCGCCCCATCCAGCACTCCTTCTGGCGACTGAAAACGCGAGCGGTTTCGGCGCACGTACCAGTTCGAGACGTCCTCGATGACGAAGGTCATCAGAAGATTGGCCGCCGACGTAGCGTCGAAATTGCCCAGCAATTCGTCTGCCTCGCGCTCCACGGTCGTTAACCTGGAGAGGATCCAGCGATCTGCCAGGGGTCGCTCCTGGTAGGCCGGGTCCGAGTCCGACGGGGACCAACCGAAGTTCGCGTACTGGGCAAAGATGCCGCTGTAAATGTTGCGCAGCGTCACCAGGAACCGGCCGGAAGTCTCGCGGATCGAGTCCTCGTCAAAGCGACGCGGCACCCAGACCTTGCTCGACGCCAACAGGAAGAGCCGCACAGCGTCCACCCCGTGCCGTTCGATCACGTCCCAGGGGTTAACGACGTTTCCGCGGCTCTTGGACATCTTCTGTCCGTTGGCGTCCAGCACCATGTCATTTACGACCACGGCGCGAAAAGGAGCCGCTTGCGGTAGCGGCGGATTCACGCCGCTATCGTCCGACGAGACGCCGCCATTGTTCGGCAACGCATCGCCGAGACCGGTGGCGATAGCGAGCAGTGAATAGAACCAACCCCGCGTCTGGTCCACTCCTTCGGCAATGAAGTCGGCGGGGTAGCGCTGCGGCATCGAATCCACGTTCTCGAACGGATAGTGCCACTGCGCAAAAGACATCGAACCAGAGTCGAACCAGGCATCGATCACCTCCGGCACCCGGTGCATTGTGCCGGTGCCTGATCGCGCCGGCCAACTGTAGGCGTCGATGAAAGGTTTGTGTGGATCGAAATCCGTGCCCAGTGCACGTCCCGCTCTCTCCGCCAGCTCAGCGTAGCTTCCGATCACCTCGATCTCGGTCGGATCGGCATCGTTCACCCACACCGGCAGCGGCGTGCCCCAGTAGCGATCACGAGAGACCGCCCAATCGATGTTATTGACCAACCACTCGCCGAAACGTCCTGAGCCTACTTCAGGCGGATGCCAGTCGACGCGCGCGTTGCGAGCTAGCATGCGATCCCGGTAGGCCGTAGTTCGCACGAACCAGGAAGTGCGAGCGTAATAGAGCAAGGGCGTGCGGCAACGCCAACAGTGTGGATAGCTGTGCATCAATATCCCCGCTTTCCACAGCACGCCCTGCTCGCGCAGGTAGTCGATGAGCGCGGGGTCAGCGTCCTTGACGAATTTTCCGCCCACGCGGGGCATCGATTCAGGAAAGCGACCGCGGGCATCCACCGGCTGAAGGAACGCGAGACCGTGACGGGTGCCGGCTGCATAGTCGTCGGCGCCGAACGCCGGCGACATGTGCACCACGCCCGAGCCGTCATCGGCGGAGACGAAGCTCTCGCCGACGATCACTTCATGATCGCCTTCCTCGAACTCCAGCCAATCGATCGGGCGGCGATAGCGCCAGCCTACCATCTCGCTCCCATCGCGGCGCGCGACCTCCGTCCATCGGTCGGCCCAATCCAGCCCTAGCGCCCCGGGCACGCGGCTCTCCGCCAGCGTCAACGTGAATCCGCTGTCGCCGCTCTTCCGGCGTAGCTCCACGTAGACGAGCGACGGGTTAACAGCAAGGGCGGTGTTCGAGACGAGAGTCCACGGTGTGGTTGTCCAGACGAGTATCCGCTGGGCACTGCGCGGCCGCCCATCGGCGTCCACACTCTGCTCCACCTCGCCGTCGTGGGTGCGCAAGATGTCCAGAGCGACGTAGACACTCGGGTCCTCCACGTCCTCGTAGCCCTGAGCCACCTCATGACTGCTGAGCGATGTACCGCAACGTGCGCAGTAGGGGAGGATCTTGTGACCGCGATAGAGCAGGTCGCGCTTGTGGAGCGTGCTGAGTGCCCACCAGACGCTCTCCACGTAGTCGTTGGAGTAGGTGACGTACGGGTTGGAGTAGTCCAACCAGTAACCCATCCTCTCGCTCAGTCGCTCCCACTCGCCGCGATAGGTCCAGACACTGTCGCGGCAGAGTCGGTTGAACTCCTCCACTCCGAGCTGCTCGATCTCCTGCTTGCCACTGATACCGAGGCGCTTCTCGACTTCGATCTCGACCGGTAGACCATGGGTGTCCCATCCGGCCTTGCGCGGTACGAAATGGCCGCGCATGGAGCGATGCCGGCAGAAGAGATCCTTGATTGTGCGGGCAAACACATGGTGGATCCCGGGTCGACCATTTGCTGTTGGCGGCCCCTCAAAGAACACCCACGGTTCGCCCGAGGCCCGCTCGCGCTGGAGCCGGGCAAATAGCTTCTCCGTCTCCCAAATTGCCTGAACTTCCCGCTCCAACGCGTCCGGCGGCTGGTTGGCTCCCAGAATCGCGAAACGGTCCGTGTAATCAGCCGTCGACACATCGGCGGCAGCGGCGGCATTGTTCGGGTGCTTATCGGAAATCGGCGACAGGTTGTCGTTCAAAGTTGCTCCACTATGCCTTGCACGATTGTGGTGAGCGCGGGCTCGGCGCCGCTGGCTACGGCCAGAATATCCTCCAGCCGGGCCGGCAATAGCGCATCTGGCAGGCACTGATCAGTGATGATAGACAGTCCGACAACGCGCATGCCGGCATGTACCGCGACAATAACCTCCGGCACCGTAGACATTCCGACCACGTCGGCGCCCATCGTCCGGAGCATCCGGTACTCTGCGCGAGTCTCCAGGTTCGGACCAACAACCGCAGCGTACACTCCTTCGCGCAGAACGATGCGATTGCTCGCTGCAAAGTTTCGAGCGAGTCCCCTCAGCTCCTCGTCATAGGGAGCCGACATGTCCGGGAACCGTGGCCCGAGGGCATCGTCATTGGGCCCCACCAGTGGACTGTCGCCCAGTAGATTGATGTGGTCGGCGATGAGCATGATGTCGCCGGCGTTCCACAGCGGGTGCATTCCACCACAGGCGTTGGAGACGACGAGCGTGGGGGCTCCGAGCGCTCTCAGCACGCGCACCGGAAAGGTGGCCTGCTGCAGCGAGTATCCCTCGTAGCGATGGAAGCGTCCCTGCATGGCCACGACCGGCCGTCCAGCCAGAGTTCCACACAGCAACCGCCCGGCATGCGACTCCACAGTGCTGAGCGGAAAACCAGGCAACTCAGCGTACGGGATCGTCTGATCCACCTGTATGCGTTCGGCGAGCCCGCCAAGACCAGTTCCAAGAACGATCGCCGCCACGGGTGTGTGAGACCAGCGCGAGCGCACTACATCCGCGCAAGCCTGAGCGTTGGCCAGCGTGTGCGCCCAGGCTGGCGTAGACTCATTCTGCTTCGTTGAAGCGGCGACTGCTGTCACGACTCTTCAACCCGTCCAAGCCAGGCCGGTGTCGGATAACTCGGGCGCGTCTCGCTCTCGTTGCTGCCCGCGGCAGCGTCCATGGCCGCCTGCTCGGCCGCATGTAGTTCAGCCAATTGGCGTTCCAGCAGGTGACGGAGCTGTGACACATTGGCTCGCCGCTGGCGGTCCAGCGCGGCGACCTCGTCCTGGAGCCGACGCACCTCCCCGCGCGCACCTTCCACGATTCGGCCGCCTTCACCTTCCGCCTCACGCAATATTAACTGGGCCTCGCGCTCGGCCTGGGAACGCATCTCGGAGCGGAGTTGTTGGGCCTGGACGAGCGCCTCGTTGAGGGCCTTGTCCCGGTCGCGGAATGCCCGGAGCTGTTCGTGGAAGCTGCGCGCCTTTGCCTCGAGCTCCTGGTTCAGTTTTGCCAGGCGCTCAAGTTCACCGGCAACCTGCTCGCGGAACTGGTCCACGCGAACCTTGTCGTAGCCCCGGAGGGCGCCGCCGAACTCATAGCGGCGGACGTCGAGTGGGGTGAGATGGAAGGCGTCGTCATCGATCATCAGGCTCTCGCTCCGAACAGGTAGGTACCGAGGCGGACAAGAGTCGCGCCCTCCTCCACCGCCACCTCGAAATCCCCCGACATCCCCATCGATAGATGGTGCGCCGGATGCCCCACCTCACGAACGATGGAAGCGGCCTCACGCGCCCCGCTGAACGTCGCCCGGAGCACACTCTCGGATGCGTCGTACGGCGCCATCGTCATCACCCCGCAAATGCGCACCCCCGACAACCCCACCAGTCGCTCAGCCTCGGCCCTCACCTCGTGCGGCTCAAGGCCGCCCTTAGTGTCCTCACCGGCAACGTTCACCTGGAGCAACGCATCAACGGCGCGCTCCTGCTGTCGGCCAAATCTGTCTACAGCGTCCGCCAGACGCTGGCTATCCAGCGCGTGAAAGAGAGCGAACTTGTCGAGCGAGCGGACCTTGTTGCGCTGCAGGTGCCCGATCAGGTGCCACCGAACGGGCACCTCCACCGACTCCATCTTGGAGATGGCTTCCTGAACCTTATTCTCGCCGACGTCATGAATGCCGGCGCGCCAGGCAGCCTCAACCGCCGAAGGGCCGTGTGTCTTTGTCACCGCCACCAGGGTGACGTCCTGGCCATGTCCACCGCGGCTAATCGCCGCGGCGATGCGCTCACGCGCCTCGGCCACCCGTTCGTCCATGTCCAGAAAAGGCATAACATGGATAATTACGGAAGGTTACAGCGCGAATCAAGTAAGGCCCAGACTGTGCTGTCGGTCGGCGAGGCAGCTCCTTCGGCAACCAACCTGGCGCATTCCAGCAGAGATCGCATCCGGCGGGCCGCCGGATCCATGGATGAAGGTAGCGGACCGTCCCGGGGCAGTTGCCGCCGCACCAGGGCAACAGTTCGGGCAGCTGTGGTACCGTCCAGGACAGCGAAACCCTCAGTACGCCGAGTGCCAACGTCGCCGGCTCTCCACTCAACATCCTGCCGCAAATTGACGACGCCAGCAGCCGCCCAGTCACCACCGGCTGCCTCGAGCGCTGCACGCTCCAGGAGCGCCGATGCGGCGAGCGGCCGGTCCTGCTGTCCCGCCGCCTCGGCAATCTGCCGAACAGTTGCCTCCTCCCCCTTCCAATTCCCGCCGTCAGGCCATGGAAGCAGCTGGTTCCTCCGGGCCAGCTCAGCACGGTACCAGGCGGCCGGCAACATTGGAATTACGACCACTGTCACGTCGCCACGTTCTCCGTGAACGGCCTGCCGGTACCAGATTGGGTAACTGTCCAGGTCGCCAGCGGTGAGAAGAACGGCCCGAGCGGGCGAAGCACCCAGCAAGGCTCGACCAACATCCGCCGCTAAAGTCGCATCCGCTCCCCGACGCCGGTCCACGGCGCTCCAATTGAGCACGATCGGTGAGGCCGCCACGAGAAGGCCCACGCCGGCCGCCGTCGCCGATGCGCCGAGGCGCCAGTTCACGGAACGCAACCTTCGCTCAATACCCCCCTGCAGTCGGCCGGAGAGGGCCACAGCGCCCAGTCCGGCCCAGGCGCCCCACAGCCAGAAAGCGAAGACGAAGAAATAGTCTCGCTCGCGAGCCTCCCGCGGTGTGCCGACGGCGAGTACGCCGTGTCCAAAGCTGGGCCCGGCCTTGAGATTCAGGTATAGGACTACGCCAACCGTCGCACTCGTCATGAGCAGAAGCATCGCTCGCCAGCTCCGCCGGTCGCACCGCCGGTGCACCGCCGCCCCAGCCAGGCCGAGCGTCGCGAACAGCACCGTAACTGCCGTACGTCCCCAGTCCGGGAGAGGACCAGGGGCCAGAGCAAGGGCGAACTGCCAGTCGGCGTACTCCAGGACGTTACCGATCTGTAGCCAGAGCGGCGCCTGCCGGGGCCAGAGCGAGGCAACCGAGTACTGGCGCCGAGCTATTACGTCCGAGAGAGCACTGAGCGAGACAGGGTTACCCTCGTTAAGGAACGGGTCGAATCGGGCGCGAATCACCATGACGGCGATGACGCTCAGACCTAGTGCGGCGGCGCTTAGCAGAGGCGTGACTGCCAAAGCGGAACTCATGACCGTCCCTCGGCGTTGACGACGGTACATCTCCAGAGCTGCCGCAGCCGCGCCGGCGGCCGCTAGCAGCGGCAGCCGGACGGTGCCAACGGCTACGACACCGAGCAGCACTATAGACAGAGATAGGAGACGCCTCGTGCGCCACCGACCGCCCTCGCTAGTGGACGCCAGCGCAACTGCCCCTGGAGCGGCGACCAGGGCGAACAGGTGCAGCGGTACGGCCAGCGCCAACAAGTAGCCGACGAGAACGGTCCACCTGACGTCCTCCTCCCTACCAGCCCTATCAGCGGCGAAGAGAGTGACGGCCGCGAGCAACAGGGCTACCGAGTAAACCTCGGTCTCGGTTGCATTCAGCCAGACTGTGCTGCCCACGCCGGCGCTGATGCCAGCGGCGAGCGCCGCCAGCGTTCTTCCGGTCCACCTCGCCAGAAGCGACGCCAGCAGACCGCAGGCGGCTGCGGTGGAAACGGCAGAAAGCACGTTCGCCGCCTGAGCCACACCCAGCGGTGCCAGCGCCCACGTCCAGACCCGGCCAATGAGGACGAACAGGGGAGTGCCGGGAGGATGCGGAACACCCAGCGTATGAAAGGCCGTTGTGAGCTCGGCCGAATCCCACAGCGTTACGTCGGGCGCCAGCGTGAGCAGATAGACCGCCAGCAGCACCAGCCCGGTCGCAGCACCAGCCCACTGCGCCGGGGGCGAGACCCGGCGCGACGTTCCCACTGCCTACGCCGTGACGCCGATCGCCGGCTGCTCGGCGGTGGCGCGACGGGGCAGCTTGCCAGCCAGGATGTCCCTGACCTGCGGCGCAGTCAGTGGACGATCGAGCTCACCCATGCTCGCCACGGAGATGGTTGCCGTCTCCTCCGACACGACGATCACCAGCGCATCCGTCTCCTCCGACAAACCGAGTGCAGCGCGATGGCGAGTGCCCAGCGAGCGGTCCGACATCTGCGCCTGTGACAGCGGAAGGATGCATCCAGCGCCGATTATCGTGTCGCCTCGGATGATCACAGCCCCGTCATGCAACGGCGAGTAAGGAGTAAAGATCGTAGTCAGAAGATCAGCGGATACCTTGGCCTGCATTTCCGAGCCCGACTGGACGAAGTCTCCCAGCCCTATCTCGCGCTCCACCGCGATGATGGCTCCAATTCCAGATCGGCTCAGACGCTCCACCGCGTCCGCCACCTCCTCAGCCACCTGACTCGTGTTCATCCGCTTGAAGAATCGCGTGACCCTTGACTGACCCAGATGGGCCAGACCTGCACGCAATTCGGGCGCGAAGAGCACGACGGCCGCGATCGGAGCGAAGCTGAAGATGAAGTTCAGAATCGTCAGGATCACCGTCAGCTTGGCGACCCAGGCGGCCACGTAGACAAGCACGATGACCATGATACCGACCAGCATCTGCACCGCGCGCGTGCCATGTAGCAGGAGCAACGCGCGATAAAGCGCGTAGGCTACGATTCCGATCTCAAGGAGATCGCGCCAACCGAGGTTGAGAAAGCGGAACTGGTCGAAGATGCTCACGCCGCGCGCCCCGACTGGAAGATTGCCCAGGCAACGTCCAGTGCCCGACGTGCGGCGCGCACGTCGTGGACACGAAAGAGCGACGCGCCCAAAGCCAGCGCGGCCACGTTCGCTCCCGTGGTCCCTTCAACTCGTTCCACGGCGGTTGTCACCCCGGTGATCTCTCCTATGAAGCGTTTACGCGACACACCCACCATCACAGGATATCCCCAAGCAACCAGCGAGGGCAGTCTCCCCAGCGCAGCCAGCGAGTGTTCGCTGCGCTTGGCGAAGCCTACCCCAGGGTCGACCACTATACAGGATCGGTTCACGCCGCCGCGTTCGGCGAGGTCCACGGATGCCCGCAGCTCGGCGCGCATCGCGGCAGTCGGATCATCGTCATAGCGAGCGTGGAGGAAGGTGGCCATGTCGGCCACCTCACCGCGAGAGTGCATGAGGACCACACCACATCCTGCCGAGGCGCAGATAGCGGCCATCGCCGGATCAAGCCGGAATCCCGACACGTCATTAATAGCGTCGACACCCTCGTCCAGAACCGCCGCGGCCACCTCACTCTTGACCGTGTCCACCGAGAGAAAGGCGTCCGGGAAAGCGCCTCGCAGCCGTCTCACAACAGGAAGAATTCGCCTCAGTTCCTCAGACGCGCTTACTGGTGTGGCACCTTGCGGACGCGTCGACTCACCACCGATGTCCAGCATGTCGGCGCCGTCGGCGAGCATCTGCTCACCCTGCGCCACGGCGGCATCAGGCATGAGAAACTGCCCGCCGTCGCTGAAGCTGTCGGGTGTGACGTTCAGGATACCAACGACTGCCGGCCGGTTCAGCAATAGCCGTCGATCGCGCAGCTGCCAGGCAGGCGGGACAAGCATTAGAAAGGCGAGGATGTGGGGATGATGGTCAATAAACAACGTCGGGCGCCGGGAGTCTATCCTCCCGACGCCCGACGCCCGACGCCTAACACGCGACACGGGATCGTTTACGCGGGCGCTATTTCCGGCCCGCCAAGCAGCGGTGGTGCGGCGCGTCGCGGCTCGAGGGCCGGAGTTGGCGCCACAGCGGACACGGTCGGAGGAGTCTGACGCGGCGGCACGTCCTCGCCACGCATCAGATAGCCGATGTCGTCCCGAGTGAGTGTTTCCCGCTCCAGCAGCGACTGCGCAACCTTGTGAAGCAGGTCTATATGCTCAGTAAGCACCGCCTTCGCCCGCATGAACGCCTCGTTAATCACCCGCGATACCTCGGCGTCCACCAGTTGCGCGGTCTTCTCGGAAACCTCGCGTCGGTTCTGCAGTTCGCGGCCCAGAAATACCTCGTGCTCGTTCTCGCCGACCAGAATGGGCCCGACAGCGTCGGACAGTCCCCACTGAGAGACATAACGACGCGCGATACCAGTGGCCTGCTGGATGTCGCTGGCAGCGCCCGTGGTGACGTGCTCGCGACCGAAGATGATCTCCTCAGCCACTCGCCCGCCGTACGCCATTACCAGTCGTGCCTCGAGCTGCTCGCGAGTCACGGATACCCGGTCATCCTCAGGTAGGGTGAAGGCGAGTCCGAGGGCCCTGCCGCGGGGCACGATGGTCACCTTGTGCAGGGGATCGTTCCCCTTGACCATCATCGCGCAGACGGCATGGCCAGCCTCGTGGTACGCCGTCAGGCGGCGTTCGGCCTCGCGCATCACCAACGACTTGCGCTCGGCGCCGAGCATCACCTTGTCCTTGGCCTCCTCGAAGTCGGCCATGTAGATCTTCTCGTGATTGCGACGAGCGGCGAGCAGGGCGCCTTCGTTAACCAGGTTCGCCAGGTCTGCTCCGGCCATTCCCGGTGTGCCACGAGCAAGAGCGTTGACGTTCACGTCCTCGGCGATCGGCTTGTTACGCAGGTGCACGCGCAGAATCCCCTCGCGCCCTCGCAGGTCCGGCGCATCGACCACGATCTGGCGGTCGAAACGGCCCGGCCGCAGCAACGCTGGGTCGAGCACGTCCGGACGGTTGGTCGCGGCAATCAGGATGACACCTTCGTTCGACTCGAAACCGTCCATCTCCACGAGCAGCTGGTTAAGCGTCTGCTCGCGCTCGTCGTGACCACCGCCGAGTCCGGCGCCACGGTGGCGTCCGACGGCGTCGATCTCGTCGATGAAGATGATGCACGGCGCATTTGCCTTACCCTGCTCGAAGAGGTCGCGGACACGGCTTGCGCCGACGCCGACGAACATCTCGACGAAGTCGGAGCCCGACATCGAGAAGAACGGACGGGCAGCCTCACCGGCGACAGCACGGGCAAGAAGCGTCTTTCCGGTACCCGGAGGCCCGACGAGTAGCGCACCCTTGGGAAGTCGGCCGCCCAACTTGGTGAACTTCTGCGGATCCTTCAGGAACTCGATGATCTCTTCCAGTTCCTCCTTTGCCTCGTCGGCGCCGGCGACGTCGGCAAATGTCACCTTCGGCGTGTCGGCGGTGAGCATCTTCGCCTTCGACTTTCCGAACGAGAAGGCCTTGTTGCCGCCGGCCTGCATCTGTTTGAACAGGAAGATCCAGAACCCGATGAGAAGCAGATACGGAAGGATTCCGATTAGCAGCCCGCCAAGAGATGCGCGCGGCTCGTCACCGGCGATGTTGACTCCCTTCTGCCGCAGCGCCGTCAGTTCATCGTCACCGGCCACCGTGGGGAAGGTGAAGTTGAACTTCTCCGTCTGCTTTCCGGTCACCGTGATCGGCTGTCGGAAGGTGCCGATCGCCGACTTGCCATCGGTGATGGTGATGGTCTTGATGTTGTCCGCTTCCAATTCGTGCCGGTAGCGGGAATAGTCGATCTTCTCGGCCGAGGTACCGGCGCCGCTGCGGAACTGCAGGAAGGCAACCGGAATCAGGATGACGAGGATCCAGAACGACAGATTCTTGGAGAGGCGGGTCCAGTTTGGACCCTTCTTCGGAGGCGTTGATGGCATGGGTGCTCGCAGTTACTGCAGACTCGCGATGTAGGGCAGGTGCCGGAAGTTCTCGGCATGATCCAGCCCATAGCCGACGAGGAACTCGTGCGGCGCGTCAAAGCCGACGAAGATCGGCTCGTGGTGCAATTCGGTCGCTATGCGCTTGTGCAGCAGGGCGCAGATCTCGATAGATCGCGGATGACGCTCGCCGAGGAGCGTCACGAGGCGACTGAGGGTGAGACCGGAGTCGATGATGTCTTCCACCAGGAGGATGTGCTTCCCTTCCAGACGGGTTTCGGGATCGTAAAGAAGCCTGACATTACCGCTGGAAGCAGTGCCGCTGCCATAGCTGGCGGCGACCAGGAAATCGACCTGGAGCGGTCGGCGTATCTGTCGCACCAGATCGCTCAGGAAGATGAAGCTTCCCTTTAGCAGCCCGAGAACGAGCAACTCGCCGTCGGGATAAGCGTCTGTGATGGCCTCGCCCAGCTCGCGCACGCGATCGGCTATAGCAGCCTCGTCGAAAGCCACCCAACGAACCGCTCGGCCTGCCAGCCTGGGATCAGCGACGGATACGTTCACAGACGTAGAGCAATTCCGGCCGACCGGGCCGGACGGTCGCCGCAATTGAGCGGCACACCCCTGGGATCCAGACAATCTCTTCAGCGACCAGTACGACTGGCCAACCTTCTCGCAGCGGACCCGGGATGCCCGCCTCAGCAAGGTAGCGTTTCACACGCCGTGGCGCGCCTGTCCGCCGGCTCCGGATGCGATCTCCCGGCTGCCAGCTTCGTACCACCGCCGACGGCGAGGTCGGGAGCGCGGCCCACCACGGGTCCGACGAGTTTAAACGAGCCTTCTCCGCAACCTCAATGTCCACTTCCCGAAAGACGAAATCTCCGGCCACTACATCGCCGCCCAACACCACATCCATGAAAAGCGCCGAACGGCGAGAACGAATGACGAAGCTGCTGGTCGACGCCACCACTTCTGCCTTACCGGATAGCGGAACGCGACCAACTGATTCTGCACTGATAGTAAACGCGGCGAGACGACTGGTTCCACGTCGGTCCAACCGTATGCCGGCGCGACCTGTGACAGCCGGCCACAGGACCGCCAGCTCTGGGAGAGAATACCCGGCCAGGGAAGCCCTTTCAACGACCGTCGCACCGGTTTCATCGCGCCGAGCTCCGAGCCCGTCCACGAACCGATCTACCGCTCGACGCCACGCCGCCGCCCGTCGTCCGACAGCAAGAAGTTCGTCGTCGATTGCTGGATGAAGCTGGCGGAGAGCCGGCAGGAGATCGTGCCGGATCCTGTTTCGCTGGTGGCGGCGGCTGAGGTTGGACGGGTCGATGATGTGAGGAATTCTGGCCGCGTCGGCCCACACGGAGAGGGTCGCACGGCTGATAGCCAGCCAGGGGCGTCGAACGGGAGACGGGGCAAGGAGCGCCGCCAACCCGCGCGGGCCCGCCCCGCGCAACAATCGTTGGACTACCGTCTCGACTTGATCGTCACGACTGTGGGCCGTCACTACGACTGCCAACCGCCGCGCGGCAACCCGATTGAGAAAGCGCCAGCGCGCAGCTCGCCAGATCGCTTCGGTCCCGCTCTCGAGCCGCCCGCGACCGACTACCACTGGCAGGCCCAGCAAGCGCGCCTCGGCCTGCACTAGTGAAGCCGCTCGCCGCGCCGCCGCTCCGGTGCCGTGATCGAATGTCGCGACCGTAACCTCCACCGCAGCCGGCCGCCAGCGAGCCACCGCGTGCATGAGGGTCATGGAGTCCAGACCGCCGGACACCGCCAGGACGACCCGGCGCCGGCCGGATAGCGACCGCTCCAGCGCCCTCACCATAGCGGCCGGAACTGGCACGTCATTCACCGCCATTGCTCGTCGAGGAGCGGGCCTACGGCCATAATGGAAGCCGTCGGGTCGAGAAGAGCGACGTGGCACGCAGGTAGCGGTTGGATGTGGAGCACATGATGGTGACGATCACAGGTGGAGCGGCTTCGCGCCACCTTCACCTTCCCTCTGGAACCCAGGCGGCTAGCCGCTTAACTTAGTTTCGACCTTCCAAACTCACGCCGGGAGAGCCAAGTGGAATCACATAGTGTTCTGGGAACGTTGTGGGCGGGTCTGGGCATGGGGAGCTACTACATGGCCCTCATCTGGATCAACGTGCTACTGGCGGCATTCCTAACGCCGCTCATCATCATGCCTTTGACCCACCTGATGGATGCCATGGCGGCCCGCCGGAAGCAGCGGTCGGCAGAGCGCTGAACGGAACGATTCTACCCCCCGGCACACGGGCGGCGGACCTGGAGTCTGCCGCCCGTCGTGTATTCAGGCGCGTCGTAGTTCCCGCTTTGCCTTAGCGATATGCGACCGCGGCTTTGCGGCAACCGCTCGTCGGCGACTCACCGAAATGACTTTCAGCGCAACGCTCTCCGTTGGCTGATGTCGCTGGTGCTGTCACTCTTCCCGATCGGGCTGCGCGCCTCGATCGCCGAGGGGCAGTATCTCACGCGTCCCGAACTCGACTGGCGAAGCCTGACCACTGAACACTTCGAGTTCCATTACCCAGAAGAGATGTCGACGTGGGTGACCGACGTGGCGGGTCGCATGGAGGCGATGCATGCTGCGGTTACCCGACTGGTGGCCTACGAGCCCGAGCGACGGGTGACCGTGCTCGTCGAGGATCCCAGTAATGTCTCCAACGGGTTCGCACTTCCCTTCCGGGATGGGCCCACAATCTTCCTCTGGCCCACTCCGCCAGATCCGTCCAGCGGACTGGCCCACTATCGGGACTGGGGCGAGATGTTGGCTGTCCACGAGTACGCGCACATTGCCCACCTGTTGCGGCCGTCGCGAAATGCTCGTCAGCGACTGCTGTGGCGGCTCCTTCCGGTAGATCTGGGCCCTGTCGCCAGACGCGCCCCCCGCTGGGTTCTGGAAGGATACGCGACTTATGTAGAGGGTATGCTGACCGGAAGTGGCCGTCCGTCCGGCGTTGGTCGCGCCGCCGTCCTCCGCCAGTGGGCGCTGGAAGGGCAGCTTCCTAACTACAGCCAACTCGACGGCAGCGGCCGGTACATGGGAGGCAGCATGGCCTACCTGGCCGGATCAGCTTTCCTGGAATGGCTGGTAGAGCGAGAAGGGCCGGAGAGCCTGACAAATCTCTGGCGTCGAATGAGTGCCCGTAACGACCGTGGCTTCGATGCCGCGTTCATCGGCGTATATGGAGCCAGTCCGGCCGAACTCTACGGCTACTTTACCGCTCAACTTACCGGACAGGCACTTGCCGTCAGCGACTCGCTCCGCGTCCGCGGAGTCTCTGCCGACACACTAGTCCAGCGACTCGGCTGGAGCACCGGTGCCCCCGCCCTGTCCCCCGACGGGGAGCTGATGGCGATCGTGCTCCGCAGTTCCAGTCGTCCATCCCGTTTGGTCGTCTGGGACAGGCGCGACTCGGTCGACACGGCGGCGGTGCGGAAGGCGCGCCAGCGCGCTTTCGAGCGCGATCCTGAGGACGTCCCCGCAGTGCAGCGTCGTCCACCGCCGAAGCAGGCGAAGTACACCCTGCACCCGACCGCCGGTCGTGGTTACGACTCTCCGCGCTTCATGCCCGACGGTCAGCGGATGCTGGTCACGCGCTCGGTACCTCAGGGCGACGGCAGCGAGCGCCCGGACGTCTTCGTCTGGTCGTTTGTCAGCGGAGAGGTCCGACGGGTAACGCATGGCGCGTCAGTGCGCGATCCCGATCCGGACCCATCGGGCAATCACGCCGCCGGCGTACGCTGCCTGGGTGGAATCTGCGACCTCGTTCGACTCGACCTGAGCAGCGGGGCCGTCGCGGTCGTAGCAGCCGGCTCACCAAGGCGGACATTTTATCGGCCACGCTGGTCGCCAGACGGACGACAGCTTCTGGTCAGCATTCATGAGCAAGGGCGCTGGAGTCTGGCGCTCGTTCCCGTGAGTGGCGGACAGCCGGCCTTCATCGGCGATACGAGCGTCAGCCGCTACGGCGCCGACTACGTGAACGATTCCACGATCGTCGCTACCTCGGACGCCGGCGGTATCAGCCATCTGGAGTTACTCTCGCTCGGCAGCGGCGAGTCGCGAAGACTGACCCGCACCAGCGGCTCTCACATTCTGCCAGAGAGTTCGCCCGACGGCGAACAGGTGTACTTCCTGGCGCTTCATTCGCGCGGCTACGACCTGCGGCGGATCGCCACCGCGAGAATTTTACCGCCGGCTCCGCCACTAATCGCTGACGTGGCACTCTATCCGGCCCTGCCCCCGCCCCCGACAGCCGCCCCAGATAGCTTCGGCCTTACGGCGGTGACCGCAGACCGTCCCTATGGGCTGGGACCTCGCCATCACCGCGTGTTGCCGGGAGTAATAGCTGGCGCCGAGGGAATGGTGGGGATGTTGGTGGTGAACGGAATCGATCCGGTGGGCCGATTCTCGTGGCTGCTCCGCGGAGCCGCCGGCTCGGAGTCCGACTGGAGAGGCGGCTCGCTGGACGCCGAATTGCGCGCCTTCGTACCTTCGCTCCGCGCGTCGGTGTTCAGCGCCCGCCATGAGCCTACATCGGGACGCGAAGGTTCTATCACGCGGGCGACTTCCGGCCAAGCGCTGGACGGCCGCTACACCGGAGGGTTGCTGAGCGCAGGGGTAACCAGGGATTACGGCACCCTGGGCTACAGCAGCCGCGCCGGAATCTCCGTGGGCACGATCGAGCAGATCGGCGGCAGCGATGCTGCGACCCTGGATCCGGTCACCGCCATCGGCCGGCGCATGCTTGCCCTCGCCGAACTGACGGTTGGCGCCAGGTGGGACGGCGACCGGCGATTCATCGTGCCTCGGCTGAGCATCCGCGGCGCGACCGGTCGAACGGGCGACTCCAGTTGGACTCGCGGAACGGCGAAACTCTCTGTCGATGCCGCGATCTACGGGCTGGGCGGACGTGCCATGGTGCAGTACGCCGCCGTCAACAACGGCGCTCCGGCATACGAGCGGCTGATCATTGGAGGTCTGCCATCCCCGCTAATCGACGGCGCCCTGCTCGACCAGCGATGGGCGATGTCGGCGCTGCCGGTGGCGGTCGCCGCTGGAAATCGCGCGCTATCCTACCGCTTGGAGAGTTCCGTGTTCGGTCTCCGTCCCTTTCTGTGGGGCGGTGCAGTTGGCGACGGCTCGTGGCAGTGGCATCGTGCAGCCGGACTGGAGTATGCATTCAATGTTGCTCCACTCTCCTTCGTCGGACTGCCAGCCGTGCAGGTTGTGGGCGGCGCGGCGCGCTCGCTGGACGCGCCCTTCGAGCGCACTCGCGCCTATATCACGGTCAGCTATTCGCCATGATGCGTCCGATTTTGCATTGCCACGGTGAATCGCCATGGTGAATGGCCATGGGGCATTGCAATGAGGCGAGAGATCGCGCTGAACAGTTCTTCATCTGAGGTGAACGACATGGCCACCAATTCTGTCGCCGAGTCACGCGGCACTGTCCTGATCCTGGTCGCGGGTGATTACGAGGACCTGGAGGTGTGGTATCCCAAGCTTCGTCTGGAAGAAGCCGGCTACACGGTGAAGCTGGCCGGCTTGGGCGCCACGCACTACACCGGTAAGCACGGCTATCCCTGCACCGTGGACGGGGACGTAACGGACTTTCCAGCGTCGACTCTTATCGGGCTTCTTGCGCCGGGCGGCTGGGCGCCAGACAAGTTGCGACGCGACCACAATGTGCTGCAGTTGGTGCGCGAGGTGCACGAGTCCGGAAAGATGATCGCGACCATATGTCACGGCCCTTGGATCCTTATCTCGGCGGGAATCCTCCGTGGCCGAACGGTTACCTCCTCTGTCGGCATCCGGGACGACGTGACCAATGCTGGCGCTATTTGGGTGGACCGGCCGGTGGCGGTCGACGGCAACATCGTCAGCGCCCGGAAGCCAGCCGACCTGCCCGAGTTCGGCGTTGCCATGGTTGACGTGCTCGCCGGTCTCGAGGCGGAAGGATGATGCGTCACAGCGGCCGGTTGGGCGAATTGCTCGGCCCCTGGAAAGCGTAGCGTTCATCCATGTCTGGACCGCGCTTCGCGTCAGGCATCGGTGGAGGGGGAGGTGGCGGCGGCGGCGGACGTCCGCCCATGACACCTCCAGAGTCGTCATGGCGCGATCGATTGTCAGCGCTACGCTATGTGCCGGCACTCCTCAAGCTGGTCTGGGGCACCCACCGCGCATACACGGCAATCATGGTCGTGCTACGCGTGTTGCGAGCCTTCGTGCCGCTAGCGACGCTGTGGGTCGGGAAGCTGATCATCGATCTCGTCGTCGACGCCGCATCGTCCACCCCGGATTGGACACGGCTCTGGGAACTCGTGGTGATTGAGATCGCCGTCGTCCTCGTGGGAGAGGCGCTGGCGCGAGGTTCGCAGCTGGTGGAGAGTCTGCTCGGGGACCTCTTCTCCAACCGAGTGAGCGTACGCCTGATGGAGCATGCGGCGACGCTGGACCTCGTCCAGTTTGAGGACCCAGAGTTCTACGACCACCTCGAGCGGGCACGCCGACAGACCGTAGGGAGGATCGGACTCCTCGCCCAGTTGCTGGGCATGGTCCAGGACGTCCTGACCCTCATCACCCTATCCGGTGCGCTGGTGGTATATGCGCCGTGGCTCCTGGTCCTACTCGTGGTCGCCGTGGTGCCGAGCTTTCTCGGTGAAACGCACTTCGCCTCACTCGGATACTCGCTGTTGTTTCGTCGAACGCCGGAGCGCCGGCAGTTGGACTACCTGCGTCTGGTGGGGGCGAGTGACCGGACGGCCAAGGAGGTCCAGCTATTTGGGCTGGCTGGTTGGCTAACGGATCGGTATCGACTTCTGTCAGATCGGTTCTACGAGGAGAACCGGGCTCTCAGCATCCGGCGCGCGTTCGTCAGCATGGCCCTCTCGCTGCTCGGCACGGCCGCCTATTACGCCGCCTACGCGCTGGTCCTCGCTGATGCCGTGCGCGGCCTGATCACGGTCGGTACGCTCACCTTCCTCGCCGGCGCATTCTCACGCAGTCGCGACCTCGTGCAGCGATTGCTGTCCAGTGCGAGCGACATCTTTGAGCAGGCTCTCTACCTCCGCGATCTCTTCCTGTTCTTCGAGATGAAGCCGTCCATCGTCAGCGGACCACGCAACCTTCCAGTTCCAAAGCCGATCAAGGAGGGGTTTGTTTTCGACGACGTCGGGTTCCGCTATCCGGGCAGCGAGCGTTGGGCCGTCCGACATGTGAACTTCACACTCCACCCCGGCGAACGACTGGCCCTGGTTGGTGAGAACGGCGCGGGAAAAACTACGATTACCAAACTGGTCGGCCGCCTCTACGACGTCACGGAGGGTCGGATCCTGCTGGACGGGGTGGACGTGCGCGAATACAACCTGGCCGAGCTGCGCGCTGCGATCGGGGTCATCTTCCAGGACTTCGTGCGCTACGACCTGACGTTTGATGAGAACGTCGCCGTGGGACAGATGGATTCCGTGAAAGACTACTTTGACGCGCGCGAGGCAGCAGCCTACGAGCAAGCCGAAGCTACCGGGACGACGGCCGACGCGGCCGCGGTCGGCTCCGACGCCGAAACCCCAGCGTCGATCGTCACCGCTGCCGAACAGTCGCTGGCCTCGCTCCTGTTGCCACGTTTTGCCGACGGTTACCGACAGATGTTGGGCCGCCGCTTTGAACGCGGGGTGGATCTCTCTGGGGGAGAGTGGCAGAAGGTTGCGCTGGCCCGCGCTTACATGCGCGACGCCCAGCTTCTGGTGCTCGACGAACCCACAGCGGCACTCGATGCGCGCGCCGAATTCGAGGTCTTCGCCCGATTCTCCGAGCTCATGCAGGGGCGAATGGCGATCCTGATCTCACACCGCTTCTCCACCGTCCGCATGGCCGACCGAATAGTCGTGCTGAAGGACGGACAGGTTCTGGAGGAGGGAACGCACGAAGAGCTACTGACGCACGACGACGGGCTCTACGCTGAACTGTTCGAGATGCAGGCTGCCGGCTACCGCTGAACCGTCACGCATCTAAACGTCACGTCAGCGTTCGTCGCCCACAGGCTGGGCGGTGTAGAGTCGGCCACGCCACTGACGCGGTCGACGCAGACTGGAGATGAGTATGCGTATGGCGGCGAGTGGATCGGCCAGCGGCGAGAGCCAGAAAGTGATGCCTCGTTTCTCATATGAGCGACTAAGGGCGGCGCTCATGCCGATACGGATCGCCAGGAGCGACGCGTTTATAAAGAGCAGCGCCGTATGTGCCGGCGAGAGTGTTTGGCCAGCGAGTGCGATCCAGGCCAGCCAGGCGAGGAGCGGTACCGGAAGGCCCATGACCAGAAGAAGGAAGATCACGTCCGCCGTCTGTCGCAGTGGGGTGGTGCCGTCCTTGAGGTCCAGTGACCGTCCCCACTCGCGCCACGCTTCAGCCGCCGAACTGTACGCGTGCACATCGAGCACCCGGCGTCCGTCCATGAAGCCCACCCGCACTCCGCGTCGCGCCAGGTGCCTGGCGAGTGTGACGTCATCGCAGAAGGAAGCGCGCGCCGGCTCGTAGCCGCCCTCTCGAAGTAGCACTTCCCGCCGGGCCAGGAAGCATTGACCGTTGGCCATCACGCGCGTCGGGTCAGTGTCGCTAGTCGTGCCACCGGCAGCGCCCACGCGGTACACGAGAGTGGAGAGGAGAGCCGGCTGCAGCCACCGTTCGCCGGCCGTCTGGCCGGCAAATCGGGGCGCCAGGGAGAGCACCTCGTAGCCGGCCTCTTCCGCCGCCGTGACTACGCCGCCGGCGAGGCCCGGGCGCGGCACCGTGTCAGCGTCGATACCCAGCACCCAGCTACCCTTCGCTTCCCGCAGGCCGCACTCCAGTGCCCACACCTTACCCACCCAGCCGGCCGGCAGCGGGCCATCGTCGATCAGGCGCACGCGGGAGTCGCGAACAGCTGCTTCGGCAATGATTGCTCGCGTCCCATCGCGGCTTCTACTGTCCACGACCAGTATCTCCGCCACCTCCGGCCCCTGCGCCATCAGGCCGTCCAAACAGCGACCAACGCGGTGCGCCTCGTCCAGCGTCGTCAGAACCACGCTGATGCTACCGGCAGCGGCCGACGCGGGAGCAACTGGTTGCCGGCGTCGGCGACCCGGCATCAGGCGCGACAGCAAAAGGACAACAGCCGCGCCCTGCACCGCGGCTACTAGCGAGAGGAACATCGGGATGACTCCGACGAGGGTGGGCGAACACTCGCGATCGGAAAGCTAAAGCATGGAAAGACGCGCCGCCGTGACAGGATGCGCCCGGGACGATATCTTCTGCTCCGACAACCTACCTCGGATCCAATTCTTATCATTTACAGTGAGGCCTGATGCCAGCCGACGTGATCGACTATCGCCTAATCGGCGACGACCTTCAAGCAGTGGTTGTGACCCTCGACCCGCAGGAGGCAGTGATAGCGGAGGCTGGCGGGATGATGTACATGCAGGACGGCATCCGCATGGCCACCACCCTGGATACGACCGGTAGCGGGGGCGGAGTGTTCGAGAAACTTCTCGGTGCCGGGAAGAGAATCCTGACCGGCGAGTCGTTCTTCATCACGATGTTCGCCAACGAGGACTCACAACGTCGAGACGTGGCATTCGCTGCCCCATTTCCGGGGAAGATTCTGCCGATCGACCTCGACGACTGGGGGGGCACGCTGCTGGCCCAAAAGAATGCCTTCCTCTGTGCCGCGCGAGGGGTGGACATCGGGATCGCTTTCAACAAAAAAATCGGCGCAGGTTTCTTCGGCGGCGAGGGCTTCATACTGCAGAAACTCACCGGCGATGGTCTTGTCTTCCTGCACGCCTGCGGCTCGCTGGAAACCCTTACTCTGCGTGCCGGGGAATCGCTACGCGTCGACACCGGCTGCCTGGTAGCCTTCGAGCAATCGGTGAACTACGACATCAAGATGGTTCCTGGCGTGAAGACCGCTCTTTTCGGCGGCGAGGGTCTGTTCTTCGTGCACCTCACCGGCCCTGGCCGCGTGGTGCTCCAAACGCTGCCCTTTTCTCGCCTCGCTGACCGCATAATTGCCGCAGCTCCTAGCGCTGGCGGCAAGCGTCGGGGCGAGGGTAGCGTGCTCGGTGCACTAGGCGGCTTGCTGGACGGCGATCGCTAACCTTCCGTGGCCATGCCAGTGAAAGCTCGGGACGGCCGTAGAGCAGTCCCGATCAGCGCCGGCCGGTAGATCTGGCCGACACGGCGCCGCTGACGGCCGGGCGTCAGACGTCCTCTGGCGCGACCGACCGGCGTGTCTCTTCTCGGACGACAGGTATGTGCATCTGGCCGGCACCCAACTCACCGACGATCTCCGGATTCACATCGCGATCCGTCATGGCACCGCCCACGCCGAGAAGGTAGCCAAAGTCTCTATCCTCGTCGTCGGCGCGGCGAGATGCGAGCATCCGGCGCTCGTCGAAATGCTCGTGATTGTAGAACGTGTCAGCGTGATCCTCCGACGGCGCCTCACGCACCTGACCAACTGACGCCAGAGACGCCTCCTCGGCGACCAGTTCCACCGGCAGTTCCAGCGCACCGAGTACGCTTCGCCGCAACTGGATCTCGTAGCCGCGCGTCACCGCTCCGCCCGTGTAGGCTGCCAGGCTGCGCACGTTCCCAGAGGTGACAGTCAGCACTCGCACGATGTCCTCGGAGCCATCGACCGAGGCGAGGCCCACCGGAACCAGCACACGGTGGCCGGCGCGGTCGGCGAATGCCGGCGACAGCTCGAGCTCCAGATAGCGAACCCGTCCCGCTGCCCGGTCGACGATCAGATCTCGTATGCTGCCCACTACCTCGCCATCCGCCGCCTCTGCGTTCCATCCCCGTACGTCCGGCAGGCGCTCATTCAGCTCGTATTCAGGCGCTTCCGATAGCGGGATCAGTAGCATCTTGTCGTCGCTCATCCATCCTCCAGTAGCTGCAGCGCATAACGCGCACAGTAGCGTTCAAAACTCCATCTGCCGCCGTCGGCCGGTCAACGCGACTTAGGGCAAGAAGCATGCGCTACAGGGGAACAGTTCCGAACAGCTCAGGCTGGTTTCCGTACTCTGGTTGGCCTCCACCTTGCGCCCTTCAGATAGGCGCAGGCAGATCGAACGCTGACATCTGGAACAGGAGCATTCGTCATGACAGGAATGGATCGCACCACTGACAACTCGGAGGCCGAGAGCAAGCCCGATGCGCGCGACTGGAGCACCGATGATGCGTTCTGGCAGGCCAACTACTCATCGCGCGCGTACGCTGCCGCCGACCGCCCTTATGAGCACTACCAGCCAGCGTATCGCTACGGTCACGAAGCGGCAACGACGGCGGCAACGGAACGCGACTGGAACGACATGGAGGGCGAACTTCGCAGCGGATGGAATAGCTATGAACACCGCTACTCTTCAAACAAGTCGACATGGGAAGAGATCAAGGATGCCGCGAAAGATGCCTGGGATCGAGTACGAGGGCACGGTGATCCGAACCGCCACGATCGGCCCTGATTAAACGCATCGCCCGACTCCTACCTCAAACGCCTGTACTATGAGGTGAATGGTGAACAGGGCGAGTATTCGTGGCGGCGCAGGAGCTTTGGGTGACGCAGCCGTTCACAAAATGAAGAGGGGGCGCACTCGAATTCGAGTTCACTCCCTCTTCACAAACATTGAACCACCCCTGAGCCCGCAGTTGGCTACTGCGGCGGTATCGGTCTCGTCTCCAGCGGCGCCACGTTTGCCGCTCGCAGCGGCGCTTCGATGGTTGCCCGGTCGCCCACGATCACCACCGCCATGTGTTCCGGGTCCACGTAACGTCGCGCTACCCGTTGTACGTCAGCCTGAGTCACCGCACCAATTCGCTGCGAGTAGCTGGAGTAATAGTCCAGTGGCAAGTCGTAGAGAGCGATCGGCACGAGCTGACCGGCGATATCACGGGTGGTCTCGAACTCACCCGGAAGCTGGAGTTGAAGAAAACTCTTGGCCTTCTCCAGCTCACCTGTCGGCACTGTGTCGCGTATGGCCCGCAGTTCATTGAAGAACTCTATCAGCGCGGAATCTGTCCTCGCTGCCACAACCTCCGCGCTTGCCCTGAACGGTCCGGCCGCCCGACGCATCGTGAAGCCGGAACCGGCGCCGTAAGTGTAGCCGTGCGTCTCGCGCAAGTTCTGGTTCAACCGGCTGGTGAACGAGCCGCCGAGAATATTGTTCATGACAAGGAGCGGGAAGAAATCGGGGGTACTGCGAGCCACACCCACTGACCCCAGCCTTACCGATGACTGCGCCGCCCCTGGCTTGTCGATCACGTACAGACGGGTGGCCGCGGCAGCCCGAGCCGTCCCGAGTTGGGGAGCTGCGACCGGCTTCGCCTCCCAAGCGCCGAACAACCTTTCCGCCCGGCGTACGAAGTCGTCCACAGCGACATCTCCCACCACGATCATCGTGGTGTTGTTAGGACGGTAAACCTTCTCGTAGAAGTCCTTGATGTCGGCCCGTGTGATGGCCTTTGTGGTTGCCTCGGTACCTGTAAGAGGACGGCCGTACGGGTGCGCGTCTCCATAAATCACCTCCGGGAAGACCCGATCGGCGATAGCCGGGCCGCGATCCCGCAGCTGGATCAGCGACGTGAGCCTGTCCTGTCTCAGCCGTTCCAGCTCGCCCGCCGGGAAGGTGGGCCGTAATGCGACATCAGCAAATAGAGCCAGCGCGCTGTCCAACCGCGCCGTCGGGGCATGTAACGTCACGGCGGAAAGATCAAAGCTGCTGCCGGTGCCCAGGCTGATTCCCAGGAATGCCACCTGATCGGCAATCGATAGAGCGTCGCGATCGGCTGCCCCCTCATCCAGCAAACTGGCGGTGAGTGTAGCCAGTCCCAACTTTTGCTGCGGGTCCATCTCGGCGCCGCTGCGGACGACGAGTTGCACGTCCACCAGCGGCAATTCGTGGTGCTCGACGATGAGCAGGCGGAGTCCGTTGGCGAGTTTACGCTCGATCACCGGCGGAACCGTGAGCGGCTTCACCGGGCCCAGCACTGGCGGTGTCGTGGGGTACACTTCGACAGCCGATGCCGACGGATCGGCCGCGCGAACGGAGACGCCCGGTGATGCCGCGGCAGCCGCGGTGTCAGCGCGGGCAGAACTGTCGCGCCTGGGAGTGGGCGTTACGCTGGCCGCTGGCGATGGAGCTGCCTGCGGAGAGCTGGCGCAACCGGCAGCGAACACCGCCAGGGTGAGCACCGCAACGCGGTACGGGAGAAGAATGAGAGCGTTCACTGGTCTACCCCCGACACCATCAATTCAAGCTTTCCTGTGGGCACCACGGTCATGGTCACGCGCGGCCTTCCCAGGTATTCCTTCGCGACTCGCTGGACATCCGCTGCCGTGGCCTGCTCATAGCGGGCCATGTCCTGGCGCGAGTAGTCCGGCGTGCCGGCAAAATAGTTGTAGTAATTGAGCTGATCGGCCTTACCGATTACACTCGCCAGGCGATCCAGCATGCGTGACTGGAAGCTGTTGCGAGCCCTCTCCATTTCTCGCGCAGTGACACCCTCGCGCTGGATCCGCTCCAATTCCTCATTTACTAGCCGTTGCATCTCGGCTGGTGAGTGATCGGGCTTGGGTGTGACGACGATCTGGAACATCCCATCCAGCTTACCACCCCAGTTGTAGGCGCTCACATCCTGAGCGACCTGCATGTCGTAAACGAGCCTCTTGTAGAGCCGCGAATTCTTGTCACCAGCGAGGACGTAGGCCAGCAGATCGAGTGGCGCTTCGTCTGCGGCGAACGCCTTCACCGCGTGCCAGGTGGAGTAGAGTCGCGGCAGTTGGACACGGTCCTCGAGCACCAGAAAGGTGTCACGCTGAATGACCACGGGAGGCACCACCGGCCGTGGCGGCATCTGCGGCCCACGCGGTATCGCGTCGAAGTAGTTTCGGATCCATGCCCTGGCCGAGTCGGGATCAAAGTCGCCGGCGATCGCGATGGTGGCGTTATTAGGGGCGTAGTACGTACGGAAGAACTCCTGCACGTCGGCCAGAGAGGCTGCACTTAGGTCGTCCATCGAACCTATGACGTCCCATGAATACGGGTGCCCTGGTGGGAAAAGAGCAGCGTAAATCTTCTCGTCGGCCAGGCCGTAGGGGGCGTTGTCCACACCCTGCCGCCTCTCATTCTTCACCACGTCGCGCTGCAGATCCACCTTCGCCTGATCCATGGTCGGTAGCAGATATCCGAGGCGATCAGCTTCCAGCCAGAGAGCCAGCGGAAGGGCATTGGAGGGCAACCACTCGAAGTAGTTGGTCCGATCCTGGGTGGTCGACCCGTTGTTCTGCCCGCCGGCAGCCTCCAGCCACTGATCGAAGGCCCCCACCGGCACATGCTCTGAGCCCATGAACATGACGTGCTCGAAAAGATGCGCAAAGCCGGTACGACCTGGCTTCTCATCGCCCGACCCAACGTGATACCAGACGTTGACCGCCACCAGTGGCACGGAATGGTCCTCGTGGAGGATCACCTGCAGGCCGTTGGCAAGGGTGAACGACTCGTACGGTATCGCTGGCACACCCTGCGCGTTCGCAGCGGTGGCAGTGGCGGCGAGGGATGCGAGCGCGAGGCCCGCCGCGGTTGCGGCGAGCGCGACCATCGGCCTTCGTGAATTCACGATCCCTCCCCTGTCTCAACGATGCGTGGTCATGGCGCGCGGCGATACTTAACGACCACATGTGAGTGGATGACTCCGACCTGCTTTAAACGAAAATACGCACCGCGAATGGCGGTGCGTCATCACGGCGTCGGGGACCACGGCAGGTAGCCGGGCTCCCGAAGCCCTCCACGACGTCAGAGTTCTATTGCACGACGTGGTGTGAAACTCCGCGGCGAGATTTCTACTCGCGAAACGGTGCCCAGTTCCAGGGTGCGGAACTCGTTGCGGAGATAACTGAAGGCATACAGTTTTCCGTCCTGGATCGAATACGGCTCCAACTCCCGCTCGTATTGCGTTCCCGGAGCAGACTCGAACCGCACCAGTACACGGCGCTGCTCGCGGCCAGCCTCTCGAATAAGTCGCTCGAACTCAGGCATATGACCTCCTGACGTTGAGGGTGGTCGTGGCGACGCCTAATGGCGCCAGGAATTTTCGTGCTTGGTACTACCTCCCGACCGTCCAGGAGACGGCATAGTGCAGCGCCAGGGTAGGCGAGCACAGGGTTGGCGGGCTTGCGACCACCCAGGGTCGTGAACCGGGCATGATACCCGACGACCATGATATACATCACAAACTATGTTGTTATACCCGAGTGCGGCAAGAGGGATTCATCAATCGAGAGCCTGACTCGGAGCCTCCGCCGCTGGCGATCTGGAGCTGAAAACCCAACCGAACTGAGGTATTGGCTGACTGAGTCGGAAGCCACCTGCATAGGTCCTATAAACGGTGCGGCCCCCGCATCATGTTGACGCGAGGGCCGCTGTCCGTAGCCGGATCGAGACGGTGCCCGAACCGGAGTTCGCTTTACCGGACTGCGATCAGGCGACCGCTTGCCCAGCTCGAACCGGCATGGGGACTGAGACCTCTAGACAATAGGATCACCTCCTGGATGCAGGGTTGGACATCGGGCGGGAACAGTCGCAGCGGAGCAACAGAAATGATACACCCCAGCCGCGATGGCCACGTATACCCTGGTTCTACCAGATGGTTCCCGACGACCTGTCACTCGCCCTGGCTCCTGTGAAAATGAGGCCCCAGGGCGCTAGTTTCTGCAGCCACACGAGCGACCACGGATCGCCGGGTCGTCGTGTCCTTCCCTTCACCGCCCACAGGCTTGGTTTCATGCAAGGAACGGAGCAGGTCGCCTTCGCCCTTCTCGCATTCACATCGCTCCTGGCGATCGTGAATCCGATCAGTGCGATCCCGATCTATGTGTCCCTGACGAGCACGCTCCCTCCCGAACGGCGACAAGCCACGCTGCGCCGCGCCACCATTACCGGCGCAATCGTGCTGATAGTGTTCGGCCTACTCGGCACCTGGATACTGCGGTTTTTCGGGATAACCACCGATGCATTCCGGATCACCGGCGGACTCCTCTTTCTGGGCATCGGCTCGGACATGCTTGCCGCCCGCCGGTCGCGAGTCAAGACAACTGAACTCGAGGAAGAAGAGGCGGAGCATTTCGACGATGTCGGTATCATTCCGCTTGGCCTGCCCACCCTGGCCGGACCCGGTGCAATCACGACGGTCGTCACTCTAGTAGCGCAGGCTCGGACGACGGTCGAGCGCGGCTCAGTCTACCTGGGCATCATCGGAGTGATGGTCGTCGCCTGGATAGTGCTCAGCATTGCCCCGCTACTGTTGAAGCGTTTCGGCAACACCGGCCTTAACGTCCTCACACGGGTGATGGGGTTGCTGGTGATGGTGATCGGCATGCAGTTCATCATCAACGGCACGGTCGCCGTGCTCAGCGGAGTTCTGAATCCGGGCTGAGGTAGGTCAGCGGCGCGTGCCCTACCCTTCTCGATAGCCAGTTTAGCAGTCGCGGTCCGGCCAGCCTGATCACGAGAGCGATAGCCAGGAATCGAAGGCCTCGCCCCACCAGAAGAGCCGGGGCGAACTGCCAGGGAGGCACGCCAAACGCTCCGGCCGCCAGGCAGATGGCCTTCGTGGATAGCGGCGACATGGTGCTGAGAAGCACGAGCTGCCACCCGTGACGGGCGAACGCTGCCCGACTCGCATCCAGCCGCACCGGGCTTACCCCCATCAGGTCGAGCAGAGGCCGACCCAACTGATCGAACGATGTGAGGCCGATGGTATAGGCAATCAGGCCGCCCAGAGTGGCGCCTAGAGTGGCCCATGCGGCGAGCCGGAAAACGCGACCCGGGTCGGCGATGCCGAGTGGTATGAGAACGGCATCCGAAGGACCGGGCACTACTGAACCCTGCAGCACCCCCCAACCAGCGACCGCCAGTCCGCCCCAGCCGGACTCGGCCCACGCATGGCAGCGCGCCAACGTGCGGTAAGCAAGGCGCGCTAGCCAGCCGCCACCACTGTTGACGCTGCCGGGAGACACCGCCTGGCCAGCGCCGTCATCGCCACCGCGATCGCTTTCCCCCCGCCCCGTTTTCCCTTCGTTCATCGGCTGGCCGGACATGCTTCACAGCCTCGCCGCCGGTCAGCGGCCCTGATAGGTGATCCGGAAGATGGTCCCGCCCTTGTCGTCGGAGACATAGATCGCGCCATCGGGTCCCTGGGCCAGTCCGGTGGGCCGGTGAGCAGCCCCGGAAGGCGTCACGGACGTGCCGGCGAAGCCATCGGCAAAAATTTCGTAGTCACCGCTCGGCCGGCCGTCGCGGAGCGGCTGGAAGACCACATTGTAACCACCCTGGGCAAGCGGAGCTCTATTCCACGATCCGTGGAAGGCAATGAAAACGCCATCCCGATAGCGCGCCGGAAACTGGGAGCCGGTGTAGAACAGCAGGGCCATTGGCGCCCAGTGAGCTGGAAATGCCACAGCCGCGCTCTTCACCTGAGCGCAACGACCAATTGCCTTCCCGCCGTCGCCGCCGTATTCCGGAGCCAGAACCATCTTCTGCTGCTTCATATCGAAATAGCAGTACGGCCAGCCGAAATCATCGTTCGCGTTCACCTGCAGCAACTCCTCGCCGGGATTCTCCGCGCTCTGCTGTTCCGTGTACATCGTGCCCCAGTTCTGGAATAACTGATCGCGTCCGTGCTGCGCCACCCAGAGCTGGCCGTCCGGGGCCAGCTCCAGAGCGACCGAGTTACGAATACCGGCCGCGTAACGCTTACCGTCCTCCACCTTCTGTCCAGCGCGGGTGGCATCGAAGCGCCAGAGACCAGCCCGAATATCGCGTTCGACGCACGGATCCACACCGGGCGAGCCATTCCCGCGATCCTTCTCCTGGCAGGAGTTAGTGCGCGAGCCAAAGTTCACAACCATCCCGCCGTGACCGTCGAAGGCGAAATTACGCGCCGCGTGCCCGCCAGTCGGCAGGCCGCTGACTATCGTGTCTGGACTGGCGCTGGGCTTGAGAGCCGTCGACGGAAGCGGATACCGTAGGATCGACTCTCTGGCGTCCACGTAGAGATGGCCATCGGCAAGGCGAATACCGGTTCCTCCAAGGGGACCGAAGCTTTCGCGGATGTCGGCCTTTCCGTCGGCATTGGTATCGCGCATAGCAACGACGCCGGGCTGGCCATTCGGCCCTGTCTGGCGGACGACGAACAGAGCGCCGTCCTCGCGAACCGTCAGGTGACGAGGTCCACCCAGACTGTCAGCGAAGACATTGGCGCAGAATCCTGTCGGCAGCTTCAGTCCCAAATCGCTGGGGCATGCCTGCGCCGCATCAGTCGCTGCCAGAGTGGTGGAGACCGCACCGCCGCTGATAGCAGCGGCGTTCCCGTCGGCAGCCGATGCAGGTCCGCAAGCGACCAGCGCGATCGGGAGCAAGACCGCGAACGGTAGAGTCAGGAGAGGCGGACGGACCACCGTGCGCGGATGGCGCGGCGCCCCCGCGTCACGGCAGTCCATGCGACGAAACCAGCTTGAGGAACGGATGAGGGCGATCATGGGTTCACGGATTGGGAAGATGTCGCCGAGCCTGTCACGGATCGTGACCGGGCCGCATTAGCCAGCATGAGCGTCTCGAATGTCGTCCACGCGCGTGATCCATACTGCCACCAGGGCCGTGGTCGACGCCAGGGGAGCCGAGACTGGCCCAGTCACCATGCATACAAGCGGCCATGGTTACGATGTTCCTGCGCGTGCCGCACCGCTGCCGACCATGCAGATCGTCGAGGAATCGGCCCCTCCACCTCGCCTGCACAACTGATCGACGACAGCTGGCGCTCAGTACGTCTGTGATTGATCGGTTGCCCGCTTGGTCGCCATTCGTCGACTGGCAGTGGTAGTGCTCACTGATCTGTTGCAGAGGCGCGCCCGTCCGCCTACCAGCGGCACCTAGAGAGTTCCGGCGTGTAGACCAAATAGGGTCCACGCGACCCCGACATGCCGGAATTCTACGTGGTTCGGCTTCATCGAGCGCGTGCCTCGAGCAACTGCATCTCGCACCGTCGCCCGCTCACGCTGGCGTGATCCTCAGCTCAACTGCTGTCAGATGTCATCTCAGTCACCTCGCTCCAGAGCGGCCCATGTCTCCGCACGGCCGCGCATCGAAAGACGCCGGGCAGGTCGTCTCCTGGTCCATCGCGGACTACGCGGCCCTCTTCGCTACTGGCCGTCCTCTCTGCTCGTCCTTTTCGTTGCCGCCCTGGCGATGGGGGGTTGGCAGTTCGCATCGGCCAGGCCAGCGGCGCCGCGTCTCATGCCTTACACCGAGCTCGCGGCCCTACTCGGCGCTGGCGAGGTAGGGACCCTTCAGGTGGAAGATGGTGGAGGTCGGCTGGTAGCCTCCCTCAGAACTCCGCTTGCCGACGGAGCCACCCGCGTCTCGGCGACGCTTCCGTCGCGGGCGGTCTCGCTCCAGGACCTCGAGCGGTGGGGAGCTGCGGGAACGGTGGTGGAGGTCAGTAGTTCCGACCCCAACCGATCGGCCTCCCAGTGGCTACAGGCCTTCCTGCTCCTTAGCGCATTCAGTGTCGTCGGTTTCGTGCTATACCGGCAGAGGAGCGTCACGTCGGGCAATCGCTTCCAGGCCACTGCCCCGTCACGCCAGCTGACCATGCAAGCGGTCGGTGGAGCACGAGAAGCACAGGCTGACCTGGGAGATGTGATTGCCTACCTGCGCGATCCTCAACGGTTTCGGGCCGTCGGCGCGAGATGCCCAAAGGGAGTTCTGCTGGTCGGCCCGCCGGGAACGGGTAAGACCCTTCTCGCCCGCGCGGTCGCCGGCGAGGCAGGAGTGCCGGTGATAGTTGCCGCCGGCTCCGACTTCAATGAGATGTACGTGGGTGTAGGCGCTGGACGGGTGCGCACGCTGGCCAAACGCGCCCGCGAGCAGTCTCCGTGCATTGTCTTCATCGACGAGTTCGACTCGCTTGGCGGCCGACGCGGGCGGCCCAACCGTTCCGGAGAGGAGGAAGTCACGCTCAATCAGTTGCTCGTCGAGATGGACGGAATGGGCGGCAACGAGGGTGTGGTATGGATGGCGGCCACGAACCGTGAGGACATGCTCGACCCCGCAGTACGCCGGCCGGGTCGCTTCGACCGCGTGGTCGAGGTGCCCCTGCCGACCGCCGCCGACCGCCTGGAGATCCTTCGCATCCATGCCGAGCATTCACCACTGGGCGACGACGTGGATTTGGAGCGGCTGGCCCAGCTCACGGTAGGACATTCGGGTGCCGAGCTGGCCAACCTCCTCAACGAGGCAGCTATCGTCGCAGTGCAGGACAACGATACGCGCATCCGGGGTCGCCACATCGAGGCTGCGCGAGACAAGATCCTGCTCGGCCGCGTTCGCTCCGGCGTTGTGGTCAGCGACGAAGAGCGGCGACTGATCGCCATCCATGAAGCCGGTCATGCGGTGGTCGGGCTCGTGGCCTGCCCGGAAGATCGCCTTCACAAGGTCACCATCGAACCTCGCGGCCGGTCACTCGGCGCGGCCCAC